>Ga0224496_10000889_pt1 | contig 19559 bp, 22 predicted proteins | sample SF_Jul11_sed_USG_2_FD_168127 | JGI IMG/M metagenome (GOLD analysis project Ga0224496, IMG submission 168127) | Sediment microbial communities from San Francisco Bay, California, United States - SF_Jul11_sed_USGS_8_1 | ecosystem: Environmental > Aquatic > Marine > Sediment | place: USA...
TCTACCTTCCGCTGTTGATGGTTTTATGATGGGACTGGGTTTTGCCGCAGTACTGGTTTTACTGGGCGCCATGCGCGAAGCACTGGGCCATGGCACACTGTTCGCAGATTCTCATTTAATGTTTGGCGAAATAGCCAGAAGCTGGACCATTGTGCTGGTGGATGATTATTCAGGCTTACTACTGGCTATTCTACCACCCGGAGCATTTATTGGCCTTGGCCTCATTATCGCACTTAAAAATGTAATTGATAAACGCATCAAAAAACATCAACCCGCTATCGCAATCAGTGTAAGCTCCGAGGCAGCTGTATAAGTGAATGCTCAAAAGCGGTGGGAAATCTTTACACGTTTAAAAGCAGAAAACCCCACACCGACCACCGAACTTACTTATACCACACCATTTGAATTACTGATCGCGGTTATTCTATCAGCCCAGGCAACTGATAAAGGCGTCAACAAGGCCACTGCAAAATTATTTCCCATTTCCAATACGCCCCTCAGTATTCTTAAACTGGGGGAAAAGGGACTTAAGGAATATATCAAAACCATTGGACTGTATAACAGCAAGGGTAAAAACATTCTTAAAACCTGCCAGCAATTACTGGATCATCATAATGGCCAGGTACCTGATGATCAGGCCGCGCTTGAGGCATTACCGGGTGTTGGCCGAAAAACAGCCAATGTTATTCGTAATACCGCTTTTGGTCATCCAACCATTGCAGTTGATACACATATTTTTCGTGTCTCAAACAGAACAAAAATTGCTCCCGGCAAAACTGTTCTTGAAGTTGAAAAGAAACTTATCAAATTTGTCGCCGATGAATTTAAACAGGATGCACATCACTGGCTCATACTTCATGGCAGATACACCTGTATCGCACGCAAACCCAGGTGCGGATCATGTATTATAGAAGACCTCTGTGAATTCAAAGGTAAAGTCATCGAATGATATTTGGTAACGACAGAAACCAGTTGCGTAAAGCGTACAATGATGCCTGGGTAAAATTCCAGCAAGGTCTTCCACTTCAGCCTTTAGAACAGCAAATTGTCAGTGTGATAAAAGAGCATCCGGAATATCACAAACAAATCAGTAATCTAATGACTGACTTTTTACCTGAAGCCGGCCAGACAAACCCTTTTCTTCACATGGGCATGCACCTGGCACTGAGAGAACAAATTGCAACCAACAGACCCGCTGGTATTGCGTTATGCTTTCAATCAATCGCCAGCAAAACCGGCTCAGCCCATGAAGCAGAACATCAAATGATGGAGTGCCTGGGAGAAGCCCTCTGGAAGGCCCAACAAAATGCTACTCTGCCAGATGAACAGGCCTATCTTGCCTGCCTGAGAGCACTCAGCCAAATAAAATAAATTTGTGAACCAGACACAAACTTTAATACAATCAGCATGTCCTAGAATAACGAACCGAGCTAGACTAACGCTATTGACTAACTCAATAATCAACTTCACTCAAAGGAAAAAACAATGAAATCATTGATAGCATCTTTAAGCATCATGCTGTTACTAGCACTTAGCACAACGGTTAAGGCTAATATTGAAAACCCATTTGGCATGAGCAAAGCTTCTGCTGCTAAAACTCAGCTGGCTGAAAGCAAGTGTGGCCAGGGTAAATGTGGCGACAGCATGAAAAAAGGAGCCAAATGTGGCGACAGCATGGAGAAAGAAAGCAAATGCGGTGAAGGCAAATGTGGTGACAGCATGAAAAAAGAAAGCAAATGCGGTGAAGGCAAATGTGGTGACAGCATGAAAAAAGAAAGCAAATGCGGTGAAGGCAAATGTGGTGACAGCATGAAGAAAGAAGGTAAATGCGGTAGCAACTAACCCTTTACTTCAATAAGGTCTATTCTAAAAGCCCCGATATAATCGGGGCTTTTTTTGACTTAAACTCTCTACTATCAACCCCGGCTTAAAAATAAATATAGTTCTTGTCAGAAAACTTCAGTAATTAAAAAATTTTATCAGCCAATCTGTTAATAAAATTATCTATTTTACTATCTCACGCTATTAATATACATTTTCTACTGCCAACCCCACCGAAAGGAGATCATAAAATGGATATAAACATAACCGATATCATGCTACACATTGATGAAGACCTTGATAAGGCCAGCCGCGATCAGATGGAATCACACATGAGAGGGCAGGATGGTGTTATTTCACTAGGTTATCATGATGATAAACCGCATTTAATGCTGGTTGCCTACAACCCTGAATGTATAACGACAAAAGATATTTTGGCCAGTGTCACAACACAGGGGTTACATGCCGAGCTGATAGGTTTATAAAATAATTTAACTCTGAATACAAAATCTTAACAGCCGGTGACCACCGGCTTTTTTTAATCAAATATTTTTTGCCACCAGTGACGCCTGTTATTGGCTGGTTTCAACGCAGCCTCTATATCAGTGGGTTTTATTTTTGATAACACCCAGCCCGGCAAAGGCGGGCTCTCACTAAAACCACAACTCACACCTAAATTATTCGGATCAAAGATTTTTATAAAACCGGGCTGTTCGTGATCATCTGCATAAACAATAGCGCAATAATCTTCCTCATGTTCTTCACGTAACAGCTTATCAATTTCAACAATAAATTTAATCAACTGTGCTGCACTGCTGGTCTGTTCTGGTGCCGCTTCTCCCACGGCATAGATATACCAGCTATCATCCGCCTGTGCTTTTAAATTTTCCCAGAAATCGTCCAGCTGCTCCCAACGCATAACAGAAATAAAACGCCCCTTAAAAGCATTTAAATATATTTCTGCTTCTGTTTCCACCTGCGCCTGAGCCATATTTTTTCCTCACTTCAGCCAGTATCAATTCGCTGTAATCTGTTTTACCCAGCTCTGTATATCTTTGGTAGTACTTTGTAAAAAATCGCTATCATTGTACACATTTGCCATTAAGGCATTGCCCTGCAACCGGGCAATTAACTCCATTGCATAACGTTTTGCGTTAGTATCTAAACCGAGCGCCACAAATTGCGCTACACACCATTCAATCAGCACATCAAAAACGGCTGTCAATTTTGCTTTTGAAATTTCATGAACCTGATCCTTGGCAAGCTCAGAACTCAGTGTGCCTATAGGACAACCGTATTGAATTATCTGCTCTTCATTTTGCACTGGCATATCAACAAACAGCAACAGACGTTCTCTCGGATCAGAAGATTGCTGATCACACTCATCTAACATGGCTTTAAATACGGCAACTCGGGACTCAACCACTGCCGCCAGAATTTCTTCTTTCGTTTTGAAATAATAATAAAAATTCCCTCTAGGTATCCCTGTCTCATCTGAAATATCGCTAAAAGAAGTCTGATTATAGCCACGTGAATAGAAGAGCCTGTCTGCTGCATCCACTATTCGCTGGCGATTTGCCGACCCTTTGGTTCCCATTTTCACATTTCTCACTTTTTATACTTAAACAGTGTGATTTTACGCGTTATCAAATTTTCTGTCCTTAAAAACACAATATTCTCTGCTGCTTAGAATACCCCTTTAATTTAACACCACCCTATGACTGTTAGACAATCGTATGACTTTAATTTATATTTTTCAACACCCAATCAATATTATTTAATTATTTTATGTATAATCAATAACTTGTCTTAGTCTATTATTATTACCCAATGATCAATATATGAAAGCGCTTAAAATTAATAACCTGAAGAAATGTTATAAAAACGGCACAGACGCTTTAAAGGGTGTCGACCTTGAAGTTGATGAAGGTGATTTCTTTGCCTTACTTGGCCCCAATGGCGCAGGTAAATCGACCACCATTGGCATAATTTCCGGACTAGTGAATAAAACATCGGGGAAAATACAAATTTTCGACCAGGATATAGACCTTGATCCCGCCACGGCTAAATCCTACATAGGCCTGGTACCACAGGAATTTAATTTTAATCAGTTTGAACCGGTGCAGGAAATCCTCATCAATCAGGCAGGCTATTACGGTATAGATCGCGCAACGGCGAGTCAGCGCGCCGAAACTTACCTGCGTCAACTTGAACTCTGGGATAAACGCCATGTCATGGCCCGTCAGCTTTCGGGTGGCATGAAACGCCGCCTGATGATTGCCCGGGCCTTAATTCATCAACCTCGATTATTAATTCTGGACGAACCCACTGCGGGGGTTGATATCGAGATTCGCCGTTCCATGTGGGATTTTTTACGCACCATTAATCAGCAGGGTACGACTATTATTCTAACCACCCACTATCTGGAGAAGCCGAGAGCCTGTGCAAGAACATTGCCATTATTGATCACGGCATCACCATTGAACACACCAGCATGCGCAAACTACTCGCCCAGCTCAATATGGAAACCTTTGTGCTCTATCTCGATAACCATAATCATAACTTACCCCAGTCCATTCCCGGCTGTGAACTACGCATCATTGATGACCAGACCATGGAAGTTGACATCGAAAACTCAAACAGTCTTAATCAGGTATTCAAAACATTATCTGATAACAATATTCAGGTTTTAAGCATGCGTAACAAGAGCAACCGACTGGAGCAGTTATTCATGTTTCTGGTAGATAAAAATCGCAACAACAAGGAACTGGCTGCTTCACTAATCCAGACCACACAAGAAATTAAAACAGCAGAATAATTATGACATTCACTGAAAAATTTAATGCCTTCAAAACTATTCTCATCAAAGAATATTTACGCTTTATACGCATCTGGATTCAGACCATATTACCTCCGGCTATAACAACAGCACTCTACTTTGTTATATTCGGCAATCTCATCGGCTCACAAATTTCCGACATCGATGGTTATCGTTACATGGACTACATTGTTCCGGGACTGATACTCATGGCCGTCATCACCAATGCCTATGCCAATGTAGTATCGTCATTCTACAGTGCCAAATTTCAGAAAAGCATAGAAGAGCTACTGGTTTCACCAACTCCAAATTATTTAATACTGGCAGGCTTTGTCTCAGGGGGCGTAGCACGTGGCATTATCGTTGGTATTGTGGTCACTCTGGTCGCCATGTATTTTTCAAGCTTCGAAATTCATAGCTTCACTCTTAGCCTTAGTGTGTTTGTATTAACCGCAATCCTGTTTTCACTGGCAGGCTTTATTAATGCGGTCTATGCCAACAGCTTTGATGACATCACCATTATCCCAACATTCGTATTAACACCTTTAACCTATCTTGGTGGAATTTTTTATTCTATTGATATGCTACCCGAGTTCTGGCAAAAACTATCATTAATTAATCCGATCCTCTATATGATCAACTCATTCCGTTATGGGCTACTAGGCGTATCTGATACTGATATTGTTACGGCTCTTTTCATTATTATTCTATTCATTGCCGGCCTGTTTAGTTATGCACTTTTTTTATTAAACAAAGGCATAGGCATAAAACAATGAAACGCATTATTAAGATAATTAATACAAACCTGCTAAACTCTTACACAAACAAACAATCACTATTTAATGACTCTATATGAACAGAACTGATCTAACACTGCTCGAACAGATGCGCATTAGCGAAATAGATATTATTCGGCGCAAAGAACTCCTCGGACTAACCGAAGAGGACGTCCAAAATCTGGTAAGCGTGAAGAGCCTGATCGAAGACAAAATCGATGATATTGTTCTTGAGTTTTATGGTATACAGACATCAATCGACGAAATAGCACTGCTCATAGGCGATGCTGATACGCTGGGACGACTGCAAAAAGCACAAAAACAATATGTTATCGATTTGTTTAATGGTTTTTATGACATGGAGTATGTTAACAATCGTTTACGAATTGGCATGGTCCACAAACGCATTGGTGTGGAACCCCGGCTTTACCTGTCTGCGGTCGTAACACTCAAGTACCTCATTATAAAAACCATAAAAAATAATATCTCCGATCCAGACAAAAGATCCGTTATTAACAAGTCACTTGATAAATTACTTTATTTTGATACAACACTTATTTTCGATACCTACATTCGAAGCATGTTATCTGAAATTGAAGCCTCCAAGGATCGCGCAGAAACCTATGCCCGTAGCCTTGAAGACAAAGTTGCTGAACGAACCCATCAGCTAGAATTGCTCTCAAGAAAAGATGCACTGACTGGCCTGCTTAACCAGAGATCACTTTATGAACTTTTACGACGTGACCTGCAAAAAGCAAAACGAAGCAATGAATGCCTCTGCCTGGTTTACTTTGATGTTGATAAATTTAAAAAAATCAATGATCAAAAAGGACATCAGGAAGGAGACAGGACACTGATCACCATAAGCCAGGCGCTTAAAGCCGTCTCACGTGAAATTGACTCCCCATGCCGTTATGGAGGAGATGAATTTTGTGTAATACTGCCAGACTGTGATCTTGATGGTGCTGAAAAATATTGTGAACGGTTTATAAAAGAACTTAAGAAGAAAAACAAATCCATCACACTGAGCATCGGCATTGCCCAGACAGGCCCGGATCACCACATTGATTCTGATGAACTTATTAAACATGCTGATAGCAAAATGTATGAATCAAAAAAAACCAAAGGTTTTTGCATTAAAACATATCAGTCTAAAACAGCGTAACAAAAAAAGAGCCGGCATTGCCGGCTCTTTTAATTAACAGGATAATTGACAGCTAATGTAAATTATTTCTTACCTGCTTCACGTTCCTTGGCTTCCTTAATAACCTCATCCGCAACATTCTTTGGACATGGCATATAATGCTGGAATTCCATAGAGAACTGACCACGACCTGAAGTCATAGTACGTAGATCACCAATGTAACCAAACATTTCAGAAAGTGGACATTCAGCTTTAATACGAACACCTGTTGCACCAGCTTCCTGATCTTTGATCATGCCGCGACGACGATTAAGGTCACCGATAACATCACCTACATTATCATCAGGTGTAAACACATCAACCTTCATGATTGGTTCCATCAACTGAGGAGACGCTTTAGGCATAGTCTGACGGTAACCTGCACGAGCAGCCAGTTCATAAGCAATCGCAGAGGAGTCAACCGCATGGAAACTACCATCGATCAGCGTCACTTTGAAATCCAGACAGGGATAGCCCGCAAGTACACCGCGATCCATACTCATCTGGAAACCTTTCTGTACCGCTGGCCAGAATTCACGAGGAATATTACCGCCGGTTACTACTGACTCAAACTGGTAACCACTGCCTGGCTCACCTGGCTCGATTGAATAATCAATTTTCGCAAACTGACCTGAACCACCGGTCTGTTTCTTGTGCGTGTATGAATCTTCAACTTTCTGGGTAATCGTTTCACGGTAGGCCACCTGTGGCTTACCAACAATAACCTCAACACCGTGGGTACGTTTCAGGATATCGATCTTAATATCCAGATGTAACTCACCCATACCTTTAAGAATGGTTTCACCACTGTCTTCATCGGTTTCAACACGGAAAGATGGATCTTCCTGAATCATTTTACCAATCGCAATACCCAGCTTCTCTGCTGCACCTTTATCTTTAGGAGCAACTGCAATAGAGATAACAGGCTCAGGGAATATCATTGGCTCAAGCGTTGCAGGGTGCTTTGGATCACACAGGGTATGACCGGTCTGAACATTCTTCATACCGATAACCGCAACAATATCACCCGCCTGCGCACTATCCAGTTCTTCACGAGCATCCGCATGCATTTCCACGATACGACCGATACGTTCTGTTTTACCGGTAAAGGTATTCAGTACAGTCATACCTTTTTCCAGACGACCCGAGTAAATACGTATAAAGGTTAATGCACCAAAACGGTCATCCATTATCTTGAATGCCAGCGCACGGAAAGGCTCGCTTGCATCAACAATCGCAAACTTACCGGTTTCGTTACCTTCTTCATCAGTTAAAGGCTGTGGCTTAACCTGAGTTGGGTCAGGCAGGAAATCAACCACCGCATCCAGTACCAGCTGAATGCCCTTGTTCTTGAACGCTGAACCACAGTAAGTGGGGAAGAAATCCAGATTGATGGTACCTTTACGAATACAACGCTTGATGTCATCAATAGAAGGCTCATTACCTTCCAGATAAGCTTCCATTAAATCATCATCCTGCTCAACCGCAGTTTCGATCAGCTTTTCACGCCATTCTTCAACAGCATCAGCCATATCAGCCGGTGGCTCTTGCACAGTATAGTTTTCTGGTAAACCTGAGTCATCCCATATCCAGGCTTTACGAGTTAACAGGTCAACCACACCCTTGAACTGATCTTCAATACCAATAGGCAACACCATGACCAGAGGATTAGCTGCCAGCACTGTTTCAACCTGCTTAACAACGCGATAGAAATCCGCACCCATACGATCCAGCTTGTTTACGAAGATAACACGTGATACTTCAGAATCATTCGCATAACGCCAGTTAGTTTCAGACTGGGGCTCAACACCGCCAGAACCACAGAATACACCTACACCGCCGTCCAGTACTTTTAATGAACGATATACTTCGATGGTGAAGTCAACGTGTCCGGGGGTGTCGATAATATTAAAACGGTGACCGTTCCACTGACAGGATGTGGCAGCAGACTGGATAGTAATACCGCGCTCACGCTCCTGATCCATGAAGTCTGTTGTGGCTTCACCTTCATGAACCTCACCGGTTTTATGAATCTTACCGGTCAGCTTAAGAATACGCTCAGTGGTGGTGGTTTTACCGGCATCCACATGGGCGAAAATACCGATGTTTCTATACTTGGCTAAGTCAGTCATAGTCCTGCTACTCTATTTGCATAATTGATAATAATTGATCGATACCCAAGAGTACTGATTCTCAGGCTTTCGCGCCGTCAGATGCCGATTTTAGAGCGGGATCTACTCGATACATATATTTGCGCTAAATTAAGGCGGCGAATTATAAACCAGATTGCGATCAGATGTGTGATTTTGATGGCTTTTTGAGGTTATTTTGTTGTGATTTCACAGTGGGATTGTGGTAATTGGCTAATATTCGGCGATTTAGCATATCAAACCGGTCCCTTCAGAGTTGAAAATTGCCTGATTTTTAGAGAATGGACAGGGCAGATGAGTAAGCTTTCGCGCCTGCCCCCACTGTCCACGCCTTGAGGATTCCAGGGATGCAACCGACTGACGGATTCCACAACTGGCAAATAATCACCATGAGAAACTCTCACGATCGATAGTTAAAACCGGAAACGTCCGCATGATATCCGGATAACTAATCCATACAGACCCTGGCCAGCCAGGCAAGATTATACATTTTTTCGCCATGTACCTTTAACGAAAATAATCTTTCTAAAACCGGAACACACTTCATATATTAATTATCCAATCTGTCATATTATTTGCAAACACACACCCTGCATAACGAGTCACTTTTTATAAAATGAAAATAAACAGCAAACGATTACTAAGAACATTTGACCGAACCGTCGATATTGTCTTTAGCGTCATCCTGGTATTCATAATTCTTGGTATTACCATAGGTGCCATTCAGCTTTTTGAATCAGTCTGGGAATTACTAAAATTTGAAGGCATCACTGGTCATTATATTGATCTGATTACAGATGTATTAACACTTTACGTCCTGGTAGAGTTATCCCGCTCACTGGTTGAGTATTTTAAAACTCATCGACTTAGGTTAACGTTTATCGTTGATGCTGCGATTGTTTTTGTTATACGCGAAGTTCTTATTGCTCTTTTCAAACACGAGCTTGAACCTGCACTGTTATATGCACTTTCTATATTCCTGCTTGTACTTGGCGCCCTGCGCACCGCAGCCGTGCTTGTTTATCAACGAGAACAAAAACTAACCGGCGATAATGTAGTTAATACAAACAAATAACATATCTGAACAACACACCAAAAATAACCTTTCAGCCAGAATTGCAGCTTTCAATTATGAGTTGTGATAAACTCGTCATCATGAACAAAGCGGCAAACATAATTTTCATTGTTAATTTTTGAAAACTATAACCATCTATAATGTTATCAAAAATTATTTCCATATATTCCTTATTACTTGCCATCGCCATATTATTATTAGGCAGCGGACTACTTGGCATGTCACTTGGTATTCATGCAGGACTTGAAAACTTTTCAGACACGGTTACCGGCATTATTATGTCAGCCTTTTTTCTTGGCTATGTCATTGGTTCCTATTTTTGCCCACAACTGATCAGATACGTTGGACACATCCGTGCATTTACTGTGCTAGCGGCACTTGGAACCGTTTCAGTTATTGTTCACGGCCTAATCGTCGACCCTGTTGTCTGGTGGTTTCTACGCATCATCACCGGCATCAGCGTAGTTGGACTCTACCTGATTGTTGAAAGCTGGCTCAACACCTTAATTGACAATCACAATCGCGGCAGAATTTTTTCTCTTTATGTAACGGTTACTTTATTAGCGCTGGGCACCAGTCAGTACCTGATTCTGGTTTATGGTGCAGGCCAGCTGGCCACTTATGCACTATCGGCCATCTTTTTTTCTCTTGCATTGATACCCATTGCTGTTACACGACTAACACAACCCGCGCAGGTAACTATTCCAAAACTTATTCTTAAGCGTTTAATGACTATTTCACCCCTGGGTGTTGGTGGAGCATTAGCAACCGGTTTAGGTAACGGTGCTTTCTGGGGACTGGGCGCCTTATATGCACATAACATGGGTTTTGCTGAAGCTGAAATCGCATTATTCATGAGCGCAGTCATCTTTGGCGGCGCCGTATTGCAATTTCCTATTGGTCATCAATCAGATAAATTTGATCGCCGTAAAGTACTGATGATTGCCTGTTTCTTTGCCGCATTAACCGCTATCAGTATTTTTATTTTTGCATCACAATCACCATCAGCATTTATACTAAGTGCTATATGTTACGGTGGATTCTCATTTTCAATATATTCTTTATCCGTTGCTCATACGAACGATCACATAGAACATTCTGAAGTAATGGACGCAACCCGCGGTTTATTATTAGTCAATGGCTTAGGCGCAACCTTTGGCCCTATTATCGCTGGCAGTTTGATGCAAATTTTTGGCGCCCAAATACTAATGATCTATTTTTCATCCGTATTCGGTGCACTGGGATTATTTGCCATATTCCGCATGGGCATAAGCACACCCATACCAGCAGAAGAACAGAGTGATTTTGTACCTATGGCGCGCACAGGACCTGCATCAGTAGAAATGGATCCGCGCGCTGAACAGGAAGCTGAGGCCAGCGCTTGAATTATTAAACATATTCTCTTAATTAACATTAGTTATTTTTTTTCATTACCAGTTTTTAATACTCTTACTTTTATTTCGCCTTCAACAACTGCTTCTGCAATACTCTACTGACGGAAACGCTGTCCTAATTCGAATCGTTTCGCAAAACAATCTGTAAATTAGAAAATAAAAATATTCAAATCTAAACATTAAATATTATCGACGATCATCGTTATTCATCAGTTATAGACAGATTTTTCCAACCATAAAAAACATAATACCTGTCCACATACACTGTTAATACCAAATAATTTTCTGGAGAAACCCTAATAAAAAAACAGCTACTCTTACTTTTACTGCATACCTCATTACCTAAACACGAAATTGACAAATGAATATTTCTTTCAACAGTGGAAATGCAACAAGCACTTATGATAATCTCTTTATTGTCTCATCAACTAACAACATCAAGCCACAAGCAGAAACCCTGTAAAAAACATAAATTGCTTTACCTGTTTTAAAAAAAAAGAATACGATTTTATATCTAACGAATAACGGATTATTTATGCTGCGATATACATTCTTTAAATCTAAAAAAAGTACTACCCACCCAGGTAATTTTTCTTTTACAAACAGAAAAGAGTGATTTTAGAAAATGCTGCATTCAATCATCAATCTACATTCTTTCGCTATTAAACAAAATTTACATGAATAGCATAAAACATTGCGACACATGCTTTTTTTCAGCAGTGATTTTGGACGTAAAACAGCAAACACCCCCAGGAGAATCAATAATGAAAGAGCACCTCGATCCAGGTCATATCATGCAAACAGCAACTGCGTTTTGGGCATCAAAAGTATTATTAACAGCAGTGGAGCTTGACTTATTTACAACACTTGGTGATGGCAAGATGACCGCACCACAGCTCGGCAAAACACTTGGGCTCCATCCGCGAGGCACTTATGATTTCTTTGATGCGCTAGTAGCATTGAAATTTCTTAATCGTAACGGGGATGGACCGAGAGGAGAATACGAGAATACTCTACAGACAGCGGCTTTTCTAAACAAAAAAAGTCCGAACTATATAGGTGGCATGCCAGAGATGTTGAATTCACGCCTGTTTGGATTCTGGAACGGTCTTGGCACAGCACTAAGAACCGGAAAACCTCAAAGCGAATTAAAGCATGGTGGAAAATCTATTTTCGAAGATCTTTATTCCAATGAAGTCACTTTAGGCGAATTTCTTGATGCCATGACCGGATTCCAGGCAGAAAATTTTACCCAACTGGCCAGAAAATTTGATTTTAGTCCCTATAAAACGGTTAGCGATATTGGTGGTGCTCTGGCCCTGCTATCCAGAATAGTAGCAAATCACCATCATCACCTGAGTTTTAACAGTTTTGATTTGCCCCCCGTGGCACCACTGGCACAAAAACATATTGAAGCAGCAGGAATGGAACAACGCATCCAGGCGATCGCAGGCGATTTTCTCAAAGAGGAGTTACCAAAAGCAGATGTCATCACCATGGGAAATATACTGCATGACTGGAATCTTGATAACAAGAAAATGCTCATTCGCAAGGCATATAATGCATTGCCCGAAGGTGGCGCTTTTATTGCCATAGAAAACCTGATTGATGATGCCAGGCGAGAAAATGTATTTGGATTGTTAATGTCGCTTAATATGCTTATCGAATTCGGCGATGCCTTTGACTATACTGGTGCAGACTTTCGCGAATGGTGCAGTGAGATTGGATTTAAGCGATTTGAATTTATTCATCTTGCCGGTCCAACCAGTGCAGCCATCGCATACAAATAATGGGCATCACCTGTTCTGGTAAAGACCATCATGCTGCCTAACCTCGCCATAACCGGCAACAAAATGTGCTGTAACAAACAGGTAACATATTTTGATGTCCGTGTTGATGGCGAAGTTTGAAAATTACGTTCTCCTGAAACAATCCATGACATGATCATCGACCATGCCCACCGCCTGCATATAGGCATAACAAATGGTACTACCAACAAACTTAAAACCGCGTTTTTTTAAATCTTTACTCATGGCATCGGATTCTTTTGTTGTTACCGGAATGTCCTCGTGTTTTTTCCATTTATTCACCATTGGCTCGCCACCGACAAAACGCCAAATGTAATCGGAAAACTGTCCCTGCTCTTTTTGAATTTCTAAAAATAGTTTTGCGTTTGTGACCGTGGCATTAACTTTCAAACGATTACGCACTATGCCGGGGTTCTGTAATAAGGCTTCGATTTTCCTGTCACTGTAACGGGCTATTTTTTTTGCCTCAAAGTTATCAAAGGCTTTACGGTAATTCTCTCGTTTTTTCAGAATAGTGATCCAGCTTAATCCTGCCTGAGCACCTTCGAGAATGAGCATTTCAAACAGATGCCGGTCGTTATAACTGGGCACACCCCATTCTTCATCATGATATTTCTGATACAAGGGATCATCACCGGCCCATACACAGCGTTTCATTTTCACCCCCATAGAATGACACCATTCTGATTTACGATCATTTTCATGTAAAATACCGCGTTTCCATTATCCGTGACAAAGAGATTTTACCCATGAGCCAGGCCGATCAGTTCAAACAAGCACAGAAGGTTATCCCCGGCGGTGTTAATTCACCGGTAAGAGCATTTAAAGGCGTTGGCGGTAATCCGGTGTTTATTGACCGCGCAGCAGGGGCCTATACCTGGGACACGGATGGTCAACAATATATTGATTATGTTGGCTCCTGGGGGCCGATGGTGCTCGGCCATGCACATCCCGATGTCATTCAGGCCGTTAAAGATGCTGCAGATAAAGGCCTGAGTTTTGGTGCGCCCACGGTGATTGAAACTGAAATGGCAGAAAAAATCTGTCAGCTGGTACCCTCTATGGACATGGTTCGCATGGTCAGCTCCGGCACAGAAGCCACCATGAGCGCCATCCGTCTGGCCCGTGGTTTTACCGGTCGCGACACTATTGTTAAATTTGAAGGCTGCTACCACGGTCATTCTGACTCGCTACTGGTCAAAGCCGGTTCTGGTGCCCTGACACTGGGCGTACCCAGCTCACCGGGTGTCCCGGCCTGTCTGGCAGAACACACGCTAACCCTGACCTATAACGACAGCGATCAGGTGCGAGACACCTTCAAACAGCTTGGCGACAAAATTGCCTGCATCATTGTTGAGCCGGTCGCCGGAAACATGAACTGCATTCCCCCTCTACCCGGTTTTCTGGAAACTCTGCGTGAGGTCTGTGACCAGCACGGCAGCATACTGATTTTTGATGAAGTCATGACCGGTTTCCGCACTGCACTGGGTGGTGCTCAATCGATTTACAACATCAAACCTGACATGACCACCCTGGGCAAGGTCATTGGTGGCGGCATGCCGGTAGGGGCTTTTGGTGGTCGCCGTGACATCATGGAGCATCTGGCTCCTCTGGGTCCGGTCTATCAGGCGGGTACCTTATCCGGCAATCCGGTCGCTATGGCGGCTGGCCTGAAAACACTGGAACTGATCTCCACCCCGGATTTCTTTGCAGCACTTAACACCAAAGTAAATACACTGGTCAATGGCATAGTCGCCAAAGCCCGTGCCGCCGGTATCCCCATGACCTCGAATATTGTCGGCGGTATGTTCGGCCTGTTTTTCACCGATGCCGATAAAGTCAGTAATTTCGAACAGGTAACAAAATGCGATGTGGAACGTTTTAACAAATTCTTCCACGGCATGCTTAACCAGGGCGTATATCTGGCACCTTCAGCCTATGAAGCAGGCTTTGTTAGCTCCGCTCACACCGATACTGACATTCAAAACAGTATCCTTGCAGCCGAAAAAGTACTGGGGACGCTTTAATGACAGCGATTACCTGCTACATCTACCGCTGCTCTGCCAGGGCGGATATGTACCTTTATTTACAGGAAAAGGATGATTTTGAGGTCATACCCGACGAACTGAGCAAAAACCTCGGCCAGCTGGAATTCGCCATGGAACTGGAACTGAATGAAGATCGAAAACTGGCCCGTGAAAATCCCCTCACAGTAATCAACAATCTGAAAAAGCAGCGCTTTCACCTGCAAATGCCGCCTGAAACACCCATCGACCAATTGCTGGAAAAAATCGCAAAAGAAACCTTAAATCAACAGGATAAGTAAGACTTTTACAGCAGACTAGCAGTTTATCTAAAAAAAATATTATAATGCCCGCTCTTCATAAAAACGCAGATTATATGGACTGTTTTAATCCTACGTTTTATTTAAGCGATGCATTGGAATCATCTGATATGGCCATAAAATCAGGCCGGCAAGATACAACGATACACAGCTAATACGTAAATACTCTGCAAAATAACAAGTCCTCGATATTTGAGGTCATTTTTTTAGTTTTATATTCAACCATAGTGAGAATCCATCAACATGAGCACCTCTACCATTATTAAAAAAATACTTACAAACGTTATCATTTCAGCCATTGCCACATTCAGCGCCACCCAGATATTGAAGGATGCAAGCCTGTCATCAACTACAGCAATGACATCACTTTTTATACTTTTTTTCATCTCTACCCTGCTTTCTTCATTAGTTTTTACTAATAAACTAGCTTCAAATACGCAAATTAACCAACCTAAACCCATAAATTCGAATAAAGCACGTGAAACTGGAACCGTTAAATGGTTTAATACCAACAAGGGATTTGGCTTTATCACCCGCGACAACGGTGATGATGTTTTTGTCCACTTTCGTTCAATTCGTGGCCAGGGTCATCGAACCTTGATTGAAGGCCAACGCGTTGAATTTGATGTAACCAAAGGAGAAAAGGGGCTACAGGCAGAAGATGTTGCCATTGCCTCATAACAATAAGTGCGAGATAAGCACAAATGGACTGGGCTTATTTTGAAATGATAAAAGGTATATTTAAATGTCTGATCGTGTAAATGGAATCGTTAAATGGTTCAACAATTCAAAAGGATACGGATTCATCGAACGTGAAACGGGTGATGATGTATTTGTTCATTTCAGAGCTATTCGGGGTGACGGTTTTAAAACCCTGAAAGATGGACAAAAAGTTGAATTTAACCTGATTGAAGGCCAGAAAGGCTTACAGGCTGAAGACGTTAGTGTAGCAACACTCGAATCTTAAAATAATCAAGGCTGGTTTTAACCAGCCTTGATTGTGTGTGTTACATTGATTTTGTCGTTACTCCCCCCATTTGGGCTGCAACTGTTGTGGTATGCCTATGTGGTCAAGGATTCGTGCGGCCATAAAATCAACTAAATCATCAACGCTTTCCGGATGATTATAAAAACCCGGATTTGCGGGCATGATCACCGCATCCATACGAGACAATTTGAGCATATTTTCCAGATGGATATCGGAAAAGGGGGTCTCTCTGGGCACCAGCACCAGTTTTTTTCGCTCTTTTAGCATCACGTCCGCCGCCCGCTCCAGCAAATTCGCACTGGCACCAATAGCAATCGAAGACAGCGTCCCCATGGAACAGGGACAAACCACCATCGCATCCACGGAAGAAGAACCACTGGCAATAGGTGAGGTCCATTCCATTTCACCACAGACTTTTAACTGATCAGACTCAACACCATAACGTTTGAGTAACTGCCCCTGCAACTCATGACTGTTCGATGGCCAGCTCAGTTCTGTTTCCATGCTAATCACCACATGCGCTGCACGGGTCACCAGCAAATACACCTTATGACCATGAATCAGCAACTGCTCCAGCAATCGAATACCATACTGCGCACCGGACGCTCCACTTAAAGCCAGAATAACGGTTTTTTTATCGGTATCTGCATTCATGAAAACACCTTACTTCAAATGATACAGGGCATCCGCAAATGAATACGAATAAACACTCATATCTGTTGGTAGGCGCACCGTCAGGTGCATTGTCAGATCAAAAAGACATTATTAATCAGCCAAATAACACAATCAGATGATTATGTATTTACACCAGTGCATCCAGTATTTTCTGATGTATGCTGCCAAAGGCACCATTACTCATCACCAGTATATGATCGCCTGCACAGGCTTTCTCAACGAGCATAGCGACTATGTCATCAATCTGATTAAATAACTGCCCCTTATCTCCCAGTTCATCAATAACCGGCTGCATATCCCAGTTCAGTCCTTCTGGTTGATATAACACAACTCGATTAGCATCCGCCAGGGACGCCGCCAACTGCTGCTTATGCACACCCATGCGCATGGTGTTGGAACGCGGTTCCAGCACTGCCCATATTTTGGCATCGCCAACAGCAGCTCTTAATCCCTGCAAGGTTTCCTTGATAGCCGTCGGGTGATGGGCAAAATCATCATAAACGGTTATTGCCTTAACTTCACCCCGAACTTCCATGCGGCGCTTAATACCCTTGAAATGTGCTAATGCTTCAATGGATTGCGCTACGGGAACACCTGCATGTCGTGCAGCGACAATGGCCGCCAGAGCATTCATACGATTATGCTTACCCAGCATATGCCCCTTTACCTGGCCCTGTTTTTCATTGTTAAAATACACATCAAAACGGCGACCATCGGCACTGACATTAGCAATACGCCAGTCGGATTCTGTTACTTCTGAAAACCCTTCCTGCGGTGTCCAGCAACCCTGCCCTAACACGTCATTTAAATTATCTTCTTCTGCATTAACAACTAACAAGCCTTCACCGGGCACGGTTCTGACCAGATGATGAAACTGTTTTTTAATCGCATCAAGGTCTTCAAAAATATCGGCATGGTCAAATTCCAGATTATTCATAATCAGGGTACGGGGATGATAATGAACAAATTTGGAGCGCTTATCAAAAAAAGCGGTGTCATATTCATCGGCCTCAACAACAAAAAACGGCCCCTCGCCCAGTCGCGCCGAAACACCAAAATTAGCGGGCACACCACCAATCAAAAAACCGGGATTCAAGCCGGCATATTCCAGAATCCAGGCCAGCAAACTACTGGTCGTGGTTTTGCCATGAGTGCCCGCAACCGCCAGTACCCAGCGATCTTTTAATACATTTTCTGCCAGCCACTGAGGCCCGGAGTTATAACGAATACCTTTATTAAGCATGTATTCAACGGCATCATTACCCCGTGTCATCACATTACCGACCACCACCTGGTCTGGCTGGGGTTCTAACTGTGAGGCATCAAATCCCTGCATTAAATCTATACCCTGCTGTTCAAGCTGGGTGCTCATCGGAGGATAAACATTGGCATCAGAACCGGTCACCTTATGACCGGCCTGTCTGGCCAGCACCGCAATGCCGCCCATAAAAGTGCCACAAATACCAAGAATATGAATATGCAAGAATCAGGCTCCTAATTCGGGAAATAATAATTGCCGTGAGGCTATAGAAAGAATCGCAAAGGCCAATGTTATAAGAAATGCCACAGACAATCGAATGCTTAAAGCATGACGAAAGATATGGGCATAAACAGCCAGATTCCAGCTAATCAAAATCAATAACAAAAAACCCAGCTCGGGAATGACTGTGTTTTTAGCCTCTGCCATTTCAAAATAAAACATCAGTGGCCAGGCCAGAATTTGAAATAGACTTCCTGTACCCAGAATAGCAGACATCATTTGATTATAACGTGATGATTTGTTGAACCCCCGCAAACAAAACCAGCAGAAAACCAGCAACACGAAAATATCAACACACATTACCATTACTGACTCAGTAAATGTCGATGATGGCAAGATACTTAAAACACCGGATATAAAATACAGGCCCAGCAAAATGCGAAACAGAAACACAGAATAAGGAAGATCCTGCGGCCCATCACTCAACAAACACAGATTCAAATATGTTTTTAATAGAGCAGTCATTACTAATTTTCGGTTATTATTAACATACAGCTGATATTATATGCTTTTACATCCATTTGAAATGAACCGCCCATGAAACTGACAATAACACGCCCCGATGACTGGCATTTACATGTACGTGATGGCGACACACTAAAAGATATTGTTCCCTTTACGGCTCAACGTTTTGGTCGGGCGATCATCATGCCAAATCTGACGCCACCGGTGACCACCACAGAACAGGCCCTGGCTTATCGTCAGCGGATATTACAGGTCATTCCCCCTGATTCGAATTTTGAACCTTTAATGGTTTTATATTTAACCAATAATACAGCTGCAGCCGACATCGAAAAGGCGGCAAATAATGAACATATTAAAGCCGTTAAACTTTATCCGGCGGGTGCGACCACCAATTCTGATGCGGGTGTTACTGATATCAAAAATTGCTATGCTGCACTGGAAGCCATGCAAAAACATCAATTACCATTACTGGTTCATGGCGAAGTGGTTGATGCCAATGTAGATGTTTTTGATCGTGAAAAA
>Ga0224496_10000890_pt1 | contig 19557 bp, 16 predicted proteins | sample SF_Jul11_sed_USG_2_FD_168127 | JGI IMG/M metagenome (GOLD analysis project Ga0224496, IMG submission 168127) | Sediment microbial communities from San Francisco Bay, California, United States - SF_Jul11_sed_USGS_8_1 | ecosystem: Environmental > Aquatic > Marine > Sediment | place: USA...
CGCAGGCCGCCACGAGGCCGATGCCACCGCCGAAGGCGTGTCCGTTCACCGCCGCGATCACCGGCTTCGGCCCGTTCCAGATGCGCTCGAGGATGCCGACGAGCGGGCTCGACGCGCCGCCCATGGCCGCGCCGCGGCTCTTGAGATCGGCTCCGGCGCAGAACGCGGAGCCGGTGCCGGTGAGCACCACGCAGCGCGCGGCCTCTTCCGCCATCGCCGCGTCCAGATGCGCCGTCAGCGCACCCATCAGCTCCGCGGAGAGCGCGTTGCGATTGGCCGGCGAGTCCAGCGCGATCCACGCCGCGCCGTCGCGCAGCTCGTACTTCGTCGGATGTCTCGAAGCCATGGCGTTCGGAGTCGCTCCCCGCCGGCAAGATGCGGGAAAACGCGCGCGCGAACCAGGGCGGTGGCGCGACCCCGGGAATCCTGGCGGGGCGGTGCCGCGCCGCGGCTTGGTGCGCGTGCCGGCGCTGCATCGCACTCCAGCGCGCAGCGGGTCGAGGGGTCGAGCATTCGACGTCGATTTCATAGGATCCCGCAGCCAGGAGGGCGGGCGGGGAAGCCATGCGCAACCAGCCGTGAAGGAGCGAATCCTCTCGATCGCGGGCTCCCTGCTCGGCCTCGCGCTCTTCGGCCTGGCGGTCGTCGTGCTCCACCACGAGCTGCGCACCACCCACCTGGAGAGCGTCCTCCGGCACGTCCGTGCGATCTCGAGCGGGCACCTGCTCGCCGCGCTCAGCGCCGCCGCACTCGGATACCTCGCGCTCACCGGCTACGACGCACTTGCCTTCCGCTATGTGGGCAATCGACTCGTCTACCGCCGCATCGCACTCTCGTCCTTCGTGGCCTTCGTCTTCAGCCACAACGTGGGCCTGTCGTTCTTCGGCGGAAGCGCGGTGCGCTATCGCATGCTCTCGAGCTGGGGGGTGCGGGTCGACGAAATCGCGCGCATCGTCGTCTTCAACTTCACCACCTTCTGGCTCGGCTTCCTCGCGGTGAGTGGCGTCGCCCAGACTCTCCGGCCCATCCCCTTCGATCTTGCCTGGCTTCCGCTCTCGACGAGTCGCCCGATCGGCGTCGCGTTCTTGTGCGCGCTCGGCGCGGTTCTACTCGCGATGTCCCTGCGCAGGGCGCCGATCGAAATTCGGGGACTCCGAATCGCAATGACCGGACTGCCGATGACCGCGGCGCAAGTCCTCGTCTCGTCCGCCGATTGGCTGCTGGCTGCGAGCGTGCTCTACGCCGTCCTCCCCGAGGCGCCGGGCCTCGACTTCGGCGGCTACCTGGCCGCCTATCTGCTGAGCCAGATCCTGGGTCTGATCAGCCATGTGCCGGGCGGTCTGGGCGTGTTCGAATCCGCCATGCTTCTCCTGCTCGGCTCCGTCCTGCCGGGAGATCGGGTGCTGGCGTCGATCCTGGTCTATCGGGTGATCTACTACCTGCTTCCGATGGGCGTCGCCGCCACGCTCTTCGGGGCATACGAGCTGCACGAGGGTCGCAGGGCGCTGCGGCGGACCGGCGACTGGATTCTGGGCTGGGCGCCCGAGCTCGTTCCGCACTTGCTGGCGTTGACAACCTTCTTCTCGGGCGTCCTGCTGCTCGTCTCGGGCGCCATGCCCGAGCTTCCGGAGCGCCTCGAATGGCTGCGGCTCGCGCTTCCGCTGCCCGTGCTCGAGATCTCGAAGCTGCTCGGCAGTGTCATCGGAGTGTTCCTGCTCCTGCTCGCCAGCGCGCTCCGCCAGCGCATCGACGCCGCGTATTTTGGAACCCTGGGATTGCTGTTCACGGGCGCCCTGGTCTCGCTGTTGAAGGGTCTCAACTACGAGGAGGCGCTCATCCTCGGCGCGATGGCGCTGCTCCTGCTGCCGTGCCGCACCTTCTTCTTCCGCAAGAGCTCGCTGCTCACCCAGCCCCTGTCTGGCGGCTGGTGGGTCACGGTGGGCATCGTGGCTGTCGGTGCCCTCCTGGTTCTCGATCTCGCCTACCGCCACGTCGAATACTCGAACGAGCTCTGGTGGCAGTTCGGCGTGGACGCGCAGGCACCGCGCTCCCTGCGCGCGATGCTGGCCGCAGGCCTCGCCTTGCTTGGCATCGGCTCGATGCGCCTGCTGCGACCTGCGCCCGCGGCCCCGCCCCTGCCCACATCCGAGGATCTCGACCGCGCCCAGGCGATCACAGCGCGGAATCCGCGGGGATCGGGCTATCTCGCGCTGCTGGGTGACAAGCAGATCCTCTTTCATGAGAACGGCAACGCGTTTCTCATGTTCGGCACGGCGGGTCGCACGTGGGTGTCGATGGGCGATCCGATCGGAAACCGCGAGGAGCAGGAAGCGCTCGGCTGGCGCTTCCGCGAGATGGCCGATCGACACGGAGCACGCCCCGTCTTCTACGAGGTGTCGGCCGAGAGCCTGCCCATCTACCTCGAGCTTGGCCTCGAGTTGCGCAAGCTCGGCGAAGAGGGGCGCGTTCCCCTGCAGAGCTTCTCACTCGAGGGCAGTGCGCGCCGCGGACTGCGACACGCGCACAATCGGATGCGGCGAGAAGGCAGTCGCTTCCAGATCCTCGCACCGAACGCGGTGCCAGCGGTGCTCGATCTGCTCGAAGAAATCTCCAATGCCTGGCTCGCCGACCGGAACACGGCCGAGAAGCGATTCTCGCTGGGCTGCTTCGACCGCGCCTATCTGTCGCGGCTTCCGGTCGCGGTGATCCTCCGCAACGAGCGCATCGTCGCTTTCGCCAATCTCTGGACGACCGATGCGAAACAGGAGCTCAGCATCGACTTGATGCGCTACGCACCCGAGGCGCCGGGTGGCGTGATGGAGCATCTCTTCATCGAGTTGATGCTCTGGGGAAGGAGCGAGGGGTATCGCTATTTCAACCTCGGAATGTCGCCGCTGGCAGGCATGGCGCAGCACCGAGGCGCGCCGCTCTGGAATCGCCTGGGAGCCTTCCTGTTCCGACACGGCGAACATTTCTACAACTTCCGGGGACTGCGAAGCTTCAAGGACAAGTTCGATCCCGAGTGGGAGCCACGCTATCTGGCCTCATCGGGCGGCCTGAACACGCCGCTCGTGCTCACACACATCGCCTCCCTGATCGCGGGAAGCGCGGCGGGAGTCGTGGCCAAAGGATGATCGGACGGCACGATACGGCGAGGACGGGTGATCTCGACGAGCCAAACGCAACCGATTGAAATGGATCCGGGATCGACCGCCCGGTGCGGGTCAGCGCGCTCGCACGCGGCGGAAATCCATCTCGGGGGAGGGAAGAGCGATGACTCCTGATCCGTCGAAGAAGCAGCTGCCTCCGCTGGCTCCGCGGATTCGATTCGCGGCGCGACTGGTGCGCTCTGCGAGCATCGCTGCGGCGCTGGTCGGATCCGCGCTGGCGCTCGGGGCGGCGGGGTACCGGAACTTCGAAGGCCTCTCCTGGCTCGACGCGACGCTCAACGCAGCCATGATCCTCACGGGCATGGGACCCGTGACGAATCTCGTCACCGTCGAAGGCAAGCTCTTCGCGATCTTCTACTGCCTGTTCAGCGGCGTGGTCTTCCTGACCCTCGTCGCGGTCCTGTTCGCGCCGGTGGCGCATCGCTTCCTGCATCGATTCCACATCGAGCTCGGAGACGAAAACGAGAAGCCGTAGCCTCTCCCGGCTCGCGCCGGACGCGCCGGCTGGCAGCCGGGGTGCGAAACGTGGACATTGGTCGGCATGGACACGGCGACCCAGGCGCTGCTCGGTGCGGTGGTCGGGCAGGCCTGCTTCTCGCACAAGCTCGGGCGGCGCGCCGTCGCCTGGGGCGCCGTCGGAGGCCTGCTGCCGGACCTCGACGTGCTGGCCGTGCTCGGGCAGGGTCCCCTGGGAGAGTTCGTCCACCACCGCGGCTTCACCCACGCACTCTGGTTCGGCCCGCTCGTCGGTCCGCTGCTCGGCGCGAGCGTGTGGCGTTACCACGCCCGGCGTCTGGCCAAGGCTCGCGCGAGGGCGGCGGGCGCGGAGCGGGGACCGAGCGCCTGCGCCGCGCCGCCGCATCCGGGGGATCCGCTGCTGCGCACGGCCTGGATGGGGCTCTTCGCGCTCGCGCTCTTCACGCATCCGCTGATCGACGTCTTCACGAGCTATGGCACGCAGCTCTTCGCCCCCTTCTCGAACCAGCGCTACGCGCTGCACGCGGTCGGCATCATCGACGTCACGTACTCCGGAATTCTGGTCGCGGCCCTCGCGCTGGGACGCGCGCTGCGCGGCAATGCGGCCGCGGTGCGGCGCGTGGCGTGGGCGGCACTCGCGCTCTCCTGGGCGTACCTCGGCTACGGCCTGTGGCTCAACGAGCGCGCGCGCGACGCGGTCACCGCCCGCCTCGCCGCGGACGGCGTATCGGAGGCGCGCGTGCAGGTGTATCCGACGCTCCTGCAGCCCTACCTGCGGCGCATCGTCGTGCGCAGCGGCGACGAGGTGTGGGTCGGCCTCTACACGCCGTGGCGCGAGGGCGGTCCCGCCTGGCAGCGCTTCCGGCAGTCTGCGTCCCATCCGTCGATCGACGCACTGATGCGCACGCGAGAGGCCGCCATCTTCGTGTGGTTCGCGATGGGGGAGGTCGCCACACGCGTGCGCCCGCTTCCGGACGGCTACGCGGTCGAGATCGACGACCTCCGCTACGGCCATCTCGGCCTGCCGGAGCGGGGGCTCTGGGGTATCCGCGGCATCACCGATCGCAGCGGAAGCCTGCGCGGACCCATCGAAATCGTCACGCACCGCGGAAGCGCGCGGCTCGGCGAGACGTTCGGAGCGCTGTGGCGCGCCGCGTGGGGCGACTTCTCCGGGAGCGGATTCGACACGGGCCACTGAGGCGCCCGCGCCGGGCTCAGGCCAGCGCGTCGAGCAGCCGCGGGAGCTCCGCCAGATCGGGCAGCACGTGATCGGGACGGGCGCCCGCGTGCATCCGCAGGCGCGCGTCGCAGGCCGGGACGCGGCGCGTGAGCCAGACGCTGCGGAGGCCGAGCGCCGCGGCGCCTTGCACGTCGGCGCTCAGGCTGTCGCCCACGTGGATGCCTTCTTCCGCTCGCACGCCGAGGCGCGCCAGCACCTCCTGGAAGATCTCGACGCGCGGCTTGCGCAGGCCGAACGTGTCGGAGACGACGATCGCATCGAGATGCGCGCGCAGGCCCGCCTCCTCCAGGATGCCGAGCGCGGTCTCGGAGTGGCTGAAGTTCGAGCACACGCCGAGCCTCACGCGCCGGCGCAGGACGCCGAGCAGCGCCGCATGGTGCGCCGGGACGGCGACCTCGCTGCGCAGCACACCCATGTGAACCCCGGTGAGGATCTCGGGGAGCTCGGGGTCGGCGAGACCCAGTCGGCGCACGACGTCCTCGAAGCGAAGCCGGGTCGGCACCTCTCGATCCCGGGCGAAATGCGACATCGCGAAGACGCGAGACGCCTCCGCCATGGCGAGGGTAAAGCGCTCGAAGGGGATCTCGGCGCGTTCGGACAGCGCCGCGTGCATCGCGTGCACCGACGCGGGAAGCTGCATCCCGTGGTGCTCCTCGGTCGGCAGGTTCTCCTGGCGCAGATCCACCAGCGTGTCGAAGAGATCGAAGATCACCGCGCGGATCACCATGCCCGCAGCATAGCGGGAGCCTCCGGGCGCCGATTGCCCACGGGAGCCGGCGCGCACGGCGCACGCAACTGCGACGCCGTGCGCGCAAAGGCCTCGGGCATCGAATCGGGGAGAGAGCGGCTAGCGACCGCGCCGGCCGCCGTAACCTCCGCCGCCGCCGCCCCGTCCGCCGCCGCCACCGCCGCCGCCACCCGGGCGACGCTCCTGCGCCTCGTTGACGCGGAGCGGGCGACCGTCGAACTCCTTGCCGTCGAGCGCTTCCTGCGCGGCGCGCGCGCTCTCGGCGTCCTCGAACTCGACGAAGCCAAAGCCTCGCGAGCGGCCGGTCTCGCGATCGGAGATCACGTTGACCGACTGCGTCCGGCCGTGCTGCTCGAACAAGTCTCGCAGCTGCTCTTCGGTGGTCGTGAAGGAAAGATTGCCGACGTAGAGCTTCTTGTTCACTGGAATCGGGTCCTCACAAATTCCGCAGCCGCCGGTTCGAACGAGCGATCGCGAGGCCGGGGCATGCATTTCCTCTCGGCGCGACACCTTACACCGCCTGCGTGCGCGGGTGGGAGAAAAGGTACCGGAAGCGGGGCGTCCGGGGGGGGTTGGGGGCGATTTACGCAACGATGCATGGCTGCGGCCCCCCCGGGCGCAGCCACCTCGCCCGGCGGCGCCGGAAGCGCCGCCCTCAGACCGGGCGCTCGTGCACCAGCAAGGTCTTCTTGCCGTCGAACCGCACGCGAATCTTCCCCGGTCCGGCCGTTCCCTGGACGACTCCGTTGCCGAGCTTGGGGTGCGCGATGCGATCCCCCGGGCTGTAGCTCTCCGTCAGCGCGTAGCTGCGCACCGGGCGCGAGAGATCCGCCTGGATCACCTCGTCCACTGCCGCTGCGGGCTTCTTGCTGCGGGGCCGCGCGCGCGGGCGGACGCGCCCCGCCGTGGACTCCCAGGCGGCGCCGAGCCGCGCCGGCGCATCGAGGGCCGGGCCTTCCGCGTCATAGCTCCAGCCCGGATCGCCCTCGAGCTGCAGCGACGCGTAGCGGACGCCGACCCCGCTGTGCTGCTCGATGTCCTGCGCCAGGCGCTCGAGCTCCTTGATCCAGGCCGCGCCCTTCTGCGCTTCGCGCTTGCGGCACAGCTCCCAGTAGCGCGGGCTCGCGAGCAGAACGAGCAACGGCGGCTCGTCTCCGATCCGGCGCCCGAAGCGCTCCGAGGCTTCCTCGCCGATCGCGCTCGCGTTCGCGGCCGCGATGGCGGTGTACGCGAGCCCCTCGAGCATCGCGCGCAGCGGAGTATCTCCGACGCCACAGCGTGTCGCGGTGGGCTCGAGATAGCGCAGCTTCACCACGCAGAGGCGCTCGCCGCTGATGCCGAGCAGGTCGATCCGGTTGATGCCCTTCGTGGCGGGATCGTCCGCCGCGGCCGCCTTCACGCGGATGTGATAATCGAGCAGATCCAGCCGCCCCTCGCCGCCGGGCAGCGCGATGCCTTCGCCGGACGACCGACACTGACGGATCAACGCAGCGCCGAGATGTTCCCCATCTCTGTTGCGCCGGCGCTCCGCAGCCGGCTTGCCGCTGCGTTTGACGAAGTAGCGCCTGCCGGCCTCGTGCAGTCGAGGCGCACCCGCCTTCTCCTTCTCGAAGGCGACGGCCAGCGCCTCGCCTGCGAGCTCCGCAGCCGCCTTGCGAAAGGCCGCTGCTTGACGAACTTCCTTGCCCTGCGAGAGCTCGAACAACGGATGACTCACGTTCCATCCCCAGGACGCGCTGGGTCGTCCATCCGCGCGCCGCGATCCGAAATTGGTTGGAGGAGGCAAGACGACCGCTCGAAGGCTACCACATCCCGGGGGGAGCGACGAAATGCGCATTCCATCCGGTTATCCTCGGGTGGGCACGACGCAGCGGTGGCAGGATTGCATTGAAGGACGCCGATCGGACGAGACTCGTGGGCGCGCTTCGCTTCGCGCTCGAGGCGCACAGCGGACAGACGCGCAAGGGAACGTGCATTCCCTACGCCAGCCATCTGCTCGCGGTGGCCGGTCTCGTGCTCGAGCTGGGAGGTGACGGCGAGCAGACCGCGGCGGCGCTGCTGCACGACGTTCTCGAGGATTGCCCGGGCGTGGATCGCGCCGCGATCGAATCCCGGTTCGGAGCCGAAATCGCCCGCATCGTGCACATGTGCAGCGACCTGCTCGAGGGCGATACGCCGGAAAGGAAATCACAGTGGCTACCGCGCAAGCGCCACTACATCGACCGGCTTCGCACAGCCGATGCGCGCGCGCGGCTCGTCGCAGCCTGCGACAAGCTCCACAATCTGCGCGCGCTGATCGCCGATCTGCAACGCGAGGGAACCGACACACTGCGGCGCTTCAACGCCACGCCGGAGCAGACCCGCTGGTACTACCACGAGGTGCGCGGCGCCCTGGGCGCGGACCTGCCCGAGCGCCTGCTCGGGGAGATCGATGCGCTGCTCGAGCAGCTGCGCGCGTTCCTGCCCGAGGCGTCACGGCAAGCCTGATCGGCCCCAGCGGGCGCGGGCGCGGCGCCCCGCGGATGCCCTCTCAGCCCCGCGCCGACTCCAGGCAATCTCGCAGCTTGTCCACGCCGACCCGATGGCGCAATCGACACAGCGCTGAGTACTCGATCTGTCGCGCGCGCTCCCGGGAAATGCCCAGGCGCCGACCGATCTCGCTCAGCGTGAGCGGCTCGTCGCCGTCGCCGAATCCGTAGCGCCAGCTGATCACGATGCGTTCTCGGGTGTCCAGCGTCGACAGCAGCCCGGCCACGGCGTCGCGCAGCCGCTCGCGCCCGAGCTGCTCGTCCGGATCCTCGCGCTGCTCGTCCGGCAGGACATCCTCGAGGGCCACGGATTCGCAGGCCTGGAGCGGCGCGTGGATCGAACGGACCGGCGCCAACGTGGCCTCGAGCGCCTCGACCTGCTCGACACTCAGCACGAGCGCTTTCCCCAGCTCGTCGAGCGCGGGCTCGCGGCCCAGGCGCCGCGTGAGCTCTGCGCAGACGCTGCGGTAGCGCATCTGCTGCTCGCAGACGTGCGACGGCACGCGCACCGTGCGGCGCTGATTCTGGATCGCGCGAATCATCGTCTGCTGGATCCACCAGACGGCGTAGGTCGAGAACGCGAAACCGCGATCCGGGTCGAACTTCTCGATGGCGCGCAGCAGGCCCAGATTCCCCTCCTGGATCAGATCCATGAGCGGCATCCCCGAGCCCTGGAAGCGATGCGCGCACTTGACCACGAGGCGCAGATTGTGTCGCGCAAAGGTGGACACGAACGCCTCGTAGCGGGCGTAGGCACGACCGGCGCGGGTCAGCTGCTGCTCGCCGCGATTGCAGGCGATCCCGAGCCGCGCCCGCTCCTCGCGGCTCTCGGCAGCGCGCGCGCGAAGATCTGCGTGGATTTCGCACAGCAGCTCGAAGGCGAGCTCCGCTCTCGCGAGCAGCGCAGCCACCTGCGCGCGCGGGAACGGCTCGCGGTCGAGCAGTGCCTCGAGCTCGCGGAAGCAGGCGTCCATGGATCGATTGCAGTCGCGGCCGCTGCCGTCGCGGTAGTGGCGGCTCAGCGCCGCGGTGACGTGGCCCGCACGGCGGCGCGCCTCCCAGCGCTCGAGCAGCAGCCGCGCCGTTCCGGGCAGCGCGAACAGGGCGCGCTCGAAGATGTGCTGCTCTCGGCGCATGGCATGGGCCAGGGCGCGCGTCTGCTCGCGGTCGAGCAGCGGCGTGCGCTGGATGCGGCGCATGTAGGCCTGGCGCGCGTCGCGCAGGCCCGTGTCGGCGCAGCGCTGGCCGCGCGAAGCCCGCCGAGCTGGCGCGGCTGCGACCGGGCGGGCGATTTCGAGACCCGCGGCTGTGCGGGCCCCTCGCCTCGCCGTGTCGGACCTGGAAAGATGCGCGTCTTGGAGAGGGATCTCGGGCAGATATGTCAAGAAGGCGGCCTCCGAGGACCGCATCCCTCCAATCAGTATACGCCCTCTGGCCCGGAGCGTTGGATCTTTTTTTGGAGCGCGTGGAGCGGCCGCGCCAGCCAGCGCGAGCGCGACCGGCGCGGCGCGTGGCAGATCCAGGCGGGAGCCGTTATTCCTTCGTGCGTTCCACCCGACGGCCGGCGCCTCGCCGGTCGGGGCTGCGCGCCGGATCGGACCGGCGGACGGTCGCCGTTCCCATCAACCCACGGTTTCCAGAATGAAGACTCCGCCCCTGCCCGAGGCCGGCGCGTTGCTCCAGGCGTCGGACACATTTGTCCGTCGCCACATCGGACCCGACGACGGCGACATCGCCGAGATGCTGGCCCGGATCGGCTGCGACTCGCTCGAGCAGCTGGCGGACGAGGCGTTGCCGTCCGCGATCCGACGTCGCGAGCCGCTCGTGCTCTCCGGGCTTCCCGAGCAGCCGCTCGGCGAGCACGAGGTGCTCGAGCGGCTGCAGCGCCTGGCGGCGGAGAACCGCGTATTCCGCGCCTGCATCGGCATGGGCTACTCGGACACCCTCCTGCCCCCCGTCATCCAGCGCAACGTTCTCGAGAATCCGGGCTGGTACACCCAGTACACGCCCTATCAGGCCGAGATTTCGCAGGGGCGACTCGAAGCGCTGATCAACTTCCAGACGATGGTGGCGGATCTCACCGGTCTGCCGCTGGCCAATGCTTCGCTGCTCGACGAAGCCACCGCAGCGGCGGAGGCGCTCGCCATGTGTGTCGCGATCGGGAGGCAGCGCAAGACCGGCTTCTTCGTCGCCGAGGATTGTCATCCCCAGACGATCGGCGTGCTGCGCACACGCGCGGAGTCCACGGGGGTCACGCTGCACGTCGGGCCCGTCGAGGCGATCGACTTCGCCGCCCAGGCGCTCTGCGGCATCCTCCTGCAGTATCCCACCACGGACGGGCGCCTGCTGGATCCCACCTCGCTCGTGGAGCGGGCGCACGCGGCCGGCGCCCAGGTGGTGGTCGCCGCGGACATCCTCGCGCTCACCCTGATCACACCGCCGGGCGAGTTCGGCGCGGACATCGCGGTGGGCTGCACCCAGCGCTTCGGCGTGCCGCTCGGCTACGGCGGACCGCACGCCGGCTACCTGGCCACGCGCAGCGAGAACGCCCGCAGGCTGCCGGGCCGCCTGGTGGGGGTCTCGCTCGATGCCCACGGCGCCCCGGCGTACCGTCTCGCGATCCAGACGCGCGAGCAGCACATCCGCCGCGACAAGGCCACGAGCAACATCTGCACGGCGCAGGTCCTGCTCGCCATCCTGGCCAGCATGTACGCCGTATATCACGGCCCGGACGGCCTGCGGCGCATCGCGCGGCGCATCCGAGGCTGGACGAACGTGCTGGCCGAGGGCCTGCGGCGCATGGGGCACGACGTGGGGAGCGCGCCCTACTTCGACACGCTGCGCGTCTGGCTCGACGGCCGGACCGCAAAGCAGGTGCTCAGCGCCGCCTGGGAGCAGCGCATCAATCTGCGCGACTACGCGGACGACAGCGTCGGCGTCTCGCTCGACGAGACCACCTCGCGCTGCGACGTCGAGGCGATCCTCGCCGCCTTCGGGAACGGGAAGGCCACGGTGGGTGTCGACGCACTCATCGACGCGGCGCAGGCGCCGCTGCCCGCCCCCTTCGCGCGCACCAGCGAGTACCTGACCCACCCCGTGTTCCACGCGCATCGGGGCGAGCACGAGATGCTCCGCTATCTGCACCGGCTGGAGGCGCGGGATCTCGCGCTCAACACCTCGATGATTCCGCTCGGCTCCTGCACCATGAAGCTCAACGCCACGACCGAGATGCTGCCGGTCACGTGGCCGGCGTTCGCGCGCATCCATCCCTACGCGCCGGCGGATCAGACCCGGGGCTACGCGACGCTGCTGCAGCAGATCGAGACGTGGCTCGGCGAGATCACCGGACTGCCCGCCGTCTCCCTGCAGCCGAATGCGGGCTCGCAGGGGGAATACGCGGGCCTGCTGGCGATTCGCCGCTACCACGCCTCGCGCGGCCAGCCGCAGCGCAACGTCTGCCTGATCCCGGTCTCCGCCCACGGAACCAACGCGGCGAGCGCGGTGATCGCGGGCCTCCACGTCGCGGCGGTGAAGTGCGACGCAGACGGCAATGTCGATCTGCACGATCTGCGCACGCGCTGCGTCGAGTACGCGGACACGCTCGCCGGGTTGATGATCACCTACCCGTCGACCCACGGTGTCTTCGAGTCGCACGTGAAGGAGATCTGCGCCGCCGTGCACGAATTCGGGGGGCAGGTCTACATGGACGGCGCGAACATGAACGCCCAGGTCGGCCTCACGTCGCCGGCCGAGATCGGCGCCGATGTGTGTCACCTCAACCTGCACAAGACCTTCGGCATCCCGCACGGCGGAGGCGGTCCGGGCATGGGCCCGATCGCCGCGGCCAAGCATCTCGAGCCCTTCCTGCCCGGCGACCCGGTGACGGGCTCCCATCCCGTCTCGGCGGCGCCGTACGGAAGCGCGAGCATCCTTCCGATCAGCTGGACCTACATCGCGCTGATGGGCGCCGCAGGCCTCCGCAAGGCGACGCAGGTGGCGATCCTCAACGCGAACTACATGGCCGCGCGACTCGAAGAGCACTACGCGGTGTTGTACCGGGGCGAGGGGGGCCGCGTGGCGCACGAGTTCATCGTCGACTGTCGAGCCTTCGAGCGCAGCGCCGGCGTGCGCGTCGAAGACATCGCCAAGCGCCTGATCGACTACGGATTCCACGCGCCGACGATGAGCTTCCCCGTGCCCGGCACGCTGATGATCGAGCCCACCGAGAGCGAGTCGCGGGCCGAGCTGGATCGGCTCTGCGACGCGCTGATCGCGATCCGGGAGGAGATTCGCGCCCTGGAGCGTGGCGAATTGGACCCGGAGGACAATCCGCTGCGCAACGCACCGCACACCGCGGAGCACGTGTGCAGCGACGCGTGGTCCCACCCGTACGGCCGGAGCCAGGCGGCGTACCCGGCGGCCTGGCTGCGCGAGTTCAAGTACTGGCCCGCGGCCGCCCGCGTCGACAACGCCTACGGTGACCGCCACCTGGTGTGCACCCGGCGCAGCGCCCCCGCGGCCTCGGATCCGATCGGGTAGGCGCCGTCTCCGGGAGCAGAATCCGGCGCGGGGGACGAAAAGCGCTCGAGTTCGAACCGGAGCGATCCGAAACAAAGGAGCGCAGGCGTCTCCCCCGGCCGAACGAACGACTCAGAAATGGCGCAATCCTTCTTCGAATTCGTCGCGGATCAGCTCGAAGAGATCAGCCCGCTCGACAAGCTCGAGGCGCGCGGAACCGTGCGCCTCGCGCTCAAGGCAGGCGGGCTGGATCCGCGCAGCATCACCAAAGAGCAGATGATCGTGGTGCTGCAGAAGGTCCTGCCCGGCGAGCTCAAGACGCGGGGCGTGGACCGTGCGGACGGGCTGTGCGAGCAGATCGTCGCGCGCCTCAAGGCGTTCGACCCGCAAGGGTCGCTCCCCGCCGGCGAGTCGCCCGAGGACGTCTTCCGCCGCCTCGGCAATTGACGCCCGGCCGCAGAAGCCAGGCGCCGGCGGCGCGCTCGGAGTCGAAGCCAGCCACGCAGCCGAGGTCGGTCTAGCGCGCGAGGCTCGCGGGCAGGCCCACCGCCGCGCTCACGCGGTGCTCGAGCGTATCGATCCGCTCCCGCGCGCTGGCCAGCTCATCCTGAAGCGCCGAGAATTCGGCCTCGTCGATCTGGGCCGCGGAGCCCCCGACGCGACCCTCGAGCGCGCTCATCTTCTTCGCGGTGCCCTGCAGCGATTGCTCGAGCGCGGCCACGCGTTCGAGCGCAGCAGCGAGCGATTCGCGCAGCGCATCGATTTCGGCGCGTTGCGCCTCCTGTGTGTCGTCGGCCGACGCTGCACTCTGCAGGGCCGCGGCGTTTGCGGCGACATCGTCGCGCTGCACGTGCACGACGAGCGGCGCGAGCACGAGGGCCAGCAGCGCCGCGAGGCCACCGAGATACGGAAGCGCGAAGCGGCGAAACGCGCCGCGCAGGTAGCGCTCCTCCGCCTGCGAGACCTCGATCTCCCCTGCAGTGATTTCGGGCATGGCTGTACCCGCATCGGCAAGTCCTCCGCATCGCCTGAGGGGCGGGCGCGCCGGGCGGGTGTCGCGCGCGTACCGGGGCGGCGGAATGCTGCGACCGTGCTGGAGGCGTGGGCCGGCAGTTCGCCAATCGCCCGTGCAGTGCACCGCGGGAGCCACGAGCGCCCCGCGGGCGAGCGAAGCTGGGCGCAACGCCCGGGCCGGGGCGGCGCAGCGCGCCCCCTGCGCCTGCGGGGTTCCCTGGCAGGTGTGCGCTAGCTTGCACGCCCTAGCATGTCTGCTCCCGACAGCGAACGCTCGAGCGCCGCGCCTCCCAGCAGCGCGCGGCGCTATCCCCCGGACGTCCACGTGATCGACGTCGCCGGCCGGGAGTTCATCCTCGTGGGCACGGCCCATGTGTCGCGGGAGTCCGCCGCGCTCGTGCGGGAGGTGATCGAGCAGGAGCGCCCCGACTGCGTCTGCATCGAGCTCGACGCGCAGCGCTACGAAGCCCTGTCCCAGCGGCGCCGCTGGGAGAATCTCGACCTGCGGCAGATCATCCGCAACAAACAGCTCGCGCCGCTGCTCGCCAATCTGCTGCTGTCCTCGTACCAGAAGAAGCTCGGCGGGGCGCTCGGGGTGCTGCCGGGCGCCGAGCTGCTCGAGGCCGCGCGCACGGCAGAGGCCAATGGCATCCCGGTCGCGCTCTGCGACCGCGACGTGCGCGTCACCCTGCGCCGGGTCTGGGCGTCGATGTCGTTCTGGAAGAAGGGCATGCTGCTCTCCACGCTCACGCTCGCCATCTTCGATCGCCCCGAGCTCGACGAGGACGAGCTGCGCCGGCTGCGCGATCAGGACGTGCTCTCCGAGCTGATGCTGGAACTCGGGGAGGCCCTGCCCGCGCTCAAGCACACCCTGATCGACGAGCGCGACGCCTTCCTCGCGCAGAAGATCCTGGAGACGCACGGCGAGCGCGTAGTCGCCGTGGTGGGCGCGGGACACGTCAACGGCATCCGACGCGCGCTCACCGAGCACCGGAAGATCGATCTCGACGCGATCAACACGATCCCGCCGATCTCTCCGCTGTGGAAGTGGATCGCCTGGGGCGTGCCCAGCCTCATCCTGGGCTCGCTCGCCTACATCGCCGTGGTGAAGGGCCTGGCGGTGGCCAGCCAGAATCTCCTCTACTGGATCGTGGCCAACGGCATCCCGACCACGCTCGGTGCGGCGCTGGCCCTGGCGCACCCCATCGTCGTCGTCTCCGCCTTCGCCGTGGCTCCCGTGACGAGCTTGATCCCGGTGATCGGCGCCGGCTACGTGTTGGCCTTCCTGCAGGCCTACCTGACCCCGCCGGTGGTGCGGGAGTTCGAGCGCCTCGCGGACGACGCCGGCTCGCTGCGCCAGTGGTGGCGCAATCGGCTCCTGCGCATTCTGCTCGTCTTCGTGCTCACCACGATCGGAAGCCTGATCGGAACCTACGTCGGCGGCTACGAGATCGTCTCGAACGTGTTCTGATGCCGCCTCCCGCGCGGCGGGCGGGCCGCGCCGGCGCCGATACACTGCGGGCATGCCCGAGGCGCGCGCCGCGCTCAGCGCGTGCGATGCACGCGTGGATGTGCTCTCCCGCTCGGAAGGCATTGCGGTGCACACCCTCGTCGCCACGCAGCTCGTCGCCGAGGCCGCGCGGCGTCAGGGCGGCTCGCCCACCAGCCACGCCGCGCTCGGGCGAGCGCTCATGGGCGCGATCCTGCTCGGCGCTGCGGGCGAGACGCTGCAGCTGCAGATCCGGGGAGATGGACCGCTCGGCGCGCTGCTCGCGATCGCGGATGGCGACGGCCACGCGCGCGGCTGCGCGAGCGATCCGTGCGCGCACCCGACCCCGAAGCGAGGCGTCCTCGACATCGCCGGGGCGATCGGCCGGGGTGTGCTCAGTGTCGTGCGCCAGCCCCACGGCGGCGGCGAGCCCTGGCGCGGCACGGTGCCGCTCCTGACCGGCACGATCGCGCAGGATCTCGCCCACTATCTGCGCGAGAGCGAGCAGCGGCGCGCGGCCGTCGGCTTGGGCGTGTTCCTCTCTGCGCAGGGCGAGATCGAGGCGGCGGGCGGCTACCTCGCCGAGGCGCTGCCCGGCGCGAGCGACACGGAGGTGACCCAGCTGGAGGCGAACGTGCGCCACTTCCCGGGGCCGGGCGAGCTGGTGCGCGAAGGCGTCGACGCGCACGGCATCGCGGACCGCCTGCTCGCGCGGCTCGGATCGGGGCAGCGGCGCTGCAGCCATCCGGCCTTCCAGTGCAGCTGCAACCGCGAGCGCGCGCTGCGCGCCCTCTGTGTGCTCGGCCGCGCGGAGCTCGATCGCGCCGTTCGCGACGCGGAGACGCTCGAGCTGCACTGCCGTTTCTGCGGCCAGGCCTATTGGGTTCCGCCCGCCGAGCTCGCGAGCCAGCTCGGTGCCGCCTGAAGCGCGAGCTATGCTGCGGCTGCGCAGCGGCGCCGTCCCGAACGCCGCGCCGCACCGCACATGCAAAGCGCCCGTCGATCGCTCAGCATCGCCCACGTGACCGGAGAATCCGACTTCTCCGGCGGCGAAGTGCAGGTATTCCTGCTGATGGAGGGCCTGCGCGCACGCGGACACCGGAACGTGCTGGTGTGTCCGCCGGGCAGCGCCAGCGCCCGGGAGGCCGAGCGCAGAAAGTTCGCATGCGTCTGCGCGCGCATGCGCAACGATCTCTCGCTGCTCGGCGCGCGGCGCATCCACGCGCACCTGCGCCGCTGCCGACCCGACCTGGTGCACCTGCACACGGGGCGCGCCGACTGGCTCGGGGGGCTCGCCGCCTGGCGTCTCTCCCTGCCGGCGCTCAGCACGCGTCGCATGGATCGCCCGGTGCGGCGCGGCCCGCGCACGCGCTTCGTCTACGGCCGGGCGCTGCGCCGCATCGTGGCGATCTCACCGGCCGTGCGCGAGCGGCTGGCCGCCGCCGGGATTCCCGAGGAGAAGACACGCGTCATCTGGAGCGCCGTCGACCCGGGCGCGCTCGAGCCGCGCGCGGGGCGTGCGGACACGCGGGCGCGGGAGGGTCTGGCGGACGACACGCCGTGCCTGCTGGCGCTCGCCTCGCTGGTCGCGCGCAAGGGAATCGACGTGCTGATCGACGCCGTGTCGCTGCTCGGCGACACGGATCTGCGTCCTACGCTGTGGATCGCCGGCGACGGCCCGGAGCGGCCGGCCCTGGAGCGCCGCGCGCGGGCGCGGGGCCTCGCGCAGCGCGTGCGCTTCCTGGGCAGGCGCAGCGACGTGGCCGACCTGCTCGCGGCCTGCGATGTGTTCGTGCTGCCCTCCCGCCGCGAAGGCCTCGGGGTGGCGGCACTCGAGGCGATGGCGGCGGCCCGCCCGGTGATCGCGAGCGACGTGGGCGGGCTGGGGGAAGCCGTCGTACACGAGCGCACCGGACTGCTCGTGCCTCCCGGAGACGCGGCCGCGCTGCGCGGGGCGCTGGCGCGGCTGCTCGGCGACGCGCCGCTGCGCAAGCGCCTCGGCGACGCCGGCCCCGTGCGGGTTCGCGAGCGCTTCACGGCGGATCGCATGGTGGAGGCCTACGAAGCGCTCTACCACGAGCTGCTCGCGGAGGGCGCGCCGGGATGACCGGACCGCGGGTCGGCGTGGTCGGTGCGCGGCGCGCGCGCCAGGGCCTCGGTCCGTTCGTCGTGCGCGACCTGCGCGCCGCCGGCGCGGAGGTGCCCTGCATCCTGGCCACCCGCGCCGAGACGCGCGATGCCGCCGTGCGCGCGCTAGCAACGCACACCGGTGTCGAGCCGCGAGGCTATCTCGATCTCGACGAGATGCTCGCGCGCGAGTCGCTCGACGCGCTCGCCATCCTCTCGCCGGCTCCGTGCCACGCCGAGCCGCTGGCGGCGGCGGCGCGCGCGCGGCTGCACGTGCTGTGCGAGAAGCCCTTCGTGTGGGGCGTGCCCGATCTCGCGGCGCGCACGCGCGCGCTCGTGGAGGCGATCGAGGCGAACGGGCGCGTGCTGTTCGAGAACTGCCAGTGGCCCTACGCGCTGCCCGCCTTCGCCCGGCTCCACCCGGGCGCGTGCGACACGCCACCGCGTCGCTTCGAGATGGAGCTGCAGCCGGCTTCGCGGGGCCTGCAGAGCCTGGCCGACGCCATGCCCCATCCGCTCAGCCTGCTCCAGGCGCTGGCTCCGTCCCGCGAGGCGCGCGTCGAAGACGTGTGGTTCTCCACCCGAGACGCGCAGCGCCTGCAGCAGACGGTGCGCTTCCGCTACTGCGCCGGGCAGCGCACGGTCGAGGTGGAGGTGCAGCTCGCCTCGACCCAGGTGACGCCCCGCCGGGCTTCCCTCGCCCTCGACGGGCGCCGCGCGCGGCGGGTGGTTTCCCCGGAGGACTACCGGCTATCCTTCGCCGACGCCAATCACACCGTCCCCCTGGACGATCCGCTCACGCGGCTCGTCGCCGACTTCGTGGCCGCCGTGCGGGAGGCCCCGCAACAACGCCCGCGCACCCGAGGACAAGAGATCGTGCAGCGCATGCAGCTCCTGGCGGACATCGTGGACGCCTACGCAGACGGGGGAACCCAGTGACCGAGTCGATCCACGACTTCACGGCGAAGCTGCGCCAGCCGTCGCTGCTCGACCACGTGGAGCGCTACGTGCGCTGGCGCAAGGATCTGCGCCGCGCCCGCGCGGAGGGCCGGCCCGCGCCGCCGCCGCCGGACCACGCGCCGATCTCCATCAACCTCGACCTGACCACCGCCTGCAACTATCGCTGCGATCACTGCATCGACTGGGACATTCTCAACACGAAACACCGCCACGACGAGGAGACGCTGCGCAGCGCGATCATCACGATGGTGGAGCGCGGGCTGCGCTCGACCATCCTGATCGGCGGCGGCGAGCCCACGATCTACCCGGGCTTCTCGGACTTCGTGCGCTTCCTCAAGGATCTCGAGCTCCAGGTCGCCATCGTGACCAACGGCAGCCGCGGCGACAAGCTGCTCGAGATCGCCGACGTGCTCGAGACGCCGGACTGGGTGCGGCTGTCGCTGGACGCGGGCGGCAACGAGCTGTTCCGCGCCATGCACAAGCCGGTCAAGAAGTCGCTGAGCCTCGACGAGATCTGCGCGTGGATTCCCCGGATCAAGCAGCGCAACCCGAACTTCCAGGTCGGCTACTCCTACATCATCGTGTGGCAGGGGGCGTCGCGCGATGACGTGGCGATCCGGGAGAACATCGACGAGGTGGTGCTGGCCACCGAGCGCGCCAAGCGTTACGGCTTCGACTACATCGCGCTCAAGCCGGTGCTGGAACGCGCCCAGGGCGGCGCCGAGGTGATGGATCCGTCTGCCGCGCGCGACGCGCTGAACGGCACCGTGGTGCGCATCCGCGAGCAGGTGAGCCGCGCCCAGGCGCTCGCCGACGAGCGCTTCGCGGTGCGGGTCAGCACGAACCTGCGCGTCCTCGAGGAGGGCAGCTGGCGCGATTACACGAATCAGCCGAGCACCTGCCACATGCAGGCGCTGCGTCAGGTGCTGACGCCCATGGGCACCTTCAACTGCCCGGCGCATCGCGGCGTCGAGAAGGCGCGCGTGGGCGGGCAGGAGGCGTACGCCGACGCGGCGATGGCGAAGATCACGAGCGGACAGCTCGCGGACCTGATGGACCGCTTCGACGCGAGCCACGAGTGCCGCGAGGTCACCTGCCTGTACAACGGCGTCAACTGGTGGCTCGAGAAGATGATCGAAGATCCGCGCGAGGAGATCGATATCGAGCCCGGCGACGAGCGCAGCGACTTCTTCCTCTAGACCGTGTCGGACGCGCCTCGGCACATTCTGGTGCGCTGCCCGAATCCGGTCGGCGATGCCGTGATGGCGACACCGGCGCTGCGCGCG
>Ga0224496_10000892_pt1 | contig 19528 bp, 18 predicted proteins | sample SF_Jul11_sed_USG_2_FD_168127 | JGI IMG/M metagenome (GOLD analysis project Ga0224496, IMG submission 168127) | Sediment microbial communities from San Francisco Bay, California, United States - SF_Jul11_sed_USGS_8_1 | ecosystem: Environmental > Aquatic > Marine > Sediment | place: USA...
AATATTAGAACAATAAGCAAATATCCATTAAAAATCTTAATCCCATACCAACGGATAAAAAAGGAACAGATAAAATAAGATAAACCGTAAACCCCATATGGCAGGCTGGAAAATCCATCCGCCGTCAGCCCGAAGAATAAAAAAATATAAAAAGTCTCGACTCCCCTCCAACGCAATCCAAAAATCAATGGAATCACAAAAAAAAGATTCGGCTTAATCAATCCCAGAAACTGGAACAGATAAACCTCCCCCCACAACGATAAAATCCAAAAGAACAATAAGGGTATCAGTGCTTTCATTCTTGATTACAAACAATCCGGTTAATCGGTAAAAAGCGGTTTGTGGATGTTGCTCTTGCTGGAGAGAATCACCACAACCTCTTCTAATTTATTGAAATCAACAGCCGGAGTCAAAACAACGCTTTGAAAGAGTCCAAAATCCTTCTTGTCAATCCGGCTAACGAAACCTATAGGGAAACCCTTAGGAAAAATACCCGCCAGACCGGAAGTCACGATCCGGTCCTCATGCTTTAACTCGAGCGTTCGGGGGATATTCTCAACAACGAGATTCCCATCGTAAGTACCGTGCAACATCGCTTTTGTTCTGGTTCTTTGAATCAGTACGGGGAACTGGGAGTGAGAATCGTTGATCAGTTGAACGACCGATTGAAAGGTGGTGACAGATTGAATTTTACCAACAATCCCCTCATGACTTAAAACGGCGAAATTCCTGCGGATTCCATGTTGGTAACCTTTGTTGATAACGATCAGCTTGGAAAAACCCTTTTTAATCTCCCCGATAATCTCGGCGAAAACCTTTTCGTCCGGGTTGGTATTCTGGAATTCCAGGCTCCTTTGAAGTCTTTGGTAGGCGATGATGTACTCATAATTCTTCTGGTTGATCTCACTTAGATTCTTCAGTCTCTCCTTCAGTTGATCATTTTCCTGCTTAACGCCAATCAGGTAAACATAATGGGTCCAATAATCAGAAACCTGCCTGGTAATAAAGGATGATGAAGCAACGAAAGGGTAAGACAGGTTTTGAACAAAAAGACTTAGCCAATTCTCCTTTCTCTCATTATCGATCTGAACAATAAGGACAAAAAACAGACTAATAAAAATCAAAACGACTGAAATTCTAAGCCGATTTTTTTTGAGGAAATCCAGCATAGCTGTTCGGCAATGGTTTTATTAACAAACCCATTTCTCTGAAAGTTGATAAAAGGATGAAACAAAGGTAAACCGCAAAGATAGATCAATCGACCGCGACCGTTTTAAGCAAGTCGATATTGTCAAGCATCTTACCCACTCCCAAAGCGACGCAGGACAAAGGATCCTCAGCGTAAATAATCGGCAGTCCCGTCCGTTCACGCAACAAGACATCCATTCCCTTAAGCAGCGATCCGCCCCCCGCCAGGACGATTCCCTTATCGACAATATCCGCAGCCAACTCCGGAGGGGTATCCTCCAGCGCGTTCTTGGTGGCCAGGACGATCTGGTCGCAAACATCCGCCAAGGACTCCCTGATCTCTTCATTACTCAAGATCAGCGTCTTTGGGATTCCGGTTAACAGATCCCTTCCCTTGACATCGATGGTTTTGTTGTCATCGACCGGAAAAGCGGACCCGATCGTGATCTTGATCTGCTCTGCGGTTCGCTCTCCAATTAAAAGATTGTACCTTTTCTTGATATACTGGATGATCGTGTCATCCATGATATCCCCTCCAACCCGGGTGGAATTGCTGTAAACCACTCCAGCCAAAGATATCACCGCCACTTCGGTCGTCCCGCCGCCAATATCGACGATCATGTTCCCGCTGGCTTCGGTTATCGGCAGACCCGCTCCAATCGCGGCCGCCATCGGCTCTTCCACCAGATAGACTTCCCTCGCGCCGGCTGACTCCGCTGCCTCCTTTACCGCTCTTTTTTCCACCTGCGTGATCCCCGAAGGCACACCCACGATCACCCTCGGCCTAAATTTCGTTAATGAACTGCTCTTTTGAACCTTTTTGATAAAATACCGGATCATCTCCGAGGTCACGTCAAAATTCGCGATCACCCCGTCCTTCATGGGTCTTATCGCCTGAATAGATCCCGGTGTCCGCCCCAACATTGACTTCGCCTCCCGACCAACCGCCAAAACCTTTAATTCCCCGTGAAATCCTTTTTGAACCGCGACAACTGATGGCTCTCGAATGACGATTCCCTGTCCCGATACAAACACCAGTGTGTTAGCCGTTCCTAAATCAATCGCGATATCATTGGAAAATAATTTGGTTAGTTTCTCAATCATGACTTTCTTCTTTTTTTAATTAATTTAGTTACAACGATGTTGATTTCGGGCAACTGTTCTGTTATAGTGATAAAGATTGACTATATCCGTCTTGCTTATTTTTACACAAGCCCGTTTTGCAAATCAATCCGCATTAAAATTTTTAATTATATTTATTATTATCTTTAATATCTATTTTGATCAAGTATCGATTTGTATTGGAAATATTAAGCAAACACTATAAATAAATCAAAAACACCTTGCCATTTATGATTTATTAAGGCTTATAATTGGTTTCTAACATATATATATTGGGTTAATCTTATATTTTTAGCAACAAAGGCATATTAAGTCCATCCAAATTAACAGCGATAAAACCTTGCGACAAAATCCGCCGAAAAAGAAAACCAAGACTTACCCTTTGGGAAAGTCCCACCTCATCACCCGTGCTTTACTTAAGGCAAAAAGTATTTCAAGTAGCCTGATTGAGGAATTCTCGAAATATCTTGCCGACTTTGAGGATTGGGAAAGCCAGGCGCTTTATCTGCTTGAAGACAAGGGCGAGTCGATCGAAACCATAATCGAGGATCTTTACGATGTTCCCATAAAAGATCAGCCTGACTGGGTCAAACCTAAAAAAGAGGTGGTTTTTAACGAAGACTCGATTGAACACTTCCCGCCCCCACCCGATAAACCTTCCCAAGGCACCCTGAGTAATTATCAGTTAGACGAATATCCCCTGTTTTCATTCAAGGACTGGAAACAGGAACATGGTTTCGACTCGATTCCGCTTGAAGTCGGGGACATCCATACCATTATCCGCTTCGAGCAGGTCTATACCAAGGATCTGGAGGAGAAATTCCGATGGGTTTTCAATCGGTCCCGCTACGGTATTAGGGGATGGGGAAACGAAAAACCCATTAAATCCATTTCTAAATCGCTTTTGGACAACAATAACAACCCGGGTTGGGTCGTCAAAACCTTTTTGGATGAAAACCGGCTTTTAACCGATGAAAATCATAACATGCGTGAAGAAAAGGAAATACCAAACCCTTTGGTCTTATCCTCAAGAGACACCCATGCCTTGATTTTTCTTTTGCTGGGACATCCTTTTTTTTACTATAGCGACAACACCACACCGATCAGAAACTCCTTTAAGACCGTGGATTATGACATCAACGTTCATGTTCTGGCCAATCACAAGATTTTGGCGGGTGTTTTTTATCACCACGAAAAAGGGAACCGATTTCCCATCATCACCGATGAATTCGTGGACAATGGGTTTATGCTGTACGGGTTGCCAAAAGCGATCGTTTTCGACAACAACTACTATGAAATTCTGCCAACCAGTATTCCAGCGAAAATGATCCGGGACTCCTTTAAGGGAGTCATGATCCCCAATGACGAGTGGGATGTTTTCAAGAAACAGTGGAAGCGCTGGTTTCCGAGCCACGCGTTGAACATCATCGACCCAATGCTCATGGACACACCGCACTTTGAGGCAAGAAGGGTCAAGGACTGGAAATATTGGCTTTCAAAGCCCGAACAAAAAGACGACCTTTTCAAGTCCAACGAAGATGTCACCTTTGTCCGGCTACACGAAGAAACCAAGCATTTTAATACCAACCGCCTGGCCATTCAGTTGATCAATTTTGACAAAGACAACAACCGCCTGAAAAACCCGGCCAGCAGCCCCAAGGCGTCCAAGCTTTTTCAGGTCCTCCAAGCCATTTCGGAGACCAAGTTGATCGATGGCTACTACTGCGTGGAAAGGCATGCCGCCTCCCAGCTTTTGATTTTAGCTGAAGAATACCCCTATGCCTTCAACTATAATTACAAGCCGATCATTAAACAATCCCGACATGACTATCGTCTTAATGTTAAAAGAAACCCGAAAAACGAAAATCAGTATCTTCTGAAAGGTGAAATCGGGGATTTGGATAATAAAAACAAGTTTCGGGCTTTAAGGACAAAAGATAACCGGGTTCAAAAAGTAGTGGGAATGGTTCCGAGCTTCATCCTGCTTGAAGATCAGTTTCAGAGGATCGGCTCCATGTTGAGTGGGAGGCTGATCAACGATACCCTGCACGGCATTATCGTCGAGGAAGCTGAAATAAGTGACTTTTATGCGGCGGCACTGCCGTATCTCACGCAAAGAAACATCACTATCAACGACCCCCAGGGGGTCTTAAGGGTGTCAGCTCTTTATAACTACCGTATTCACGGCCAAATGACCATTTGGGAGGTCAAGGGTGTAATGATGGGCAGAATCGAAACCAAAATGCACACCGATATCGGGGATTTCCCCTATCCCCTGGATTTGAATGTGGATGAGTTTGAACAGTTTCTGGACGATAAGAAATACAAAATCCCCAAGGATCTAAATCAGGAGCAAAAGCTGAATATGGAGCTTTTGGACACCGGATGGGTTGACGAAGGCGACGGGGATTATTCCATGAGAGAGGACCACAGCCTCAAGTTCGTCCTGGAAATCCTGCCCAATCTCAACCCCGATTCAATGGTCACCTATCTGGGCGCTAAAACCCTGAGACGCTGGAAAACGCTTAAGCTGGTGCCTGAAGTCTCCACCAGTATTTCCTCCGGCATCGATTGGTTTAACGTGGATGTCTCCCTAAAAATCGGCGAGGAGATGCTGGATTTAAAAACCATTGTCCAGCTCTGGCAAAATAACGAAAGAGCCATCGAATTCAGGACCAAAGAGGGAGTCGCGGTCATCGACAGTGAATGGATCGCAAAATACGCGCCGATCCTCAACCGCCTGATGAAAACCTCGAAAATTAAGACCGGCAAAGGAAAGGACGTCCAGGCTCTTGTGGAGAGTGATCAGCCGGAAACGCTCAAGGTGGATAAATTTCAGGTCGGCCTGATCAGCGAATTGGAAAACATCGCCGTAAACAAACAAAGCGATGATGATTGGATCAAGATTCTCGATAAGCTCAACACTTTTAAGGGCATTAAAAAACAGATCATCCCCAAGGAAGTCAAAGCGACCCTAAGAGACTACCAGAAGGAAGGTGTCAACTGGCTCTGTTTTTTAAATGAGTTCGGATTCGGAGGAATCCTGGCCGACGATATGGGACTGGGAAAAACCCTGCAAACGCTGGCGTTTTTGGCCATCTTGAAAAAACGCCGCCCAAAAAAACCCAACCTCGTTATCGCCCCGACCTCGGTGGTGACCAACTGGATGGCGGAAGTCAAGAAGTTCGTACCCCATCTCGACGCGGTTTTGCTGCATGGCCAAAAACGGAAAGAGCAATACGAGGAAGCCCTGCGCGCGGACCTGATTATCACGACCTATGGGCTTTTACAGAGAGATCTGGAATGGCTTTCGACCCTGGAATTCCAGGTGATCATTTTAGACGAGGCGCAAAATATCAAAAACGCCCGCTCCAAGACCTCACAGGCGGTCATGCAGCTCAACGGAGAAAGGCGGATCACCCTGACCGGTACGCCCATCGAAAACTCGATTTTGGAACTCTGGTCCCAATTCAATTTCCTCATGCCCGGATTTTTCGGTAGCCTTAAGGAATTTGAACGAGACTACCTCAAACCGAGAAAAAAAGCCGTCAACAAAAAGAAACAGCCCAATCACACGCTCCTTAGAAAACAGACCAAACCTTTCATCTTGAGAAGGCTCAAGCAGAACGTCGCCAAAGAACTGCCGCCCAAAACACAGCAAACCCTATACTGCGAGATGAACCCGCAACAAAAGAAGCTCTACCAGTCCGTCCTGGAAATCGTGCGAACTCAGGTCAAGGAAAAGGTTTCCGTCGGTGGTCTCAAGGGCGCCAGAATCGCCATTTTCGATGCCCTGCTCAAGTTAAGGCAGATCTGCTGCGACCCCAGACTCAGCCCCCTTGTCCCAGACGACCCGCCCGCCAGCGCCAAGTTCACTCTTTTTATGGACACCATCATGGAGATCGTCGCGGAAGGTCACCGGGTCTTGGTTTTCAGCCAGTTCGTCAAAATGTTGAACCTCATGCACATTGAACTTGAAAAAAACAACATCCCCTACCTCCAGCTCGATGGAAGCACGAAAAACAGGGAGGAATTGGTATCCAAATTTCAAAACAGCGATGAGTACCCCGTGTTTTTGATCAGTCTCAAGGCCGGTGGAACCGGTATTAACCTGACGGCGGCAGACTACGTTATTCATTATGACCCCTGGTGGAACCCCGCGGTCGAAGCCCAGGCGACTGACAGGGCTTACCGCATCGGACAGAAAAATCACCTTTTTGTCTATAAACTGATCACCCGAAACAGTATTGAGGAAAAAATCATTGAATTGCAAAAAACAAAAAAAGCTCTGGCCGACAACATCGTCGGCGATTCAGATCCAATCGAACAAATGCTCAACATCGATGAGTTAAACGAACTGTTTGCTTTATAAAAAAGGAAGTGGTAATAATCGAATATTGACGAGTCCCCCTTAACAAGATAAACCCCCAAAACAAAAATCCAACTTTTATTAGGCATTATGGACAAACCACCTATCACCTCACAGGGCTATAAGGCTTTGCAAGAGGAATTGAAAAACTTAATCAAGGTTGACAGACCCAAGATCATACAGGATATCTCAGACGCGCGAGCTCATGGGGACCTAAAGGAAAACGCCGAATACCATGCCGCCAAAGACAAACAGGGATTCATCGAGGGGCGCATCCAGAAACTCAACCATCTTATCGGAAATGCCCATATCATCGAAATCGCGAAAATTAAGTCCAATAAGGTCCAGTTTGGAGCGACCGTAACCTACGAAGACCTGGATAGCGAAGAGACAACCACCTGGAAGATCGTGGGTGAAGAGGAAGCCGATGTAAAAAGAAACCTCATTTCTTACAAATCACCGATTGCCAAGGCACTGATCGGCAAGGAAGAAGGAGACGAAATCACCATCAAAATCCCGAAGGGAACCCTTGAAGTTGAAATCACCGAGGTGAAATACGTCTGAATATACTTAACTTGGCCAATTTCGGAGCCTTATTTTTCGCGGTTCCATCCGATTTTACCATCTCCTTTGTTTAGTAAGACCGGTCTTGATTTACAAAATCAGAGGGGAAAAGTATCCTTGGAATTCATGAGCCTGTTTAGTACAAATCTCTGTTAATACCCTTAAGCTGCCACTAAAATGAAAGACGCTTCATGGGACGTTCTTGTCGTCGGAGGCGGTCATGCCGGCTGCGAGGCCGCTCTCGCCTCGGCCAGGCTGGGACAGAAAACGCTTTTAACCAGCATGACCATCGATAATATCGCGGCCATGTCCTGCAATCCGGCGATCGGAGGCCTGGCAAAGGGGCATCTGGTAAAGGAAATCGACGCGCTGGGCGGGATGATGGGTATCGCCGCTGATGAGACCGCCATTCAATTTAAGCTTTTAAACCGCACCAAGGGTCAGGCGGTCCAGGCGACCCGCTGTCAATCCGATATGGACCGCTATAAGCGCTTTATGCAGTCTCGGCTTCAGAGCCAAGCGGGACTGGACCTCCTGCAAACCGAAGTTGCCGGGCTTTTGTGGAAAAAGGACCGGGTTGAAGGCGTCATCACCAACACCGGTGAAAAAATCAAAGCCAAGGCCGTCATCCTGACCACCGGAACCTTTTTAAATGGTCTGATCCATATCGGAAAACAACGCTTTCCCGCGGGAAGAGCCTGGGAGTTTCCAGCCAGCCTGTTATCCGGCCATCTGAAAGAAAAAGGCTTTAACCTCGGCAGACTCAAAACCGGCACCACGCCACGCCTCGACAAAAGAACGATCGACTTTGACGCTCTGGAGCCCCAATACGGAGACGACGAACCCATCAGGTTTTCCTTTTGGGACAGCCGGGTCTCCTTAAAACAGCTCCCCTGCTATATCACTTACACCAACGAGAAAACCCACCAGGTCGTCCAGGAAAAAATCGCCCACTCAGCTTTGTACAGTGGCCAGATCACCGGCATCGGGCCCCGATACTGCCCCAGCATCGAAGATAAAATCGTCAAATTTCCTCAAAGAGACCGCCACCATATCTTTTTGGAACCCAGCGGACTGGACTCGATCGAATACTACCCCAACGGCATGTCGACCAGTCTGCCTCCGGAGATTCAGCTGGAGTTTCTAAGAACGATTAAGGGCTTAGAAAAGGTAAAGGTGATCCGGCCGGGTTACGCCATCGAATATGATTATATAATCCCCACTCAGCTTAAAAATACCCTGGAGTCCAAAAGGGCCGAAAATCTCTATTTCGCAGGCCAGATCAACGGCACCTCCGGTTATGAGGAGGCGGCCGCTCAGGGACTGATCGCCGGAATCAACGCCTCTTTGAAAAACATGGGAAAAGACCCCTTTGTCCTTTTAAGAAACGAGGCTTATATCGGCGTATTGATCGATGACCTGGTCTCGAAAGGTACCGAGGAGCCTTACCGGATGTTTACCTCCCGGGCGGAATACCGCTTGATGCTAAGAGAGGATAACGCCGATCAGAGACTATCTGAAAAGGGATACCAGATTGGACTTTTATCTAAAGACAAGCACCGGGTATTTCAAACCAAAAACGACAATATCGCCCGCTTGAGAACCTTTATCTCCAAGACGTTCCTGTACCCGGACGACGGCCTGAACCACGCGCTTTTGGAACAGGAGACCAAACCCATCAACTCTAAAATCATCCTAAAGGAGGCCTTGAAGAATCCCCTGATTGATTTTAGCCGGTTGATGACGGTTAAGGACCAGGAAGAATTGACCCCCCTTTCGGGTTTCAGCGAGGCGGAAAAAAAATTCGTCGAAAGCGAAATCAAATACGAAGGCTATATCCAAAGACAGCAGAGCCAGATCAACCATTACCTTAAAATCGAAGCCGTCCAAATCCCGCACGGGTTCGATTATCAAGCCGTAAGAGGCCTCTCGCGCGAAGTCGTCCAAAAACTCAGCGAGCAAAAGCCCCAGACACTGGGCCAGGCCAACAAGATCAGCGGGATCACGCCCGCGGCCATTACCCTTTTGATGGTCGAGCTACAAAAAAAATCCCAACGGAATAAAAATGACAAAAAAGGATGACACCCTTCGCCAAATCTATAGTAAAATCCGCCTGGAAGAAAGAATCACCCCCAATGAAGGATTGATCTTACTCAAAGACGCGCCCTGGCTGGAACTGGCGCAGCTCGCTTGGGAAAAAAGGGTTAAGAAGGTCGGCGGAGACAAGGCCAGCTACACCCTGTTTCGGATCATCAACTACACCAACGTCTGCGACATCGGGTGCTGTTTCTGTAGCTTCAAGCGGACCGAAAACGATAAAATGGCTTATGTCCTTACCAAGGATGAGGTTTTAGAAAAAGTCGAGGCTTCAAAAAAAATAGGTATCGAGCAGATCTTCTTTCAGGGAGGCGTCCATCCGAACCTGCCCCTTTCTTATTATACCGACATCCTCAAAGCGGTCAAAAGCGACTTTGGCGTCCACATCAGGGGATTTTCCCCCGTGGAAATTTTGCGCCTGGCTGAATTGAATCAAATGACGGTTCCAAAGATGATAGGCGTACTCAAACGTGCCGGCCTTGATTCGGTCCCGGGCGCGGGCGCTGAGATTTTATCGGAAAGAGTCAGAGCCGTCCTGTCCCCGAATAAATGCTCAACGGCGCAATGGGCCAGGATCATAAAACAATGTCACCAGCAGGGACTACCCGGTTCGGCGAATATCGTCATTGGCTCCATCGAAAAAGACCGGGAGATCATCGCGCACCTGAGTCTCGTGAGAAAAATTCAAGACGAAACCCAGGGTTTTAATTCCTTTATCCCCTGGACCTTTCAAAGACAGACGAAAGATTTTTACGTCAAAAATATCCTGCCGCATGATTATCTGAAGCTCGTCAGTCTCTGCCGAATCTTTTTAGACAATATCCGGAATCTGGAGGTTTCCGTTTTGGTTTTAGGGGAGGATATAGGCAAACTCGCCCTGAGGATGGGAGCCAACGATATCAGCTCACCCGTCATTGAGGAAAACGTTCTCAGGTCTTTTGGGATCAAGTCCGAAAGGGAAGCTCAAAATCTAATCCAGGAGGCCGGGTTTACAGCCGTCAAAAGAGATTTCAACTACAGACCGCTGGAAGTTTTCCCTCCGGTCCAGCCCGGTACTGCCCCTGAAAACTAATTATTTTTAAACTTGGTGGAAAAGGCTGACTAGTCTTCTTTCCAAATGATGCATTCACCCGGACAGGCGTCGATTTCATCCTGAATTTCTTCTTCAGGCGCTCCGAACGGGTCGATGACTTCCGCCAGATCATCATCGTCCATCTGAAACACTTCAGGCAAATTATCGACACATTGAACGCAACTCGTACAATCATCTTGTACCACATAAACTGTTTTTGCCATATCCCCTCTATTTTATATTTGATGTTTAAAGGCTATCTCAACCCGGTTTATAAAACCAAGATTCAAAAAATAATGATCAATAAATTTATTTTTGAAAAGTAAAAAATTCCTTTTCTCCGCTATTTTCTAATCTTATTTTGTAAACTGCTGAAACAACAGCTCACAGGCTTTTTTTTGAACTCCAAGGTGATTTTCCGTCCATTGCCGATGAGCCTCAGGCCCGACCTTATTGGTAATTCCCAAAAGCGCGTTCCAGAAAATCTCCTTTTCCTGACAAAGAGCTGCCACAGAATAGAGTTCCATGTTCTCGATTTCAGCTCCGGTGTTTTGGGCGATTCTCCCCGAGAGTCCGGGGTTGATTGTCATCCCCAGAGTGGTCGCGATCTTGGTTTTATTTAGACCCCAATCACAACGCAGGGTCGAATGGATGCCGGTTTTTTCCATGAACTTGGCGTATTTAGCCAGCCCCATTTCCGCCGCGCCATCGATTAAAAATACCTCCTCCGCCAGACAAAGATCCCAAATCCTGGTTTTATTATCAAGTCCATAAAAACCGGCGGTTCCGACAAATAGAACTTCCTTGATTCCCGGAAACTGGTAAAGAAGCGACTGAAACTCAAGGCCGGCCTTTAGAAAACTGACTCCCAGCGGCGCCAGCAGGATTTTCTGGTTTTTACCCTCAAAGAGGAAACATCCCTCCCTTTCGTCTGGCCGGGCTTTTAATAAACCGACCAAGGGAGAAATCTCGTCTAAGACCGCCGAGACAACCGCCAACATAGCCTAACCTCTAAATCTTTTGAGTTTCCGCTCCACCGCAAACCGCTTTAAGGCAAGTTCAAGCAACCGGTCGATCAACTCCGGGTAGCTGATCCCCGTAGCCTCAAGTAGCTTCGAGTACATGCTGATAGACGTAAAACCCGGCAAAGTGTTGACTTCATTAAGATAGATTTCCCCGTTTTTCTTTAAAAAGAAATCAGCCCGAGTCAAGCCGGAAAGCTCCAAAAGCCTAAAGGCTTTTTTCGCTGTTTCCTGAATCAGCGAAGTCGAAGCTTCATCAAGCTCCACCGGCGCAACAAGCTTGGTTTCTTCGCTTTGGATATATTTTGAATCATAGGAATAAAAGCCACCCGGAGGAATGATCTCTCCGGGAAGCGACGCCAGAAGATCTTCATCACCAAGCAACGATACCTCGATTTCCCTGCCCTCAATATTTTCCTCCACAACCACTTTATTATCAAACTCAAAAGCCGTCTCAACCGCCTTTTGGTATTCCTCTGCGTCATAACACCTGGAAATGCCCAGTGATGACCCGAGGTTGCAGGGCTTGACGAACAGGGGCAATCCCAATTCCTTTTTGACCTCCTCAAAGGAGGGCCTCCGCTTTTGCCAATGATACAAGGTGATATACCTGGCGCAGGGGATACCGCCTTGGAGAAAAAGTCTTTTCATAATATCCTTGTCCATTCCCACCGCCGAGCCAAGCACACTTGATCCGACAAAAGGAAGGTGGTGCATCTGTAAAAATCCCTGCAGACAACCGTCTTCCCCCAAGGTTCCGTGGATGATGGGAAAGACCACATCGATCTTCCGGTCTCCGATCATTCCCTTTTCAAGACAAACCTCCCTAAGTCCGGGATTAAGCGCGATCTTAGACGGATCGTCCTCGTTGATAAAAAAAGGCTCTCCCTCCAGCCATTCCCCTTTTTTGCCGATACCGACCATGATCGGGTTGTAGCGGTCCTTAGACATGAACCGCTGAATACTTTTCGCGGACATTAAAGAAACTTCGTGTTCGGCGCTTTCACCGCCGCAAAGCACCAATACATTCAATCGAGTCATTTTATCTTCATCACCCTTGGGTTAAAAATGGAAAATCAAGCCTAAATAATAAAGCATCGCAAACGGGATCACGGTAGTATTTTTTTCTTCTGGCGTACTGAAGAAAACGGTGCCTGAGGTAAAACCCGACCGCGGACAGGTTATCCTGGCGAACCTCCAGAAACAGACGTTTGATACCCTCAATTCTCAGTTGCTCCAACAACCGATCCAACAGCCTGCCCCCGAAACCCCGGTTTCTCAGCTGAGATTTCACCGCTATCTTAAGGATTTCAGCTTCATCCAGCGTTTGCGTAAAAAGTAAAAAAGCTATGAGTCGCCCCCCCTCAAAACCCGTCAGAAGAAGTGGCTTCGCGTGGATAAAGAATCTTTCCCACTGGCTTATGGGCCAGGCTCCATCCAAAAAACACTCCCGGTCCAGATCCATAAGTTCCCCCTGAAAGGTCTCGATGCTATCCCATTGACGGATGATCATCTCCCGGCCCGTTTATCAAAATTGATTTCCGCTTCCGAAAGCTTGATATAGATCGGCTCCAGCGGCGCGCCTTGGGATGGCTTTTCGGGCTGGTCCAAAAAATATTCGATCACATCGAGTCCTGAGACCTGAGTCCTGAAATCCTCGCGCCACAGCACCCCCTTTTCCCTCATTTCCTCCTGCTGGGATTTGATCAGCTCAAGGCCTGTGCCCATAATCAAATCCCCTTTTTCAAGCTCTTCAATGAATTCCTTGGGATCAATCAGGTCGATGGGCTTAACCTCTGCAACTTTCCCGCTGCGGGTCCGGTAACAGCCATAGTACATCTCGCCCTTGTACGCCTTTTGAATGACCTTAACCGTCCCGTCAAAATAAAGGGAACTGGCCGCCATCAGCCGCAATAGATCCACGCCGTAAACCGGAATATCAAGACCCAGCGCCAAGGCTTCCACCGTTGCCAGACTGACCCTTAATGAAGTAAAGGAGCCAGGCCCCAGACTGACGCAAATCCCCCGCAGGTCCTCTTTGTTAACGCCTGAACGCGAAAAAAGGCTCTCGATGGTCTCCAGAATGATCTCAGATGTCTGGATTCCGCTGTTGGTAAAAGCAAGTGAAACAGGCGTCCCCTCTTTGCAAAGACCCGCGGAAACCGCGAAACCCGAGCCTTCCAACCCCAAAAGACATTGTTTCTTTAATAGCATTTGCTTGTAATAAAGCTGAAAAGCCTTTTATATTTATCGGTTCCGTGTTAAATTAAAATAGGGCTTTAAAAACCGTCCTGCCCCTTGCGCTTGTTTTTAAAAAGATTTTCGGTTGGTTTTATCTTGTGATGATCGCGGCTTTTCTGTAAAGAAAAACCCTCAAAGATAAAATTCTTCATTTAACGGTTACGCCTCGGGTTATTTCATTTATAAAACACCGGTTTCATTGCCCAGACTCTGGCGTATCTGTAAAAACCGATTGACTTTTTATGATAGAATTGTAAAAAATTGGTTTGTTTGCCGATCTGAATATTCAACTGGTTAAACCTCCCTTTTTTTTCGCTTGGGGAAAGACCTTAGACCGATCAAAGCTACCCCTGAACCAAAGAGCCTCCATGGAAAAACAAAAGGAATACTATACCAAACGGGACCTCTATTCTGACAGAGGCACTCCAAAAATCGGATGGATCTACACTATCGCCGGTTCCTTCGCGATCAGCCTGACCTTTATAATGACCTTCTACTGGGCTTTGAATCAAATCCTGATCATTAATAATTATCAGCTTTGGGAAGTTGGGCCGAAGAAGCATTATATCGACTTTTCGATCATCTTTCTTTGCAGCTTTGCCTGTTGCTTTGTCTTTTGCAAGTACATGCAGACTTACATTTATAGACTCAATGGTTTTACGTTCGATTTTTTAGTGGCCGGTTCAGATCTGGCTCGCTTTTTATCGGGTCTTTTCGCGTTTACCTATAGCGTTTTGGCCGCGATGATCTTTTTCGGAGTATTATAGGATAGCGATTTTCCCTCATGCGGTACAAGCATTTTTTCATGGATGGCGCTCCTTGTGGCCTGCCCGCGGGAAAAGCGGTCTGCGTTGCCAGAAATTACCTGGACCACATCAAAGAGCTGAGAAACGAAGTTCCCGACCGACCCGTTTTTTTTATCAAGCCCGAGACTTCCCTTTGTGCCCTGGACCAGCCCATCGACATCCCCGCTATCAGCGAAAATTGCCATTTCGAGGTCGAACTGGCGGTACTGATCGCGAAAAAGCTGAAAAATGTCTCTGTTGAGGAAGCCATGGGAGCAATCGCCGGATACGGGATCGGATTGGATATGACTCTAAGGGACATCCAGTCTCAACTAAAAGAAAAGGGTCACCCCTGGGAAATCGCCAAGGGATTTGACGGAGCTTGTCCCCTCTCGCCCTTTTTAAGAAGCGAGAGGTTAACAAATCCCCAGGACACCCGGTTGAGGTTATGGGTCAACGGCATATTAAAACAAGACGGCTCCACCCGTGAGATGATCACCCCCATCGGGTCCCTTTTATCGGAGGCTTCAAACTATTTCAGTCTGCTTGCAGGGGATATCCTGTTGACGGGAACTCCAGCCGGTGTGGACCGGATCAAAGCCGGGGACCGCATTGAGTTGGAATTGGACGGAAAGTATCGTTTCGAGACAAGGGTCAGGTAACATAATAAAGCGGCCACAAAGTTATGGATAAAGCGGTAGTGATTTTTTCGGGGGGCCAGGACTCGACGACCTGTCTGGGTTGGGCAAAAAACCGCTACGAGGATCTGGAGGGGATTTCCTTTAACTACGGGCAACGCCATCATGTCGAAACCGATCAGGCGAAGATCATCGCCGATAAACTGGGCGTGCCTTTAACCCTGTTTGACATCTCCTTTTACTCAAAGATGGTCATCTCCGCCTTAACCGGGGAGGGAAACGTCAACCTGCCGCATGAGGATAACCATCAGCTGCCGGCTTCTTTCGTGCCGAACCGGAACGCGCTTTTTATTTTACTGGCCCATTCGTTCGCACAGACCAAAAAGGCCAAGGTGCTTATCGGCGGTTTTTGCCAGACCGATTTCAGCGGTTATCCCGACTGCCGGGAAACCTTCACCGAGCTGATGTTGAAATCCCTTAACCTGGGCTCAGACCAGCATATCGAACTAAAGACACCTTTGATGCACTTAAGCAAAGCCGAGACGTTCAAGTTAGCCCAACAGGAGGGCATCCTCGATCTGGTGATCAGGGACTCCCATACCTGCTACGAGGGAAGTCCGGCTGCAAACGACTGGGGACGGGGATGCGGAAACTGTCCCGCCTGTCTTTTAAGGAAAAAGGGATACCTGGAATTTATCCAACTTTAAGCGGAAATTTAAAATGCCCACAGCCGACGGAAAGACCTTTGAGTTTGAGGAAATAAGCTCGATCAGAACCGATTTTCTGGAAACCTTTGATTTCGAGAGCCCAGATCAGTACATCAAGACCGAGACCAGCGAGTTCTCGGCCGTCTGTCCCTTTAGCGGGTTGCCGGACTTCGGGAACCTGATCATCGAGTATTATCCCCAAGGGGGCAAATGCGTCGAACTGAAATCGCTAAAATATTATATGACCAGCTTTAGAAACGTGGGCATCTACCAGGAAGCCGCCACGAAGAGGATTTTCAAGGACTTGTCTAAGACGCTCCAGACAAAGCGCATGAGGGTCACGACCCTCTACCAGCCCAGAGGCGGTTTTGTCACCACCTGTATCGAGGGGAACCTTTAGGTATGGAGATCAAGTTTTTCAACAGCCTGAGCCGAAAGAAGGAAACCTTTGAGCCGATCAAGCCCGGAGAAGTCAAGATCTATATCTGCGGCGTCACGGTTTATGACCGTTGCCATCTGGGTCACGCCAGAGGCGCGGTCAACTTCGATGTCCTCAGGAACCTTCTGAAAGCCTTGGGTCTGAAGGTCACCTATGTCAAGAACTACACCGATATCGATGACAAGATCATCAACCGGGCCCGGGAAAAGGGGATCGACCCCAAAGAGCTGACCGAACAGATGATCCTTTATCATGACCAGGATATGGAAAGCCTGGGGATCAGCCCTCCCGATTTCGCGCCCAAAGCCACAACCCATATACCCGAGATCATCGGGATGATTGAAAAGTTGATCGAAAGGGGCTATGCCTATCAGGCACCGGAGGGTGTCTTTTTTAAGGTCAGACAGTTTGGCTCTTACGGCAAGCTCAGCGGAAAACAAATCGACGATCTCATCGCCGGCGCGAGGGTCGCGGTCATGGACCAAAAACAGGACGCGCTCGATTTCGCCTTATGGAAAACAGCCAAAGAGGGAGAGCCTAGCTGGGAGAGTCCCTGGGGGCAGGGAAGACCCGGCTGGCATATCGAATGCTCGGCCATGAGCCGGAAATACCTGGGTCAGCCCTTTGATATCCACGCGGGGGGAAGCGACCTCATCTTTCCGCATCACGAGAACGAGATCGCTCAGTCGGAATGTTGTTTCGAGCTTCCTTTCGCCAATTACTGGCTTCACAACGGAATGATCCAGATCGATCAGCAGAAAATGTCCAAATCTTTGGGGAATTTCGCGCTGATCAAGGATCTGGTCGAGATTTATCATCCCGAAGTGCTTAGATTTTTCATCATCAGCACCCAGTACCGCCATTCCCTTCACTTCAACCATGAAGCCATTACGAGTTCCGCCGAAGGGTTGGACCGGATCTACAGAGCGCTTTTTAATGACGGCCAAAGCCCGGAAAAGGCCGGGGATACCCACCGGACTGACGAACTTGAGACTGACAGGATCAAGTTTTACGAATATCTGAGAGACGACATCAACACTCCCCAGGCGATCGGGGTGCTTTTTGAGCTGACGAAAAAACTTAATTCCGCGCGGAACGATCCCGATTTTTCTAAGGCCGTCAGAGATTGCCTCCTGGAATTGGGCGCTGTGCTGGGGATCCTTCGGAGCGACCCTAAAAAATGGTTTTTAACCCCCAGAATCAAAAACGAGGAACAGGGACTCGTCGAAGATGAAATCGAGGCGCTGATCTTTAAAAGGAAAACAGCCCGGGAGTTAAAGGACTGGAGTCGGGCCGACCAGATCAGGGATCAGCTTTTAGACGCGGGGATTCTCATCGAGGATAAAGACAACCGGACCTACTGGAAAAGGAAATAGCCGTGAAGTCATCCATCGCCCTTTACGGTATCGAGCCCGTCATCCAGTGCCTCACTCACTCAAGCAGGGATGTCTCCAGGCTGATTTTAAAGGAGAATAACGACTCAGAGCGCCTAAGATCCATCGCCAGGCTCGGCAAGGCTCATAAGATACCGCTTGAGACCGCCAGCCCCCAAAAACTGGAGAGCCTCTGCAAATCAAAAAATCATCAGGGCGTTGTCCTTTTTTGTGGTGAAAAAAAAACCCTTGATTTAAAGTCGTTTATAAAAGACGACACGCGGGATTTCTCATTGATCATCGCCCTGGACCAGATCGAAGATCCGCAAAACCTGGGCGCCGTGATCAGAAGCGCGTCCTATTTCGGCGCGGCGGGACTGCTTTATGTCAAACGGAAAAACGCACCTTTGTCGCCGACGGTATCGAAGGTATCGGCCGGGGCTCTGGAAAACTTCCCCGTGATCGAGGTGAACAACCTGGCTCAAGGCCTGAGCAGCCTCAAGCAAAACGGCTACTTCATCGTGGGAGCCGATACCCGCGATGGCGAGGGGTTCCAAAAAATAATCGATTTGGAGAAAATGGCGCTTGTTCTGGGGAACGAGGGCCAGGGATTAAGGGAGTTGACCCGTAGCCACTGCGACTTTTTAGTCACCATCGAAGGGGGAAAAACTACCGAATCCCTAAATGTCAGCAATGCGGCGGCGATTCTGATTCAACATTTCACCAAACCAAAATCATAACCATGGGAATAAAAATACTCTTGATCAACGGACCGAATCTCAACCTGCTGGGGACCAGGGAACCCGATGTCTATGGCAAAATCGACCTTAATAAAGTGGAGAGCCAGCTTAAAACCACCGCCCAGAATAAGGGCTACGAGTTGACCTGCCATCAGTCCAACCATGAGGGATCGATCATCGACTTTATTCACGAAAACAAACTCGCGGATTACCTCATCATCAATCCGGGAGGTTTGACCCATACTTCGGTATCCCTAAGGGACGCGCTCAGCGCCGTAAAGATCCCCTTCATCGAAGTGCATATCTCCAACACCCATGCCCGCGAAGAATTCCGTCACCGCTCGTACCTGTCAGGACTGGCCAGCGGAATCATCATCGGATGCGGGATTGAGGGTTACGGTCTTGCGCTGGATTTGATCATCAGGCGGTTGAGTTGATCCGGTTCATAAAAAACGACGATACTTTTAAACGATGATTGCCTTACTCTATCCGAAACCGGTCGTGAAACTCAAACCAAATATCACTGATTTCAGCGAAGATGAACTCAAGGACTGGGCTCAACAGAAAAACGAAAAACCCTTCAGGGTAAACCAGCTTCTGCAATGGCTTTATCATCACAGGGCCTCTTCTTTCGATCAGATGAGCAATCTCTCCAAAGATTTCAGGTCAAAGCTGAGCGATTTTTTTTCTTTTCAGCTACCCGAGATTGTCAAGACCCAGGAAGCCGATGACGGGACCATCAAATTTCTCCAGAAACTTTCCGATCAAAGTCATATCGAGTCGGTGCTGCTTAAGCACGATGACCACAACACCCTTTGTATTTCCACTCAGGTCGGCTGCGGTATGGGTTGCCGCTTCTGTCTGACGGGGAAGATGGGACTCAAAAGAAACCTCAGCTCCGGCGAAATCGTCGAGCAGGTCTTAAACGCCTACAGGCTTATTCCTCCCGGGGAAACAATCAGAAACATCGTCTATATGGGAATGGGAGAGCCGTTTCATAATTACGACAACACGATCAAGTCCCTCGGGACGCTTTTAAATCCGCTGGGCTTTGACGCCTCGGCCCGGAGAATCACCGTTTCCACCTGCGGACTGATCCCGGAGATCAAACGCTTCGCGCGGGAAAAATTCAAGGCGAATCTGGCGGTATCCTTAAACGGGGTCTATGAGA
>Ga0224496_10000893_pt1 | contig 19525 bp, 13 predicted proteins | sample SF_Jul11_sed_USG_2_FD_168127 | JGI IMG/M metagenome (GOLD analysis project Ga0224496, IMG submission 168127) | Sediment microbial communities from San Francisco Bay, California, United States - SF_Jul11_sed_USGS_8_1 | ecosystem: Environmental > Aquatic > Marine > Sediment | place: USA...
TGCAGTTTGGCGCCGATGTTCTCACCGACGTCGATATCCGCGATATCGATCGACAGGATCTCAAAGGCCGTCCCCGCATCCAGCCCTTTCGCCAGCACATGCTTCGAGATGTGATCGGGATTCTCCAGCACATTTTTGTGAGTCTCCGCCGAGCCGATCGTGCTCACGATCCCTTCGCCCACCCGTGCCAGCACCGTCTCCTCGCCTGCTCCACCCACCAGCCGGTCGAGATTCGTGCGCACCGTTACACGGCAAATGGAATGGAGCTGAATCCCGTCCTTGGCGACCGCCGCAATGCGAGGCGTCTCAATCACTTTCGGGAGCACCGACATCTTCACCGCCCCCAGCACGTCTCGCCCGGCCAAGTCGATGGCCGCCGCGCGCTTGAACGGCATGGGGATGTTTGCCTTGTCCGCGGAAATCATCGCATTGACGACGTTCACAACGTTGCCACCGGCCAGATAGTGGGCTTCGAGATCGTTGAGCGAAATGGTAAGCCCGGCTTTCACCGCACTGATCCGCGCGGTCACGACCGTGTCGGGGGGCACCCGCCGGAGACGCATCCCAATGAGGGTCAGCAGCCCGACGTAGGCGCCGGAGGCCCAGGCCGCGATCCATAACCGGAGCGGAATGAGGTACAACAACAGCGCCGTCCCCGCTATGATGAGGATCAAGGTTGTCAGGATCCCCACCAGGCCGGTTTCTAGTTCATTCATGACTCACTCCTTTCACCATCATGTTCGATGCGCCGAACGACGATGCGATTCCCCTCCACACGCACCACCTCGATTGGTGCCCCGGCTTCGATGTATTCGCCTTCGGTGACAACGTCCACACGCTCGTGATCAAAATGGGCAACCCCCGCCGGTCGCAATGTCGAAGCAGCCGTCCCGCTCGTCCCGAGCCACTGGCTGTCCGAGTCCGGCTGGGATGCATACCCCCCCGCTGCAGGCAACGCGGTATCTAAAATGAGATTCCGGCCAAAGGGGAGGCGCGGCACAACCCGCAGCAACGCGAGAGCCAGCACGATGGCCAACAGTCCGGCGGCGATCACCTGTCCTAGCGCATATAGGACGACGGTCCAAGTCGCACCCGTCCCGACGAGGCTCAGTCCAAATCCCCCGAGAAGCGCCGCAATGCCGAGCGCCCCAAAAATTCCAAACCCCGGTATAATAAAGACTTCGACCGTCAGCAGGATCAGCCCGATCCCGATCAGGAGCACTTCCTCCCATCCCGCCAAACGGACCAACCAATGTCCCCATAGGAACAGGGCAAGGCTGGTCAGGCCGAACGCGCCCCCCACTCCGAACCCGGGGCTCTGAATTTCCACGATGATGCCGAGCATGCCGACGGCGATCAGGATCGAACTGACGACCGGATGCGTCAGGACGCGGACCAGGGACTCGGCCCATGTCTCCTCGGCCCGGCGAACTTCGGCCTCGGCGAGATTCAGCGTCTTGAGTACGGCTTCCAACGTGTCGGCGCGAAAGTCCACAAGCTTCTGCTGCAGCGCTTCCTCCGTCGTGAGCGTGAGCAACTTCCCCTTCGCGATCACGCCGGGAATCTCCACATCCGCATCCACCATCGCTTCGGCTAACTCCGGCGGCCGTGTGCGACTCTCCGCAGTCGCACGGAATTCCTTCCGCATGTAGGAGACGGTCTTCTCTTCAACCGGCTGGGCTGGCGCGCCTGGCAATCCGATCTGAACCGGCGTGGCGGCGCCGATCGTCCCGCCCTCAGCCATGACGATGGTGGCCGCAGCCAAACTGATCAGCGCGCCCGCCGAGATCGCGCGCTTGTTGATGAACGCGACGGTCTTGACCTTGGCCCGCAGCAAGGCATCGCGCATCTGCACGGCCGCATCGACGCGACCCCCGAAGGTGTCGATCTCGAGAATCACCGCGGCCGCGCCAGCAACTGCCGCTTCGTCCAATACGCGCTCGATAAACGGCGCCAAACCCAGATCGATGACCCCCTCAACCGGGATCACGTAGACCACGGACTGCGCACTTGGAGCGACCGGCACCGCACCCAGCATCACCAGAGCCAAGATCCCGATGGCAGTGAGACGCGCGGTTCTGAGCCCAGAATCGAACAGACTCGCGCTCACGATCCATCTCTTTGCGTGCTCTCCCCACATCATCGTTGATGCGCCATCACTGCAACTCGATCTCCTGTCCGAACGCCTCATGTTCACCATCGGCTAGACCATGCCACCGGACCCAATCAGTCGTCCCTGGCACGACGCCGGAGATTCTTTCACCTGCTCGAAGGAGACGGCTCGGTCCACTCCGGCGACATGATCGGCATCCCCGGCCGACCGCAACGTCAAAGACCAGGAGGCTCCCGGTGGTAGGGCATTTCAAAAGAATATGGTGGCATGTTCGCTCAACCAAGTCTGGTCAATAATAGACACCTCTCCATTGAGCCCGGCCTCCAGAATATCCAGTGCGACCTGTCCATACGGTAGCCTAGGTGAATTCAAGCTGCCCCACGACCCGGCGACTTCATCATGTGCACTCGCCATTAACTCGGGCCAGGAGGCACACGATGGTACCGTCCAGCTCAATGTGGACTGGTTCGCTTCGTGCTAGTCGTTGGTTGTTGGAGGAGTCAACGAATGACTCGAACCGGAGTGACGCATGCGAGGCTGATTGAATTACGAACGACGAGTTGCTTGGTTGATGAAGCGGCGGAGACCGTGAAATCAGACGCGCAGGGAGGAAGCAGGACACACATCGCATCTACAGATTTCGATACTTCACGCGAGCCCGGGTTGCGTCACGAAACGGAAATCTCCCGGTCCACCGTGCGGCAGCGAGTCACTCGCTATTCGCGTAAGAGATCAACCCAACGACCAGAAGCATGAGTGCCACAAACCCGAACGTTATGAGGATGCTCACCATGTCTACGCCTTTCACTCGAGCCAAGCACGCTTATGGGAAGATACACATGAGCAGAAGTTGCCTCACCATCTCACACAAACCAGCGTGTCATCGTCTTGTGAAATGAATTTCCCGCACTGATTCAGACTCGGTTCTCGCGGCGTGGCTGCCCTAGGCCAGTACGCGCCCCGATCGGTCTCCTGCACAGCCTCCTGCTGCCCCAACTCACGCAAGCGGACAAACGCCTTATGGCTCACGCTACATGCATCGTAGCTCTTGTTGATGATCTTGTTTCTCTTGTCCGTCTCTCCCTTGGTTGGATTCGCCGCCTGTCAGGGGCACATCGCACTTCATCGGTTCTGACTGGGGACACCAGCATGACGGGGCAGCTACGATGCTGGCTCGACATCCTTGTATCCCTCATAGTTCCCCGACCAATGGGTGTACCGACGGTTGGCCCAGGTGACCACTGCCTCCTGCTGGAGATCTCCATACCGCCTCTGCAGGACTGTGCCGAATGTACCCAGAGCCCCGTGAATCTCGACCAGATCCTCCTCTGTGATATGTTTCCACTTGGCCTAGAGCGTCGCTTTGAATGGCATGATGACATTGGGGCGTGACTCAGACACACTTCAAGAGAATCAGCTACGGCAACTGTTTCAGATGTTCGGTCATTCGAAGATTTTCTCCATAATCCACCGGACAATCGATCACGGCTGGACGTTCCGCTTGTAACGCTTCTTGCAGGATCGGCGTGAGTTCAGACGGGCCTTTCACTCGAAATCCTGCTGCGCCAAAGGCCCGTGCGTAGGCGACCAGATCGGGATTGTTGAATTCCACGGACGAGGTACGGCCGAACCGGAGCATCTGTTTCCACCGGATCACACCATATCCGTCATCGCGCCAGACCAGGATCACGAGTGGGAGTTGAAGCCGAACCGCGGTTTCCAGCTCCTGGGAGGTCATCAAGAAACCTCCGTCGCCCATCACAGCAACGACCCGGCGAGATGGAAAGAGCAGTTGGGCCGCCACCGCCCCTGGCAACGCGATCCCCATCGCAGCAAAACCGTTTGAGATGACGCAGGTATTGGAAGCATGACAAGGAAACATGCGCGCCATCCAGAGCTTATGGGCTCCAACATCGCACACCACGAGATCGTCCGGAGCAAGAGCGCCACGGAGCTCTTGGATGACCTGCTGCGGACGCAGCGGCCAGCCGGGTGCGCCGGCGTATTCGCTGCGCAGACCGGAGGCGACGGCCTCGCGTCCTCGTTCGGCCCAGAGAGGCTCGAACGAAGCCATTCCGTCCGCCAGCCGGTCGAGTGCCTGCCCCACATCGCCGAGCACACCCACGTCGACGACATAGTGCGCATCAACGTCCGCCGGAGAGACATCGACGTGTACGATGCGTTTGTCTCGGTTGGGATTCCACAAGCAGGGCGCGTATTCGACAAAGTCATACCCGACGGCCACCACCACATCAGCCTGTTCGACCACCCTCGCGGCATAGTCTCTTCCCGGAAACCCGATCGTATACAGCGATAGGGGATCACTGTCCGGCACAATCCCTTTACCCATGAAGGTGTGTACCACCGGGATGTTCAGCCTCCGCGCAAACCGCCGGACTGCCTCATCGGCGCGTCTGCGCACCACGCCGTTGCCGGCGAGGATGAGTGGTCTCTTGGCTCCTGAGAGCACGGCGACGGCTCGCTTCACTTGCGCGGATGAAGGCTCGGGCGCATGCGGTGATTGGACCCGAAGCGGAGGGAAGGCATCCGATTCCCTCAGTCGCTCGGCTGCCACATCTTCGGGCACTTCCAGATGAATCGCGCCGGGCTTTTCCGTTTCGGCGGTCTTGAACGCCTTTCGCACCGCTTCTGGAATCATAGCCGGTGTCGCAAGCACACCATTCCACTTGGTAATGGGCTTGAAGAGCGCCTGCAAGTCGATGTACTGGTGCGACTGGGCATGCTTACGCTCTGTGGACACCTGCCCGCTGATGGCGACCAGTGGAGCATGGTCCAGGTTGGCATCGGCCACACCGGTCATCAAATTGGTTGCCCCAGGACCGAGCGTGGATAGACACACTCCGGCTTTCCTGGAGAGTCGCCCATGGACATCGGCCATGAACGCGGCACCCTGCTCATGACGCGTCGTGACAAATCGAATTCGAGAACCCAGGATGGAGTCCATCACATCGAGCGTTTCCTCGCCGGGCACGCCGAATATGAACTCCACACCTTCGTGTTCGAGACAGCGTATCAGCAGATCGGCGGCGTTCACGGCATCCTTTCCAATCGCGCCAATTGAATGTAGCAAGGACGAGTCTCGACAGCTGAAAGCAAGACGTCTATGGTGACAAGCAGGGCCACTCCCACGTTCCGGCAGGCGGGCAACCACCTCATCAAACCAGGAGGCTCCGCACTCGATCGCCTGACATCAGACACTCATATTGAGGACTTGTGGCAACTCTGAACCGGTCAAGAATCGTTCCTTTAAGTGCCATTTTGCAACGAACGTGCAGCATGCTCGGTTCGACCAGGCCGTGGATTCTAGTTACCAGAAGCCGATCATCCGGCCTTCCGGATCTCAATCGCATTGCCGGCTTCGTTGAGTTCGATGGTGATCGGCATCCCCTCTTTCATCCCAGAGAGTTTGCTTTCTCCATAATGTGGGCATACGAGGCTCCTCTCTTTCGAATAATGAGCTGTCGCCCTGCGAGCGCTCCCAAGTACCGTCGAACCCAAGACGTTAAGATAGTCAAACTGATCACCATCACCTCCGTGCATTCTGACACGCAGGCACCACAGGACGTTCGCGTTAGATCTGATTTAGTTTACTCTCAGCACGATTCGCGGTCTGGTCAGAATTGCTCAGCTTGCTAAGTACCACCAGTTCCCCTGTGTCGACGAACGATCCTTCACATCATCACGCCACAAAAGTGGAATCACGGCCCCTCCCACGTGGATCATCCGAGCACGACGCGAATGCGATGGTGGCCGTCGACGACAAGCGGGATCTTCGTAGTGCCTGTCGACGCTTGACCATCCAGTTCAGTCAACGTCACACCGCGGCTTACATGCCGTGGATTTTCCACCGCGATGTCATAGGTCGCCGAATGATACCGGAAACGAATGGAGTACCCCGGCCAGTGGCGCGGAATACACGGATCAATGAAGAGTGTGGCACCGCGCAACCGGAAGCCGAGCATCCATTCGATACCGGCCCGGGAGAGCCAACCCGCCCCGCCGCTATACCAGGTCCATCCCCCGCGCCCGACATGCGGCGGCTCGGCATACACGTCGCCGGCTAGGACGTAGGGCTCAACCTTGTAGCGCTGCACACTCGCGCGTGAAGAGATCCGATCAACAGGATTCAACATGCGGAACAGCTCGCCGGCCTTATCCCCCTCACCCAACGCCGCGAAGGCCAGCACGGTCCACACGGCTGCATGGGTGTATTGGCCGCCGTTTTCTCGAATGCCGGGGACATAACCTTTGATATAGCCGGGATCCTTCGGCATCTGATCAAAGGGTGGTGTCAACAAACGGATCAGCCCGTCCCGCCGATTCACAAGATGCCGTTCCACCGCGGCCATGGCGCGCGCGCCACGGTCGGGATCTGCCGCGCCGCTGATCACCCCCCAGGACTGAGCAATGGAATCGATGCGACATTCCTGGTCTGCAGCGGAACCGAGTGGCGTCCCATCGTCGAAGTACGCGCGGCGGTACCATTCTCCGTCCCACCCATCCCGCTCGATTGCGGCCTTCAATGCGCTCACATGGAGACGCCACGTTTCAGCACGAACGCGCTCACCGCGCTGAGTCGCCACCTTGGCAAACTCCCAGAGCACCGTGTGCAAAAACCATCCGAGCCAGATGCTTTCGCCCTTGCCCTGCTGGCCGACGCGGTTCATTCCGTCATTCCAGTCTCCAGTACCCATGAGCGGAAGGCCATGACTGCCGACGATAAGGCTCCGGTCCAACGCGCGAGCACAATGTTCAAAGAGAGTGGCGTGCGTCTGGGACACACGTGGTTCAAAATAGGATTCATGTTGTCCCTCAGCCAACGCCGGACCTTCCAGAAAGGGCACCATTTCGTCCAGCACGGTCATGTCACCCGTCACTTCAAGAAACTGGATCACTGCGTACGGCAACCAGAGCAGATCATCGGAAATGCGGGTCCGCACACCGCGTCCGGACGGAGGATGCCACCAATGTTGAACATCCCCCTCGACAAACTGCCGCGCAGCGGCCCGCAGCAGATGCTCGCGTGTGACATCGCGTGCCGCCACACTCACGGCCATGACATCTTGAAGTTGATCGCGAAACCCATACGCCCCGCTCAACTGATAGAACGCCGCACGTGCCCAGACGCGGCACCCCAACGTCTGATAGAGCACCCAGCGATTCAAGAAGATATCCATAGCACGCTCCGGCGTATGGACTTGTACGACACCCAAGAGGTCGTCCCATCGGCGGGTGACCTCACGCAAGAGCACGTCCACGTCCGCCCCACGATAGCGCTCGAGCAACAGACGAGCCTGTTCTCTCCCCGCTGTCTGGCCGATGAACCAGACGATCTCCGCGCGTTCGCCCGCCTCCAGCTCAATCGACTGTTGAAGGGCCGCGCAGGGGTCGAGACCGGCACCGACCCTGCCGGATAACGGCCCGCCCAGTTCAAGTGCCAGGGGATCCTCAAGCGTCCTATTGCGACCCAGGAATTCCGCGCGATCACCGGTCCACGATGTATGCTTCCCGGCAAGATCGGCAAACGCGATGCGCCCCCCGAACTCGCCGCCCCACGCATTCCTCGCAAACAGCGCACCGGTTCCGGAGTCGATCTCCGTGACGATGTACGGATGGGAGTCACTCCGGGAACTTCCCAGCACCCATTCGGCATAGGCCGTAATGGAAAGACGCCGCGAGCGACCGGACATGTTCTGCAGCGTGAGTCGCGAGATCTTGATCGAGTCTTCGGGCGGCACAAATTGCAGCAATTCTGACAGGATACCGTGTGAACCATGATGAAACCTGGTATAGCCCTGCCCATGACAGGCAACATAGGGCGCCGGGTCATCACGAATCGGCAAGGCCGTGGGACTCCACACTTCTTGTGAATGGTCGTCGCGGATATACAGCACCTCTCCAGAGGGGTCAGTGACTGGATCGTTCGACCAGGGCGTCAGCTGATTTTCGTGGCTGTTCAGCGACCAGGTAAACCCGGAACCGGACTCAGAGACGAGAAACCCGAACGAGGGATTCGCAATCACGTTGATCCAGGGTCGCGGCGTGCGCAGACCTTCACCGAGAATGGTGACATACTCGCGTCCATCGTCCGCGAAACCACCCAGGCCGTTAAACAATTCGAGCCCCCGCTCCGGCAACGGTACATCCAGGCGTTTGCGGGCACGCCGAATGGGCCGGGTCGGCGGGGAAGGACTGTGCCGGCGCTGTAGTCGAGTCACCTGCTCCGCCAACGTGCCACGCCGGCTCAACAGGACGACCCGAGCAACCTGCTGCATCAGCTTCTGATCTTGTGCCGAAAGCAGGTCGGTCCGCAGAAGGTAGATATTGCCCCGGACCCCGCCGGTGTCTGGACAAAGGCGCAACTGACTGCCGCGCACCAGCGACTCCAGCGAGCCTTGCAGATCCTGTTCATAGGACGGCGGCTTCTCGTTCAGAATGATCACATCGGCCGAGACTTGCCGCATCCGCCAGTATTCATGTGCCCGCAGCAATTGCCGGACGAGATCGACGTCCTCCGCTCGATCGATACAAGCCAGCACAATAGGCAGATCACCCGAGATGCCCTGGGCCCACAGCGCCGCACGATCCAGTGTGCTCTGGCTCAGTGTCTCGGAAGACGGCCGCAGTGAGGCATCGATGTATAACACCGCATTCGCGAGCCGCTGAAAGAGCTGGGCTTCTTCAGTCCCGATACCGAGGTGATGCAGTTGGACTTGCGCTTGCGTCCAGGCCAGCGAGACGGCCCGCTCAAACACTCTCGGGTCGCTGTACTTGTCGGCCAACTCCAACACGTGATCGCGGGATGAGCCGACAATGGTTGAAAACACCACGCGCACGGTCCCGCCTGGAGGCACCCGCACCGTACGGCGCAAGCTCATCACCGGATCAAGCACAGATCCGACGGTATTCGAGAGGGGCCGCCCATCGACCATCGCGACCGCGGTACGGGCATGCTGCCCGCGTCCGAGAAACCGGTCGCGATCCGTTTCATATTGCAGGGCACCCACGGTGTCTCCTTCGACCACAACCACCTGTGCCACCCACACCGTCGCTTCTTCATCCGATCGCCTGCGACGCGTGGCGAGCAGCGCACCGATCTCCGGCACGAATTCCGTTTGTACAAACAGATTTGCAAAAGCCGGATGGGCCACATCGGCGGCCTGTGGAGCCAGAGACAGCTCAGCGTAGGACGTGACTTGCAGATCGCGCGCACTGACCCCCAAGTTGGTGACGGACATGCGCCGGACTTCCGCATCGTCTTCGGACGACACCACCACCTCGAGCGTCGTGCTCCAGTCGCCATCCCGTCGGATAATCTCAGCCCGTTCTTCGGAAAAGGACACCTCATAGTCGTCGGCCTCGACACCACTGGGCTGATACCCGGCCGACCATACAGACCCAGTGTGGATATCGCGCAGAAAAATATACGAACCCCAGCAGTCCCGCGTCGCATCCTCGCGCCAGCGCGTCACTGCGATATCCCGCCACCGACTATATCCTGATCCGGCTGTGGTCAACATGACGGCATACTGGCCGTTGGACAGCAGATGCGTCCGCGGGGCCACCTCATGTGGCGTGGTAAACCGCCGCATGACGGGCGGGATGAGATCGCGGACGTGGGACGCGGCAGCAACTTCTTCCGCGCGCGGGCGCGTCACCGGCACGTCGCGCGGAGTCCGTTCCTGGAGCAGGAGTTCGGTGGCCCGGACGATCGGCTCGGCGTGGAACCGGTCCCTCATCACCCCATCGTTCAAGACATTCGCGATGGCGACCAACGACATCCCCTGATGATGCGACATATAGGCCCGCACGATGGCCACGTCCTTTCCTTCGGGCACCCGTGTCCCCGTATAATCCAGCGCTTCATAAAACCCGTAGGCTCCCCTCCCTCCGGCCTCGGCGAGGCGCCCGAAACCTTGCGTGGCTTCCGTGGGATTGATCATCGCCGCCAGTGCCGTGGCATAGGGCGCAACGACCACATCCTCACTGAGGCCTCGCTTGAGTCCCAGACCCGGCACACCAAAGCTGGAATACTGGTAGGTCAGGTCGAGATCGCGCGTATTATAGGCCGACTCCGAAACACCCCATGGCACACCTCGCTCTCGACCGTATTGAATCTGACGATGAACGATCAACTCATACGTCCGGCACAGCAAGCTGCCTGCCGGAAAACGCATCACCAACGCCGGCATGAGGTATTCGAAGATGGAGCCAGACCAGGACACGAGCGCCGAACCGTCTCCCACGGGTGTCAGGGCACGGCCCAAGTGAAACCAGTGCGAGGACGGCACGTCGCCCTTGGCGATGGCGATAAAGCTCGCCAGCCTGGCCTCTGACGCCAGCAAGTCGTAGCAACTGGGGTCCAGGCTGTTTTCCGGCACGCCATAGCCGATAGACAACAGTTTGCGGGTCGGATCGAAGAGAAATGTGAAATCCATAGCATGAACCATACGCTCCGCGTTCTGTGTGATCGCCGTGAGACGATGGGCCAAGGCCGTGATACCTGCGCCTGATTGCCGTATAGCATCAACCAGGAGGGCGATTCTTGCCACAGTGGCCTGATCCTGCGAGGAACGACTGAGCACATGGTTCCGTAACCGCTCGAGCGCACGGAGCGCATCCGCAAATCGCTCAGACGCCACCGTCAGCGTCGGAATGGGATGAAAGAACGGCTCGATCACCGCCCACTCCGGCGATGGCCCCGACGGATGGTCGAACATAGCCGCCCGGTCTTTTGCACTGAAGCGGACCCATGGAAGAAACAGCTCCACATCACGGAGATGACTGTCCACGCACGCCCGAACCGCATCCGCCCAGACACGCAATTCCCCATCGGACTCATCACCGCGCTCCTGTCCCAGTGCCTGAGCCATATCGAAAACCGTATGCGACATGGCAGTGAGCTCGCCAAACCTGGCGGTCCAGCCGGCGGCATCGACCGGTCTCGACAAGAGCGCCATGGCCAGCACATCGACGGCTTGGCTCAGCTGCTTCCTCGTCACCGTGTGGGTCTGTCGCTGGTCCGGGATCTTCTCCAGCGCATCGCGTAACAATTGGATGGCATCATCAATTCCGGCAAACAAATCGCTTCCGATGGATGAGTGTTGAATCAGCTCGCGGCATCCGTTCCCCAATACCAATAAATGTCCCGCGAGATTCCCACTATCGACGGAGGACACATACTTGGGATCCAGCGGATGAAGCGTCCGTGTGTCATACCAATTGTAGAAGTGCCCACGAAGCCGCTCGAGACGGTTCATGGTCGCCAGCGTCGCTTCCAGCCGTTCGGTCGCATCGAGGGTCCCCAACCATCCTAGGTCACGGGCGACCAGGGTTGAGAGCAGATAGAGTCCGATATTGGTCGGCGAGGTCCGGTGGGCGACGACGGGTTTTGGATCTTCCTGAAAATTATCAGGTGGCAGCGCATGGTCCTCGGGAGTCACGAACGTTTCGAAGAACCGCCAGGTCCGGCGTGCAATCAATCGGAGCGTCCGTGCATCAGCTGGAGAAATCGGTCCGACCCCGGTGAGTCGAGGCGGGAGACTGACCCAGCGGGCCACGGCCGGAGCCGATATCCAGAGCAACACGAACGGAGCCGCGGCAACCCAGGACTCAGAGGGCCCGAACAGTGCCACCCCCCCAGCTGCCCCGACGGCGAGCGCCACGCCGCCCGCCATGCGCCGATACATCCCTGTCAGGTTGCACGTGTAGGCATCCTCAGCCTGAGCCGCAGTGACCCACTCCAACATCCGCCGGTGCGTGAAGACGAGCCGACCGAGAGTACGAAGAATCGCATCCGTCATGAGCCATGCCTGATGGACGAGGAAGGTGAGGGTCAACGCGATCTGCCTGGCGGCCAACCTGAGGTCGTTGCCCAACCCACGAAAATGGGTACGCAGGGCCACACCGGGACGGCGTGGATAGAGCCCGAGCACGAAGGATAACAGCGACGGAATCGCCAACGTGATCAGAATGAATCCCGACCAGACCCAGGCAGATTGTTCCGGCAGCACCCACCCAACGATCAGTGTCAGAAACGCCGCGGGAGCCGACAGGGTACGGCGGAGATTGTCGAGGATCTTCCACCGGCCGATGGCGGGAATCACCACCGCGCGATGCGGGTCAGATCCGGTATGCCCTCGCCCGAACAACCAGGGTAGCAGCTGCCAATCGCCGCGCGCCCATCGATGCTGTCTGGCTGCCGCCGCTTCATAGTGGGCAGGAAACGCTTCGAACAGCTCGATGTCGGTCGCCAGGGCCGCGCGCGCGAACAATCCTTCAAAGAGATCGTGACTGAGCATCGCATTGTCCGGCACCTTGTCCGCTAGCGCCGCCTCGAATGCGTCGATCTCGTAAATGCCTTTCCCCGTGTACGACCCTTCCCGAAACAAATCCTGGTACACATCAGACACGGCCGAGGCGTAGGGATCGATCCCGCTGGGTCCTGAAAACGTCTGTTGAAAATACGAGCCCTCTCCACTGCCAGGGAGCGATGGTGTAATCCGCGGCTGGACGACCCCGTACCCTTCAAGCACACGACCGGCGCGCGGGTCGAATCGGGGCCGGTTCAGAGGGTGAGCCATGGTGCCGATCAACCGGTGCGCGGCTCCACGGGGCAACCGAGTATCGGCATCCAGTGTGATGACGAATCGGACCGACGGAATCACCTCAGGGGGCTGCCCGCCGACGGACATGAACGTCGTGCTCGTTGCGCCGCGCAGGAATTGATTCAACTCATGCAGTTTGCCTCGTTTCCGTTCCCATCCCATCCACATCTGCTCGAACTCGTTCCGGACTCGCCTGCGGTGAAACAGGACAAAGCGCGACCCGCCCCCGGCCGCGGGACCATACCGCTTGTTCAGATGCGCGATCCCCTCCACTGCAGCAGTGAGCAGCTCGGCGTCATCTGGAACACTTTCGCTCGGGGCGTCTCTCCAGTCTGAGAGCAAGACAAAACGCAGGTCATCGTCTGAATTTGCCAGATAATGCACTTCCAATCGTTCGACTTGCTCGTCGATGCCCTGCCGACTCGTCAGCAGCGTGGGCACCACCACGATCGTGCGCAACTCTTTGGGAATGCCATTCCGCAATGCCATACGAGGCAATGACTGCGGCCCGAGAATGGCCATCACTGTACGATTGATGAGTGCCATGGCAAGATCCGAGGCCGGCACGAGCGCAACCAGGCCAAGGCACATCACGCCTGCGACTGTCATACCCGCTTCGGAGGCATGCCACAGCGGTAAGGCCAAGACCATGGCCGTCCCAACTGTCAGCGATCCGAGATAGCCCGGTGCGGACCCCTGGACATACCAACGCAGCAGCCGCTTCGTCCAGGACACTCGGTAGCCGAGTTCTCGTTCAAACGCCCGGCGCCCTTGCGAGATGAGGTAATACCCGGGATCCATGTGCCGTTCCCGCTCCAGTTGCTCTCGCAGAGGCAGCTCACCCCCCGCCTGCCTGGCGCGGGTCACGAGACGCGTGGTCACGTCGATTTCGGACAGACCTGTGCCGCGCGAGAGATCCTCGATCGCATGGCGATACGTATCCCGTGTGACAAAGTCCATCTCGGCGTAGCGGGGATCGGTCCGCAGAATCGTGTCGATCGGGCTGACGCTTTCGAAAAAGTCCGACCAATCAAACGCCGACGTCAGCCGCATACTGGTGATGATATTGCGCACCGTCACGCTCATGGCCGCCTGTTGCTGATGCTCGGCATGCACCAAGTCGTCCGCGGTGGCGCCCTGCGCGGCCAGGCGTTCGTCGAGCCACCGCAACACCGGACGCACCTTCGGGTCCAGATCACGGAGTCGCTGAACCAGCTGCACGGCAAACGCAGGAGCTAATGGCTTGCTCTCAAAACGACGGAGCGCACTCGTAGGAAGCTCCGCAGTCAAGGCTCCGCTCCCGAACAGGCTATCCGCCAGTTCATCGGCTTCCAATCGGGCCTCCCGGCTATAGACAATCCGCTCGGCCAGCCGTCGAAGGTTCTCTACCAGCACGACGCGCAGCGAGATTGCCACCGCCCACAATTCGCCGATCGTCAATGGTTGTACGCGTTGATACGCCATCACAAAGCGACGGAGCATGTCGGGGTCAAAACGACTGTCGGTGTGGGCGACGAATGCCCAGGCCACTCCAAAGACCCGTGGATAATCCTGTAGAGGCCCGGATGCCAATTTTGGCAATTGCCGGTAATACCCAGGAGGCAAATCGTCGATGATCTCGCGAAGCTGTTCGTCGATGATATGGAAATTGTCGACGAACCATTCATCCGCCGGGGTAATCGTTTTCTCATCACGAATCGTTCGGGCGATGGCCTGATACGACGCCACCAAGACCCGCCCATTATCAAGGACTCGTGGCGTGAGTAACCGGCCTACCCGAGCATCATCGGTGACGACCTGTGCCACCGCGAGGCTTGCGGCATGCTGTTCGAGCCGTTCGACACCGAAGAGCTCGGCACGAATCGGCTCGTCCAGTTCGACAGCCTTGGCAACAGGTGACACAATCGTATTCATGGGCTTTCCGACAGCTACGGAGTCGTCAGTCTGACTCAGGTGCTGACGCACACCAACATCGCGAACGTGAGATCATCGAGTGTGGTAACGAGAGGGCAGCTCATGAGCCATTCAAGGCCACCGCTTCCGATCCGGATCGTGAGTGTACAGTTGGCAATCCGGACATGAAGCCTTTTCAGGGGGAATCAATCTGGATGAGACGACAGAACTTGGGATCGGTGTTCATCGACAGTCCCCGGACGGTCAGATGGGATTACTACGTCTATGCCGACCAGCTATGGAGCCGTGATCGTTTCAAACGCTTTCACCACAAGGGTCTTCTCTTTCATCTTGTTCACCAAATCCGCATACGAATGATCGCGAAGAATGCTGGTGAACTGCGCATGGTAATTGCTCACGATCCCCGCGCCGTCGATGACCACGTCATACACAGACCACTCGCCGTCCTGGTCGACGACGCGAAAATCGAGCAGGGTGGTCACTTTCTGACCCGACAGTTTCGTTTTCACCTCCGCACAGTTCTCTTGGTACTGTTCAGACAGGTAGCGCACCTCCTCACCGGCATAGTGGTCAATGCGACCGGCGAACGTGTCTCGGAGTAACTGAACAAAGAGGGCCACAAATTCCTGCCGCTCGGTGTCAGTCAGGGCTATCCAGGGCCAGCCCAGGGCCTGTTCGGCCATGTCTTTATAGTTGACGCGCTGCCTGATGACTTGCTCAATCTTCTGCCGTCGTTCCACCGAGCGACCCGACTGCTTCAGCGCTTCAGTGTTGAGAATATGGATCACCTCATCAATGGTACTTTTCACCGCTTCTGTGGCGGTCTGCTCGGCCCACGCCATGGGAGTCCCGATCAGCAGCAGCAACCCAACCGTGCCTGCCATCACGGCCCAAGTCATGCCGAGCCGCGTTTCAGAACTGATTGAACCCGTACGAGGGGTACTGTTGAATATCTGGTTCATGGGTTGGCTCTCTCAAGTGTTTGTGTCACACAATTCAGAATTTTGGCTTCATGTCTTTCAATGAATCGCCACCTTTTTTTAGGAGGTCCCCTCCAGGAGTGCCCCCACCTTGTGGAGACAGACTGCTCAGTTGCTCTTTGACCTGTTTGACCGTTCCCATATTCTTTTGCAGGTCGTCGACATTCTTCTGCATGTCGACCAATGCACTGCCAAGCTGGCTCACGGACGTCGAAAGCCCAAAGATCCCTTGGGCAGCAGCATAGTGCAGCGAGAGGCCTCCCAGCCCAAATCCCATAAAGAACGCCGTCATGACCATGATAGATGCCCGAGATCTGTTCTTCATATTCCCCTCCTTTGCGGTTCCATGCCGGCTACCTGTACGCGACCACTATCAGATTCGTCGCGTCCTCATGTGTCCTTGATTGCATTGATTGCATTATTTCGGCCGCATCATAATCTGCTCTTTGATCTTGTCGTAGGTCATTTGCAGGATAACTTTCTTTGTCACCAGCTCATCCGTCCGTTGATAGGGTCGTCCTTCCACAATCCTCTTGGCATCGGTGTCTCCGATTCCGACCAGAGTCTTGAGCTGGTCGAATGTCCCTGAATTTATGTCGATCATGGTCCTATGCTCCATCTTTGGAATAGCCGACAGGAACGCTCACTCCTATTACAACTTTTCCGTCGCCGTTGGTTTCGACCAACCCATCAGGGTCAGAAGGACCAGAACTACGAAGAGAAAACCCAGCCCGCTGCTGGGGAGATATCCCCAATCGCCGCTATGCGGCCAGATCGGAAGAACGCCTAGAAACAATACTCCCAATACGATGATAAGAATTGTATTCATCTTATGTCTCCCTTTGTTCGCACATTCACTGCACACTCGATCATGCTGTACCCATACGCTTCACTGGCGCGCATGCTTGTCGCCAGACAGTCGCTCATGCTCCCGATGCATAGCGGCACGACCGGCCTCGACCGCCTCGCTCAGGACCGCCTGCTTGTCTTTGATGAACTCGCGTCCCTTGTCCCACGCCTGGTCGACACCCTCGATGGCTTGGTCGGCCAGCTCATGAACACCCTCTTCGGCTCGTCGCGCATACCCTCGCAGCTGCTCCTGCGACTGACGACCAGACTGCGGGGCCAGCAACAACGCCGCCGCAGCTCCCAGCAACCCTCCGGTCACAAACGCCACTCCCACCGCTCCGAACGAACACCCCCTGCTATCTGTCATTGAGCATCCCTCCTGTTTCATTGACCTTCCCGCTTTCTCCATACATGACGTGCGCCCGGATACCCCGATCGAGAATGTTCGAGCGCTGTTCTCCCGATCACACGATCACCGTTGCAGCTGACACGAGGTTGTTCACCATCAGTGAACTCCCCGCGACCCCTTGATCGGTGCCGGCAACAGCAGAGATCGCCACTGACTCAACCCAATGTCCGCTGAAATCGCCAGAGAGCGCGCTGTCGGCAGAGTATTGAACAGAGAGCACGCGGTGACCGCCGTTCACTCCTAGATGCTTGCTGTCACGAAGGGAAGAACGACTAAGCACCTATGGTCAGTACCATAGCAAAAAGACCGGCGACGGTCTGGTCAAAACAGCTCAGACAAAGAAATAAAGAGGCAGGTGCTACCTGTTTCCATGAATTCCATCCCTCCGGGAGAGATCATTGCGGACGAAGCGCACGTCCCTCGTCTTCAGAGAGTACGCCTTTCTGGATGAGCAGCTGAATGAGCTTATCGGCGGGAGTCATGGCTGAAGGCAACGGCGACACACCCTCCTTCGGTTTCGGCGCAACGGGCGGCCGTTTCATTCCATACACCCGGAAAAACGGAGTGAACACGATGAGATAGTCCTTATTGCGAATCCGCACGGTTACAGGACTGCTTTGCCCGTAAGGGGGCAGATCCGGACTGGGTCCGCGAGGGATCCGAAAGTACGGTTTGCCGTCCTCTGTCTCACCATCTTGTCCTAGAATCTCCATGCGTGTCAGGTTTGATTCGCTGGTGCCGGCCATCCATTCGTGGCCACCGATATTGGTGATCTTGTCAAGCACGATCATGAGTGACTCCCCCACCAAGGGATCAGACGACACATTCTTCACACTCACATCGTAGAGGTACTCGCTGTTGAAATTGTCTCGATCCTTGAGAGTGACTACGACCTGGGCCCCTTTGTCGGTCAAGTCAGAAAGGTGGTCCAAGGCCCCGGCCAGGACATGTGGAGGAAAGATCGCACTCGCCGCCAGGCACAGAAGCGCACCCCGCACTCTGAGCCCCTGATGGGAAACAAGACGACAGAAAAGGAGCATGGCACACTCCGGTTTCGAGTTATCCAAGCTGGCTGTCTATAATTGCTCGCTCCACAATTATGGTATTGTCAACTTAGTAGGCTGCACGCACAATGGAACGGATAGATCGAGCAGTGACACTATCCAGTATGCATAGAGGCTAGTCCACACTTCTGACACCACTGACGAACGGTTTCATACGCCACCATGACTCCACGTTCAGCTAAGAGTTCTTCGACTTCACGGAAGCACAAACAGGATCGATGATCGAGCCAGATGGCGTGGCTGATGATTCATGAGGAAAAGCGATGGCATTGGTAGTTGGGTGTTGTGGTTGTCATACTGCCCAGTCTGCCAAATGGGAGTTAGATTGACAACGCCTTCAGGCTAGACCAGGCCTGTATGACACACCATCACAACCTCGGTGCGCGGACGACCCACGGCTCCGGCATGTTCGCAATCGGCCGCTAGGCGGTTGGCTTGCGACCCGTGAGAAAGCCGACCAGCGCAAGAATCACGAAGATGACAAACAGGACATAGGCGATGTTGGTCGCGGTCCCGGCCACCCCGGAGAGTCCTAATACTCCTGCGATAATGGCAACGACTAGAAATGTGACAGCCCAACTCAGCATGGCGCTTCCTCCTGGTTAACGTGAGATTCGTAATCTACCTGGGTTCTCGGCGACTCCCGTTCAGGCGACCTGCTGATGTCTCATCGGCACGCGCGGCGCGTGGACCAAAGACACGACGCGCGGGCTCAAGGACTGGGCGCAGATTGGACACAGATGCGGCCCTAGAGTCCCTGAGGCCACCCGCACGTCCAGATAGGTCGATCCACATTCAGAGCAGGGGACCGGCTACATCTGGACGAAGTGTTGATACGAGCGGGCGACTCGGCAGGTCGTGATGCCACCTCCTTGGCTACGACAGACGGCGATTGCATATGCACAGTATGCCAAGACGCTCAATGCTTGTCTGGTCACAATTGCTCAGGAGGGAAGAAATTCATGTGGCGGGAAGGATAGGCCGGGACTCACATGGAAGCCGGGACCAGCCTTCGTGACGGAGGCACTGTGAATAATATACCGCGAGCCCTTTCGCCCCTCGATCGCCAAAAGATTCGGCAGATCTCTAAGATGATACGAATGGTTTGCGAGGCGAGAACTCACATTGGCATCGGGGTTGAGACTGGAATCGACATTGTTGCCTCTTCTCCGTCACCCGGCGTTCCGTGACTCGAATCCAAAGATGAATCTCCCCCCTCATGGCAAAAGAGCGCTCATCCAAACCTCACCGCTCTCGTCCCTCTTCCTTCACCTGCGCCCCAGGTTGAGGCTTCTGTTCAACGGGCTTGTCCAGCTTGCGCGCGGCGCGTTCCGTCATACACTGACTACTCTCGCAGCCCCTTGATCGCGTCTGTTGCCGTTCCAAACAAGACTTCTTGTCCTCTTCACTAATGGCGCCCTCAAGGCACTGCGTCAGAAGATGCTTCGCCTCATTCAGACAATCCTCACACAGATGCTGAGCAGACAGAGGAGCACCGCCAAGGCACAGATACAGGAACAGCCCGACAACAATTCGTACACTCATTTCAACCCCTCACACAATGCATG
>Ga0224496_10000894_pt1 | contig 19458 bp, 12 predicted proteins | sample SF_Jul11_sed_USG_2_FD_168127 | JGI IMG/M metagenome (GOLD analysis project Ga0224496, IMG submission 168127) | Sediment microbial communities from San Francisco Bay, California, United States - SF_Jul11_sed_USGS_8_1 | ecosystem: Environmental > Aquatic > Marine > Sediment | place: USA...
GGCCTTGATCGCGTGCAGGTAGACTTCGGTCTTGCCGCTGCCGGTAATGCCGCGCAGGAGAAATGCCTGGAAATCGCCGAGCGCCGATGTTACGGCTTGCGCCGCCGCGGCCTGTTCCGCCGTCAGCGGCGGGCCAGCGACAGGCACTGGCGTTCGCGCCGCTGGCGCGGCGCGTGGTTCCACCCAGCCGCGTGCCACCAGTCGCCGCAGGGCGCCAGGGGCCGTCGCCGCCGCGCCTCGTATGGCGTCCTGGTCGAGAGTGCCGTGGACCTTAAACAGGACGAGGAGGCGACGTTGCACGAGCGCACGTGCCGGCAGGTCACCCGCCTGAGCGCTCTCGCCGGTTACGGTCAGTGCGAAGTAGCGGGCGGGTGCGGCCCGGGGAGCTTTCACGCGGCGAAGCCGCTGCGGCAGCGTGTTCATGACGACGGCGCCGAGCGGATGGTGATAGTACTCGGCGGCAAATCGCAGCAGGCGCAGATCCGCTGCGCCTAACGCTGGCTCGTCCCGGAGCACGCGCAGCACCGGCTTTACTTGCGCAAGCGGCACCCTACTCCGCTGCGCGAGCTCAAGCACGACGCCCATTGCGGTCCTGCGCCCGAAAGGCACCAGGACGCGGCACCCGACGTCGGTAGCGGTGGCGTCGTCGACACCGTAATCGAACAGGGTATCCACGGGCAAATCGAGCCCGACGCGCACAATTCTCATCGCATGCTCACGGAGTGAAGCCGAAAGTTACAGCAGGTGCTCACGCCGAATCTGAAAAACTAGATTAACCGACTTACCGATAGACACATTTTTTCTTATTCACAGCGCCCTGTGGATAAAGCTGTTGATGATTGGAGTCGGCCGTAGCGGGCGCTCACTGTTCTTCTCGGACCCGGCACGGATCGAACCCGGCCCTCACATTAATATAGTTTAAAAACAGTGTGTTACGTTATAGCTCAGCAGGATGCGCACCATTACCGCCGGACCGCCACGTTTGCTGCCGCTGTGCATAAGTCGCGGCGACCACCGCCCGGAAACCCGCTACCAGCGCGGGTTTCCGGGCAGCGCTTAGTGATACGCGGGGCTCAGCTCGTGCACAGCATCGACCAGCGCCGCAACGTGTTCCGGCGGCGTGAATTGCGATACGCCGTGGCCGAGATTGAAGACATGTCCGCTGCCGCTGCCGAACGCAAGAAGCGTACGCCCGGCTTCGCGGCGTATCACCTCCGGCGAAGCGAACAGCACGGCCGGGTCAAGATTGCCCTGCAGCGCAACGCGCGAGCCGATGCGCGCGCGCGCCGCGCCGAGGTCGACGGTCCAATCGATGCCGATCGCGTCGCAGCCGATCTCAGCAATGGCTTCGAGCCACGGCCCGCCGCCCTTGGTGAAGACGATGCGGGGGACGGTAAAGCCTTCGTTCTCCCGCTTCAAGCCGGCGAGCACGCGCTGCATATACGCAAGTGAGAATTCCCGGTAAGCGGCGTCGGCCAGCGCGCCGCCCCAGGTGTCGAATAGCATCACTGCCTGCGCCCCGGCTTCGATCTGGGCATTCAGATAGGCGCACACCGCGCGCGTATTGACATCCAGCAGCCGATGCAACAGCTCGGGGCGCGTATAGAGCATGGTCTTGATGGTACGGAAGTCAGCGCTTGCTCCTCCCTCCACCATATAGCAGGCGAGCGTGAACGGGCTGCCCGAAAAGCCGATCAGCGGCACGCGCCCATCGAGTGCGCGGCGGATCTGCACGACTGCGTCGACCACGTATCGCAGGCCGTCACCGGGGTCGGGCACGGCGAGCGCGCGAATGGCGGCTTCGTCACGCACCGGGCGCTCGAACCTGGGGCCCTCGCCCTCGGCGAAGTAGAGCCCGAGACCCATGGCATCGGGAATGGTCAGGATGTCGGAGAAGAGTATGGCCGCATCGAGCGCAAAGCGCGCCAGCGGCTGGAGAGTGACTTCGGTCGCGCGGTCTGGGCTCTTACACAACGCGAGGAAATTGCCAGCGCGAGACCGGGTTTCGTTGTACTCGGGCAGATAGCGCCCCGCCTGCCGCATGATCCATACTGGCGTGTACGGCGTCGGCTGGCGCAGCAGCGCGCGGATCAGCGTGTCGTTCTTCAACATGGGTACGGGATGTAGCGTGGGGCCACATTGCGTCCGTGTGAGAGCCGGTCTCGCGCGCAACGACTCACCCCCTTAGCCCCCATGCAAGTCAGCGCGGCAGCTCCGAAGACCCCATCAGGAATTCGTCTACAGCGCGCGCGCATTGCCGACCTTCGCGAATCGCCCATACCACGAGCGACTGGCCGCGCCGCACGTCACCCGCGGCGAAGACCTTGGGTGCCGACGTGAGGTAACTCCCCGCGCCGTCGGTTGCGGCCTTGGCATTGCCGCGCTCGCTCTTCTCGACATTGAACGCGTCGAGCATCGAGTGCACCGGCGCGACGAAGCCCATCGCGAGCAGCACCAGGTCAGCAGGCAGGAGAAACTCCGAGCCCGGGACCTCCTTCATGGCTTCCAAGCGCACTACCCGGATCGCCTTGAGCTTGCCGCCCTCACCGATGAATTCCTTCGTTGTCACCGACCAGTCCCGGCTGACGCCTTCCTCGTGCGAGGATGAGGTGCGTAGCCGCGTCGGCCAGTATGGCCACACCGGGTTGCGCTCCGGATCGGGCGGCATCGGCAGGAGTTCCAACTGGGTGATCGACTTCGCACGCTGGCGGTTGGAAGTGCCAACGCAGTCGGACCCGGTGTCGCCGCCGCCGATCACGATGACATGCTTGTCGGTCGCCCATAGGTCCTTGACGTTCTTGTCGCCGGCCACACGCCGATTCTGCAGCGCGAGGAAGTCCATCGCGAAGTGAATCCCGTCGAGCTCGCGTCCCGGAATCGGGAGGTCGCGGGGTTGCTCGGCGCCGGCGGCCAGCACCACGGCGTCGAATTCGGCCAGCACCTTCTTCGGGGCCACCGGCCGCGCATGCGGGTTACCGGCGCCCACCGGAGCCGAGCCGACGCAGTGGTTGACACGGAACTCCACGCCCTCGGCGCGCATCTGGTCGAGCCGGCGGTCGATCAGCCACTTCTCCATCTTGAAGTCTGGAATGCCGTAACGCAGAAGTCCGCCGACGCGATCGTTCTTTTCGAACACCACGATAGCGTGGCCGGCACGCGCGAGCTGCTGCGCGCAGGCGAGGCCGGCCGGGCCGGAGCCGATCACTGCCACCCGCTTGCCGGTCTTGCGCGCAGGCGGTTGCGGCTTGACCCAGCCCATTTCCCAGCCTTTGTCGATGATCGCGTGCTCGATCGACTTGATACCGACCGGCTCGCCGATGATTCGCAGCGTGCAGGCTTCCTCGCACGGCGCCGGACAGATCCGGCCGGTGAATTCGGGAAAGTTGTTGGTCGAGTGGAGCGTGGCGAGCGCTCGCTCCCAATCCTGCTGGTATACGAGGTCGTTCCAGTCCGGGATGATGTTGTTAACCGGGCAGCCGTTGATGCAGAACGGGATGCCGCAGTCCATGCAGCGCGCGCCCTCAACCGCGGCCTGCTCGTCGTTGAGCGCCGGGATGAATTCGTGCCAGTGTTTGACGCGCTCCTGGGGGGCCTCATAGGCCTCGTTGACGCGCTCGAATTCGAGAAAACCGGTGATCTTGCCCATCTATTTCAACCCCAGGAGTAACCGGCTGGCCGGAGCGCGACGGACGCAGCGCGCATGCCGTCCTCTGCGATCCGGGAGCCCTGTTTGGTAACGGATATTAGGCCGCGATCTTCTTGTGCTTAGCCGCCAGCTCGCTCAGCGCCCGGCGGTACTCGTTCGGGAACACTTTCACGAACTTGGTGCGGTAATTCTGCCAGTCCTCGAGCAGCCGCTTCACGCGGGCACTGCCGGTATAACGCGCGTGCTTCTCGATCAGGCGCCTGAGAATTACCTCGTCTGCCTCGCCGAAGTGCCACAGGTCGCGGTCGACCTTCGCCTCCTGCTCAGCCTCCGAGTGCACCGGTTCGAGCTTGATCATGCTCAGGTTGCAGTGGCTCTCGAAGCTGCCGGCCTCGTCGAGCACGTAGGCAATGCCGCCGCTCATGCCGGCTGCGAAGTTGCGGCCGATCGGGCCAAGCACGACTACCGTGCCGCCAGTCATGTACTCGCAACCGTGGTCGCCGACACCTTCGACAACGGACTCCGCGCCCGAATTGCGTACCGCGAAGCGTTCGCCTGCGACACCGCGGAAATAGGCCTCGCCGGCGATTGCCCCGTAGAGCACGACATTGCCGGTGATGATGTTCTCCGTGGGCTCGCCGCGAAACTTGGGTGACGGCTGAACCGTGATCCGGCCGCCAGATAGGCCCTTGCCGCAGTAGTCGTTAGTATCGCCGATAAGATCGAGCGTGACGCCGCGCGCGAGAAACGCGCCGAAGCTCTGGCCCGCCGACCCGGCGAGCCGCACGTGGATCGTGTCGTCGGGAAGCCCCTCGTGTCCGTAGCGCCTCGCTATCTCGTATGACAGCATCGTTCCGACCGTACGGTTGATGTTGCGGATCGGGGTGTCGATCGTGACTTTCTCGCCGCGCTCGAGCGCAGGTTGGGCGAGCTCGATCAGCCGCTTGTCGAGTGCTCGGTCGAGCCCATGATCCTGTTCCTCGCAACGGTAGCGCGCGACGTCGGCCGGCATCTGCGGCACGTGGAAGATCTTCGAGAAGTCGAGCCCGCGCGCTTTCCAGTGTTCTATGCCCTTAGCGGTGTTGAGGAGATCGGTGCGGCCGATTAGCTCGTCGAAGCGCCGAGCCCCCAGTTGCGCCATCAGCTCGCGCACCTCTTCGGCCACGAAGAAAAAGTAGTTGATGAGATGCTCCGGTTTGCCGGTGAATTTCCGGCGCAGCACCGGGTCCTGCGTTGCGATACCGACCGGGCAGGTGTTGAGATGGCACTTGCGCATCATGATGCAGCCCTCGACCACGAGCGGCGCGGTACCGAAGCCGAACTCGTCGGCCCCGAGGATCGCCCCGGTCACCACGTCGCGGCCGGTCTTGATCTGGCCGTCAACCTGGACCACGATGCGGCCGCGCAGCCGATTCAGGACCAGCGTCTGCTGGGTCTCTGCGAGCCCGATCTCCCACGGCGTGCCGGCGTGCTTGATCGACGACCACGGGCTCGCGCCCGTGCCGCCGTCATGCCCGGCGATGGTCACGTGATCGGACTTGGCTTTCGCCACGCCCGCCGCAATCGTGCCCACCCCGACTTCCGAGACCAGCTTGACGCTGATCGCGGCGCGCGGGCTGCTGTTCTTGAGGTCGTGGATTAGCTGCGCCAGGTCCTCGATCGAGTAGATATCGTGGTGCGGCGGCGGCGAGATCAGTTCAACGCCCGGCGTGGAAAAGCGAATTTCCGCGATGTACTCTGACACCTTGCGTCCGGGGAGCTGGCCGCCTTCGCCCGGCTTCGCGCCTTGCGCCACCTTGATCTGCAGTTGCTCGGCGTTGGCGAGGTACTCAGCGGTCACCCCGAAACGCCCGGAAGCGACCTGCTTGATCTTGGAGTTGAGCGAGTCGCCATCCTTCAGCGCGATATCCGATTCGACGCGATCCGCGCCCAGCCGGGAGCGCAGCGTCTCGCCCGCCTTGACCGGCGCGTAACGGCGCCGGTCTTCCCCGCCCTCGCCGGTGTTGGACTTGCCGCCGATGCGGTTCATCGCGACCGCCAGCGTGGTGTGCACCTCGGTGGAGATCGAACCGAGCGACATCGCGCCGGTGGAAAAACGCTTGACGATCTCGGCGGCTGGCTCGACTTCCTCGATCGGCACCGGCTTGCACCGGTTAAACCGGAACTCGAACAGGCCGCGAAAAGTCATATGCCGGCGCGATTGGTCGTCGATCAGCCTCGCGTACTCCTTGTACGTGGAGTAGGTGTTGGTCCGCGTCGCGTGTTGGAGCTTGGCGATCGCATCCGGGGTCCACATATGCTCTTCGCCGCGCACCCGCCAGGCGTACTCGCCGCCGACGGCAAGGTCGGCAGCAAGCAGCGGATCGGAACCAAACGCTTCGCGATGCATGCGGATCGTCTCTTCCGCGACCTCGAATACGCCGATCCCCTCGACCGACGAGGTCGTGCCGGTGAAGTACTTTTCCACCAATGACTTGCCAAGCCCGACCGCCTCGAAGATCTGGGCCCCGGTGTACGACATATAAGTCGAGATGCCCATCTTGGACATCACCTTGCGCAAGCCCTTGCCCACCGATTTGGTGAAGTTCTTGCACGCTTGCTTGGCGTCGCGGTTCGGCCCGAGCGGCCCGCGTTCGGCCATGTCAATTACCGTCTCGAACGCAATGTAGGGATGCACCGCCTCGGCGCCGTAGCCGCCGAGCAGCGCAAAATGATGGACTTCGCGCGCTGAGCCGGTTTCCACCACCAGACCGGTCGAGGTGCGCAGGCCCTTGCCGACCAGGTGCTGGTGCACCGCGGACAAAGCGAGCAGCGCCGGGATCGCGACGTGGTCGCGGTCGAGCTTGCGATCAGAGATGATGATGATCGAGTAGCCCGCGCGCACCGCGTCCTCGGCTTGGGCGGCGAGCGAGGCGAGGCGAGCCTCGATCGCTTCCTTGCCCCAGGCGAGCGGGTACGTCGTGTCGAGCTCACACGACTTGAACTTGCCGTCGGTGTACTTCTCGATGTGCCGGATGGTTTCCATCTGGTCGAAATCGAGCACCGGCTGGCTTACCTCGAGCCGGAGCGGCGGGTTCATTTCGTCGATGCCAAGCAGATTCGGTTTTGGGCCGATGAAGCTCACCACCGATGTCACGAGCTCCTCGCGGATCGGGTCGATCGCCGGATTGGTCACCTGAGCGAAAAGCTGCTTGAAATAATGGTAGAGCGACTTGTTCCCGCTCGAAAGCACCGCAAGCGGCGAGTCGTTGCCCATGGAACCGATCGGCTCTTCCCCATTCATCGCCATCGGCGTGAGCAGGAACTTGACATCCTCCTGCGTGTAGCCGAACGCCTGCTGACGGTCGAGCAGGGACTCGCGCGCGCCTTCGCGCTTCTCCTTCGGCTCGGGCAGCTCGTCCAGCTTGACGCGGATGCGCCCGATCCACTCGGCGTAGGGCTTGGCCGACGCGAGCGACTCCTTGAGCTCCTGGTCATCGATGATTCGGCCCTTTTCCAGGTCCACGAGGAACATCTTGCCTGGCTGCAGGCGCCACTTCTTGACAATCTTTTCCTCCGGCACCGGCAGGCACCCGCACTCCGAACCCATGATGACCAGGTTGTCGTCGGTGACGATGTAACGCGAGGGCCGCAGGCCATTGCGGTCGAGCGTCGCGCCGATCTGGCGCCCGTCGGTGAACGCGATCGACGCCGGGCCGTCCCACGGCTCCATCATCGCCGCGTGATATTCGTAGAACGCGCGGCGGCTCGCATCCATCAGCGTGTGGTTCTCCCACGCCTCCGGAATCATCATCATCATGGCATGCGCGACCGAATAGCCGCCCATTACCAGCAGTTCCAGCGCATTGTCGAACGACGCGGAATCGGACTGCCCGTCGTAGATGAGCGGCCAGATCTTGCCGAGATCGCTGCCCAGCACCGGGCTGGAGATAGCGCCCTGCCGGGCGCGGATCCAGTTGACGTTGCCGCGCAGCGTGTTGATCTCTCCGTTGTGGCAGATCATTCGGAAGGGATGGGCGAGGTCCCACGAGGGAAACGTGTTGGTGGAGAACCGCTGGTGAACGAGCGCTAGCGCGGACTCGACGCGTGGGTCCTTGAGATCGAGGTAGTACTCGCCGACCTGGTGCGCGAGCAGCATGCCCTTGTAGACGATCGTTCGTGCGGACATCGATGGGACGTAGAATTCCTTGCCGTGGGCGAGATGCAGCGAGCGAATGGCGTGGCCAGCGCTTTTGCGAATGATATAGAGCTTGCGCTCGAGCGCGTCGGTGACGGTGACGCCCTTGCCACGGCCGACAAACACCTGCCGGATCACCGGCTCGACCAGCTTCACCGACTCGCCGAGGTCGGAGCTGTCGACCGGGACGTCGCGCCAGCCGAGAATGTTCTGCCCCTCGTCCTTGATCGCGCGCTCGATTTCGTACTCACAGGCGAAGCGCGACGCGGGCTCGCGCGGCAGGAACACCATCCCCACCCCGTACTGGCCCGCCGGCGGCAGCTTCACGCCCTGCCTCGCCATCTCCTCACGGAAGAACTTGTCCGGAACCTGGATCAGGATTCCCGCGCCGTCGGAGGCCTTGGGATCGGCGCCGACCGCGCCGCGGTGCGTGAGATTGCGCAGAACGGTCAGGCCTTGCTCGATCAGGGTGTGGGTCTTCTTGCCCTTGATCTGGGCGACAAAACCGACACCGCACGCATCGTGCTCATGGGCCGGGTCGTACAGCCCTTGGAGTGGTGGCAAACCCGTCTGACTCACGCTGCTGCCTCGCCGAAAAAAAGCTGTCGGGACAAGCCCTTGGCGGCATGAATGCTGCGCTGCCGCAAGCACTGGTCTCAAGCTGTTAAAAAGTTGCGATGAAACCGACTAAGTCTACCTGCTTCAAGGGCTTGCTTCAACAATAGATTTATAAGTAAGCGCTTACTTAAGGTCAGGTTTCCTCGATGGCGAATAGCCGCCGGTGCTCGAGGATGGCATAGCGGTCCGTCATCCCCGCAATGTAATCGGCGATTGCCCGTGGCGCATCCTCGCCTGCGCGCACTTGAATCTCCGGCGGCAGCAGCTGCGGATGGGCGAGAAACGCGCTGAAGAGCTCGGTCACGACCCGCCGCGCCTTGGTGCTCATACGGGCGACCCGGTAGTGCTGGTAGAGGTTGCGGCGCAGAAACTGCTTCAGCTCCTGCTGCTCGCGCTGCACCTTGGCGCTGAAGCCGATAAGCGGCGGCGCGCGCCGCACCTGCTCTACTGCGGCAGGCGCTACCTCTCTGATATTTCGTGAACTCTGACGAGTGAGATCGGTTATGACAGTGTCGATCATCCGGCGCACCGTTTCGTGTATCAGACGCCGGCCGGTGAGCGCCGGGAATGTGCGTAGCGCGGCGCGCTTGTGGCGCGCGAAGATACTGACGTCCGAGAGCTGCTCGAGCGCGAGAAGCCCGGAGCGCAAGCCGTCATCGACATCATGGTTGTTGTACGCAATTTCGTCGGCGAGATTGGCAAGCTGCGCCTCGAGCGTCGGGCTGTGCCGCTTCAGAAAGCGCTCGCCAACGTCGCCCAGCATGCGAGCATTCCGGCGCGAGCAATGCTTGAGGATGCCCTCGCGCGACTCGAAAGTAAGATTCAGCCCGTCAAACTCGCCGTATCGCTGTTCGAGCAAATCGACCACGCGCAGGCTCTGGAGGTTGTGCTCGAAGCCGCCGTAGGGTTTCATGCAGGCGTTGAGCGCGTCCTGCCCGGCGTGGCCAAAAGGGGTGTGGCCCAGGTCGTGGGCGAGCGAGATCGCCTCGGTCAGGTCTTCGTCGAGGCCCAGCCTGCGCGCGACCGAGCGCGCGATCTGCGCGACCTCTAGGCTATGCGTGAGCCTGGTGCGGAAAAGATCTCCCTCGTGGTTAATGAACACCTGGGTCTTGTACTCGAGCCGCCGGAAGGCGGTCGAGTGGATGATGCGATCACGGTCGCGCTGGTACTCGCTGCGGCCGCGCGGCGGTGCTTCGCGACGACGGCGACCGCGCGAGCTTTCCGACTTCGCAGCATAGGGAGCGAGCTCAGGCATGAGCCGCTTGGCGCCCGAGCACTGCAGTGAGCACCTCTTCGGGCACGGTATCCGCGACGACCGCGGCACCGATCGAGTTCAGGAGTATCAGGCGAAGTTTCCCACCCTCGACCTTTTTGTCGTGCCCCATCAGCTCGAGGTAGCGCGCGACCCCGAGATCGGGCGCCGCGGTCGGGAGCCGAGCCAAAGCGAGAATATTGACCACGCGCGAGACGTCGCTTCGCGCAATCAGTCCCAAACGCTCCGAGAGCCTTGCCGCTAGCACCATTCCGGCAGCGACGGCCTCGCCGTGCAGCCATTCGCCGAATCCCAAGCCAGCTTCGATGGCGTGGCCAAACGTGTGGCCGAGGTTCAGCAGAGCGCGCACGCCACTTTCGCGCTCATCGAGCGCCACGATTTCTGCCTTATCGCGGCACGAGCGTTCGATAGCGTATGCCATTGCCTCGGGATTGCGCTCGTTTAGCCGGACCATATTCTGCTCCAGCCAGTCGAAGAAGGCGGTATCGCAGATCAACCCGTACTTGATGACTTCGGCCAGCCCCGCCGCGAGTTCGCGGTCGGGCAGGGTGGTCAGGGTGTCGGTGTCCGCAACGACCGCCAGCGGCTGGTAGAAGGCGCCGATCATGTTCTTGCCGAGCGGATGGTTGATGGCGGTCTTCCCGCCAACCGAGGAATCGACCTGAGCGAGCAGTGTCGTTGGCACTTGGATGAGTGGCACGCCCCGCTGGTACACGGCGGCGGCGAACCCGGCCAGATCACCGATCACGCCGCCACCGAGCGCGATGACCGTCGTCTTGCGCTCGCAACGGTTGCCGAGCAGCGAATCGAAGATGTGATTCAGGGTTTCCCAGTTCTTGTGGGCTTCTCCATCCGGAAGAACGATCGACAGCACTTCAACGCCCTGTGCCTCAAGCGATCGGGTAAGGCGCGCTAGGTAGAGCGGTGCAACGGTGGTATTGCTGACGATTGCCGCGCGTTTCTGCGGCAGCGCGGAGACGATGAGCTCGGGGCGCGCGAGCAAGCCGGCTCCGATATGAATCGGGTAACTGCGTTCGCCCAGCGCTACGGTGAGGGTCGGCATGGCATGCCCCTAAAACGTGGCCTATCCGGTGGTAAGCGCGCTGCCTGCCGGGTCAGCGCCCCGCGAGTGCTCCAACAGGCGCCTTTCGAGCGTGGTGGCGAGGCTGCCGACGCTCTGATTGCCCGTATCGACGATTAGATCCGCGACCTCTAGGTAGAGGGGATCACGCTGCACGAAGAGCTCGTTCAGCCGGGCGACGGGATTTTCCGTGTGCAGCAACGGGCGGTTCTTGTCGTGCCGAGTGCGCTCCCAGAGGTCCTCGACCGACGCGCGCAGATAGACAACGGTACCGTTCTCCATAAGCAACTGCCGGTTCTGCGCCGCGAGCACGACCCCGCCACCGGTCGCCAGCACGATGTTCCTGCGTTGAACCAGGTCAACCAGCAGCCGGGCTTCGCGCGTGCGAAATCCGGCCTCACCCTCTATATCGAAAATGACCGGAATCTTGACGCCGGTGGCACGCTCGATCTCCTGGTCGGTGTCGAAAAACGCCTTGTGTAGGCGTCGCGCCAGCATCTTGCCAACGCTCGTCTTGCCGGCGCCCATGAGGCCGACCAGAAAGATGTTCTCCTGCACGAAATCCCGCCCCGTGCCTTGTGCATCGGGTCTGTTCATGGCGCGATTCTAACGGAATCGCGATACCCGGGCCTAACCAGCGCGTCGCTGGGCGCGACCAACGAACAAGGCGGCGCATTGCGCCGCCTTGTTCACGGGAGCGAATCGCGGGCTACGGGCGTAACGCGAGGCCTTCCTTGAGGATCTTAGGCGTAATGAAAATCAGCAACTCGCGCCGGTCGTCCGTCTTCAAGTTCTGCTTGAACAGGAATCCGACGTATGGGAGATCGCCGAGCACCGGCACCTTGTTGGTGGTCGAGCGCTCCTCCTGCGTGTAGATGCCGCCGATCACCACCGTGCCGCCGTTCTCCACTAGCACCTCTGTGACGATCTGTTTGGTGTCGATCGATGGGCCGGCTAGCGTGGTCTGACCGACGCTGTCCTTGTGGATGCGCAGGTTCATGATCACGTTGTCGTCCGGTGTGACCTGCGGTTTCACCTTGAGCGACAGCGTCGCTTTCTTGAATGAAATGCTGGTCGCGCCGCTTGAGGTGGCCTGCTGATAAGGGATCTCCGTGCCCTGCTCGATGGTCGCCTCGACCTGATCGGCCGTGATTACGCGCGGGCTGGAGATGATCTTGCCTTTACCGTCGGCCTGCAACGCAGAGAGCTCGAGGTTGAGGAACCGCGTGCCCTTGTCGTTAAACAGGAAGAACGAAAACACGCCGGCTTGGGTGCCTGCGATCGTTGGGGCTGGAAGATTCACATTAAGCGAGTCCGGCAGGAAGCTCGTAGGATTGTCCGGTGTCTGGCCGGTCTGCACCCCGACGCTGCTCATATTGCCACCGAAAAGTATGTTATGCCCGCCGGCTCCAGGATTCTGCCCGGTCCTAACCCGTGTAAGGTCGGTCGTACCGAGCCGCACCCCGAGATTGCGGCTGAATGTGTCCGAGGCCTCCACGATCCGCGATTCGATCATCACCTGGCGCACGGGAACGTCGACGCGCTGGATCAGTCTGCGCACTTCTTCCAACCGCGTGGGGGTGTCCTGCACGAAGATCGTATTGGTACGGGCATCGACGACCGCGCTGCCGCGCTTCGAAAGCATGCGCTGCTTCTCGTCGGCCAGGATCACCTTGAACGCCTCGGCCTTCTGGTAGTTCAGCTGGAAGCTCTCGGTGCGCGTCGGTTCCAGGTCGGCTATCTGCTGCTTGGCTTCCAGCGCGAGCTTCTCCCTGGTCGCCAGCTCGTCACGCGGCGCGATCCACACCACGTTGCCGGACTTACGAAGATCGAGGCCCTTGCTTCGCAGGATGATGTCGAGCGCCTGGTCCCACGGGACGTCTTTCAGGCGCAGCGTCAGGTTTCCAGCCACCGTGTCGCTGGTTATGATGTTAAGGCCGGTAAAGTCGGCGATGACCTGCAGCACCGCGCGCACTTCGACATTCTGGAAGTTGAGCGACAGTTTCTCTCCCGTATACCCTTGCCGGCTGCCCTGCACGAGCTTCGTCGGGTCCTCGATGATTTCCTTGACCTCGACGATGAACCGGTTGTCGGTCTGGTACGCCGAATGCTCCCAGTTACCGCGCGGCGTGATGGTTACGCGCGCGTTCGCGCCCTGCGCAATGGCGTCAATCGTCTGCACCGGCGTGCCGAAATCCAAAACGTCGAGCCGCCGCTCGAGATTCTTCGGCAGCGCCGTATTGATGAAATCGACGACGATGGTCTTGCCCTGCTGCTTGAGATCGATGCCGACAGCACTATCGGACAGGTCCACTACGATACGGCCTTCGCTACTGCGCCCACGGCGGAAATCGATATCGCGCACGCTGTGCTGCTGGTCTCCCGGTTGTACTCGGGAGAAGCGCTGGGTCACGCCCGCCGCAGCGGCGGTCGCGCTGCCGGCGGCCTGCAATATGATCAGCAGCGATTTGCCCTCGATCTGCGTGTCATAGCTCAAGGGCTTGGTGAGTTCAAGCACCATTCGCGTGCGGCCGGTGCCCTGGACCATGTTGATGCGTCGCAAATCTCCGTCACCAACCTCCTGGGCGTTACGCCCCAGCGCGTTGCTGGTGTCCGGGAAATCGAACGCGATGCGCGGCGGGTTGTTGACCGTGAAACCAGCGGGCGGATTCGCCGGCGCTTCGCGCAGGGTGACCTTGACGATGATCTTGTCGCCGGCCTGGGGCGAGACGTCGATCGCCTCGATGCTGTTGGCCTGCGCCCAGGTCGCTGAGCTTGCCGCCGCAAGAACGAGCGCCAGAAAGAGCTGCCCGACCCGGGAGATCACGACGTTATGAAAATTCATTTCCTTGTCTCCTGTTCATCCTGCAGCTGCAGCGTTTGATCCTTTTCCTCCCAACTGCCACCGCTGTCCTGAACGATTTCCTTCAGCTTAATATTCGATTCCGTGATGGTGGTAATCCGTCCGAAATTCTGCCCGAGGAAATTCCCGGACCGCACCCGGAACAGGTTGTTGTCCGGTGTCTTGATCAACGCATACATGTCCTTCCGGTTCTGCAGCGTACCCACCATCTTGAGGTTCTCTAGTGGGTAGGATTCCAGCGGCTCGCGCCGGCGGTTGAAATCGGGCAGCACGCCCCCGGCGCCCGTGGCCGCTTTCGCGGGCTCAATCTTGCGCGGCTTGAACGGATCGACAATGTCGAAGGCGTTGTAGGTAAACGGTTCGTACGGCTTCGCCTCGGGCAAAGGCGGAATTCGCCCGCGCGGTAAATTGTCAGAATCCTTGACGAACTGTCTTAAGTCGGAATGCTGCTCGCCGGTGCACCCGGCAAGTGCCAGACACGCCGCTAACATCACGATAGGGGTACGCATCATCTCCTGCCCGCGGCCGGTTTGCCTTTGACGGTTTTTCGCTGTTGAGCGACTTCCGTATCGTCCAAGTAGCGGAACGTTTTCGCGGTCGCGTCGAGCGCGAGACCGTCCTTTACCGTGGTGAGCGCAATGTCGTTGAGCGTCACGATACGGGACAGCTTGCCGATATCGCTCGCGAACGCGCCAATGTCGTGGTAGTTACCGCTGACCTTGATGGTAATGGGAAGCTCGGCGTAGAACTCCCTCATGATTTCCTGCGCCGCCGGCTTGAATAGCTCGAACTGCAGCCCGCGCCCGAGCCCGGCCTGGTTGACATCGGTGAGCAATGCATCCATGTCGGACTTCCCTGGCAGCTGCTTGAGGAGCGCGCCGAAGGACTGCTCGATGTCGTCGAGCTGCTTGCGGTAGGCGGGCAGGTCGATTGCGACTTTTTTCTTGTCGAGGAACGTGTTGCGCAGCCCTTCTTCCTTGCGCTGCTCGGCAGTAATCTGATCGAGCTGGTTCTGCCAGTCGAACCAGTAGCTCAGGAAGACAATCAGCGCGAGCGCGAGGAAGAGCACGCCCACCTTGGGTAGAACCGGCCAGGAGCCGATCTTCTTTGGATCAAGGCGTCTCAGATCGTCAAGAGTCATGTGCGGTTACCCCCTGCCGGTCGAGTCGAGCGCCGCCCGCCCGCTCGGTTTCTTCGCCTCGGGCTCCTGCGAGCGCGTGATGTTGATGTTAAGGGTGAATTCGTTAATACGCGAGGCGCCCTGCGGCGTGGCCTTGATCTCGACCAAGCTCGGGCTGTCGAGGTACTGCGAGGATTCAAGGTTGCGCATCAGCGTGGATACGCGTGCCTGCGACTGCGTGTAGCCGTTGATTGTGACCTTGTTTCCGGTCTGCTTAATCGCCTTAAGGTAGACGCCGTCAGGAAGCTGGCGCACCAGCTGGTCGAGCAGGTGCACAACCTCGGCGCGGTTGCCCTGAAGGGTTTCGACCACCTTCTTGCGTGCAAGCAGCGCTGCGGTCTGCTCCTTGAGCTTCTTGATTTCCTCAATCTGTTTATCGAGCTTGACGATCTCTTGCTCGAGATACCGGTTCCGGGCCTGCTGGTTCTCGAGCTGCCCCGACAGGTACGTATGCACGGCAAACCAGACGGCGACGCCGAGCGCGGCGACCATGCCGAGCGTGAGGAAGAAGTGCTGCTGCTGTTGTTTACGCCGGATCTCGCGATGCGGCAGAAGGTTGATGCGAATCATGGATCAAACCTCCGCATGGCCAGGCCGCAGGCGACCATCAACGACGGTGCGTCTTGGGACAGGTTCTTGGGCCGGATCTTCGAGGACAGCGCCATGTTGGCAAACGGATTCGCAACTACGGTCTCCACCTGGGTGCGTTTGGCGACGACTTCGTCAATGCCCATTATGCCGGCACAGCCGCCGGAGAGCACGATGTGATTGACCTGGTTGTGCTGGGTCGAGGTAAAGAAGAACTGCAGCGCCCGGGCGACTTCCAGTGCGAGGGTGTCCATGAACGGTTGCAGTACTTCGGCTTCGTAGTTTTCCGGAAGCCCCCCGGCGCGTTTGGCGGCCTCTGCTTCTTCCGGGGACAGACCGAAACGGTTCTGGACCTCCTGCGTGAGCTGCGCGCCGCCGAACGGCTGCTCGCGTATGTAAATCGACTGCCCGTTGCGCAGGATGTTGACGTTCATGATCGTGGCGCCAACGTCGACGATCGCGATATTCCGGTCCTTGCCGTTGTCCGGAAACTGGCTCGCAATCAACTCGAACGCCGCCTGGCTGGCAAAGATGTCGACATCCATGACAGCCGTCTTCAGCCCGGCCACTTCTGCCGCCGCAACGCGGTCTTCGATCTTTTCCTTGCGCGATGCGGCGATGAGCACTTCGACCTCTTCCGGATTGTTAGGCGCCGGGCCCAGGACCTGAAAATCGAGATTGACCTCGTCGAGCGCGAATGGGATGTACTGATTGGCCTCGGTCTCGACCTGCATCTCGAGGTCCTCTTCAGTCTGTCCCGCCGGAACTATGATTTTCTTGCTGATGACAGCCGCGTTTGGCAAGGCCATGGCCAGATTCTTGACGCCGCTTCCAAGGCGCTTGTGACAGCGCTTGAGCGCGTCGCTTACGGCGTCGAGGTTGTTGATATTGCCGTCGACGACGGAATCCTTGGGCAGCGGCTCTATCGCGTAACGTTCCACGCGATACATGCCCTTGCCCGCCTCGGCAATTTCGACCATCTTGATCGCGGATGAGCTTATATCAGTCCCGATCAACGGCGGCGCCTTGGGCTTGAAAAGCCCTTCAAACGCGGAGAAGTCGATGTTAAATTTTCCTTTTAACATAAGTTCGTAGGGGAGGATGCCCACATTTTACTTTAAATGCTAGCAACTACTTCCCAGCATGTAAAGCGTTTTGTTATCGTTTCGTCGGCTAGCGTTAGCCCCTATAATTTCGGCCTATTCGGCAGTCCGGCGCAACCAACACAGCTTACATGGCACGATCTTCGGCTGCTGTGCAGCGGTTCACATTGAAGATCTTAATCTAACTTCCGGGCGCACTTGGGATTTTAGGGTCGGCACACACTATATGTCTACTCGCTGGTGGGCATTTCCACTATTACTTGTGGTCTCCGCAGCGGCTGCGGGAGCGATTCTGCTCGCGTTCGCCGCAGCCATTCTCTATCCCGGCTTGCCTTCCCTCGACGCGCTGACCGACTACAAGCCGAAAATTCCCTTGCGTGTCTACACCGCGGAAGGCCACCTAATCGGGGAGTTCGGGGAGGAGCGCCGGGCGGTGGTCGCGATCGAGAACGTGCCGACGCAGATGAAAGAAGCCATCCTTGCAGCGGAGGACGAGCGATTTTATCAGCACCGCGGGGTCGACTATGTGGGCGTTGCGCGAGCCGCGCTCTCGAATTTCATCTCAGGCGGCGTGCGGCAAGGCGCGAGCACCATTACCATGCAGGTCGCGCGCAACTTTTTTCTCTCAAAAGAGAAAACGCTCACGCGCAAGTTCAACGAGGTGCTGCTTGCATTCAAGATCGAGCGCAACCTGAGCAAAGACCGGATCCTGCAGTTGTACGTGAACCAGATCTATCTTGGCCAGCGCGCGTATGGATTCGCAGCCGCGGCGCAAATCTATTTCGGCAAACCGCTCGAACGCCTAACGCTCGCAGAGGTCGCGATGTTGGCGGGTCTGCCGAAGGCGCCTTCGCGCTTTAATCCGATCGTTAATCCCAAGCGCGCGAAACTGCGACAGCAGTACGTCCTGCGGCGGATGCGCGATTTGGCCATGATCAACCACGAACAGTTCCTGCAGGCGGACAGACAGCCCCTCGCGGTCAAGAAGGATATGAACGAGTTTCCCGTGCGGGCCGAGTTCTTCGCGGAAATGGTGCGGGCGGTGATGTACGAGCGCTATCAGGACGACGCGTACCGTCGCGGCCTGCATGTCTACACGACCTTGTCGACGCAGCATCAGGCAGCGGCCTACACCGCACTCCGGCAGGGTGTGCAGGAGTACGACCGTCGTCACGGTTATCGTGGGCCTGAGGGTTTCGTCGAATTGCCGCGGGAGCCGAGTGACGAGGCGCTCGAGGATGCGCTGCAGGACACCGCCGACAGCGACAATATTCATGCCGCCGTGGTGATTCAGGCGAGTCCGCGCCTCGTGAAAGCATATCGTAAGGGCGGCGAAATGCTGGAAATCAGCGGCGATGGGCTGAAATTTGCGGCCCGAATGCTCGGGGAGAAGGTCAATCCCAATCAGCGGCTGCGCACGGGGGCAATTATCCGTGTGCAAAAAGACGAAAAAGGGCGCTGGCACATCGCGCAACAGCCGGCCGTGGAGTCTGCGCTGGTTTCGATGAATCCGCGCGACGGCGCGATACTCGCGCTGGTCGGCGGATTCGATTTCGCTCGCAACCAGTATAACCACGTGACCCAGGCCCTGCGCCAGCCAGGATCAAGCTTCAAGCCGTTCATTTACTCCGCCGCGCTGGAGAAAGGTTTCACGACCGCTACCGTTATCAACGACGCGCCGCTAACCTTCTCGGCGGCCCAGACCGGATCGGAGCAATGGGAGCCGAAAAATTACGACGGCAAGTTCGACGGCCCGATGCGACTGCGAATGGCGCTCGTCAAGTCGAAGAATCTGGTATCCGTTCGTATCCTCCAGGCGATCGGTCCGCAGTATGCGCAGGATTACATCACCCGCTTCGGCTTCGACCCGAAGCTGCATCCCCCCTACCTGACCATGGCGTTGGGCGCAGGCAGCGTAACGCCATTGCAGATGGTCTCGGCCTACTCCGTTTTCGCTAATGGGGGGTACCGCATGCAGCCGTATTTTATCCAGCGGATCGTCGACGAGCGCGGCAGTGTCGTCATGGAGGCGTTACCACAGCGCGCAGGTGAGGGCGCGGAGCGGGTGGTCGACGCCCGCAATGCGTTCATCATGTCAAACATGCTGCGCGATGTGGTGCGAATTGGCACAGGTGCACGCGCCCAGCGACTTGGCCGCGACGATCTTGCAGGCAAGACCGGGACGACCAATGACTTCATCGATGCCTGGTTCTGCGGCTACAACGCGAGCTTGGTAGCTGTGGCCTGGATAGGGTACGATACCCCGCGAACGTTGGGCCGCAACGAGACCGGCGCCGGCGCCGCCTTGCCGATCTGGATGGCATACGTAGGGGCGGTTCTCAAAGGCGCGCCGGGAGAGCCGTTGATGTTGCCGGAGGGTGTGATGGCGCTTCGTGTCGATCCGGAAACCGGGCTTCGGGTTGCGGAGAACCATCCCGGTACAGTGGATTATTTCTACCAGGAGTTCGCGCCGCCGATAACCGCGGCCGAAGGCACGCCGGTCGTCGGTGACCGCCCGCAAGAAGACGTGAGGAACCAGCTGTTCTGACAAGTCCGGTATGGCAAGGGACCACGCCCGCAACGACACGCGCAGTCGCATCGCGCATTTTGCCGCGCGGCTGATGGCTGAAGACGGGATCGAAGACTACGCGCTTGCCAAACGCAAGGCAGCGCGGCAGGTGCGCGCTTCAGACTCACGGCAACTGCCGACGAACGAGGAGGTCGACGCCGCGCTGCGCGCCTACCAGCAGCTCTATTATGAGGACGAGCATCGCACACGTCTGCAACAACTGCGCGAGAAAGCGGTGAGGGCGATGCGGGAGCTCGCGCACTTCAGCCCGCACCTTACCGGATCGGTGCTGAACGGCAACGCGGGGAAATACGCGGACATAAACTTGCAGCTGTTCACCGAGAACGCCAAGTCTGTTGA
>Ga0224496_10000895_pt1 | contig 19454 bp, 17 predicted proteins | sample SF_Jul11_sed_USG_2_FD_168127 | JGI IMG/M metagenome (GOLD analysis project Ga0224496, IMG submission 168127) | Sediment microbial communities from San Francisco Bay, California, United States - SF_Jul11_sed_USGS_8_1 | ecosystem: Environmental > Aquatic > Marine > Sediment | place: USA...
TGGTGCTGATCTGTAAGAGAGTTATTCAGGGTTAGAACAGCTATAGATGATTTTGATACCGGTTATTCATCATTAAGTAATTTGCACTATATGCCATCCGATATGATCAAAATTTTATTGCATTACTGGGTATTATTCAGTCAGTACAACGGTGACAGAGAGTAATATTCAAATGAGTAAAAAACTGAATATGGAAGAGCTGGCAGAAGGTGTAGAAACCGGGAGCACAATATACTGTGCTGATGAATAATCAATGTGATTTGATACAGGGTAATTTAATCAGTAGACCCGTGTCAGCTGAAAGGTTGCCCGAAGTTATGGGCATACTTGTTTGCCAGGCATGAGTAATTCTACATTATAAAAAGTAAGTTTAATATTTCAATCCAATGAATGATTTGATAAAACAATTTCATTAACTTAGTTTTATAATGGTTTTTAGTGTCTAACTAACTATATTTTAAATTAGTCTGGATATCTATTCATAATTTCCTCCTCTGTACTATATATAAAAGTAATTACACAAGAATTATCAGTCAATTTTTTGTGATTAATATTATTTATGTGGTTTTTAAAAAAATAGAATTATAAAAAATATTGATATTTTTATTGCTTGCTAATCAGTGATATAGAGTCATTTAATGTCTGACGACGCACAATTTTATAATGAGTTTTTTCAAGGACTGAAAGCACTTGCGGAAACAGCTTTTCCTAAAAAGTGTATTAATTGTGGTCGGAGTTTTGAAACGGTAGATCAATTCCTGTCTGAGACCAGGGCTATAGGTGATTTATCATCGGGCCTGAAGCAATCAGAAGATGATGATGGTTCTAAGATAGTGGAAGCATTTCGTAACTGTACCTGTGGTTCAACACTGATGGAATTTTTTGGTGATCGCAGAGATCTCTCGGAAAAAGGTGAACAGAGACGTAAAAGGTTTGGTGAGTTGATCGAGTTTATTGTAAGTAATTCAATTGATCGTCAAATAGCACGTATTGAATTGCTTAAGGTTATGCGGGGTGAAAAGAGCGACATCCTTGCAAAAATTAAGCCGCCTGAAAAGTAGCGTGGCAAGAGTTTCTGGCTGATGATGCTGTAAGTATCACAGTTATAAAAACTATGGGGACTGTTTTAGATGGAAAGGAAAATACTTCTGGTTGATGATGAGGAGAACATTATCAGTTCACTGGTAAGGTTGTTAAGACGTGGTGGTTATACAATTTTTACAGCAAACAGTGGAAAAGCAGGTCTTGAAATACTTAATGGAGAAAGTGTTGGTGTTATTGTTTCAGATCAGCGCATGCCAGAAATGTGTGGTGTTGAATTTTTAAGTAAAGCCAAGGATATTTGCCCGGAGACCATTCGTATTATGCTGAGTGGTTACACTGATCTGACCTCTGTTACAGATGCAATCAATCGTGGTGCGATATATAAATTTTTGACTAAACCGTGGGATGATAAGTTATTAAAGGAGAATATTGATAACGCCTTCCAGCAATATGAGCTTGCTCATGAGAATCAACGACTGACTTCGGAGCTTAAATCAGCTAATCACGAACTGAATAATGCTAATAAAGAATTAGCTGAGTTAAATGAGTGTTTGAGCCGTTATGCGGATATTAACTTGCGAACGCTGAAAATTTCACAGGAAATTCTCGAAAATTTGCCGATGGGAATACTGGGTGTCGGTGATGACGGAATGATTGCGCTTGCGAATCAAATGGCACACCAAATATTGTCATCAGTTAATGGTGGAATGGTTGGAATGCCTGTTGAAGTGATTTTGCCAAAAGAGATTAGTCAGTGCTATCAGGAGACGTCGACTAGTGATAAAGGATTTTGTGGCCATATCGATACTGAAACAAAAGGTACTATTAACGTTTTTGTAAATAGACTAGGTAAGGATTCGCAGGCGAAAGGAACAATTATTGTATTAATGCCAAAGGGTGAATAATTCCAATGATTATTGAATCAAGTATTAATAATTTAGCTCCGGGTTGTAAATTGGCCGAAGATGTCAAGGATGCTGATGGACGCATGTTGATAGCAGCCGGAAAAATACTGGATGAAAAACTGATTGTGATTCTAAAAAAACGATTATTGGCAGATGCCACAGTGAAACTGATGCAGCCATTAACTGATGAGGAGCGTGAAGCAGGGCGTGCCAGGATAATTACAGATACTGAGTATAAATTTCGTAAACATATAGATAATTCATTGATGCAGGAATTTAGAAAGATAATAGTCGATTACAGGACGAGAGATATTTAAATGATGTTGGATGCAGAAGAGCTAAAAAGGAATATTAATGACATACCCCCATTACCTGTGGCTGTCGTAGAAGCTATGCGAATATTAGAGTCAGAGGAAGTTAATTTTTATGAGTTGCAGGCAATCATAACAAAAGATGCAGGCCTGTCCAGTCGGGTTTTATCAATTGCTAATTCTCCTTTTTATGGTATGGATGGAAAAGTATCCAGTATTAAAGAATCGTGTGTAATCCTTGGAACGCATACTTTGCGTAATATTATTATTGCTGCTGGCATGATGGGTAAGTTTCCGTCCGACATGGGCCATTTGCTGGATTTGAAGGAGTTATGGCGCCATTCATATGCAACGGGTGTGGCTGCAAGTTTGTTGTCGGAATATTGTGGTATAGAACAGGAAAAAGCATTTACCGCTGGCCTGCTACATGATATTGGAAAAATGGTACTGGATGTTTATTTTCAGGGAGAGTACATGGCAGTAATACAATATTGTGAACAGGCAGATTTTTTACTGGCAGATGCAGAGACACATATTCTTGGGGTTGATCATGCCGAAATTGGGGAAATGATTGCGCGGAGATGGAATTTACCAGAAGAAATAGTTAATGCCATATCAGGTCATCATAATGTAAGTGAGAAGTCAAATGATGAGCTTGCTGATATTGTACATGTTGCTGACATTGTTAGCAGAGCACTTGATATCGGCTATGCAGGAGATACCTTAATACCCGAATTAAATAAAGATGTTATGAAAAGACTCGGCTTGAGTCTGGAGCAGATTAAGAATGAGTTAAGCAAGATTGAAAAGGCTGTTGAATCAGCTGGTGATATTCTTGGTTAAAGGAATTAGAAGAGATTATGATGCAGGAACAAAACGTAACTGAATTACCTCGAGCAACTTTATTGTTTGTTGATGATGAGCAAAATATTTTGTCATCATTGAAGCGTTTGTTTCGAAGTGAGGGTTACAATATTGTTTTGGCAAATAGTGGTATAGAGGGGCTGGAAATACTTAATACGCAGAAAGTAGATCTTGTAATTTCTGATATGCGCATGCCTGAAATGAATGGCGCTGAATTTCTTGAAAAAGTTGCTAAATCATGGCCCAAAACAACTCGAATATTGTTGACAGGGTACTCTGAAATTTCGGCAACTATCGATGCGGTAAATAAGGGAAATATTTATAAATATATCAGTAAGCCATGGGAAGATAATGACATAAAATTAACGGTTCGTTATGCTCTTGAGGCGCAGAAAATAGAACAGGAGCGTGATGATTTGCTTGCCTTGACAAGTAAACAGAATGAGGAGTTAAAGCAGTTTAACACCAACCTCGAAGGCCTGGTAAAAGCCAGAACAGCAGAGTTGGATCAGACAATGGCAATGCTGGAAAAGGCTTACGAAACACTCAAAGATAGTTACTCGGCCACAATTAAAATATTTTCAAATATCATGGAAATACGTGAAAAAGATCTGATAGGTAATTCGCATCTGGTATCGGAGAAAGCAAAAGAAATAGCTCTGCTCATGGGTATGGAAGAAGATCAGGCGCTACAGGTTTCATTTGCAGGTATGCTGCGGAATATAGGGAAAATCGGATTTGATGATCAGCTAATTAAAAAGCCTGTTGAAGTAATGAGTAAAGAGGAAAGAATACGCTATGAAAAACATCCTGTAATAGCTGAAGGTGTGTTAATGACTTTGCAGCCATTGAGCTCTGCAGCACGAATGATTCGTCATTATTGTGAGAAATACGATGGTAGCGGTTATCCGGATAAATTAAAAAATGATGATATACCAATCGGCTCAAGGATATTGTCTGTTGTTAATGACTATTATGCGTTACAAGATGGCATTCTTCTTGGGAAAAGAATGTCGTCCATAGAAGCATTCAATTATATAAAAGTTAATAGTGGTATACGTTATTCACCAAAGGTAGTCGATGTTTTTATTTCTTCTGTTCATGGCGAAGACGAAAATAATAAATATTTAGATGAGATTGAAGCTGCTACATCTGAACTCGAAGCAGGCATGATATTGACAAGAGATCTCAAAACGAATGACGGTATTGTTTTACTTGTTAAGGATGTAAAGCTGGGTAAGCATGTTATAAATCAGATTATAAATCTTGAATCAAGGCTAAACGAAAAATTCAAGGTATTTGTCACCAGATAACTGGCCAGGAGTTTGTTTATGTATAAGATTATGGTTGTTGATGATGAAGAAAATATTCTCAAGTCAATTAAACGAATTCTTTCGAGATGTAAAGACTGGGATGTTGAAATATTCGATAAGCCTGAGCTGGCCCTGAAATGTGCCATGAAAAATAGATTTGATTTGTATATTTCAGATTATCGTATGCCTGAGACTGACGGAATTACCTTTTTAAAAGATATTAAAACGCTACAGCCTGATTCAATGCGAATTATTCTAAGTGGTTATACGGATTTGGACGCGTTAATGGGAGCAATTAATCAAGCGGAAATATTTCGTTTTATAACTAAACCCTGGAGTGATGAATATCTTTTGTCGTCTATAGGCCAGGCGCTGAAATATAGAGATACCTTGCTTGAGAACGAGCGTCTTGCGAATCAGGTTAAGCAACAACGATCAGAACTAGATAAGCAAAAGCGGCTTATGGAAGAGTATAAAGATCAGCATCCTGATTTATTTAAAGTTGAATGGGCAGAAGATGGCTCGATTATACTTGACGATGTAGAGCAGGGCGATGGCTTCTAATACATGCTAGGGATGAGATCAAAGCGGGTTGACTAAAGAATGTCGGAATATGACGAGCTAAATAAGAAACTGACCTTGAAACTGGTTTTTTATGGTCCGGCACTTAGTGGTAAAACCACGAATCTTACTCGCTTGCATGATTTGCTTGATCCTGAATTAAAAGGCGAAATGATGATACTGGAAACCAAAAATGACAGGACATTATTTTTTGACCTGTTGCCCCTGGGAATGACCACACCAACCGGGTTTTTCATAAAGCTTAAATTATTTACCGTGCCCGGGCAAGTTGCTCATGATAGTACACGTAAGGCTGTGTTATCTCGAGCAGACGGTGTTGTTTTTGTTGCTGATTCGCAGATCAGTCAAAGTATTAATAATGCCGAATCTTTTCAGAATCTTTCTGAAAATGCGGCTCGTGTAGGTCTTGATTTTGAAACTATGCCAATGGTCGTGCAGTTTAATAAACGAGATTTACCTGATATACAGACAGAAGAAGAAGTTAATCAGCGCTGGAAGTCTATGCCCTGGGAATTGTTTTTTAGTTGTGCATTACAGGGCGATGGGGTAAAGGAAACGTTCGCTGGTTTGCTTAAGGCGTTATACAGAAAAATAAATGCAGATTATAAACTGGAACAGGAGCACCAGTTAACTGAGAGTGAATTCATTGAAGGTGTAATAGGTAAATCATTATGAATGAATTCAATGAAACCCTTCCGCTTGCAGACTTTGATCGTGAAATGACGCTGCATGAGCTTCTGTCATCTATAAATATAGAAAGTCTGGCATCATCAATTGAGATTCTCCTGGGCGATAATTATTGCCTTAAAACGTCTAATGATGAAGTAGTTATGGGAAGGTTGTTAACAGGAGAAACCAGGCTGGTGGAGATTCGCCCGGAATTAGAGTCGGTTGGTTGTTTAATAGTTGAAAAAAATATTGATGATAAGTTGGTTGATGCTGTGCGTAAAATACTTGAGCTATTACTCAAATCATCAATTCGGTACTTAATGGCTTCGGATCTTCATCTTCAGACCGTACAGTCAGATTATCATGATTTAAAGAAAAAGCATCAGGCCTTGCAGGAGTCAGAAGACCGTTATAAAGATCTTGCCGAAAATCTGGAGTGCCGTGTGGCAGAGCAGGTGAAAACTATTGATCGTGCTCAACGTCAGTTATATCAGGCCGAAAAGTTGGCATCTGTTGGACAACTGGCTGCAGGAGTAGCTCATGAGATTAATAACCCTGTTGGCTTTATTCAAAGCAATCTAGCAGTATCTAAAAAATATGTTGAAGACTTTTTTTTGTTTTCAGAGATTCTTGGAAAGGAAGATGATGTCCAGGTTTTGCGTAATGCCTGGAAGCAGCTTGACCTTGATTTTACTGTAGAGGATTTCAAAAATCTGATTGACGAAAGTCTGGATGGAGCAAAAAGAGTGACAAAAATTGTAAGCCAGTTAAAGGAATTCTCAAACGTAGATCATAGTAAAGTCGAGATTATTGATGTTAATGATCGAATTGTTACTGCCTGTAATATAGCTGAATTAGAAATCAATAAGAAAGCAGAATTAATTCAGAGTTTGTCAACTTTACCGGGATTAAAGTGTCAGTCAGGGCAGCTGAGTCAGGTATTTTTAAATATATTACTTAATGCAAAGCAGGCTGTGGGTGTCGATGGTCGGATTGTGGTAACTAGTCTGTATCGAGATGGAAATATAATTGTTGAGATATCTGATAATGGGCCGGGAATATCTGCTGATAGTCTGAGTCGTATATTTGACCCTTTTTATACTACAAAGGATGTCGGTGAAGGTACGGGTCTCGGGCTGACTGTAAGTCGTGACATCATCGTTAATCATGATGGAGATATTGTAGTAGAGAGTAAGAAAGGTGAAGGAACTACTGTGCGTATCTCATTGCCTGTTAAAACATAACTGGAAAGATAATGCCTGATTACTCATCATTGTTCACAGATAAACCAGTTGTTGAATCAACATCTCGTCGAGATGCACAAACAGTTTCACCTTATCAAATATTATTCGTTGATGATGAGCCCAATGTATTAAATGCTTTAAGACGTGTTTTCAGGCAGGAGAACTATAAGATTTTGACGGCAGAAAATGGAAATGAAGCACTTGATATTCTGAAAAATAATAATATTCAGTTAATGATTTCTGATTTTATGATGCCGGGCATGAACGGTGCAGAACTTCTAACCAGAGCAAAGTCATTATATCCGGAAATGATACGTATCATGTTAACGGGTCATGCTAATACTGAAGCTGTTATGGCAGCAATAAAAGAAGGCGCTGTATACAAGTTTATTCTAAAGCCCTGGAATGATGATGATCTTAGAGTAACTGTTGGACTTGCACTTGAGCAATATGATCTTATTCGAAAAAATAAAGAGTTACAAAAACAGAATGCATTAAAAGCTAAAGAAATTCAATCTCTCACCAGGCTAAAGGTAACAAATCGAAGTCAGTTGCCTATCATGTTAAATAAGCGGCAGCTTCTTAACGACAAGCAGGTACAGGAATTATATAAGCAACAGCAGATTAAAAAAGAGCCTGTTATCAAGCAAATACTGCAGCGGCAATGGGTTGATGAAAAGATTATACGAAAAATACTTGTAAAAGAAATGATGATTGAGGAGGTTGATCTAAAAGAGTTTCAGGTTGACCCGGCTATTGCAGCATTGTTACCCGCATCATTTTGTAATATGCACTGGATTCTGCCAATTAAACTAACAGACAGGCATTTGACACTGGCAATGGCAGATCCAATGGATACTGGGTTGCTTGATGATTTGCGTTTCGTAACCGGGCTTGAAATACAAACCGTGGTGGCAAATATTGCTGAGCTACAGGACAAAATCAAGCAGGTTTATTGTGATCAGGATGTGTCATTTACAGAACTGGAGACGTTTGTCTCCAGTTCTGACCCCTATGAAGGGATTGAAATTATTATTGAGGAAGATGATGATCTTAGTATTGAAGAATTATTGCTGGGCACAGATGAACCGCCTGCAATTCGTCTTGTTAATGCAATTATGCTGGAAGCGGTTCGTCTTGGTGCTAGTGATATTCATATTCATCCGAGAAGTAAAAATGTTGTTGTACGTTATCGTATAGATGGCGTTCTGGTTGATAAAATACAGGTGCCTCATAATCTCCACATGGCGCTGGTTTCAAGAATCAAGGTCATGGCAGAGCTTGATATTACAGAACGTCGACGTCCTCAGGATGGTCGTATCACCGTCAAAACACCGATGCGTGTTCTTGATTTGCGGTTATCTACTTTGCCCACCATAAATGGTGAAAAAGTAGTCATGCGTTTGCTGGATAGAAATTCATCTGTTTATAGGCTAGATGAGCTTGGTTTGTCATCTGTTAATCTTGCAAAATTGAGTAATGTGATTACAAAACCTCAGGGCATTATTTTAACTACCGGCCCTACGGGCAGTGGTAAAACGACAACCTTATATTCGCTATTGCAGCATGAAGCGACGTCTGAGAAGAATTATGTGACTATAGAAGACCCTGTTGAATATTATCTTGATACTGCGGGCCAGGTTATGATTAAGGAGAAAATTGGTCTTGATTTTGCAACTGTTCTACGTGCGATATTAAGACAGGATCCAGATGTGATTTTACTGGGTGAAATCAGGGATTACGAAACAGCAGAGGTTGCATTTCATGCCGCTCTTACCGGGCATTTAGTTTATTCAACTTTGCATACGAATTCTGCAGTGGCAACAGTTTCACGTTTGTTTGACCTGGGGCTTAAACCCTATGTAGTTGCATCAGCACTACAGGCTATCATTTCGCAACGTCTTGTCAGAAAAATTTGTAATCATTGTAAGCACGAAATAAAGGCTGAGGAAGATATATTATATAAACTAGGTGAAGTATTTAATGCTCAAGAAACAAAATTCTACAAGGGTACAGGTTGTGCAAAATGTAATAACTCGGGTTACTCAGGGCGTGCTGCCTTGTATGAAATACTAATTCCGAGTGAGAAAATGATTCATCTTATAGCAGCAGGTGCAACAGTTCTAGAAATGGTTGATCAGGCGGCGGATGAACATTTGGTGACTTTAGTCGATGATGCGCGCGAAAAGGTTGATCAGGGGATCACCACTGGTGAAGAAGTGTTGCGCGTATTGGGTTCGCAAGTTATTTGCTGATTATATAAATGCGTATATTATGACTGTTTATAGAATAATTAAAAATGTTCCAGGAGAATAGAGATTAATATTAATTTAAAAGATCTTCATGTTACTAGAAAAGTAATATTACTACTTTTGTTTCCTGGTATTGGTTTTATGACACTGGTATTGCTTTTTTATATATATATTGATGGCACGAAGAATGTGACTACGTTTATTAATATTGTTAGTCGTCAGCGCATGTTATCACAGGAAATGCTGTCTCTTGCCGAGATGATAAAAAATGGCCAAATCGAAGACAAGAAAATTCTAAAAAAAGTAATGGGTAGTTTTGAACAGAATCTTGGTATTATTGATGTTAATGGCATGGCAATAAAGAGTAATTATTTGTATCCAGTTACGAATGATGTTGTTAATAAGCTGGATGTGCTTAATAAATACTGGTTAGTTGTCAAGCCATCACTATTTCTTATCGCTAACAAGTCATTTCATGACGAGGAATTTAGAAATGCAGTTAAAGTTGTAAAGTCAAACATAAATTATATTACTCAGGCATCTGATGACGTAATTCTTGCTTATGATGTCGCAATAATGCAACTTGGAAGGATCATGTTGGTTGCATTATTACTTGCGGCAATTATCGGTATCGCATCTATTCTTATTAGCATCTGGCTTGTGTCAAGGTTTACAAAGGAACGAAATGAGGTTGAACATCAACTGGTGACAAGTCAGAATCGTTTCGCACTTGCTGTTAATGGTGCAAATGATGGTATTTGGGACTGGGACCTGATAACGGGTGAAATGTTTCTGTCAGATCGCTGGAAGCAGATGCTTTCATATGAGCCAGATGAAATTGAAAATACATTTAGTGCCTGGCATGACTTGATACATCCTGATGATCTTGGTCGGTTTCTTGTCTCCTGGGCTGAGTATATGGATGGCTTGACTCCTCAATTCTTTATGGAATATCGACTAAGAACAAAAGATAATAACTATAAGTGGATCCTGTGCAGGGGTACTTCTTCATCTGTAGAAGGTGAGTCATTAAAATTGTCAGGCTCGCACACAGATATAAATCAACAAAAAATCCAGGAACAGCAACTTAAGCATGAAAAGAACGAGCAGTTGCTGCTCATTAATAAATTACATGAAGCACAACAAAATATAGCGCGAAACGAGGAAACATTACGTCTAAGTCAGGTGTTTTCAAAGGTTGGTAACTGGCTATGGGATTTAGAAAGTAACCAGGTTACCTGGTCTGAACTTACCTATTCATTATTTGGTCTTGAGCAGGGAAAAGATGAGGAATCATATGAAAACTTCATTCATTGCATTCATCCAGATGACAGGGATGCTGTGCTACATGCAATCGAAAATTGTATAAAAAACCATAAGGGATATGATATTGAACATAGAGTTATATGGAATGACGGCAGTGAACACTGGTTGCATGAGCGAGGCAATGTGGTGCGCGATGAAAATGGTAACGCATTACGTATGATGGGCTTGATTCATGATATAACCGAAACTAAACGAAATGAAAAATACCTTAATAAATTAATTAATCAAAGCAGTAGTTTAAACGATCAGCTATTACAGGAGCATTCGGTACGTAAAGCTAGTGAGAAAAAACTAAGTAATATACTGGATATCGCACCTGTCGCAATTATTGTCATTAATGAACATCAGAAAATAACCGTATTTAACAAAGGTGCCGAGAAAATATTCCATTACAGCGCAAATGAATTAATCAATCACCCATTGAGTGCGCTTATTCCTGATTCTTTGCCAGATGAAGTTGATAATCAGGCTTCAAGTTTATATCAAGTATCGGCTTTTAAGTCACTGGAAGGGAAAGTAGAGGTTCTAGGTCGTAGAAAGGATGGTACTGAATTCCCATGTGGCTTAAATATCTCTGTCATTAAAGAGAATGATGAATGGTTCTGTACTGTTATATTACGCGATTTGACAGGCCAGAAAAAAGCCGAACAGGCTCTATTAAAAGAAAAACGTGAACAGGAAGAGTTAATTAAAAAACTACAGGATGCTCAGGATCAATTGCTTCAATCAGAGAAAATGGCCTCGATTGGGCAGCTTGCTGCTGGTGTTGCCCATGAAATTAATAACCCTGTTGGTTACATTAATTCAAATATTGGCTCATTAAAGAATTATCTGGCTGACTTATTGTCACTTCTTGAATGCTATGAAAATTCGGAAGAAAAAATACAGGATTTAGAGTTATTGCAGTCTATTCAAAAGATGAAAAAGGATGTTGATCTGGAATACCTGAAAACAGATATTAGAGATTTGATTAATGAATCAGAGGAAGGTGTTACCCGCGTTAAGAAAATTGTTCAGGATTTGAAAGATTTTTCTCATGTGGATGAGGCGGAGTGGCAATGGACAGATCTTCATAATGGTCTTGATAGTACTCTAAATATCGTACACAACGAGCTTAAATACAAGGCCGAGGTCATTAAGGAATATGGTGATATTCCTCAGATTGAATGTATTATCTCCCAGCTAAATCAGGTGTTTATGAATTTACTGGTGAATGCTGCACATGCTATCGAAACACGGGGCACGATTACTGTACGTACCGGCACTGAAGATGATGGCGTTTGGGTTGAAATAGAAGATACAGGTAAGGGAATGGATGAAACAACCAGAAAAAGGATATTTGATCCTTTCTTTACCACCAAGCCGGTTGGTCAGGGGACGGGTCTTGGCTTGTCATTATCATTTGGTATTATTCAGAAACATAGCGGTAAGATAATAGTTACAAGTGAACCAGGCAAGGGAAGTTGTTTTCACATCTGGTTACCAGTACAAAAAAGCGAAAACAGTGAAGAATTGATACAGTGATAATGCATAAATAATATTTATAGCACTTATCTTGTTATGATTTAAAAATAAAAAGAGTCTGGTTAGCTATGTAAATGTGTCAGATTCTGATGTTGATGGTAAATAACCAGGAGTCATGAATAGATAATGAGCGAATGCCCTGATATTAATATTCTTTATTGTTTTAAAATTAATGAGCAGTTTCATGAGACTTTTGATCTTCACATCGATGGTGCTACGCTTGAGATAATTCATCATCCTGTAGGTGATGTACCTGACTGGACCCGGCTTGATAATCACCAATGCCCGCATTGCCCGCTTGAAACAGGTCGTCATCAAAATTGTCCAGTTGCTATTAGTCTTGTCAGCGTTATTGATCGATTCGAAAATGTAGTATCTCATGATGAGATTGATCTAGAAGTAACTACAAGTTCACGGAAGGTTTCACAGCATACAACAGCACAGAAAGCCATCAGTTCCTTACTTGGGCTATTATTTGCGACCAGTGGTTGTCCTTATACTAATTATCTGAAACCCATGGCGCGTTTTCATTTACCCTTGTCCTCTGAAGACGATACTATCTTTAGAGCTGCAGGTATGTATCTACTGGCTCAATATTTACTTAAGCAAAATGGACATAACTGTAGCCTTGAGCTAGATGGACTTAAACAGATTTATGATAACCTGCATTTGCTTAATACCAGCATTGCTCAACGTATACGCAGCGCATCCAATACAGATTCTTCTGTTAATGCTGTTATTCTGCTCGATATGTTTACTAATCTCATGCCCTTTGTTATCGATGAAAAATTAGACGAAATACGTTACATGTTTGATTCATACTTCAGGCAGTAAATAACAGTGATTTTGAGCTGATAGCAAAAGTCACTGGCGATGTACAATGAATAGCGGTTATCTGTCGTGCTTGGCTTACATGTAATTAAAACTAAATTAAAAATTACATATTTAAACCACACAGAAACTATTCTCAAACTAATGATCACCTGGCAGAGATTGTGGAGATTATTGCGCCGCAGGGGAAGTTAGGCGTTATTGATGATTCCATTTCGCTCGATGTTATGGCGTTTAAAAGAAAAAGTATTTCAATACACTGGGAGTTAATGTTTACCCGGTCATTATTTGAAACTGAGGACATACTTGAACAGCATAAAAAATTTAGCCGCTGATGCAAAGATGGTCGATGAGGGTTATCTCAAATTGACGCTTACCAGTAATTTCGGGGTCATTAATGCGGCTAATCTTATTAAGGCACATGCATTGCTGGAGTCCGGAAAATCAAAAGGAAAAATCGTTCTCTCAGGATTTTAGTGGCTTACCATTTATAAAACCTTCAACTTTTTGAGAGGTTACCGCTAGGTAATATTCCTGCCACGAGTTTCTTTAACACGTAAAGCGGCGATAAAAGCAATGACGGCAAAAATCAGCATTAATAACATGGCGTGTTGATAGTTCGGCAGGCTATAGAGATTAATGCCATTGGCGGTTTTACCATCCCAGCCGAGATCTAAGACCCAGCCAAATAATGGTTGCATGATAGCCGCACCCAGAAACAGACCGGTGTTAACCAGGCTAATGGCCATACCGGACAATGCCGGTTGGGTAACTTCCTTGGCGCAGGGATAGGTTAATACGAAACCTCCACTGGTAATGCCAATCAACATAAATAAAATCATGGCCAGAAAGCCCGGTTGCCAGGGTAAATAAATTAATGTTAGCCATGAAAAAGTATAAATAGTGGCGCTAATGATAATAACGGGTTTGCGTAAACCTATCCGATCCGAGATCCAGCCTGCAAATAAAGTTCCAATGGCCAGACTGACCAGGGTAATCGTGGTATAAATTGATGCTTCATCACGACTGAGATTAAAACTGTCTCGCAGTAATGGGATGCCCCATAAGCCGGCAAAGGCAAATAAACTGCCTGCCATACCAAAATTAATCCAGAAGCCAGGCCAGACATGAATATTCGTAATAACCTTGATCAAATCCTTGAGCCAATGTTGATGTCGTTCTGCATGTGACGTCATGCCATCCATTTCACGTATCGACGGCAGACCCAGATCTTCCGGACGGTTGCGTACATACAGAAGGGTCAGAACGGCAAGGGTAAGAGACATAAAGCCCATGGCCATAAACACATCTCGCCATGTCCAGATATTGAGTAAAGCCGATAATGGTTTTGCGGCTAATACAGAACCCAGATTGCCCATTAAAATGGTGAAACCTGAAACCAGTCCATAGACTTTATCCCGGAACCATACCGTATTGTTTTTCATCAGGCCAACAAATATAACGGATACGCCAAGCCCAACCATGAAACGACCGACTGATGCTAGCTCAATGGTTTCTGCGCTGGCAAAAACTATTGAACCAATGCCTGCGACAAAATTACCGGCAGTGATTGAAGCACGATTTCCCAGTGTATCGGCTAATACGCCGGCAGGAATCTGCATTACAGTATAAATGTAGTAGTACATCGCGGCTAATGAACCCAGTGCCGTCGCGGATGTTTGAAAGCTTGCCATGAGTTCGGCTGATACGACACCTGGCGCCATGCGATGAAAAAAAACCGACATGTATGCAATAACAAGAATCAAATAAATGAGGGCACGTACCGATTGGAAGTAACGTTGGTCGTTCATATGCATATTAAAACCCGTTCATGAAATAAGAACTGTATCCCGACAGATTTTCATTGCTGTATTAATGCCGATATTGAAAACTGTTTTTTTTAATATGGGTGTGTTAATTAGATCGGTCCATTAGTAAGGCTGCAATTTAGAAGGAATTGAAAGATGACGCCTGAATTAGAACTCAATTCAGGCGAAATATTTTAACCTTATTCTTCCTTATTAGAGTCCGTAATATTCAGGGAATAATAACAGGGATAAAACCACAAGCACCTGAATAATAATAAAGGGTACAACACCACGATATATATCAGTCGTGCGTACGCCAGCAGGGGCGACACCCTTTAAATAAAATAAACTAAAGCCAAACGGCGGTGTCAGGAAAGAGGTTTGCAAATTCATTGCAATAAGAATGGCAAACCAGAGAGGTGCAATTCCCAGAATTTCAGCAGCCGGTGCAAGAATAGGCACAATAATAAATGATATCTCAACAAAATCGATAAAGAAGCCCAGTGCCATTATGACCAGCATGGATACAATAAGGAAACCAATTTTTTCACCGGGTAATCCGACTAATGCTTCTTCAACAATAATGTCGCCACCAGAATAGGTAAAGGCCATGGAGAAGGCTGTGGCACCGAGTAAGATAGCAAATACCATAGCGGTAATTTTTATTGTTTCTAAAGAGGATTCAAACAGCATTTTCCAGCTGAACTGACGATACAGTAAGGCAAGAATAATGGCGCCGACACCACCCAGGGCAGATGATTCAGTGGGTGTGGCGATACCTGTAAAAATAGAACCCAGAACGACCAGCATCAGGGCAAGCGGTGGCATGATTGCAATGATGGCTTCTTTGTATTGTTGTCGCTTGTTGCCGGCATTTTCATCTAGCGGAATGGCGGGTGCTGCATTTTTATTGATTGAGGTAAAAATAAGAATGTAAACAATATAGGCACCAATCAGAATGGAACCCGGTGCCACTGCAGCTCTGAATAAATCACCGACCGGGATGCCCATAACATCACCGAGGATAATCAAAATAACGGAAGGTGGAATAATTTGTCCAAGCGTTCCGGCGGCACAAATGGTGCCGGTTGCCAGTGACTTATTGTAATTGTATTTGAGCATAACGGGTAAGGAGATAAGACCCATCGCGACAACGGATGCACCCACAACACCGGTCGATGCGGCGAGTAAGCCACCAACCAGTATGGTGGAAATAGCCAGACCACCGCGTACACTACCAAACAATTTTCCCATGGACTCCAGTAATTGTTCTGCCAGTTTGGTCTTTTGTAAAATAATGCCCATGAAAACAAATAAGGGCACAGCCATTAATACCGTATTTTGCATAATGTTCTGAATGCGGTATGGCATAAAGGCAAATAATTCGGCGCCCTCTGAAAACACACCGAAATACAGGGCAATACCACCAAATATGAAGGCGACCGGAAAACCAATTAATAACATGGCCAGTGCCACACAAAACATAATGATGCCGATCATAATGGAGGTACCCCTCGAGCATGTTCTTTGCTTATATCGGGCTGCTCACGTAGTGTGTTGATGGATTTTAATATAAGGCCCAGACCACTGATGCTTATTGTAATAAAGGAAAAGGGAATGATTGCTTTAATAAGCCAGCGGTAAGGCAAACCACCAGGGTCGCCAGATGTTTCACCCAACTGATACGATTCTATAGAGAAGTCGATGCCATACTTGGCAACCAGCAGGGTAAAAGGAAATAGTAAAAATAAGGTGCCGAGAAGATCAATCCAGGCCTGTTTATGAAGACTCAGTCGTTCATAAATAATATCCACTCTAACATGGCCGTCTTTGTAAAGTGTATAAGGTATACCCAGCATAAAAATAGTGGCAAAAAGATGCCATTCCATTTCCTGCATGGCAATGGAAACATCATTGAAAAGATAACGCATAATGACGTCATAGAAGACATTAAACAGTAATAAAATAAATAATACGGCTGTTATCTTTCCCAGTATTTCAGAGAAGTTGTTAATAGCCTTTTCTGCTTTAATTAAAAACATGGAGTCTTTCTCATAGAAAAGGCTGGTAATAAATTTTTACCAGCCTTTAACAGGATACTACAAATAGCCTTCTAAAAAAACTTAGTTAGACAGATAGGCTTTATCAGAGATTTCCGTCCAGACGCGGGCTTTCTTCATGTAAGCGGACTGTGAATCCTGAATCTCCTTGGCAATTGGGCTGTTTTCAGCCTCCACTGCCAGCAGTTCCTGATTCGCTTTTTTCAACGCATCGATAACACTTTGGGGAAACGTTTTTACTTTGATATTAGGGTATTCAGAAGCCATTGTTGCCCAGTTCTCGGCGCTTGTATGGTATGACTGTATGTACATGTCATAAGCGGCAGTACGCATGGCTACACGCAGAATTTCCTGTAAATCGGCGGGTAGTTTTGCCCATGATTTTTTATTAAACAGGAACTGTAGTTCAGTTGCAGGTTCATGCCAGCCGGTATAGTAATAAGGTGCGATTTTGTGGAAACCCATACGCAGGTCCAGTGACGGGCCTACCCATTCCAGTGCATCGATAGTGTTGCGTTCAAGTGCTGTATAGAGTTCACCTGCAGGAATATTGGTGGGTTTGGCACCCAGCTTGGCGAGTACTTCACCGGCAAAACCGGGAATACGCATTTTCAAACCTTTTAGATCATCGATGGAATTAATTTCTTTTTTGAACCAGCCACCCATTTGATTACCTGTGTTACCACCGGGAAATGAGAGCATGTCATATTTGTCATACAGTTTTTCCATTAATGCCATGCCATCACCAAAATAGAACCAGGCATATTGTTCTGGTGTGGTCATGCCAAAAGGCATGGTCGTGAAATATAAGGTTTCAGGTACTTTACCTTTCCAGTAATAGGAAGCGGAATGCCCCATATCGTACTGGCCGGAACGCACCATATCAAAAATACCAAGAGCGGCTTTATGTTTGTTTTTAGAATCGATGGTGATTTTTAAGCGGCCGTTTGACATGGTTTCTGCCATTTTGGCCATGTTTTTTGTGGTATCACCAAACACCGGGAAATTAGTTGGCCAGGATTCGGCGAGTGTGAGCCTGTATACTTTGTCAGCGGCCATCGCCTGGTTCATCAGTAAGAGGGTACAGATGACCGAGATGAATAGTTTTTTTATGGATAAAAAGTTCATTCGTTTGTCTCCGGTTTAAGTCGATTGCGATTGACTATTTTTAAAATAGATTTCAGGCCAGTTAATATATCAGTAAGTTAAAAATGTTGGCTGACAAAAAAACAGAAGAAGTCTGTTGACTTCCTCTGTTTAAGGTCGAGCTTGCATTCATTGATGTTTAAATACATTACAAACTACTGGTTTATTTCAGCCGGGTTGCATATAGAAACGGAAATGAAATTTAAACTTGCTTCCCGTTTCTATGCAACACATTTATGACTTAGAAATCATATTTTGCTGAGGCCTGTAGACGATTCAGTTCACCTTCATCACCATTTTCAGTTTCACGCGTGGCTTGCATGAACATAACGCCAAATGTGACTTTCTTTACAGGTGAGTACATGTAGTTGATCTGTACACTGGTGGCGCTTTTATTCTCTGTACCTGCAGCACCCGCTGGATTATCAATGCTTGCCGAGCTGAGAATCAGGCTTGAACTGGATTTATCACTCCAGGCATGTTGATAAGCAGCAAAACCTGTTGTTGATTTAACAGTTTCAATTTTTCCGCCGATCAGTACACCATCTTTAACAAGGCCTACACTGGTATAACGTCCCATACCATCACCGGAATTAATTGCGAATTTGATATTGTCAGATGAACCGACACTTATTTTACCGCTGATACCAAGACCATAACCGGATGCTGTTTCATCAAAACCGGTTTGATCAACCGCTAACTGGCGTAGCAGGCCGTTGACTCTGATATAGCCACCATCGGTTTTGATTTTATAGTTGGCCGCTATATCGGGTATTATGCCCACGTCACCATCAAGTGCTGCTGCAGTTGTTGCATTTGAGATTGCACTTTGAGGATTTTCCAGCGCGATCTGCATGTCGCCGGATGTATAGCGAACCTGTGCCTGGCGAATAAACACGGTGCCTTCCGATGCGCCGAGAAAATCAACTGAAGCGGGCAGTGCGCCGACATCCATAAATGTTGACCAGGCTTGACCGAACAGGTAGTTATCATAGGTAAAGAAGGCATGGCGCAGTCGAGGTGCGGAACTATTACTGACCACTTCATTACCTTCTGTGGTGGTTAAAAAGTCCAGTTCCATGGTCATGCCCAGTTTGTGACCATCCTGTTCTGTATTTGCCTTAAAGTTAATACGAGACTCACGGGCAGTTAAATCCAGTGTTTTATGTGAATTTGCGAGTGGAGCTGCAGCGACAGGTGTGGTGGATGCAACATAGAACGTACGCCCCGCAGAGTCGCCAGCAATAGCACCACTGTCAGTATCAGAATAAATGGCGCTTAATTTGGCATAACCACCAATACTGACATCAACATCGCCTGCACTGGCCATCATTGGAGTGACTGTCAGTGCAGTCGCAATACCTGAGTATAATGCTAAGTGTTTCAGACGATTGGTGTTTATTGTTTTCATTGTAGATGACATATGGTTAGTCCTCGTTATAGTGTTGTCAGGGACAATACTGCTATCAACAATATAGATGCTATTAGACCATGGTCTTAGTTATACTAAAGTTCAAACGACAGGGCGGGTCGGCGTCAGTGGTTAGCTATTCAATAAATGGGTGGTCGATGAAT
>Ga0224496_10000896_pt1 | contig 19447 bp, 19 predicted proteins | sample SF_Jul11_sed_USG_2_FD_168127 | JGI IMG/M metagenome (GOLD analysis project Ga0224496, IMG submission 168127) | Sediment microbial communities from San Francisco Bay, California, United States - SF_Jul11_sed_USGS_8_1 | ecosystem: Environmental > Aquatic > Marine > Sediment | place: USA...
ATGGGTCATATCGAACTGGCGCGCTGGGCCGATGCGATATTGATTGCCCCGGCCAGCGCCAACTTCATCGCCAAACTGGCTCAGGGCCGCGCCGATGATTTACTCAGCACGATCTGTCTCGCCAGTAAAGCGCTTCTGGCTTTTGCCCCGGCGATGAATCAGGCCATGTGGCATAACACGGCAACACAGACTAACTGCAAAACCCTGCGCCAGCGTGGCCTGTTGCAATTTGGCCCGGCCAGTGGCGAACAGGCCTGCGGTGACGTCGGTGAAGGCCGCCTGCTGGAAGTGCCCGAGCTGATTGATCAGCTCGCCAACTGTTTCGAGCACGGTGAACTGCAGGGTGTGAACGTCATGATTACCGCCGGGCCGACTTACGAGCCGATCGACCCGGTACGTTTTATCGGCAACCGCAGTTCCGGCCGTATGGGCTATGCGCTGGCCGAAGCCGCACGCGAAGCGGGTGCCACCGTCACCCTGATCAGCGGCCCCTGCCAGCTGTCCACGCCCGACAAAGTCAAACGCATTGACGTTGAAACCGCCAAACAAATGCACAAAGCCGTTTTTGATCATTTGCCGCAGTGTGATATTTTCATCGCCGCCGCCGCGGTGGCTGATTACCGCCCGGTAGACAGCTACGATCAAAAATTGAAAAAAAACCAGGGCTCACTCACGCTGACATTGACACGTAACCCGGATATTCTGAGCGACGTTGCACACGCTGCCAGCCGACCCTTTGTTGTTGGCTTCGCTGCAGAAACAGAGAATCTTGAACAAAATGCGCGCGATAAACTGACCAGAAAGAATCTGGACATGATCGCCGCTAATCTTGTCGGCCAGGCAAAGACGGATAAACAGGACATCGGCTTCAACAGCGAATACAATGCCCTGCAGATTTTCTGGGCGGCCGGTGGCACTTCACTGGAGCTAACGCGTAAAAGTGTGCTGGCTCGCCAGTTAATTCAACTGATTATTAACCACTATAAGATCCATAAAAAAGATGAAAAAAATACAGCTTAAAATTCTGGACGACCGTATTGGCAAAGAAATTCCTCTGCCCGCACATGCCACTGAAGGCTCAGCCGGTATGGACTTACGCGCCTGCATAGACAAAACCATGGTACTGAACCCGGGTGATACCGAACTTATCCCTACCGGCATCGCCATTCATATTGCCGACTCCAAACTGGCAGCTACTATTTTGCCTCGCTCGGGCCTGGGTCATAAACATGGCATCGTGCTGGGTAACCTGGTTGGACTGATTGATTCAGATTATCAGGGCCAGTTATTTGTTTCATGCTGGAATCGAGGCAATAAAAATTTCACTATCGAAGTCGGTGACCGTATCGCACAACTGGTTTTTGTTCCCGTGGTACAGGTTGATTTTGATGTAGTTGAAGAATTTGATGCCAGCGACCGTGGTGAAGGCGGTTTTGGCCACTCTGGCTCAAAATAAAATACAGAACAAAAAATCATTATGACTATTAGCGAAGATATTTTCCGTGCCTACGACATTCGTGGGATTGTAGAAACTGCGCTCACTCCTGATGCGGTTCGTCAGATTGGACAGGCATTTGCCACCAAAGCGCGCAATCAAAACCAAGCCACGGTGGTCATTGGCCGCGATGGCCGTCTATCCAGTCCGATGCTGTCACAGGCATTGAGTGAAGGTTTACGCGCTGGCGGTTGCGATGTAGTTGATGTCGGCATGGTACCGACACCGGTTTTATATTACGCCACGCACAAACTGGAAACAGGCACCGGTATTATGATTACCGGTAGTCATAATCCACCGCAATACAATGGCCTGAAAATGCTGATTGCCGGTAACACTATGTACGGCGATGACATCAAAACGTTATATCAGCTGATTGTCGATAACAAGCTCGCAACCGGCACAGGCAGCTACCGCGAAGAACCTGTCGTTGCTGATTATATTGAACGGATTGTTTCCGATATCAAACTCGCTAAACCTATGCGTGTCGCACTAGATTGCGGCAACGGCGTAGCCGGCGTTCTGGCCACCGAGTTATTCACCCGACTCGGCTGCGAAGTCACTGAATTATTCTGTAATGTGGATGGTACATTTCCTAATCATCATCCCGATCCTTCCAAACCTGAAAACCTGGAAGACCTGAAAAAATCTGTTGCTGATAATAAACTGGATCTCGGCCTTGCCTTTGATGGTGATGGTGATCGTGTTGGTGTCATTGATGATAAACAGAAAGTCATCTGGGCCGACCGTCAAATGATGTTATACGCAGCCGACGTACTGGAAAGAAAACCGGGGGCGTTAATTATTTTTGATATTAAGTCCAGCACTAATCTGGAAAAAGTCATTACCCAACTCGGTGGCGAACCACTGATGTGGAAAACTGGGCATTCCTTCATCAAAGCTAAAATGAAAGAATCTGGCGCTGAACTTGCTGGTGAAATGAGCGGCCACATTTTCTTCAAGGAACGCTGGTATGGTTTTGATGACGGCTTATACAGTGCCGCACGTATGCTGGAAATTCTCAGCAAACGTGATGAAATTGCATCTGATGTATTTGCATCGCTGCCCGATAGTTTCAATACTCCTGAACTTCAAATCCAATTCGAAGAAGGTGAACATTACAAGTTCATGGAAAAATTTAAACAGGATTCAGACTTTGTCGGTGCCAATATTTCAACCATCGATGGCATGCGCGTGAATTATGCTGATGGCTGGGGGTTAATTCGCCCTTCCAACACCACGCCCTGCCTGGTATTGCGTTTTGAAGCTAACACCAAAACAAAGCTGGAAGAAATCCAAAATACTTTCAGGCAGCAATTACTCAAAGCTGACAATACCCTAACACTACCTTTTTAAATGTTTGCGATCAGGGACTTCCATCCCTGATCGCAAACAGGCAGAATAAAACAAAGTTTTAACCATTAACTCTCTGGAGCTATTGTGGAAACCAACGTCAACAATGTTGCCCATGTTCTTTCTGAAGCCTTACCTTACCTTCAGAATCTGAACAATAAAACCATCGTAATCAAATTTGGCGGTAACGCCATGATTGATGAAAAACTAAAAAACAGTTTTGCGCGCGATATTGTTTTACTGAAACAGGTGGGTGTCAATCCAGTCATCGTTCATGGCGGCGGCCCGCAGATTGGACTTCTACTGGAAAAAATTGGTAAAAAATCAGAATTTATTAATGGCATGCGTGTTACCGATAGCGAAACCATGGATGTGGTTGAAATGGTACTCGGCGGTCTGGTTAATAAAAGCATCGTCAGCCTGATCAATAAAAATGGCGGCCGGGCTGTTGGCCTGACCGGTAAAGATGGCGGCCTGATTCGTGCCAAGAAAATGCACATCACCAGGAAAACACCTGAACTGGAAACTTCAGAAATTATCGACCTGGGACACGTGGGCGAAATCACTTCTATTGATCCATCATTGATTGTGACACTGGATCAGGGTGACTTTATTCCTGTCATTGCCCCTATCGGTGTTGGTGATAGTGCCATGTCCTACAACATTAATGCCGATCTGGTCGCTGGCAAAATAGCCAGTGTTCTGGGTGCTGAGAAATTATTATTATTAACTAATACACCGGGAATTCTGGATAAAAATCAAAATATTCTGACCGGGTTAACTATTGATGATATTGATAAGCTAAAAACTGACGGCACTATTTATGGCGGCATGCTGCCTAAAGTTGACTGCGCACTAGATGCAGTCAATTCAGGAGTAAAAACCGCCCATATTATTGACGGTCGTGTTGAGCATGCTGTTTTATTAGAGCTTCTCACCGACAAAGGCGTAGGTACATTGATAAAAAGTTAGTCCCACAAAGTCAACTTTTTAATTAACTACAACTACAAACCCAGTGCTTCTTTACGTCTAGCCTCACGTTCATCTTTAACACGTTGCTGATTGGCTTTTAGTTCACGAAAACGTTTGATATATGCAGCAAACTGTTCGTTGATGTCATGTTTCCTTTTTTCATGACTGGCAGCAACTTCCAGATATGTTTTCAACTGCTTTTCTTCATTTTTCATTTTATCGGAAATATTTTGTGGCACCTCATTGCCCGCAGCCTTAAGCCTTGTAATCTGCTTTTCTGTTGAATCCAGTTTGCGTTTAGCATCAGCGATAATAGATTCTGAAAGCTGCAACTGTGAGTCCACCGCATCAAGACGTGCTTTCAGTGCCGCATCCAGATCTCGCTCGGTAGTATAGGTATCCAGCAATACTCTATCCTGCTTGGCCTGTTCAATAGCGTGTTCTTTCTCTTCTTTTTCGATACGAGCACGCTTGAGCCTTTCCTTTCTTTGCTCCTCTGTTTCTTCTACTACTTCTTCATGCGTTTCTACTACTGCGCCCTGCTCATTTAATTCTTTATGCTCTTTATTTAAATACCGACTAGGTATTTGATCTCCAAAATGCGTGTTACCCTCTTCATCGACCCATTTGTACATCTTTGCCTGTACCGGCAGTGCGCAGATAATAAACATCAGAAAAAACGGTATTATTCTGTAATTCATAACAAAATCCTCGTAACATTATTCTTTAGAGTATAGGCACATATTTCAATGTGTCACAATGTTCGCCAATATCTTAACGAAAACATATGCAAATGTTCGAACAAATACTGATTTTTATCCTCTCATTGGTCGCTAATATTTTCTCGGCCCTATCCGGTGGCGGCGCCGGGCTAATTCAATTACCCGTACTAATATTTCTCGGTCTCCCCTTTGGCATTGCAGTTGCCACCCATAAAGTAGCCACAGTGGCGCTAGGTATTGGTGCGACTATTAGACATCTGAAAGAAAATCATCTTGAACGTCAGTTTGCCTTATTTATCGTTGGATCTGGTTTGCCCGGCGTTATTCTCGGTGCCAGCTTTATCCTTCAGGTACCCGATCGCATAGCAGAAATAGCACTCGGTATGCTCACGCTAAGCCTAAGCATCTATTCTTTTTTTTCACCTCAACTGGGGCAAAATTACAATCCTGCACACCGTAATGTTCGTGGCTATCTACTGGGAGGTATCGCGCTTTTCATCATTGGCATACTCAATGGCTCACTCACTTCGGGCACCGGTCTGTTCGTGACACTGTGGCTGGTACAATGGTTCGGTCTGGACTACAAACGTGCTGTTGCTTACACGCTGATACTGGTTGGCCTGTTCTGGAATGGCGCTGGCGCCATCACACTGGGTATTCTTGGTGAAATTCACTGGTTGTGGATACCGGCACTACTACTAGGCTCAGTAATCGGTGGCTATCTGGGCGCACATCTGGCCATCGTCAAAGGCAATAAACTGATCAAGCGTAGCTTTGAAATTGTGACCTTATTGATTGGCATTAAACTAATCATTGGGTAACAGGCACGCTCACCGCAGACACAAATAAAAGTATTATTCAAGTTTTATTCTGCATCTCTGCGGTGAATGCTTATATTCAAATACCATATTCATCCCGATAAGCTTTCATCGCATCCAGATGATCATTGAACTGCTCGTCCGACTCAAGGAAAGCAATCAGATCATCCATGGTAATAATACTACTCACAGGAATCCCATAATCATCCTGAACTTCCTGAACCGCCGATTTTTCAGACCGCCCTTTTTCCTGCCGATCCAGTGCAATCAGTACCGCTGATGCTTCTCCACCCTGTGATTTGATAATATCAACTGCCTCTCGAATCGCTGTACCGGCGGTAATTACATCATCAACGATCAATACTTTACCTTCCAGGGCTGCACCCACGATGCTGCCGCCTTCACCATGATCTTTGGTTTCTTTACGATTAAAGGCATATGGCTTATCAATACCATGATTAACCGACAGCGCTACCGCCAGCGATGAAACAAGCGGGATACCTTTGTAAGCAGGACCAAACAGGACGTCATATTCCAGTTTCAGTTCGACCAATGCCGAGGCATAACTTTTACCTAACTCAGACAGTGCATGCCCGGTATTAAATAGACCCGCATTGAAAAAATAAGGGCTGACTCTCCCGGATTTAAGTGTAAATTCACCAAAACGTAACACCTGATATTGAAGAGCGAGTCGAATAAAATGTTTTTTGTAATCTTGCATGATTTTGAGTACTTGTTGATAAAATCTGAGTCGGAGTATAAATGATTTGCCGCCCGAAAGCGGCACAAGCTGGTATCATAACCGCACTTATGAAAATTATCACTGCAAACACTAATGGTATCCGCTCCGCCGCTAAAAAGGGTTTTTTTGACTGGCTAAAAAAAGTCGATGCAGACGTGATCTGCATTCAGGAAACTAAAGCACAGGAGCATCAGCTCGAACACGAACAGTTCAAACCCGAAGGCTATTTCTGCCACTATCATGATGCCGAGAAAAAAGGCTATAGCGGCGTCGCCATCTATAGCAAGGTCAAACCGAAAAAAATTATCGAAGGTATCGGCTGGCATGACATTGATATCGAAGGCCGTTATCTGGAATTTCAGTATGAAAATCTGAGTATTATTTCACTATATATGCATTCGGGTTCGGCCAGTGAAGAAAGGCAGGCGGTGAAATTTGATTTCATGGAACGATTCATGCCCTATTTACAAAGCCTGCGCCGTAAGCGTCGTGAATTTATTATCTGTGGTGACTGGAATATTGCGCACAAGAATATTGATATCAAAAACTGGCGTGGCAACCAGAAAAACTCCGGTTTTCTGCCAGAAGAACGTGCCTGGCTGGATAAACTGTTTGGGGAAGTTGGTTACGTTGATGCTTTCCGTGTCGTCAATCAGGAAGAAGAACAATACACATGGTGGTCTAATCGTGGTCAGGCCTGGGCTAATAATACCGGTTGGCGTATTGATTATCAGGTGATCACTCCCAATCTGGCACCACTGGTAAAAAGCACCAGCATCTATAAAGAAGAACGTTTCTCTGACCATGCTCCTCTAATTGTTGATTACGATTTTAAATTGAGCTAACTTTTGGAACATACTCAACCAAAACTGGAACAACATAAAAAATCCTGGCTGCAGGTATTTTTTGCTCTCTTTACAGCGCGCATGCTTATCGCATTAATCATGGGATTTGCTGGCGGTCTGCCCCTGTTTTTAACATCAACTGTACTACAGGCCTGGATGACAGACTCAGGCGTAGATCTTGGCACCATTGGTTTATTTGCTTTAGTCGGTCTGCCCTATACCTTGAAGTTTCTCTGGGCCCCACTGATGGATCGTTACATACCATCCCTGCTTGGAAGGCGACGTGGATGGTTATTAATATGGCAAATTCTTCTTACCTCCGCTATCAGCCTGCTCGCCTTCTCAGATCCATCCAAACTACTATTAATGACAGCCATCGCAGCACTCCTGCTTAGCTTTTTTTCAGCCAGTCAGGATATTGTTATTGATGCTTATCGACGAGAATCATTAAGTGATGATGAACAGGGAATTGGTGCAGCTTTATATGTCAGTGGTTATCGCGTAGGCATCCTGCTTGCCACTGGTGGTGGCCTCATCATGGCCGATTTCATGACTTACCAAAGCGTTTACCTGATTATGGCCATGGCCATGGCCGCAAGTATTATTGCGACCTTAAGTGCACAGGAACCTGAAATGACTCACGGTCACCCGGACACATTGCGTGAAGCGGTAATTAACCCCTTTAAAGAATATTTCACCCGCAAACATGCCATTCTCATTCTACTCTTTATTTTTCTTTATAAAGTTGGCGACACCATGGCAAGTCAGATGACCATTCCCTTCTACCTTGAACTCGGCTTCAGCAAAATCGAAATCGGCTCCATCGTCAAACTATTTGGCTTCTGGGCCACCATTGCTGGCACCTTCCTCGGTGGCTTAATGATTATGCGCTTCGGCATTTTTTTCGGCCTGATGTGGTTTGGTTTTTTACAGGCAGCCTCTACCGCTGGCTTTGCTACTCTTGCATGGATTGGCTATAACCCTGTTGCCCTTGGTTTTGTAATTACTTTTGAAAATTTAAGTGCCGGCATGGGTACTGCTGCTTTTATCGGCTTCATGGCCAGCCTGACTGACAAACGCTTTACTGCTACTCAATATGCTTTGCTTACCAGCTTTATGGGTATGCCGCGTGTTTTCGCTGCTGCACCTACCGGATTTATGGCTGAAAGCATGGGTTGGGCGGGATTTTTTATCTTTTGCACTTTGATCGCCTTACCCGGATTGTTGTTACTGTACTGGCTAAATAAACGCTTACATACAGAATCATAAAATCTTAATCTATTTACTTTTAGATTTATGCAAACCTTGCCAACACTTCCATTAAGTTTATATATCCATATACCCTGGTGTATAAAAAAATGTCCTTACTGTGATTTCAATTCACACACCAGCAATAGTATCGATGAAAAAAAGTACCTCGAAGCACTCATGGCTGATCTTGATACTGAACTGGAATTAACCACAACACGCCCTCTGCAGAGTATATTTTTTGGCGGCGGCACACCCAGCCTATTTTCACCGAACACCATCCATAAAATTATTGAAGGCGCACATCAGCGTCTGACTTTTGATAATCAAATTGAAATAACCATGGAAGCCAACCCCGGTACTTTTGAACAAAAAAACTTTGCTGAATTTAAAACCGCTGGTATTAACCGATTATCTATCGGCATTCAAAGCTTCAATGATCAACACTTGAAAAACATTGGCCGTATCCACGATGCAGCCCAGGCTCTCGGTGCTATCAACACGGCACAGGAAGCCGGCTTTGACAATATCAATCTCGATTTAATGTTTGGACTGCCTGGTCAAAAAATAACGCAAGCGATCAATGATATTGAAATCGCCTGTAACCAAAATGTACAACATCTCTCTTATTATCAACTCACCATTGAAGCCAATACTTTTTTTCATGCCCATCCACCAGCTATTCCCAACATAGAAGACCTCTGGGATATGCAAATTCAATGTCATAATGTTTTATTAGATCAGGGTTTCCTGCAATACGAAGTCTCTGCTTTTTCAAAACCTGACCAGCAATGCCGCCATAATTTGAATTACTGGAACTTTGGTGACTACATCGGCATCGGTGCTGGCGCTCATGGCAAACTCACAAATTTATCGACAGGGGAAATTACACGTCGATGGAAACGCAGACACCCCGAAGACTATATGAAAAATGCCGTAAACGGCTCTCTATCAGGCCAATCTAAGATCAAACCAGATGAATTAATTTTTGAGTTTTTACTGAATGCATTACGTCTAAAAAATGGCTTTAGCTATGAAATATTTGAATATCATACCGGCCTCAGCAGAAATACACTTATCGAAGCCTGCCAAAATATAGACGCCGAATTATTGATCATTGGTGAATCAGGTATTCGTACCAGCGACCGGGGCTATCGCTTTCTGAATGATGTTCTAGAGCAGCTTATCTAAATGACTACTCTATTTCTGCTTAAACATATCCTGAATCATCTTATCCTGATCTGCCTGACGCTGATTTAACTGTTCCTGCATAGCCATTGAATCATCAACCATTTTTTTCATTCCTCCCGGTGAATAGGGGCTACCCAGGCTAAAAACCTGTGATTTAACCTCTTCCTCCTGCTCTTTTTCAGGAATTTTGACCGCATCCATGATATTAGTATTCGGAGACAACACGATTTTCTCTGACCCACCCCCTTCCTGAGGCGGTAAGTTGCTAAATTGTGTCACCCCGTACTCATCAACCCATTTATATACTTCAACTTTTTTATCGGTGACTACAGCACGTACATTTTTTGGTGTTTTACCGAATAGCTCATTATCAGCATCAGCTCCACCATTGCCAAAACCAAATTTTTGCGCCAGATCACCATCACCAAATAAGAACATGGGTAGCGTAACCATCACTATCAGTACAATGAACATAGAAATAATGGTCGATTTCATTTTTGAATCCTTTTTTATTCATTTTCAGCCGATACAGGCCCACAAACGCATTATGTCGTAAAGTCAGCATAATTTCATGGCAAATTTCGGTCAGGCTCTTGTCTGTGGCGCTAGTTACGAGTACAATTCAACGCCTTTTACAGATGGCATTCCAAGAGGAAGCTAACACATGAAACCAGAAATCCACCCAGCCTACCAAGCCGTTAACGTTACATGTAGCTGCGGAAACACTTTTACAACCGGCACCACCTACGGTAAAGACACCATGCTGATTGACGTCTGTGCTGAATGTCACCCTTTCTATACTGGCAAACAGAAAGTACTTGATTCTGCAGGCCAGATTGAGAAATTCAATAAGCGCTTTGGTGGCAAGAAATAATCCTTCAATGATTGTATTGAAGATGAAAAAAAGCGCCTCTCGGCGCTTTTTTTTGCTATATCTGCCTTGCCTAATCTATTTTTCCCCCAGTTTTCAATCTGCTCTAGCCATCGATCAGAGCTGTACTAGCCAGCACTATGATGAATCGGCCACCATTCAATATATCCATGATGGTGATACTGTAAAACTCCTTGATGGCCGAAAAATTCGCCTTATTGGTATCAATGCCCCCGAAATAGCGCATGATGAACACATGGACGAAGCTTTTGCTCTGCCTGCTCGTGATTTTTTAAGAACACTGTTATCGAAACACGATAATCGAATTAAACTGGTTTATGGACACGAAACTCAGGATCACTATCAACGCACACTAGCTCATCTTTTCTTGCCTGATGGCACCAATATTCAGGCACAACTGCTTGCATCCGGCCTGGTCAATGCAATCACTATTCCACCAAATGATCGTTTTTCCAACTGCTACCAGCTAATTGAGAAACAGGCTTTCTGCGAGAAAAAAGGTCTCTGGTCGGGCCAGATTCTAAAAGTCGCTGATCTCAAAGATTCCGTCACTGGCTTTCGCCTGTTAAAAGCAAAACTTATTAGTATGCAAACTTCAAACAAGGGTCTTTGGCTAATACTAGAACACGGTTTAAGCCTGAGAATTGCGACGCCAAATCAAGCTCTTTTTAATATGCAAAAACTACAATCAATGATCGGCCAGGTCGTGGTCGTCAGAGGCTGGCTGCAAAACAAAAAATATCCTAAAGCAGGTGAACGATTCTATATGGAAATCAAACATCCTTCGGCTATAGATGAAGAAAAAATTGCACTGAAATGCTAAAATCACAACTTTTCGACTCCATCCAACCATTGAAGAACTATGCCTAATCGATACAAACAACAAGCGCTGGACTACCATTCACAGCCTAAGCCCGGAAAAATTGGTACTGCCATCACCAAACCCTGTGATACTCAGTACGACCTGTCACTGGCTTATACACCTGGAGTTGCCGAGCCTTGTCGATCTATCGCCCGTGATGAGTCCGAAGTTTATAACTATACCTCCAAAGGTAATCTGGTTGCAGTGATCAGTGATGGCACCGCAGTGCTAGGCCTCGGCAATATTGGCCCCTCCGCCAGCAAACCGGTCATGGAAGGCAAGGCGGTCTTATTTAAAGCTTTTGCAGACATCGACGTCTTCGACATTGAAGTAAAAGCTGATTCCTCAGAAGATTTCATCAAAACTGTGCGCAATATTGCACCGACTTTTGGTGGTATTAATTTAGAAGATATAGCAGCACCTGCCTGTTTTGAAATCGAAAGCGCCCTGATCGAACAACTCGATATCCCCGTTTTCCACGACGACCAGCACGGCACCGCCATCATCATTGCGGCCGCCATGATTAACGCACTGGAACTGCAACACAAAAAAATTGAGCATGCGCGTGTAGTCTGTCTCGGTGCTGGCGCTGCCGGCATTGCCTCAATGAAACTGCTTCAGGCATTGGGTGCCAAACCCGAAAACCTGTATATGATCGACCGCAAGGGCATCATCCATACTGGCCGAGATGATCTCAATAAATACAAACAGGAATTTGCCGTTGAAACCGAGTTACGCACACTGGCCGATGCCATGAATGGCGCCGATGTGTTTATCGGTGTTTCCGGTCCTGATCTGCTCAGCTCCGAGATATTGGCCAGCATGGCTGAAAATCCGATCGTTTTTGCTTTATCCAATCCTGACCCGGAAATATTGCCCGAGCTGGCTCACCTGACCCGTGATGATCTAATTATGGCAACAGGTCGTAGCGACTACCCTAACCAGGTTAATAATGTACTCGGCTTCCCCTATATATTCCGTGGCGCATTGGATGTTCGCGCCACCTGTATCAATCAGGAAATGCAGCTGGCCGCTGTCCATGCTCTGGCTGACCTGGCTCGTGAACCGGTTCCTGCTGAAGTGTTGCAGGCCTACAAACAGGACGCCATGTTCTTTGGCAAGGATTACATTATTCCCAAGCCTTTCGATCCGCGCCTGATTGACACCATTCCGCAGGCAGTAGCAAAAGCCGCTGTAGCTAGTGGCGTTGCCCAAAAACTACCCGCTCAAAAAATACAATCAGAAGCTGGCTGAACACGAGCTCTGAAGTGTACCTAAAAAACCACTCCATATCGGAGTGGTTTTTTTATGCTTGATTAAGTCACAATAATGTCAGAATTATCTTAAGCTCATAGCCAAGTATTCTAACCTTTACATAAAGGAGTGCCAGATGAACAAAATTAGTATCGTAGGCGCAGGTCGTGTTGGTGAAGCTGCAGCGCAGTTTATCGCTTCCAAGGACATGTGCCGTGAAATCGCACTGATAGATATTCGTGAAGGGGCAGCTGAAGGTGTTGCGCTCGATATTCAGGAAGTTTCTCCCTTACTCAAATACGACACGCGTTTGTATGGTGGCACCGACTATTCTCTTTTAAAGGACTCCAACCTGATCATTATCACCGCTGGCCTGCCACGCAAACCCGGTATGTCACGATCTGACCTTTTGGCGACCAATGTCGGTATCAGTAACGGCATTATTGAGGGCGCCATGAAATATGCCCCCAATAGCCTGCTGCTGTTTGTCAGCAACCCAGTAGACGTTATCACCTATCATGCATTCATCAAAACAGGCTGGCCCCGTAATCGCATTTTTGGTCAGGCCGGGGTTCTGGACTCCAGTCGCATGGCCAGTTTTATCGCCATGGAAACAGGCTATTCAAGCCGCGATATCAGCGCCATGGTACTCGGCGGCCATGGTGACACTATGGTACCTATGCTGCGTTACACTACGATCTCGGGAATACCGGTTTCTAACTTTATAAGTGAAAAAAAATTAGCCGCCATCGTCGAACGTACCCGTAACGGCGGCGCAGAAATATTGGCGCTCAGACAAAACAGCAGCGCTTATGATGCACCTGCAGCTTCAGTGGCAGAAATGGTCGATGCCATCGTATACAATAGAAAACGTATATTGCCCACTGTATGCATCCTTGAGGGTGAGTATGGCCATAACGGCCTGGCGATTGGCGTGCCTGCCGTACTCGGCAAAAGCGGCATGGAAAAGATCATTACACTGGATATGAATGATGAAGAAACCACTATGTTCAATAATTCCGTGACACTGGTTCAGAAAGATATCGATCTACTGAAGCAGTTATAAACTCCAAAACGAACAATGCCCGGTCATTGACCGGGCATTGTTCTTGTTCGAACTGTTAAGGTTTAATTAAACCGCAACAACATTCTCTGCTTGAGGACCTTTCTGGCCTTGTGTAACAGTGAATTGAACTTTCTGGCCTTCGACCAAAGTTTTGAAACCTTCAGATTGAATAGCGCTGAAGTGAACAAAAACGTCTGGACCGCTTTCCTGTTCAATAAAGCCAAAACCTTTAGAATCGTTGAAGAACTTAACTGTTCCTGTAGTAGTAGACATATGTATTACCTTTTAAAAATATTTTATTAAAGCCCTGTGTAAGGCGGTTTTTTTGCTCTGAAATGGTATGACTTATGAATATCAGGAAGAGACTACTTAGGAACGTCTTATTACTAAACATAAATACTGCCTATAATTATTTCAGGCAGTCGACATTCTACACAGCCTAACCATTAAGTCAACAACCTTTTAATAATAAAGGTTACCCCCTTGAAGCCTTTTTACGCTCATGCTCCTTCAGGAACTTCTTGCGAATTCGAATACTCACCGGCGTAACCTCAACCAGTTCATCATCATCGATGAATTCCAGCGCCTGCTCCAGGGTATAACGAATATGTGGCGACAAAGTTAAACTCTCGTCCGTTCCAGACGCCCGCACATTGGTCAGCGGCTTAGGTTTAATAACATTAACCACCAGGTCGTTATCACGTGAGTGGATACCGACAATCATGCCTTCATAGACTTCATCCCCATTGCCGACCAGCAACTTGCCGCGCTCCTGCAATGGGAATAATGAATAAGCAACAGCTTTACCCTGAGCATTGGCAATCATCACGCCATTAGCACGCTGGCCAATGCCTTTTTTGTTATATTCACCATAGTGATCAAAAACGCTATATAACAGACCGGTGCCCGAAGTCATAGTCAAAAATTCTGTTCTGAATCCAATTAAACCACGTGCTGGAATAATATAATCCAGACGCACACGACCTTTTCCGTCAGACATCATGTTCTTGAGATCACCTTTGCGCTCACCCAATGCCTGCATCACTGAGCCCTGGCTATCCTCTTCTATATCTACCGTAAGCTGTTCATAAGGCTCGGTTTTTACACCATCTACTTCATGCAGAATAACTTCAGGCCGACCCACAGCCAGTTCGTAATTTTCACGACGCATAGTTTCAATCAATACTGATAAATGTAATTCACCACGACCGGATACTTTATATTTATCACCTTCTATCTGCTCAACACGCAAAGCTACGTTGTACTTTAGCTCCTGCTGCAAACGATCCCAGATATTACGACTGGTAACATATTTGCCTTCTTTACCTGAAAACGGTGAAGAATTTGCCTGGAAAGTCATGCTAATAGTCGGCTCGTCAACCGTTAAAGCGGGTAGTGCTTCCACCGTTGCTGGGTCGCAGATAGTGTCTGAAATCGACAGCGGGTCAATCCCTGTAATAGCAACAATATTCCCGGCATGTGCTTCATCAACCTCAATTCGTTCCAGCCCTTCAAAGCCCAGCACCTGCAATATCTTGGCACCGCGTATTTTACCGTCAGGGCCGATTACTTTGACCGCTGCATTTGGCTTAATCGAACCACGTCGAATGCGACCAATACCGATAATACCGACGTAACTGTTGTAATCCAGTGTTGAAATCTGCATTTGAAATGGACCATCTGCATCCACATCCGGTGCTGAAACATTATCAACAATTGAATGAAATAAAGGATCCATATTGCCGCTTCGAACATCTGGCTCCAGCCCGGCATAACCATTAATTGCTGATGCATAAACAACCGGAAAATCTAATTGCTCGTCGGTGGCACCCAGCTTATCGAACAGATCAAAAGTCTGATCAAGCGCCCAATCCGGACGTGCGCCATCACGGTCAATCTTATTGATAACAACAATTGGGCGGAAACCCATAGCAAAAGCCTTCTGAGTCACAAAACGAGTTTGTGGCATAGGACCATCAACCGCATCGACCAGCAGCAGCACCGAATCGACCATAGAGAGTACACGCTCTACTTCACCACCAAAATCGGCATGTCCGGGCGTATCTACGATATTGATGTGATAACCGTTCCAATTAATTGCTGTATTTTTGGAGGTAATGGTAATACCGCGCTCTTTTTCCTGATCATTAGAGTCCATAACGCGTTCAGTTGGCGCTTTACGCATGTCCAGGGTGCCAGACAACTGCAAAAGCTGGTCGACCAGAGTGGTCTTGCCATGGTCCACGTGGGCAATAATGGCGATATTACGAATTTTTTCGCTCACAATATTTCTCGGTTGGGGAATAAATAAAGGCGCGTATTATAGTGCTTTGAGCACCATAAATCAGGACTATTAGGAAGTAATCGACGATTTAACGTCAGAAATCAGTCAACAATCAGCGCACGAGTAGATTTAGCCGCCTCCAGATCACCAGCGGCCTCGTGCAAAGCGGCCAGCTCAGCCAGTACACGAGCATGTTTTTTATCGATTTTCAGCGCTTTTTTACAAAAAATAATCGCCGCCTGAATATCACCTTTCTGCTTTTCTACACGGGACAAACCCAGATAAGCAAAAATATCATCTCCCGTCCTCAGGCAGGCTTCATAACTGGTAACCGCATCATCGAGACGACCTAAATTAATCTGAGCATCTCCCACACGAGTCCACAAAGTCTGATTTTGAGGCTCATGTTGCAAGATCCTCTCCCACCAATAGACTGCCTGCTCCATATCATGGTGACCACGGAAACAGTCACCCATACCAAATAAAGCAAAACTATTACTGGGTTCAATTTCCAGCGCATTTTTATAGCTTTCAATAGCGCGGTCATAATCATTGCGCCTGCGGTATAAATTACCCGCCATAGTCATGACTACCACGTTTTTACTATTAGCCTTCAGCAAACGCTCAAAACAGGCCAATGCCTTATCATCCTCGTGGCCGGCATAATATAAATTACCCAAACCTAGCAAAGCAAAAGGATCCTCACCACTGATCGCTAGCGCCTCTTCATACATAGAGATCGCATCTGCATGCTGCCCCATCTTATGAAAAGCATCAGCAACACGTACCATTACATGGCTATCTCGTGGGTTAATTTCCAGATAACGCAACCAGAAAGGAATGGCCTGCGCAGGATTCTGCAGGCCACGACGCGCATCACCCGCGCCTCGCAAAGCAAAAACATTATTTTTATCGATACTTAATACTGCATCGTAATATTTACCAGATTCCTCAAATCGACAGAGTTTTCGATAAACATCGCCCAGGCCCGAAAGCACATAGGGATTATTCTGATCAATCTCAAGCGCCTTAAGATAAACCTCTTTGGCCTCCTCATATTGCCCGCTACGGAAAAGACGGCTGCCTTTTTTGGATAGATCGATGATGGCTTTTTTATCGAGTTCAGACATTTTTATAATATTTCATAGTAACTTTGCGCTCAGATAATACATTTATAACCCGATCATTAAAAGACTATAATAAAAACAAGTTTTCAATCTGTCCTTTCCTATTGCAAATTTACATTCCACAACACCCAGGTAAAATGCCAGCAATGGTCATAAACAATCAAAAGCGCGCTTACCTGGTCGACTCCAGTATTTACATTTTTCGAGGCTGGCATGGCTACTCCGATGAAATCGTAGATATCAATGGCTCACCCTCCAATGCAGTCTATGGTTTTACCGAATTCCTGCACCAGCTTATCGAACTGGAACAGCCCGAATATATCGCCTGCGCCTTTGACGCCAGACAAACCAACTCCTACCGCCGTGAGATATTTCCAGAATACAAAGGCAACCGTCCAGAACAGCCTGCAGAACTAAAAAACCAGTTCAAACCCTGTCGTGACTTCTGCCGTGCCGCCGGTATTGCCGATTATTCCAGTAACCGCTTTGAAGCCGACGATATCATCGGCACTCTCGCCGCCCGATTACGTAATGAAGGTTATGCCATTACTATACTCAGTGCCGACAAAGACCTGGCACAACTAATCAGGCCGGGCGACATCTGGTGGGATTTTGCTCGCGACAAAATCATGCACTATCGCGATGTCGAAAAAAGCTTCGGTGTGCCACCCGAACTCATCGCCGACCTGCTTGCCCTGACCGGCGACAAAGTCGACAACATTCCCGGCATCCCCGGTGTCGGTTACAAAATGGGCTCCAACCTGCTAAAAAAATTCCCCAGTATTGAAGACATCCTCGACAACATCGACAATATTTCAAAAATGAAATTTCGTGGCTCTGGTCGAATTCAGCAACTGATTGAACAACACAAAGATATCCTGCCCAGAAACAAACTCCTCACCACCATCATTACCAACGCCGATTTTAAAGGCCCGAAAGACAGCTTGCGCTGGCACGGCATCAACGAACCAGCACTACTTGACATGTTCGACTTATTAAACGCCGCACCCAGTCGCCGCAATCGTTGGTTAAGCCTACAACCTGTTTAAAACCACATGCCCATAATTATTTTATTTAATAAACCGTACGACGTTCTGTGCCAGTTCACCGACGAAGAAGGCCGGGCCACGCTTGCCGATTACATATCAGAAAAAAATGTTTACGCAGCCGGCAGACTTGATCGTGACAGTGAAGGCCTATTAATACTCACCGACGATGGCCTGTTACAAAACAAAATCACCGACCCCAAACATAAATTAGAAAAAACCTACGTTGCCCAGGTAGAAGGTGAAATCACCCAAGAAGCCATTATGCAACTCCAAAAAGGCGTAAAACTCAAAGACGGCATTACCCGCCTCGCCAAAGGTAAAATTATCGAAGAACCCGAATGGTTATGGCCACGCAACCCACCCATCCGTAAACGTAAAAATATTCCGACTTCATGGATTGAATTAAAAATATCTGAAGGCAAAAATCGACAGGTCAGACGCATGACCGCGTCAGTAGGCTTCCCAACATTGAGATTGATTAGAAAGAGTGTTGGAAAATGGAGATTGGGTGATCTACCGCCAGGTGAGTTTAGAGTAATTGATGATTAAATGTTTTTCACAACTACTAATCACGCATAAACACCTTGAATAGTGGATGGCGGCACCCACCACTACTTAAACCAAAAACAAGATTTCTTGCCACGACATCATGCCTACATGACAACAAAAACTAACTATCAACTGAAAGACTCTTCAAATCTGAATATAAAAACTCTGCGGTTAAATTTTTCCCATGTTTTTTATTCGCAACATTAAACACGCCACATTCTTCAATCCAGCCTGCTCCATGCACACGTTCCGCTACCCGCTCACTGCCCTGCATCTGCCTCGGCAGCATGTAACAGACGCCTTTTCGATACAGCAGGTTATACGGCTGATTATCGGCATGAAACTGTTCAATCATCGCCCAGCATTCATTCAATGACAATGCTTTAATGCATTTCATGGGGTATTGATGCCTGCCACCATTATGCAACCACAGTGGTTTTTCTATTGGTAATGCATTTTCATTAACAAATGACTGGAAGTGTAATTGATTCACCGAAGCACAGGCACCGAGACTGTTATAACCAACACCAAAGCCAGCAAAGATATCGGCCTGTTCTTCAATTAAGCGCCAGATTAACTGGTGATATTCTTTGCTCAAATATTGCGGCAGCTCTAGTTCAGGGTGCGGCACGATAATTAAATGATAGGGCGCAAACGGAAATTTGTTATACAACACTCTTAATGAAATGCCGCTCCATTCACCTTCCCATAAAATCTCGGGCCGTAAATATGGTTTGTTAAAATGAAATTTTGTACTATTAAATTTACGAAATATATTTTCGACTTTTTCTGCTGAGGCGCGTTCCGGGCGCATGGCTCGCATGGGGTTATATAACAGCTCCCACTCGCCCTGCTCAATCCTCTGCCATGCATTAAATGAACCCACACCTTTTTTTCTTATTTTTTCAAAAACATCTAGATCGTCCTCGGTGGCATGCAGAACATTATCTTTAAGTTCGTTATTCATCTCAACAAACA
>Ga0224496_10000897_pt1 | contig 19441 bp, 17 predicted proteins | sample SF_Jul11_sed_USG_2_FD_168127 | JGI IMG/M metagenome (GOLD analysis project Ga0224496, IMG submission 168127) | Sediment microbial communities from San Francisco Bay, California, United States - SF_Jul11_sed_USGS_8_1 | ecosystem: Environmental > Aquatic > Marine > Sediment | place: USA...
TCCGTCACCGTTTCTTGCGGCCGCTTGAAGGCTTCTTGAGCGTCGGCTTGGCCGGCTTCACAGACTGCGATACCTTCTTGGTCTTCACCCTCTTTCCACGCGCCTTCACGGCTTTCTTGGATGTTGCCGGCTTGGCGTCTGCTGCGGCGATCGCAGCTTGTGCCGCCGCCAACCGCGCGATGGCCACACGGAAGGGTGAACAGCTCACATAGTCCAACCCGAGCTGATGGCAAAACTCGACGGAACTCGGATCGCCGCCATGTTCACCGCAGATGCCGAGCTTGATCCCAGGCCGTGACGTACGCCCGCCAGCGATCGCCACTTTCATCAACGACCCCACCCCTTCCCGGTCAAGTGTGGCAAACGGATCCGCATCCATGATTTTCACGGTCCGATAGTGGTCGATAAACTTCGCGGCGTCGTCACGGGAGAATCCGAAGGTTGTCTGGGTCAGATCGTTCGTCCCGAACGAGAAAAACTCCGCCTCTCCGGCAATCCGTTCGGCGGTCACGGCGGCGCGCGGCAATTCGATCATCGTCCCGACAAGATACGAGAGTTTCACATTGTAGCGTTTCATGGTCTCTTGCGCGACCTCGCGGATGAGATCCTTCTGCGACTTCATTTCTGCCACCATGCCCACCAGCGGGATCATGATCTCCGGAACAATCTTCTTGCCTTCTTTGGCCAGCTCACAGGCCGCCTCGATAATGGCGCGGGCTTGCATGCGCGTGATCTCAGGCATGGTAATGCCCAGCCGGCATCCGCGCAGCCCCAGCATCGGATTGAATTCGTGCAACTCTTCCACCCGCACGAGCAAACGACGCTGTTCTTCCAACTTGGCCCCGTCCTCGCCGGTTAACTCGAGCTGGGCGATCTCCACCATCAGTTCTTCGCGCTTCGGTAAAAACTCGTGCAACGGCGGATCGAGCAAGCGAATGGTAACCGGGAATCCCTCCATCTCACGATACAGCCCGATAAAGTCCTGCTTCTGTAGTGGCAACAACTGCTCCAAATACTTTTCCCGATCCTCTTTCGTTCTGGACAGAATCATCTTCTGCATGATCGGAATACGGTCTTCGGCAAAGAACATATGTTCTGTGCGGCAGAGCCCGATGCCTTCGGCGCCGAACCCTCGGGCGATCTTGGCCTGGTCCGGCACATCGGCATTCGCCCGCACTTTCATCGTCCGCACACTGTCCGCCCATGAGAGGATCGTCGAGAAGAGCTGATACTTTTGCGACCGCTTCGCATCCAGCTTCCCCTGCACCACCTGAATAATCTCGGATTCCATGACGGGAATGTCTCCGTCATAGACGTTTCCGGTCGACCCGTTGACGGAGATGTAGTCCCCTTCGTGAAACACCTTTGACCCGATCCGCACCGATTGGGTATCAATGACTTCCACGGCCTCGCAGCCGGCCACGCAGACTTTGCCCATCTGCCTCGCCACCACCGCCGCATGCGACGTCATTCCGCCTCGCGACGTCACAAACCCAGACGCGGCATTCATGCCATGAATATCGTCGGGGCTGGTTTCGTCGCGAACCAGCACAACTCGCTGCCCGGCCGCTTTCATCTCGACCGCGCGATCCGGTGTGAGCGCGATTTTTCCTGCTGCCGCGCCGGGACCGGCCGGTAACCCCTTGCCTAATGGGGTTGAACCCGCTTCAGATTGCGTATCGAAGATCGGATAGAGATACTGCGCGAGCTGATCCGGACCGACCCGCTGCACTGCCTCACGCTTGGTGATCAAGCCTTCATGAACCATCTCGACGGCGATGCGCACCGCAGAAATACCGGTCCGCTTCCCGACGCGCGTTTGCAACATATAGAGCTTGCCCTCCTGAATCGTAAATTCCAGGTCGAGCATGTCTCGGTAATGTTTTTCCAATCGCTTGTAGGTGTGTTCCAGCTCTTTATAGGCGGGAGGTACGGTCCGCCCTAACTCCGTGACCGGCAGCGGCGTCCGGATTCCGGCTACCACATCCTCTCCTTGCGCATTCATCAAACACTCACCGAAGAACTTCCGTTCTCCCGTATTGGGATCGCGCGTGAAGGCCACCCCAGTACCGCTGGTGTCGCCCATGTTTCCGAACACCATGGCCACGACATTGATCGCCGTCCCCCAGTGATCAGGAATCCCGTTCAGCCGGCGGTAAGTGATCGCACGCGCGCCATTCCAGGATGAAAATACCGCGTCGATCGCCAGCTTAAGCTGCTCATTCGGATCGTCGGGGAACGCTTTGCTCGTTTCTTCTTTGACCAGAGATTTGAACCGTTCCACGAGATCGCGCAGAGCGCCCGCATCGAGCTGGGTCTCGTGTCTCACGCCCATTTCTTCTTTCTTGAGATTCAGAATCGCTTCGAAGTGTTCGCGCGGCACACCCATCACGATACTGCCGAACATCGCCACAAATCGTCGGTAGCTATCCTGCGCAAATCGGTCGTTCCTGGTCTTGGCCGCCAATCCTTCGACAGTCTTTGTGGTCAGACCGACGTTCAGTACAGTATCCATCATGCCCGGCATCGACGCCCGGGCTCCAGATCGTACGGAGACCAGCAGCGGCCGTTCAGGATTCCCAAACCCCATCCCCATTGAACGTTCGACGCGTTTCAGCGCCTGCAATGTGGCATCCCACATGCCCGGAGGATACTTCTTCCCGATTCTGTAATATTCGATGCAGGCTTCAGTTGAAATCGTAAACCCAGGCGGGACTGATATTCCCAAATTGGTCATCTCCGCCAATCCGGCGCCCTTACCCCCAAGCAGCTCTTTCATATTCGACGTGCCCTCGGCCTTACCGTCGCCGAAATAGTAGACGTATTTCTTTGCCACGTGACTTCTCCTTCCAAGAAGAATACGTATCAATGCGCGGGGGACGCACCGCGGCCGTCGGATGATTCCAACCGGAGCCGATAGCGATTCACCAAGAACCACTTCGCCCGTACGCCCCCGATGATAATAGCAGTGACAAACAGCATCAGCAGTAATAGCCGATAGTCAGCCTGCACACCTTGATCGACATAGTACTGGCCGTCAAGTCCCTTCTTAAGTTTCGTATCAGGTTGGAGGTGATGTGGTTTCCCATTAGGGTCGGAAAGATTGAGCCATTCTGAACAGAGCCGAACTGGCTCATTCGCACCCGGCAATGATTGCCAGGTCAGCCGAAGGCACACATCCTGCTTGGCATTGAACAGATCCGGAGTCTTCACCAAGTCATCCAAATTAAAGCCACTCAGTCTGAACCCAGCCACGATGATAGCATTGCAGACCACGATCAGCGCCAGCGAGATCGCAAGAGAAAATCGTCGGATCTTGTCCGCCCGACGGGATTCGTCCGTCACCGGCTGATCCATACGCAACTCCCGTTCTGTCCGATCCTCGCGAGAGCCGATCTGTTTCGGTCCAACTCGACCTATCGCCCTTGTACCACAATCTGGGAAAAATCCGCGAATGACATGAATAACTCATCGACCTCTTTGAGCAACGATAATCGATTGCTGCGAATAGCCTTCTCTTCTGCGTTTACCATCACAGCTGCGAAAAAGTCATCGATGACCGCCTTGAGCCCAACCAAGGAATCCAGCACCTTGCCGTAGTCACCACTCTCTAGGGCCGAACCCATCTTCCCTCGCTCTTCGACGACTGCCTTGTGAAGCGCCGATTCGGACGGGTGTTGAAACTTCGCCGTCTCGACTTGCTGAGGTTCCCACTGTTCTTTCTCCACAAGCCGATGCGCTCGTTTAAAGCCGACGATTAAGGGATCGAACTCCGGCTTCCTCGTCACCATCTCCACGGCCTTCATTTTCTGCACAAGATCGACAAGATCCACCGGCGTGTCATAGGCTGACTTCAACACCGAGTCGATGATGTCGTCGCGTAGGCCCTGCACGATCCGGACGTAGTGCCGAACACGTTCAAAAACAAACTCTGTGATTTGACGAAGTCCTTCTCGCTCAAATCCCGGCACGTTCTTGAACCCGTCATCAGCCACCAGGTTAATGGCCTGATTGGTGGAGTTCACCAGATTGATTCGAAGTTTCCCTTCGAGGAGAATCCGGACAATCGCGGTCGCATGCCGCCGCAACGCAAACGGATCTTCCGAACCTGTCGGCACAATGCCGACCGAGAAAAATGCAGCAATCGTATCGAGGCGGTCAGCCAAAGACAGTACTTGTCCCGCAACCGTTTTGGGCAACTCTCCTTCAATCGCGCGTGGAAGATACTGCTCTCGAATGGCCTGAACCACTGCGGACAATTCTCCGTCGTGCAAGGCATACTCACCACCCATGATGCCTTGCAACTCCGGAAACTCGCCAACTATGCCGGTCAGGAGATCAGCCTTGGACAACAACGCCGCCCGCTCACAAATCTGGCGTAATTCATCTTGTCCTGGAGACACGTGCGCGGCAATGACACCAACCAGTTTTTTCACCCGCTCCTGTTTTTGCGCCATCGTGCCGAGCTTCTGATGGAACATCACTCCACCCAACTTCTTCGTCCGCTCTTCGAGTCGCACCTTCCGGTCTTCGTCGAAAAAGAATTTGGCATCGGCCAACCGTGCCGCCAGCACCCGCTCGTTGCCTTCGCGAATGAGAGACATATCCTTGACGCGGTTGTTCGCCACGGCAATGAAATGAGCCACCAGCTTGCCGGTGTTTTTCTGACGCAAGGAAACAAATCCTTGGTGTTCCTTCATCGAGGTGATCAGAATCTCCTCCGGCACATCTAAGTAGGCATCCTTGAACGACCCGAGGAACGAGATGGGCTGCTCTGTCGAATACACTGCCTGGTCGAGCAAGGCTTCGTCTGCGTTCAATTGAAATCCGGTCTTGTGGCAAATGGCAGCAATTTGTTCTTCGATCAGCTTGCGGCGGCGCTGTGGGTCAACGATGACGCCTTGGCGCTCCAATGTACCGATGTAGGAGGCGGCATCGCGAATGGACATCCACTTCCCTCCCCCTAAGACTCGATGCCCCCTCGTCTGATTCGATGCGTTGATGCCAGCCACTTCGATAGGAAGTACCGAGCCCCCATAGAGCGCCATGACCCACCGGATCGGACGGGCAAAGCGCACGCCGGCTTCGTTCCATTTCATCGCTTTGGGAAATGCGAGGCCCGATACCAATTGCGGCAGTGTATCAAGCAGCACAGCGGCAGTCGCACGGCCTTCTTCACGTTTCACCGCAAAAAGGTATTCACCCTTGGGAGTCTGACGAACGTGAAGGTCTTGAACGGCAACACCCTGGCCTGCGGCAAATCCTAAAGCGGCTCTGGTCGCCTGTCCGGCCTGATCGAACGCGACGGCCTTCGAAGGCCCCATCGCCTCTTTCGTCACGGAGGTCTGTCTCGACGCCAAGCCCTCAACCACGATTGTCAGTCGGCGTGGCGTGCCCATGGTTCGAACAGTCTGAAAAGTGAGTCGCTGATTATTGCATAGACGTTCGGCTGATTCCTTGAGTGAGGCCAGTGCGGGGCCAATGAACTGATACGGCAGTTCCTCTACCCCGATTTCCAGCAACAGTTCGGCCACGGACTGTGCGGAGGTCCCTCTGCTTTTTTTCGGCGCAGCACTCCGGCGTCCTGGTTTCTTTTGAGTCGCCATAACCTATTACGTTCGTTTTGCTCCGGCCTTTGAACGAGGCCTACCCGCCTTCATGATTCTACTTTCAAGACCCAATAGTGGATGTCCCATCGCTGCTCGTTCGTCGAGATAGCGCTCGGCACATTGCCTGGCCATCGCCCGCACCCGGGCGATGTAGCCCGTCCGTTCCGCAACGCTGATCGCCCCGCGCGCATCGAGTAGGTTGAACAGATGGGACGACTTGATGCAGTAGTCATACGCTGGCAACGTCACGCGCTGGTCACCCTGCGCAAGCAACCGCGTGCACTCCGCTTCATTCGCCTGGAACGCGTGCATGAGCATCGCCACGTCCGCTTGTTCGAAGTTGTACCGAGAACCTTGCACTTCGGTTTCGTGATGAATGTCTCGATACATGATGCTGTCGGTCCAAGCCAGATCGAAGACGTTGTTCACTTCCTGTAAGTACATCGCAATGCGCTCGGTGCCATAGGTGATCTCGCCTGTGATCGGACTCAGTTCAACTCCACCAATCTCCTGGAAGTAGGTAAACTGGGTAATCTCCATCCCATCAAGCCGTACTTCCCACCCCAGTCCCCACGCCCCCAACGTCGGGGATTCCCAATCATCCTGGATGAAGCGAATGTCGTGATGCTTAGGGTTGATCCCCAGCTGAGCCAGACTGTCGAGATACAACTCCTGAATGTTGTCGGGAGCAGGCTTCAAGACGACTTGATATTGGTAGTAGTGCTGGAGACGGTTGGGGTTTTCACCATAGCGGCCGTCCGTCGGGCGGCGGCATGGTTGCGCATAGGCCGCCCGCCAGGGCTCCGGGCCGAGTGATCGCAGAAATGTGGCTGGATGAAATGTCCCAGCACCCATTTCCATATCGTATGGTTGATGGATGACACAATTCTGATCGGCCCAGAATCGATGAAGGCCGAGAATAAGGTCTTGAAAATTCACAGAACCTACTGTCTGACCAGGAGAGATGACTAGATGTTTACGTTAGAAGAATGCAGGCTAGCAAGAATGCTTTTCCACTGTCAAGGAAACAGATGACTCAATACTTATGGTTGCATATGAAGAACCAAGACGAACCTATAGATACTCATCGAATAGAGCGACATACGTGAAGTGCCCTGGTTAATTTCACCTTGACGAAGCAGGTATCTTTCCCCTATTGTTGTGCTTGTTGACTAAGTTAGTTGCATATTGAACCAGCTGTGAAACTGTCAAAAAAAAGCGAATATGGCCTTAGGGCTTTACTTGAGCTCACGATTGCACATGGGAAAACTACCTTACAGCGCCATGAAATCGCGGATCGCCAACGCATCCCGATCGAATTTTTGGAGCAAATCCTCCTCACACTCAAACGAGCGGGGCTCGTCGCAAGCCGACGGGGTATCAAGGGTGGATACACGCTGATCAAACAGCCCAGGGAGATCACACTTGGTCACGTCATACGCCTACTTGATGGCCCACTCGCGCCAATTGGGTGCGTCAGCAAGACCGCCTATCAAAAATGCAATGAATGCCCTTATGCAAACAAGACACGGTGTCCTCTCCAACAAGTCATGGGCGCGGTCCGCGATGCAATTGCCGGGATCCTCGATCACTATACGCTTGCTGACTTTGCCTCCAACCGTTCGGAAGTCTGACCTTTGATGGATACAGTCGTTCTAGTCCTCATTACGTTTGTGGCCGCCACAGTAAATGGCGCCCTAGGCTATGGCTTTTCCTCCATCACCGTTCCGGTCGCCCTGTTGTTTTACACCAATCGCATCTTGAATCCGGCCCTTGTGCTCATCGAACTCGTCATCAACACTTATGTTCTCTTCATCAACCGGAAGAGCATCCCCAACGTCTTCTGGCGTGTCGCTCCTATTCTTGGCGGCCTGGCGGTCGGAGTCGGCATCGGCAGCTATCTTCTCTTTTTGGTGCAACCAGCATGGATCAAATTTGTCACCTATTTTTTTCTGCTGCCCTTGATTCTTCTCCAGGCTGCTGGCATTCGGAAACCCATTCGCGCTGAAAAAGCTATAGGGGTACCGTTTGGAATAGGGCTCGGCACGCTCTACTCCGTCACGACGATTTCCGGCCCCCCCTTGGCTCTCCTCTTTAACAATCAAGGCTATCCGAAACAAGACTTCCGTGCTGCCTTGGGGATCATTCGTCTGGCGGAGTCGTCACTCACAGCGATCGCTTACGGGTTTATCGGTTTCTACAGTGCCGGCAGCATGGAAATTATTCCGTATATTGTTCCCAGCGTCATAGTTGGAATTCCGCTCGGAACGTATCTCATTCGCTTGATGGATCCAGAAACATTCCGGCGCATTTGCATGGCATTCGACGGGATAATTGTGGGATTCGGCCTGTCTCGAGTCTTAGTCGAGTTAGACCTTGCCTCACCGGTGACGACCTATAGCATCCTGTTGATCGTGGTTTTCGCGAACGGCTATCTGCTTTTTAGATATTTTAAAGATCGCACTGATCACCAGCCTATCCCCCCTTAATCACTTCGGGCGTGACTCGTTCATGTGAGACTTGTTTGCTCAAGAAAAAATAGCGCCGAACACAAGAAACCCCTCCTCCCTGATTTTTCAGTATCTTATCCCCTGCTAATCATCACGGTACTTGAATGGTGAACCCTTCACACATTCCATCTTCACCAGCATGATGAAATGCATAACTAATTGATTAATTTGAAAACTATAAATTGCTCGAGCTGGCATTTGATTTGCTTTGCCCAGATTCGTCCAGCCTTGCATACTTGAGCTGCAAGGAGCTACAGCAATTCATCTTGAATAGGAGAGATTCGTATGCTGGAAAATGCAAGTTCGGTCGGCTTCTTGTATCGGCAATTCACGAGATCGATAGCTGGTCTGATCATACTGGGCGTTATCGCGCTTCCATTAACTGGGTGTAGCGATAACGAAGGAGGAGGAGGTCCCGCCATTTCTTCGCTCTCCACATCAGCAGATACCAATGAACCTACGAACACAACCGACGACTCTACGCTCGACCCTACTCTTGAAGAACCAGTTCTCGGTGGGGAAGAGCCCATTGATTCTCCCCTTTTGTTGGCGGAGGGAACTGATGCCGATTCGTCTACTGACCTTGTCCCTGATCTCAATGCATCTGACCCCGAAGAAGACTCGCTCGCCTCTCTAATTGATGCGCCACAGGGAAAACCGACCATTTCTATGGCTTCTACGCCAACTGGAGCAGCCGCAAGCGTAATGTGGCAACCAGTTCCAGATCCTAAAGTGAAGGGGTATTATGTCCATTACGGGAAGCAGCCGTCCGAGGATCCAGGTGTATGCGCTTACGACGACAGAATTGCCGCTGAGGCTCCAGATGTAACCATTGCTGAGCTTGAACCTAACACGCCATACTTCTTTGCCGTGAGCGCTTATGGTAGCCTCGAGAGTCCCTGTTCGAGTGAAGCCTCCGCGATCACACCTCCCGCCGGGGCTTGAGACAACCCTGACACAGTGCTGCCTATCCCCAATTAAGCTCCCCTGGAGAAAAACCAGGGGAGCTTGTTCATTGACCTCCACCTAGGCGATTTGTTAGCCTCACCTTCTGTTTCTTGACTGGGAAGATAGTATAGACAACTAGTTCATTTACACTGTTCCGTCCCGATCTTGAAAGGACCTTCAATGGCTGGTTCACCTGCTTCGTCAGAATTGCTTACGACCTTACACAATAAGGCAACCCAACTCCGCATCGACAGCGTGCGGGCCACAAGCGAAGCAGGCAGTGGTCATCCGTCGAGCTGCGCCTCGGCTGCGGATATCGTCGCCGCCTTGTTTTTCTCCGTCATGCGGTACAATCCTCAGAATCCCAAAGCGCTCAACGGCGATCGCTTCGTTCTCTCAAAGGGGCATGCTGCCCCATTGTTATACGCAGCCTGGGCGGAAGCTGGACTCTTCCCTGTGAGTGATCTTTTAAAATTACGCACCCTGACATCTGACCTCGAGGGCCACCCAACGCCTCGGCTCCCATTTGTTGACATGGCGACTGGTTCTCTGGGTCAAGGACTTCCGGTTGGGGTCGGTATTGCGTTGAATGCAAAGTTCGTCGACAACCTTGAGTACCGAACTTACGTTCTCATGGGAGACGGTGAATCGGTGGAGGGATCTGTTTGGGAAGCTGCCGAGGTTGGCCGCCAGTACGGTTTAGATAATCTGTGTGCGATCGTGGATGTCAACCGTCTTGGACAAAGTGATCCCACCATGCTACAGCACGATATGGACGCCTACCGCTCCCGCTGGGCGGGATTTGGCTGGCATGCGCTTATCGTCGACGGCCACGATTTCGGCGCCATACTCAAGGCGTTCGATGAAGCTGCTCGTACGAAGGGACGACCGACCGTACTGCTCACCAAAACCTATAAAGGAAAGGGCATCTCTCTCATCGAGAACAAACCAGATTGGCATGGGAAGCCCCTGAAAAAAGGGGACGAGACCCAGAAGGCTCTCGACGAGCTCACAAAGCAATTGAGCCCAACCGGCACAGCGACTCACATTACAAAACCATCGGTTGCCACCATCCCTTCCCACACCATCGGCACCATGCCGCCAGCCCCGTACAAGATCGGCGAATCAATTGCAACACGGGAAGCATTTGGACTCGCCCTTGAGACACTCGGCTCCGTGAATCCCCTCGTCGTCGCGCTTGACGCCGATGTGAAGAACTCCACGTACACCGACAAATTCGGCAAGAAGTTTCCGAATCGGTTTTTTGAGAGCTTCATCGCGGAGCAAAACATGGTGGGCGCAGCCGCTGGGCTGGCGGCCTGCGGAAAGATCCCCTTCGCCGCCACGTTCGCCTGCTTTTTAAGTCGCGCTTACGACTTCATCCGCATGGCCGCGATCAGCGGGTCAAACATCAAGCTGGTCGGTACACATGTCGGCGTGAGCATCGGAGAGGATGGGCCGTCCCAAATGGGACTCGAAGACATCGCCATGATGGCAGCCCAGCCCAATGTGACCGTGCTCTATCCATCAGATGGCAACTCAATGTATCGCTTGATTGAAGTCACCGCGAATCACAAGGGGATGGTCTATGTGCGAGCCGGTAGACCTAAAAGTCCTGTGCTCTATGGACCAGAAGAAATGTTCCACATTGGAGGCAGCAAAATTCTCCGAGAGAGCCCATCCGATGTGCTCACGATCGTCTCCGCTGGCGTGACCTTATTTGAAGCTTTGAAAGCATACGATCAATTGAAGGCAGCCGGCATCACCGTTCGCGTTATAGATCTCTACAGCATTGCTCCTATCGATAGAAACACCTTATTAGGTAGTGGGAGATCGACGCAGGGGCGCATCCTCACGGTGGAAGACCACTATGCCCATGGTGGACTCGGTGATGCTGTTCTGAGTGCCGTTGCTACCGAGGGGATCAAGGTCCATAAACTGGCTGTCCGTGAAATCCCCCATAGCGGGAAACCGGAAGAGCTGGTAGATCACTATGGCATTGGAGTGCGATCCATCGTCGAGGCAGCTACACAGTTTATTAAATAGCCGATCATGCATAAAGCACGATCGTGTCCTCGATCGGCTGCTCTATATCCAAGCTCCTGTGAGGACTGGTAAGACTTACATACCAATAAAGTCATTATCCATGGGCGCGCAGCCCGCTCTCCTATGCTTTCATTTTTCCGACAAAATAAGTTATGGTATAGTTCATATGAGGATGTAATCTGACTCAAGTAAATACACAGGCCCAATATCCACTACAACTAAGCAGGAGGTACGAATGCGAAGGACCGTACGCGTTTCAGTTTTAGCAATGGGATGCGCCCTAATGCTTTCCGGAGGTGTAGCCTCCGCTGAGGATCTGCCCCCGTTGGCTCCGGTTCCACCCGAGTATGCTGATAAGAAAATGCCGTCTGGTGGATGGACCGATCCAAAAGCCATTGAAGAGGGCAAGAAGATTTATAAAGGCGAATTCAAGACCGAGGTCAACTGCAGCAGTTGCCACGGGGATGACGGGAAACCAAAGAAAAAGGGTGCGCGGGACCTTCGTGATCCGAAAGTCGTCTGCCGCTTCTCAGACGCATACTGGTTCTGGCGCGTCGCCGAAGGGATCCCAAAGACCAAGATGAAGGGTAATAAGGGACTTCTATCCGAGGAGCAAATCTGGCAAGTGATGGCGTACGAAAATCAGTTCTCGCACGACGGTAAGCCAGCTGACCGGTCCTGCTACAAACCCTGAGGCGGAAATTCTTGGACGAAGAGACGTTGTGATCAGCTGATCACACGCAAAGGGGGAGAGAGCCTGAGGCTCTCTCCCCCTTCTCATTGACATCGATTCTTGTCGAGGTTTCAGGTTTGGTTAGGAGCCACAAAGACAAGTACCTTGAGCCGCCCGCTTGTATGGTTTTTCACCCCGTGCTCTTCTCCAGCTGAAGCCATCGTGCCCTGGCCCGCACCAAGTACCCGCTGTTCGGTGCCGACCTGAAACGTTCCTTGCCCCTCCAAAATAATATACACCTTGTCTTGATGGCCATGTACATGACCTTTTTGTTCTTGGCCTGGCTCGAAACAATAGACATCACAGAAGAATCGATCCGTTTGGAAGAGATTGTTCTTCTTCATCTTCCCACTGCTGAATTGGTGAAAATCGGCAAGTGTGACAACATTCATCGCAAATACTCCACAATGTAGCTGATCATGGCAAATGTGACAGTAGTTTCCGGTACGAATGCTTGAGTTCGTTCAGGGCAGCATTCATCCCCTCTCGAACTTGGTGCCATTTTTCATCAGTGGTTTCCCTCAAAGCATCTAATTTCTGCCTGACATCGTCTTTCTTCTTTTCCAGCTCATTGAGCGACTGCTGAAGATCTGCCCGTGTGGACTCCGAGGCCCTCGCGATCTTCTCCCGCAACCTGATGATTTGCTCCTGAATAGCCACCAACTCCTGTTGTGCCTTCCGCTGGAATGCCTCCTTCTGCTGAGTCGTATATTCCCTGGTTGCCTCGATCGTTTCCTGAGCTTCCTTCACAACCTTTTTGGTACTCGCGGTGGGTTCAGCTGCCATACTCGATACAGGTACTATTCCCGCAACGGCTAAAAGTACGACGATTCCCGTGATCAGACTTCGACTCATACCCCCCTCCCAAAGACTACGAAGTATAGTCTGCCATCTTCCCAAAGTCACGAGCGCTAAACTTTCACTAGGGATCAACCGAGAAAGATAGTCGTAACCGACCGACTCTCGTTCGAGGAGCGGCTTCTATGGCACCGGAAATAGGATCGGCAACCACCCCAGTTGAGCGGCTGGAACAGTCATTAATTCAGAAAATCGAGACTGGTGAGCTTGAGCTCCCCCTACTCCCGCAAGCAGCCAGTCAGGTGATGGCCTTGGCATCAGATCCAGCCGCCGACGCGGCAAAACTCTCGGCTTTGATTCACCAAGATCAAGCACTCGCTGCGCATGTATTGCGGATCGCCAATTCCCCAGCCTATATGCCCCGAAGTCCCGTCGTGTCTCTCCAACATGCGGTGGCCATGCTGGGCATTACCTTGCTGTCAGAGATTGCCTTTACGGCATCGCTCAAATCAGGCGCGTTCAAGGCACCTGGGCATGAAGAGGATGTGAAGCGCCTGTGGCGTCACTCGCTGGCGAGCGGCGCTTGTGCCAAAGAAGTTGCCCGCATGAGGCGTGTCAACGTCGAAAGTGCGTATCTCTGTGGGCTGCTGCACGAAATCGGAAAACCGGTCGTTTTGCAAACGGCAACGGCACTCGCACAGACGCAGCGTCTCACCCTTGAGAAAGCAATCCTATCCGGATGGATCGATGGGTATCATTCCCGTGTTGGCACCCTCATTGCAGAGAAATGGGGCTTACCCAAACAAGTCGCCACGGCCATTCAATACTACGACGATTACGATCATGCCGGATCATTCCGTCAGGAGTGTCTACTCACGTGCGCCTCCGATAGACTCGCGAGTCATATGCTCGCGCCAGAGGATATGTCAGATGAGTCGCTGCGCACGCAACCGGTCTTTGCAGAATTAAACCTGTACCCGAACGACATCGACCAGCTCTTGACTAAGAAGGACCAGGTGCTGGCGGTGGTAAATGCGCTAAATCTATGAGCATACCCGTTACGTTCGATATCATCATCATTGGAGCCGGCCCTGCCGGCCAGAAGGCGGCGGTCCAAGGGGCCAAGGCAGGGAAACGCGTCGCCCTGATTGAACGAGAACGCGGGATCGGCGGCAGCTGTGTTTATCGTGGGACAATTCCCAGCAAGACATTGCGTGAAAGCGCACTCCACCTCGACCAGCTCAAGCGGGCCGGCGAGGCCCTCCAATTTACGCTCAAACCCGATACTCAGATCGCCACACTCCTGAGTCGGCTTGAAAATGTCGTTCAGGCACATGACTCCTTCATGAGTCAACAGCTCCGTCGGAACGGTATTTCGTTGCTGCATGGACGGGCACGGTTCTTGAGTGAGCACATCATTGAAATGCAAACCGTTGACGGAGCGAAACAACAATTCACAGCCGATACGATCGTGATCGCTACCGGCTCACGTCCCAGAACGCCCAAAGAGATTCCTGTCGATCATGAACACATCCTGGACAGCGACTCACTCCTTTCGATGATGTACCTCCCACAGTCTTTGACAGTCCTCGGCGGTGGGGTCATCGCGTGTGAGTATGCGTCCATTTTTTCGCTGCTTGGTGTCGAGGTCACTCTGATTGACCGTGCTCCATACCCATTACAATTTATGGATCACGAACTTGTGAAACAGTTCGTGGAGGGTTTTGAGCGCCAGGGTGGTCACTATCTCGGGGGAAAGCAGATTGCAGAGGTTCGTTGGGACGATGTGGCCCACGTCGTCACCTCGCTAACCGACGGGACCACCATCAAAAGCGAGAAAATGCTCGTCGCACTTGGTCGGCAATCGAACGTAGAAGACTTAAATCTTTCGGCAGCGAACATAACGGTTTCGGGAAAAGGTCTCATTCCCACAAATCAGTACTGCCAGACGGATATCGGCCACATCTATGCGGTTGGCGATATGGCTATGGGCCCTGCCCTCGCCTCGAAGGCGATGGAGGAGGGTCGACGGGCTGTCCGCCACGCCCTCAATCTCCCGATCGGTGACGCAGCCTCGACCATTCCACTGGGCATCTATACGATTCCGGAAATGGGAAGCATCGGCCTTGATGAAAAAAGTGCGCAGGAGCGATATAAAGCCCCATTGATCGGGCGGGCGAAGTTTGAAGAGATTGCTCGCGCTCAAATATCAGGGGCAGGCCACGGCTTACTGAAGATGGTGGCTGATCCTGAAGGAGAGCACCTCCTTGGGGTCCAGGTGGTCGGAGATTCAGCCACCGAACTGGTACATATCGGACAATTGGCTCTCCAAAGTTCTGCCACGGTCGAATCGTTCATCGACAACATCTTCAATTTTCCGACCTACGCAGAAGCCTACCGGATCGCCGCGTTGGACATCTTGGGGCAAGTGGCGAAGCGCCGAGCAGCCAAAGCGGCATAGTTTTCACACAACTAGCCCAACAACTCGTATGCGGTAAGTGTTGGACCGAAGTGCCGGCCTATTCGCTGATGGTTACCAGTGGCAGATGGCCCACATCGATCCTAGCTGGCCTTGCTATCCCTCCAGGTATCTCTAGCTCGCCTTCTTCAGCCTCCTGACCGCCGGAGTCTTGTTCTCTTCTTCCTCATCGGAGAAAGCTGTATCATCATCTCGTTCTTGCTGCTGATGTTCGACCCATCGCACACCGATCAATGTGCCGACAAAGAGCAGCAGAGCGAGCGGCACAATCAAGATCCCCGTCCTCTTTAGACGCTCCACGGGAGGGAGCAGACTCACGTCCGGCTGAGCAAGGGAGTAGGTCATCTTCGCCCATGCCACTGTCTCATCCTGGTCCTTCATGGGTTCGACGACTGTCAAAAGAAGCTCGTTGGCTTGATCCGGGTTTCGAGAAACCACTTCCTGATTTTGTGCTCGCACTAAGATCCAAGCAATATCTCGAACTTGCTGCCCGATCTGGGATGGATTCTTTGCAGCCACAATCATATTGTCCGAATCAAGCACCACGGCATCCACAAGTCCCTCTTGAGCGAATCCGGTCTGCAGCATTTCCTGGATTCGGAAGAGGTCCGTCTGTACTAGCCCGCCTCCGAGCGAGGCAAAGACCCGGCTGACTGCTACGGCCTGCCGCTCACCAGCTGCATGTGCCTGTGCGATCAACTGTGTCGCTCGTTCTTGCTCATGCCCCTTCAGGGTGTAGTGGACGGTACCACCGATCGCAATTGCCATGATTGCCGTGAGAGCGGTCGTCACGCATAGTGAGCATGCGCCCCTTTCATTACCCAAGAAACCCATAAAGACCTCCGACTTTTCTTCGATCTACTTAGAAGGACGCAATTCTATTTAAACTCGAACTCTACGGTCACCGTCCCACTGGCTGGAACTTGGATTTCCTTATGCAACACTCCCAGCGTTTCATGCCACACAGATATGGCATGAAGTCCCGGCGGCAATCCTGCTATCCGAAATTGCCCCGTCTCATTCGTCTGGTCGAAGAAGGAATCGCTGAAGACATACCGATAGGCCTTCATGAATTTATGAACATTGCACTTGATCAGATACAGACCTTCCTTTTTCAGCGGCTTCCGGATCGGGTTCCCACCAGCCACCACCGCAACGTTCAACACCGTTCGGCTGCTGAGGGTCACGTTCGTATTATGCATGACCGGGTCGTCGTTTGAGATTTCCATCTGTGCCCCAGCTCTCAAGGCCGCCACACGAGGATAAAATGCACATTGCTGGTTCTTCACGACTGAGACGTGAAGCGGAACATCGTTAGTGATTGCGCGTTCAACACCAACATGCATGATCGCATCGCGAACTCCGTGACTGGTGGGGTCGACGGAAAGGGGCACGGCATTGACGGTTGGCCCACAGACCTCAGTATCCCTTGTCACTTGCTCCTGCGTCGGCAGTGGAACAGTCCCGTGATACAGCACCCGCCCTACGATGACGGGACCAGTTGCGGAAGCAGTTTGACTTCCAGGAACCATGACTATCTCTCGAAACCCTTTTCACAGGAAGGCCTACACGCCGTTATCCAGCGGTGGATGGTTCCAAAAACCCCCGATTCTCTTCTCAGTCCTCAGGGCATCGATGAAAAGATGGTTCGGACAACTCAGTTGGGTATTCCCGTAATTGATGAGTCCGCATGGAAAAACCTGGCGACTATGCAACGAGCAGGACGCCCGAACGCCGTGCAGAAAATTCTCTCTGCATACCTTTCGGATTCCAAGTGGCTGATTCTTGAAATACGTGAGGCCATCCAAACCGGAGACGCGGCAACGCTCAATGCTGGGGCCCATCAGTTAAAATCAGCCAGCGCGCAAGTGGGTGCCCTGGCCGCCGCGTTCCACGCAGGTGAAATCGAGCGGTTGACACGGGAACAGGGCCTGGACGCCGCGGCGAACCTGCTTGAACCGCTCGAGGAAAGCGTTGAGATGGCCTGCCAGTTTTTCGAAGAAAAGATCCGCGCGCGAGCCGCATGACTTCGTAACAGTACGGGTATTATGCGACGTGAGTATCTTCTTGTGCTCTCTTGTAGGGTTCCAACTCCAAGGCCTTGATCACATGGTGGAGCCTGGCCCATTCATCCGGACTGAGGTTGACAAATTCGCACCCAAAACTGCCGGCTCGACACCATCGCACGACGGACTGGGAAATCTGGATGGGCGGTTCGTCCCCGGACGCATGAATCCGTAGCTGAAGGATCGTCCCAGGCTTCATATCGATGAGGCTGAAGACACGACAACCTCGAATGGAAAGATCGTTGAGAGTGCCATCGCCCGCTACAACATTTGCCGAGCTGAATGAGCTTCGAAATTCAACCGGAAACCGAGTATCCTTTCGTTGTTCCATGGGTACGACCATGAGACAGTGAGTGGCTACCCCTTTATATTGCCGATCGGATGCAATTCCGCTACTGTGTTTGAAGGTTCTACGCGGCCCGTTCTCTGCATTTGGTCGGAATAGCCCCTGAGAGCAATCGCACAAATTCTTCTTCCGGCATCGGGTAGCCATAGAAATGTCCCTGGACTTGATCGCACTCATATTGATGAAGGAGCTCCACCTGTTCGTCGGTTTCCACTCCCTCTGCCAACACGGCAAGATTCATACTGTGCGCGAGGGAGATGATCGCGCGAGTAATTGAGGCGTTGGCAGCATTGCGTGTGATGTCCTGGGCGAACGATTGGTCGATCTTGAGCATGTTCAAAGGAAACCGCTGGAGATGACTCAACGAGGAATAGCCTGTCCCAAAATCATCGATCGACAACCGAACCCCCATTGCTCTGAGATCCTGCAGCATGGCGATGGAGGTCTCTACATGTTGCATCGTAATAGATTCCGTTAATTCCAATTCCAGATATTCCGGGTCAAGCTGGACTTCCCGCAACACCCTCGCAATTTCGTTCGTCAATGAAGGCCCATGGAAGAATGAATTGGAGACATTCACCGACACCCGGATGGGAGCGTACCCCGCATCTTGCCACGCTTTATTTTGCCGGCACGCCATGGTGAGCACTTCCTCATCCAGCTTGCGAATCATCCCTGTCTCAATCGCCACGGAAAGAAACGCGGCAGGCAACAGCATTCCCTGATGGGGGTGACGCCATCGGACCAAGGCTTCTGCCCCCACGATTTGGTTGGTCCGGATATCCACTTGAGGCTGGTAATACACGAGCAACTCGTGACGTTCCAGCGCCCTCCGCAAATCGTTTTCCATCTCCAGTCGCTCGGCAGCCAACGCATTCATGGTAGCTGAATAAAACTGAAAATTATTCCGACCCTGCTCTTTGGCGTGATACATCGCGACGTCCGAACTCTTCAGCAGAAGATCCACCGAATCCCCATCGGTTGGAAAGATCGCGATCCCTACACTGGCCGTTACGGAAACCTCATGCCTATCGATCAAGAACGACGTGGCCAACGCTTCTAATATGCGACGCGCGACCGTCCCGGCATCCTGAGCATCCCGAATGTTGGTCAGCAACACGGTGAATTCATCTCCACCTAAGCGGGCGAGTTCGTGCGTTTCGCCCTGCTCCACCGACCGACCGATGGAATCGCTGTGCCGGACAGAATCCGCCAAACGGTCCGCTACCTGTTTTAAGAGTAGATCGCCGACGTTATGGCCTAACGTATCGTTGATGACTTTGAATCGATCCAAGTCGAGGAACAAGACCGCCAGAGTCGTTCGGTAACGACGTGCATGGGCCAGCGCTTGCGTGACACGATCTTTGAACAACACACGGTTCGGCAGCCCGGTCAGGCTGTCATAATAGGCCAACCGGTGGATTTCCCGTTCCGAGCGCTTTCGTTCGCTGATGTCCTTTGCTGTTCCTACAATCGTGAAAGACTTCAGCTGATCATCGAATACCGCCTCGGCCTGTAAATTCGCGGCAAACTCACCTCCGTTTGGCAGGATGATCCGATGATCGATATCGCACGGCTTCCGCTCCTCAAGAATCGACTTCAGCGCCTGGTCGACACGCTCGCGGTCCTCTTTCTGGACCATCTTGAGAAAGGCTTCTTTCGTCCCTCGGAACTCTTGGAGCCGAATGCCCATTAACCGACAGAGTTCTGGCGACGCCGTAAAGCGATCCGTAGAGGGATGCCATTCCCAGTTACCGATCTTGGCGATACGCTGCGCCAGGCCAAGCCGAGCTTCGCTGCGCAGGAGTGCGTTGAGCATGATGCTTCCACGCAACATGTACCGAACTCGATGCTCCAAGATCGCTGCCTTCATCGGCTTAGGGATGAAATCCGTGGCACCATGCTT
>Ga0224496_10000898_pt1 | contig 19434 bp, 13 predicted proteins | sample SF_Jul11_sed_USG_2_FD_168127 | JGI IMG/M metagenome (GOLD analysis project Ga0224496, IMG submission 168127) | Sediment microbial communities from San Francisco Bay, California, United States - SF_Jul11_sed_USGS_8_1 | ecosystem: Environmental > Aquatic > Marine > Sediment | place: USA...
CGGGAATGTAGTCCGCCTGCCCCTCCTCCACCGCCTTGCGGACGTTGGCGCCCACGAAGAGGGCCTTGGTGCGGAAGCTGCTGGCGTATTTGGCGTCCGCATAGGGGGCTTCTCCCTCTGTGTGCAGATGGACAATCTCCACATCACGCAATTCACTGGCCCGCTCGGTCATTGCCCTTATCAGGCGCTGGGGGGCGCCGGCCACGGAGTGGATGAAGACACGGCTTCGGGGACGGATTATGGAAACAGCTTCGTCCGGCTGAACCAGCTTGATTTTATGAGTCATGATCGCCACCCTCGCTTTAAAGTGAACCCACCCCTTGTAGCACCCGCCATCTGGAGTCTACATAGGGAATATATGCCCGTTGGCCAAATGACGCAATGTATTCCCATGGCGCCGGTGGTGGCTTGGGAAAGCCTACAGCATCGTCGAGTGGTCATAGAACTTGAAAGTTCCCTTTTCTTCCTTTTTGGCGAAATACATGGCGCGGTCCGCTTTATTTATCAGGTCCTCCCCCGTCAGCCCATCGTCAGGATATACGCTGATCCCCAGGCTGGCCTGAATGCACACAGTGTCTGTCCCCACGGTCAGCTCGGTGGAGGAGAGAGAATCCAATATTTTTCTGGCGATTTCGCCCGCATCCGCGGCGCCACTTAGCTTGGGAACCAATATGGTGAACTCGTCTCCACCGAATCTGGAGACAGAGTCGCTCTCCCGCAGCGCCCCGCTGATTCTGTCTGCGGCCATCTGCAGCACCAGGTCGCCTGCGTTATGGCCCAGCATATCGTTGATCTGCTTGAAGTTGTCCAGGTCCATAAAAATGGTGGCCACCTGGAAGCCCTCGCGCTTGGCGTGGGCCAATTCCACGTCCATCCTCTCGAAAAACATCCTGCGGTTGGGCAGATGGGTGAGGGGATCGTGGAAAGCCAGGTGGTGGACCAGGTCCTCGTTATCTTTTTTATATGTTATGTCGCTGAAAACGCCGGTGTAGTGGGTGGTCTCCCCATGGGCGCTTTTCATGGCTGTGATGGAGAGCCATTCGGCGTAGATCTCTCCGCTTTTGCGCCGGTTCCATATCTCACCTTGCCAGCCTCCGCTATTAACCAGCCTATTCCACATATCGTGATAGAAATCCTTGTCGTGACGACCGGACTGCAGGATGCTGGGTCGCTTTCCTATCACCTCCTCGGGGGCGAAGCCTGTCACCCTGGTGAAAGCGGGGTTGACGAACTGGATCACCCCCTTGGTATCAGAAATTATGATTCCTTCGTTGATGTTGTCAAAGACGGTATTGGACATGCGAATTTTTTCGTCCGACCTTTTCTGATTTGTAATGTCCTCTATCACCCACACAGCGCCAGCTGCCGGGGCCTTGTGGTCCAGGGCTCTGCCAGTGACGGTAGCCCAGAATTTGGATCCGTTTTTCCTGGCGAACATCCGCTCGGACATGAATACCCCATCCGGAAGCGACTCCACAGAGCCGGTGGATGGGCGGGCCTCGTCCTTGTCCTGGGAAAACAGGCCTTGGGCGTTCATTCCTTCCATCTCCTTTTTTCCATAACCGAAAATCTGCTCCGCCTTGGAGCTCGCCCTGGAGATCTTCCCCTTCTTCACCAGGACCACACCCATCCGGGAAGCGTCGATGATGGCGCCCAGCTCCTGAAGCGCGGCGTATAGCATCTTTTCCACTTCGAATGTCGAGGAGATATCCCTGAAGATGATGATCCAGCTATTGTCTTGCGTCCCGGATGCCACGCTCCTGCATAAAAGCTCGAATGTCCTGCCATCCTTCAATAGCACCCGATCCACATGATCCTCGCTTCTACACGACAGAATCTCCTCCGGATTCATGGACAGCTCTTTCCCTTCCTGTATCTGTCCCGCCATGTGAGCTCTAAGCTGGATTTCATTCCCCTTCTCCAGCATGAGCCTGGGCAGCCTCCACATCTGCTGAAATTTCCAGTTGCAGGTTATCACCTTGCCATCGGCCCCCATCAACACGGCGCCATCCGGCATCGCCTCCAGCAAAGACTTGGCGAAATCATCCCTGGCGCCAGGATCCTTGCTCCCTTGCTCTTCCTGGGGCCGTAGGGGAATCATCAGAGCCGCCAATCCCTGTTTATGTTTGGAGGTGAATGGGACGACACTGGCCTGCAACTCAACCACCTTTCCTGATCTGGCGTCCTTTACCTTGATAACAATCCCACGTTTCTGGAAAAGGGCCGCGCCCATATCCTTTTTTATCGTTTCCTTGTCGTTTAGGATCACATCGGTAATTTTATGGGTCAGCAGATCCCCACTGCTGACACCGAACAGTCCCAGGGCCGCCAGGTTGGCCTCCAAAATGGTCAGGGAGACAGGGTCCAAGTACACGCATGCGTACCGGCTGGAAAGAAACGCTTTCTCCAGGCTGATTTCCACGCTCATCCCCTTGCCAGCTCCGGGTTTTTCAGGTTCCGGTCCAGATGCAGGTGTTTCGGGAAAAGTGTCCTGCGCCCCAGGTGGTGTGACAGGTTCGAACTCAGGGACAGAGACATATCCGCTCCTTCCCAACTCCTCGGAACCTCAGCTGGCCTTCCCCATTTTGTCCATGATCCATATATGCGCGCTACAAATAGGGAAGCAACCCTTATAATATCAAATGCGGATGTGATTTCGGGCCGCAATCCGGCCTGAACGCGATAGTCACAATCTGAAACAGTATACATAAGCGGAACCTCGAAAGACACAATTTCCAGCCTATTGGACGACTTGTCCACGGGTCTTGTTGATATTGTAACTAAAAATGCTAGTTCCACCACGAAATAAATTCTTGAATATAGCCATGTCTTATTTCCGGCCTAGACACCGAAAGAGAAGCTGGGCCAGTGTCGCCTCACTAGATATTCAATGCCAATCGACTCCCACAGATAATATCCAGATGGTAGTCGACCACGTATCCGGTTGACAGGGGAGCTCTTATCCGTTTATATCTGTGACAGTTACGATTATTATTTGTCTTAGATCAAGATGGTGATAAATGGGAAAGAAAATCAGGAAGGCTGTTTTCCCCGTGGCGGGGATGGGGACCCGGTTCCTGCCAGCTACCAAGGCCTCGCCCAAGGAGATGCTTCCGCTGGTGGATAAGCCGATGATACAGTATGTGGTGGAGGAAGCCGTGGAGGCTGGCATCACGCAGATGATAATGGTCACCGGGCGTAACAAACACTCCATCGAGGATCATTTCGACAAATCGGTGGAGCTGGAGCTGCTGCTGGCAGGTAAAGGGGATGAAGCAAACCTGGAAATGGCGCGAAAGATATCGGAGATGTGTGAGTTTTGCTACATCCGCCAGAAGGAGCCAAAAGGACTGGGCCACGCCATCCTGCGAGCCAGGGAAATAGTGGGCGACGAGCCTTTCGCCGTCCTGCTGGGTGACGACATCATCCACTCCCCTGGTCGGCCTGTCATTGGGCAGTTGATGGAGACATTCGATATAAAACAGGCTCCCGTGATCGCCGTGGAGAAAGTCCCCATGGAAAACGTCTCCTCCTACGGGGTGGTAGATCCATCCGGTGAACTCGAAGGGGCTCTCCACCAGATTAAAAGCATGGTGGAAAAACCCCCCATCGACAAGGCGCCCTCCAACCTGGCGATCATCGGCAGGTATATTCTGACACCGGAGATATTCGACTTTATCGACGCCACGAAACCGGACGCCAAGGGAGAGATACAGCTCACCACCGCCTTGAACAGCCAGCTGGAAAAAACGACGGCCTACGCCCTGGAGTTTTCCGGAACACGATACGACGCCGGCGACAAGCTTGGGTTTTTAATCGCCACGGTTGAATACGCCCTTCGATCCGAGCCGCTGGGGGAGAAGTTCCGGGAATACTTGAAAAAGATCAAATTATGACACCGCTGGGCGCCTCTTTTTTCCTTGGAACTAAAGTGGTGTGATAGAATTTGCATGAATAAAGGAATGAGAGGCCACCGGGCCTGTCATCCAGTGAGGCGCTATGGGTTCTGAAGATAAGAAAAAACCGATGTACCGTCCGGGGTATTCCTACCCCACCTCCATGGAACGCGGCGCCGGGGGAATGAGCGAACCTAGCGAACTGGTGGGGGAGACCCGGTTTGTGCCCATGGACGTTTTTGAGAGCGACACCAGCCTGGTGCTGGAGCTGGATCTGCCCGGTATAACCATATCGGATGTTAATGTGTCTGTGCAGGATATTTGGCTGGTGATTGAGGGCGCCAAGAAGGATATCATCGATGTGAAGGAGAAGGCGGAATTCCTGTGCTCCGAGCGCTCCTTCGGCCCGTTCAAGCGAATATTCAAGATATCCGCTGCGCTGGATTTGGACGCAGCCTCGGCTACATATCATCAAGGAACCCTGATTGTGCTGCTACCAAAACTTTCCGACAGGCGAAGACGTATCCGTAAAATAAAAGTGACCAGGGCGGAGGATAAAGAATAGAAAATGAGCGAAAAGATAGAAGAAAATTCCAAGGGAAAAGCGATCCCGGAGATCACCGATGATTTTATAATTCCAGGAGAGCTCCCCCTTCTTCCAGTGCGGGACATTGTGGTGTTCCCATTTATGATCCTGCCGCTATATGTGGGGCGGGCAGCATCCATCGAGGCGGTGAACGCCGCCTTGGCTGCGGACAGGATGATGCTTCTGCTCACCCAGAAGGATTCCCAGGTGGAAGAGCCGTCCCGGGAGGACCTCTATTCCGTCGGCACCGTCGCCATGATCATCAGGATGCACAAACAGCCCGATGGCCGGGTTAAGATACTTGTGCAAGGCTTGGCGAAGGCCAGGCTGGAGGAATTCGCGAATAGTGACCCGTATATAAGCGCCAAATTCAACAGAATCCCGGACCCGGAGGATAAAACCAGGAGCACAGAGGAGAAGCCAAGCGAACTGGAGGACGAGGCGATACTGCGCTCCGTTCGCGGGCAACTGGAAAAAGTCATCAATATGGGCAAGGCCATCTCGCCCGATATTCTGGTGATCAGCCAGCACCTGGACCAACCGGGGAAACTTGCCGACCTGGTGGTCTCAAACCTCTCCTTGAAGGTGGCCGACTCCCAATCGGTTCTGGAAATCATTGACCCGCGCGAAAGACTGTCAAAGGTTTCCGACCTTCTGAACCGGGAAGTGGAGCTTCTGAGCATGCAGCAGAAGATCCAGGAGGCCGCCCACGAGGAGATGACAAAAACCCAGCGGGAGTATTACCTGCGCGAACAGCTCAAGGCGATCCAGAAAGAGCTGGGTGAAATCGACGAAAAGACGGAGGAGATAAACGACTTTCAGGAGAAGATCAAGGCCGCGGGGATGCCTAAAGAAGTGCGGCAGGAGGCGGACAAACAACTAGGCCGTCTCTCCAAGATGCATACAGAGTCCGCCGAAGCCACTACCGTACGCACCTACCTTGAGTGGATGGTGGAAATTCCCTGGGGCAAAGCCACAAAGGACAACCTGGACTTAAAGCTGGCCCAACACACTCTAGATGAGGACCATTACGGCCTGGAGAAGATAAAGGAGCGCATAATCGAGTTCCTTGCGGTGCGCAAGCTAAAGGAACATACCAAAGGACCCATACTCTGCTTCGTGGGTCCCCCCGGCGTGGGAAAGACCAGCCTTGGCAAGTCTGTGGCCCGCGCCCTGGGCCGAAAGTTTTTCCGCATCAGCTTGGGCGGCGTGCGGGACGAAGCGGAAATCCGCGGCCATCGGCGAACCTATATAGGCGCGCTGCCGGGCCGCATCATCCAGGGGCTCAAACAGGCCGGTACCCTGAATCCGGTTTTCATGATGGACGAGATAGACAAGCTCGGCTCCGACTTTAGGGGCGATCCCAGCTCGGCGCTTCTGGAAGTGCTGGACCCGGCCCAGAACAACGCCTTCGTGGACCACTACCTGGCCGTTCCCGTGGACCTGACCAACGTCATGTTCATCACGACAGCAAATATGACAGACACCATTCCCTCCGCCCTCCTGGACAGGATGGAGGTGATCTCCCTCTCCGGATACACAGAGGAGGAGAAGGTGAACATCGCCCGACGCTACCTGATCCCCCGCCAGCTGACCGAGAATGGCCTGAAGAAAATCCATATGAAATTGCCGGACGATACTATCAGCCAGATTATCCGCCAATATACTCGCGAGGCGGGCCTGCGAAACCTGGAGAGGGAGATAAGCGGTGTGTGCCGAAAAGTGGCCCGGAACGTGGCCAGCGGCAAAAAGAAAAAACAGGAAATCAGCCCCAAGGACCTGAGCAAATATCTGGGCGTGAGGATCTTCTCCTCCGAGACAGAGCAGGAAAAAGAAATGCCCGGAGTGGCCACCGGCGTGGCGTGGACCATGGCCGGCGGTGAAGTTATGCATGTGGAAGCCAGCGTGGTGAAAGGCTCCGGCAAGCTGACGCTCACCGGCAAACTGGGCGAAGTGATGAAGGAGTCGGCCCTGGCGGCACTCACTTATATCCGAAGCCGCGCAAAGGAATATGGCCTCTCCCCCGATTTTTCCAAGGATCTGGATATCCACATCCACATCCCAGCCGGCGCCATTCCGAAGGATGGCCCCTCGGCCGGAGTCACCATGGCCACGGCCCTGGTCTCCGCGCTCACCGGCGCCCCAGTGCGAAGAGATATCACAATGACAGGAGAGATCACCCTGCGCGGACGGGTGCTCCCCATCGGCGGCCTGAAGGAAAAAACGCTGGCCGCCAGCCGGGCTGGGATCTTTGAGATCATCATCCCGAACCGTAACGTCAAGGATCTGGAAGATATACCGGAGAATGTCCGTAGCAAGATGAAGTTTCACTCCGCCAAGACGGCCGACCAGGTGCTGGACCGGGCGCTTACAATGAGTCGGGCGGATATTAAAAAGCGGATGCTGGCGGTTGGAAAATCAACGCCTTCAATGGCCAAGCCTAATAATGCCAAGCCGACCGCCGGGAAAAAGATCGTGAAAAAGAAAGCTGCCCAGCCCTCCACGAAAGCGAAGGGGAAGACAAGGAAAAAGAAATAGAATAATTTACCCAGCAAAGGTAATTATTACTGCGGCATAGCTAATCTGGCTATCTCTGACATAATCTGGGACATGTAGAGATGTTGCCACTCCGGACCCTCCAGTAGTTTGCCCGGAATCTCTCCTGGCTGAAACGGCGGCGAGGAACAGCCAAGCCACCATACCCTGTCACATCCCGAATTTTGCCCTGGCGCGCTTCACCAGTTCGACGGTTATCTCGACGGCTCCTTCGTCCTTGGCGAAATCCTCTATCATCTCCCGGGCCATTTCCCGGACGAATTCCGGCGCTTTCTCTATGACTTCGTGGGCCTCCGGTGTCCACACCGGCTGGGGGGTATTGTTTTGATCGTTCAATGTCGCTCCTGATTGTTGAATACCGTCCGCTGTAGCCTCTCTATTAACGACGGCGCTGGGACCGTGGCTCCGCAGACGTATACGATCCCCATCCGCATCAGCTCCCCGGAAGCTGATCTGTTATCGCAAATGGCGGCCACTTGGTATCCGGCTTTTGCGGCCGCCACGCTTTTATATTGGCCTCCGGCGAAGACGACCGGCACATCAAACCCCAGTTGGACCGAGGCGCCAGCGGCGAAATCATGGACAGCGCCACCTAAAGCCTCTGACCGGGCTGTGATTATCAGAGGCCGCATACCCCTGGCGTGGGTGGCGCGGAAAAAATCCACGCACAATTCCGGAGTGACCGAGCATGTGCCGTCGTAGTCGAAAGCCAACGCGTCGCCGCCTGGCATTTTGTCGGTTGGCAGGGAGGCGCATGCGGCGAAGCTCCATGCCACCACCAGGATGATCGCCAGATTTTTCATGATCGCCTCGGCAGTCCGATGTTTCGGCGGTTCATCCCCCCACCCTTATCATCGATTTTTCCATATCGCGCGAGTATGCATCCATGTCCCGCACGGCCGGTTTTATCTTCGCATAGCCGGCGATGGCCTGGGCCAGTTGTACATCCGAAGCGCCATTGGCCAGCATCGGCTCCAGCTCCAGCCTGTCTGTGGAGAAGAGGCATGTGAGCAGCGAGCCCCCCGCGGTGAGGCGCAGACGGTTGCAGGATGCGCAGAAATGAGAGGTGACCGGGGAGATGAATCCCACCTCACCCATGGCGCCCTCCAGCTTGTATATCTTCGCTGGGCCGCCCCATCGCGTCTTATTCACCGGCGCCATGACGCCCAAGGTCCGCACCCGCTCCATCACCTGGTCCATGGTCATGAACTTCTCCCGCTTCCATCCCGATGGTGTGGCGGGCATATACTCGATGAATCGGACTTGCAGTTTGTTGTCCATGGTGAGGCGGGCGAAATCCTCCACCTCGTCGTCGTTGATACCGCGCATGACCACCATGTTGATCTTCACAGCGTCGAATCCCGCTTCCATAGCCGCATCGATCCCCGCGCGCGCTTCGTGAAATAAATCTCCACCTGTGATGGCTGCGTATTTCTCCGGGCTCAACGAATCGAGGCTGATATTAATTACCCCGACACCGGCCTGGCGCAAGGGCGCCGCCATACCGGCCAGAAGAACTCCGTTGGTGGTCAGCGCCACCTGCTCCACGCCGGGGGTTTGTCTCACCTGGCGGATGAAGCTGAGCGCTCCTTTGCGGACCAGCGGCTCCCCGCCGGTGACTCGGAACTTCTTCACGCCCAAGCCCGTGAAAACCCGCACCAGCCGCAAAAGATCCTTTAACTTCAGCATCTGGCAAGGGGTTGATGGCTGACCCCCGGAGGGTGGGCGGCAATATTCGCACTTCAGGTTGCACCTGTCCGTGATAGAGACGCGCAGGTAGTCCACCAGTCGTCCATGATCATCGGTGATGTTCAAAGTCATATCCTTTCTTGGCTCATCTTTCAGAATACATGTAAAGGGTATAAAAAGAAAGTCTGGCGGGAGGAGAAAAAATCCGCCCGGCTGGGAGAAACCGGGCGGCTTTGGAGGAGAAATCTACTGCTTGGAGGAAGTCATTTAGGCAGCGGCATTGTCATGCTTCTGATTCGATGTATCATGCTTCGCACTCCCGTTATCTTGGGAGGCCAGCTCCGTGAATGCTTTCACCTGAGCCACTTGCGCCTGAGACGCCGCATTGACCACAACGCTTTTGTTGAGGCACATTTGGCAATGATGAGTATGGTCGCGCCCGCATAACAGACAAGAGACAGTGCCCATGTAATAGCGCATTATCCCTCCGCAATGTGCGCAGTTTTCTTCCGGTAGCTCGTAATTTATTTCCGGATATTCCAGGTCTATTTCTGCTTCCGCGAGTTTCATTGTATTCGCCTCCAAGTTAGTAGCATTCATGTCAAGGTTAAAATGCAATATCCGGACCTATTTGCAGATATTAATTCAACGTGTTCTATTACAATATGTTATAATACAGACAGACTATAAGGAGCTATCTACCTGCAGGTAATGTCATGAAAAATCGTAGTTCCATAGCCTTTTATCAACATTTATTTGAGTTTTTCTCCCCAGGCTTGTGTCCACAACAGAGGTAACAACAGTCGTCCCCAATGTCATGGCGGATCCCGTGGGGATATTAAAATACCCTAATCCCCTCCTGGCGGCGAAGTCCGCCCCCGTCGAGTCCATTGACATCCGCATCAGGGCCATCGCCCACAGAATGCTCAGCACCATGCTGATGGCCCCAGGCTATGGGCTGGCCGCCAGCCAGGTGGGGGTTCTAAAGCGGATGCTGGCCGTTGACCCGGGAAGGATTATCGGCGAGCCGGAGCCTGGACCGATGGTGATGCTTAACCCGGTGGTTCTGGAAACCGGGGGGGGCGCCCTTGACGAGGAGGGATGCCTCAGCCTCCCGGGGATATACGCCCTGGTCGGTCGCCCTACCTGGATGGTCCTGGAATATACCAACCTGGTGGGGAAAAGGCTGACCATGGAAGCGGATGGATATCTGGCCCGGTGCCTTCTGCACGAGGTGGACCACCTCGATGGCATACTCTTCTGGGACAGGTTGCCCAGAAGCCAAAGGACCGTTATGAAGATGAAATATTTCACCAGACTGGAGTGGGTGCGATGACCGATCCGTTGAAAGTCGTATTTATGGGGACTCCCGATTTCGCCCTCCCCACGCTGGTGGCGCTGGCTGAGGATCAGCGTTTCGCTGTTACCCTGGCAGTGTCCCAGCCGGACAAACCGAAGGGACGAGGGCGCAAGCTGTCGCCTACTCCTGTGAAGCTTGCCGCCATGGAACATGATATCCCGGTTATCCAGCCAGCCAAAGCCCGCGCTCCGGAAGCTGTGGAGAGGATCGCTGCGGAAAACCCCGATTATATAGTAGTGGTGGCCTACGGCCAGATTCTGCCATTATCCATACTGGAGATACCCGCGCTGATACCGGTGAACCTGCACGCCAGCCTGTTGCCCAGATGGCGCGGAGCGGCGCCCATCCACCGCGCCTTGCTGGCCGGGGATCAGGTCACAGGTGTCTGCTCCATGTTGATGGAGGAAGGGCTGGACACCGGAGACATACTGCTGTGCCAAAAAACTGAAATTACCGACATGGACACCACCGGCGCGCTCCATGACCGGCTGGCCCAAACAGGGGCCACCCTGATGACCAGGACCCTGGCCGGGTACGCCGAGGGTAAGATCACACCGCGAAAGCAGGACTCAGGCCAGGCCACATACGCTCCGAAGCTGGCCAAGGAGGAATTTGTCATAGATTGGTCGGCCTCCGCCGAGGAGGTGAGCCGCAAGATCCGGGGATTGGCGCCATTTCCAGGGGCTGTCACTTTCCACGGAGGACTGTCGATAAAGCCGCTCTCCTGCCATCTCTCCACAGCCAGGGCTGGTGGCCGCCCTGGAGAGATTCAGGGTGTCTCCGGTGAGGGGATAACAGTGGCCTGCGGCGCCGGGGCGGTGGTCATAACGCATCTAAAGCCAGAGGGTAAAGGGGCCATGGCGGCCCATGCGTATACTTTGGGCCACGGGATAAAAGCGGGAGAGGCGCTGGGGAAGTGAGCCGGGCGGGGCTAGAATTCCAGTTCGAATCCGGTATCCAGCATCGACTCGATTTCATCGGAGGGAACCGCCTTGCTAAACAGAAAACCCTGCATCTCGTCACAATGGGTCTGTCTTAAAAAATCGAGCTGGTACTTCGTTTCCACTCCTTCCGCCACCACTTTCATCCCCAGATCGTGGGCCAGGGTTATGATCGCCTTGGCCACCAGCCGAGAATCCTGGTCCGATTCCAGATCCATGACGAATGAACGGTCTATTTTCACTATGTTGATCGGAAGCCGCCGGATATAGTCCATGGAGGAGTAGCCCACCCCGAAATCGTCCAGGGCGATATTGAATCCATCACTGCGCAAGGTCTCCAGGATAGACTCCACCTTGTCCAGGTTCTTTATAATAGCGCTTTCAGTGATCTCCAGCTCCACGTTGGCGGGGCTGATTCCCGCTTCCTGGGCCGTTCGCAGGATTACTTCTGCGATTTCAGGCCGCTCCAGATCCTTGGCGGAAAGGTTTACCGCGATATTTTTCATAGGCAAGTTGGCGGCGGTGGCTTGCTGGTTCAGAAGGGCGGTAAATTCCATGGCTGTTTTCATCATCCACCGGTCCAGCTCATACACCAGGCCAATCTCCTCGGCGATTCTGATGAAATCGAAGGAGGCCACCACCTCCCCATCCGCCTGTTTCCAGCGCACCAGGGCCTCCATTCCCATTATCTTGCCCGATTTGAGGCTCACTTTCGGCTGGTAATAGGCCACCATTCCCTTTTCCACGATGGCGCGCCGAAGGTTATTTTCTATCTCCAGTCTTTTAGCGTACTGCTCGTTCATTGAGGACTTGAAGAACTGAAAGTTGCACTTCCCCATATCCTTGGCGTGATACATGGCCAAATCCGCCTTCTTGAGCAGATCCTCGGAGGAGTTGGCATCCGAGGGGAAATAGGCGATGCCCAGGCTGGCGGTGCAGACCAGTTCCTCGTTTTCAAAAAGGTATGGCGTTGAAAGCTCTTCAAGTATTCGATGGCATATCTCCGCCACCTCGTACTCGCTTTGGATATTATCCACCAGCGCGCAGAACTCGTCCCCACCAAACCGGCTGACCGTGTCCCCTTCGCGAAGACACCCCACAAGACGCATGGCCGTCCCTTTGAGCATCAGGTCGCCGGTGATATGCCCCAGGCTGTCGTTGATATGCTTGAAGTTGTCCAGGTCCAGGAAAATAATGGCCAGGATGTCGCCCTCCCGCTGTGCGCGGGCCATGGCTTGCTTCAGCCGGTCCAGCAGCAAAAGGCGGTTTGGCAACCCGGTGAGCGCATCGTGATAGGCCTGGTATTCGATCTCCTTCTGGGAAGAGACATAGTCGGTGATGTCGTTGAATATGGCGGCGTATTTCACCGTGGCGCCGTTGTCATCCTTGATGGCGGTGATGGACAAAAGCTCGTGGAAGGCATGGCCATCCTTGCGCCGGTTCCATATTTCCCCTTCCCAGCTCCCCTTGGTCAACAGATCACTCCACATACTCTCATAGAATTCGCGGTCGTGTTTGCCGGATTTGAGTATCCGCGGATTCAGGCCGATCACCTCGTGAGGCTCGTAGCCCGTCATCTCCGTGAAGGCTCTGTTGACCGATTGTATATTCGCCTCGTCATCCGTAATAACGATCCCCTCCTTGGCGCTGTCGATGATCTTCTGGGCCAGCTGCAGCTTTTCATTTATCTTTTTGCGCTCCGTCACCCGGCCCAGCTGGATGGCCAGCCCGTTTATCGCCTCCAACATCGATTCATCCGGTTCATCCATCCCCAGGGCGAAAAACTCCAGCACCGCGGCGGTCCTTTTCCCCTCCAGCACGGGGAAAGCGAACGCCGCCTTTAGGCCTAGCTGCGCCATGGAGCGGTCGCGCACGCAGATGGATTGGGCCACCATGTCCCGCACCCATAAAGGCTTGCCATTTTTGCACACCAGGCCCGGCAGCCCCTCGCCAGGCTCGAACACAAAGGATTCGGCGAGACTGCGGAACTTGCTCTCCAGCCGCGGGTCATCACAGCTTATAAGGCCGGAGGATCGTATTAAATCGTCCTGCCCCACGATATACACATGACCAAGCTCCCACCCGGAGAACTCCCTGATCTTTCTAATGGCCGTCATCATGGCGTCATCCGCGGCGCTGGCCTCGTTGGTTTCCACGGCGATCTCTTTTAGCAACCGGGTAAGGTCTGTCTGCCGTCTGATCTCGTTCTCCGCTTTCAGGCGTTTGGTAACGTCCCGAAATATACCGACGATAATTTTTCTTCCATCGATCTCGGAGAGGCTCACCCCGATCTCCATGGGGATAACCTCGCCATTTTTACGCTTGACGGTAACATACCCCTCCGGGCTGCGTCCGTTGATCACCGAATCCCTGAACCTTCCCTTGTATTCTTTCTCATGTTCCTCAGGATGCAACCGCGACTGATGCATGCCGATCAGTTCATCCCTGGAGTACCCTGTGATCCGCTCCGCGCTTGAGTTGGCGTCCACCAAGATCCCGGTCTCGGCATCGGCCAGAAAAATGGCGTCGTGGGCCGCCTCAATAACTGTCTTGTACTTCAGCTCGGTATCCAAGAGGGCCTTCTCCACCATTTTCCGGATGGTAATGTCCCGCGCGAATCCGACCAGGACTTTTTTACCCCCCAAGTCCGCTATATTCACGCTCACCTCCACCGGCATCACGGAGCCATCCTTGCGGATGTATTCCCGCTCCAACACCATGGCGTGGCCCTCCCGAAGCCTGGTCATTATCGGGCCGTCCCCGTTTACCGCATTCCGTGTTATCTGCGTTAGCTTCATTCGCACTATTTCTTCTTTTGTGTAGCCCAGGCGGCTGGCGAATATCTCATTGACGTCCAGAAAGTCGAGAGTTTCCGGATCGACCATGGCAATGCCGTCCATGGCTGTCTCGAACAAGTGTCGATACTTGCGCTCCGCCAATTCCCGGTCCGCCCTTGCGCTCTCTATTTCCGTGATGTCCACGGACATGCCGGCCACCATGCACGCGGCTCCGGAGCTGTCTGGCAGAGGGAACTTGTGGGTGACGAACAGCCGCTGGCTTCCACCCACCGGTATCCATTCCACCACTTCCTTGTCTCGCCCGGTGGCAAGCACCTCCCGGTCGTCTATGCTCATACTCTGGGCCGTGGTGGCAGGCCACAGTTGATCCGAAGATTTACCCACCACCTGAGAGCGTTTCAGAGAGCTGATCTCCTCCCAATGCTTGTTCACATAACCATAGCGCCCATCCTTATCCTTGATAAAGGCCACCACCGGCGCGTGTTTCATGAAAACTTCGAACTTTCCCGCGTCATCCGCCATGGCGGCTAAACGTCCGGCCCGAGCGCGGGCGGCCATGATCGCGCGACGCAAGCTGTGGGGGGATAGCTCCTTGAGTAAAAGGCCATCGGCGGCGCCGAGGGCAAACGCCTCCCTGGCGGCCGACTGGTTTTCCTTTTGGAAGACAACAATGACAGGGATCGGACCGCCGCCGTTTTGGGCCAGCCAGGCTCTGGAGCCCCTGCGCCAGAAAAGCAGCACGGTGTCCGGCGGCTTCCCCATCTCGTGGGACCGGGACTCGTCAAACAGGGAAAAGTCCCTTTTCCCTGCTTTCATAATCCGGCCACGAAACAGCGCAAAATCCTTGGGAAGGAAGTTGGACGCTAGTATTCTGTACATCCGAAATCCAGGTTATTCGTCAACCATAATGTCTTATTTGCTTGCGATCCAGAGAATCGGCGCAACGCCCAGCGAAATACATCCGCAAGCATGAAAAGATTGCCACACATACCGATTGATTTTAACATTGTCGCTTCGTTCCTTGCGACAAAGAATACTAAACTAGCCGATCGCCTGATTAAAGGGAAGTTTACAGCCCATCGAGCGCTTCCTTTCCCGTCCCCTCCAGGGCTGCCTGGACACTCCTTTTTATCTGGCCCTCATAATCTATGGTCAGCGCAATATCCCCCACCCCCACCGCTCCACCTTTAACCTGGCCGACCATGACCTCGAATGGAAAATCCGCCGGATTCTCCACCATGATATTCAGAGTCGTGCTCCCGGCGCGAACCTCGGCCCCGGAAATCGTCCTCACGATTTCGTTGTTCGGTACCCTGCGGGTGGCCACATCCAGCAGTAACGATTCCAGGCCTGCGCCATGGGTGAGCCACTGGATGTCCAGCATGTAATCCCCTTTCATCACAGGTGTGTAGGGTCCCCAGATATTCGAACGGGGGCCCAGGGTGAGGCCAGCCTCTGGAATATGATCCAGGTTGAATTCGTCATAACGGTAATGCCGAGTCATCCGGACCCTGAAATATTCATCATCCCAGCCAGCCAGGTTCTGGAACGTCCACTGGTCCGGCGGAAGTGTGGTCATGGTCGCAAAAAGCGCCGGGAATTTTTCCTTGAGCTTTTTCGCGGCCGCGATCCGCCCGGTGGAAGCGTCGTCCAGGGCCATTATCCGCAACAGGGCATAGGCCGAGCCGGACTTTCGATAATGTTCCACGGCGGGGCCCTTGCTGCCGGTGTCCATCAACAGGTCACCCAGATCGTCATCCCTTGCGGCAATGGTCCACACTGCGTCTTCCTCCGAATGGGCCTCCACCCTCACGTATCTCCCCTCCAGCAGGAAGGTGCGGTTCTCCTCCACCGGCGCTGTGAACAGAGCCGACTCTCCTGGCTTGAGTTTCTTTCTGTATTTATCGCCACCGATATTCAGACTGACTGCATTTTCCTTCAGGGAGCTGTTTTGCGCCAGAACGGCGATCAACTCCGGAGCCTCATCGGCCATGATGTATCTTCTGACATCGAACATCTTCGCCTCCGGGCCGGTGGCGAACACACGCTCCGTCACGGCGACTTCATACGAGGCGGGAAAGATGGTGGCCACTTGACGTTGGGAGGGAAACTGGGTGGGGGGAAAAAGAACCGGCATCCCATTGTGGATCACGATGTAATGACGCGCGTCCCTGTGCAGCACGTAGGACCATCGCTCCGGCCCGGTGTAGACTTCCCGAATCTTCCTGGGATCCCCCTGAAACATTTGGACCAGGTCTTTCGGGCCCAGCACGTCGGCGTTGTAGTCCAGGTTCTCTGTCAGCCAGTTGTGAGCTATTTTGAAGGTGGGGGGGAGGGACCAATAGGAAGTGTCCTGCAATCCCTGGTATGCTCCCCACAGGACCATGATGGAAAGAAGTACGCCCCGGGCCAGCCGGGAGGGGACGGTCTTCAATCCATCCAGGATGCCGATAGAGACGACCAGGAGGAGCAGGGGGATAAGATTCAGATAATGAAACGGAGCGGAGTTTGGCTTGGTGAACCTTCCGAGAATGATAAAGATGATGGGGCTGGCCCATAAAAAGGCCATGTTCCATCGATGTTTCCACGCCACAAAACCGAGAGCGGTGGCGCCAAGCCAAAGCGGGAGAGGGTCTATCAGCCCCTTTATGGCCCAGAGGTGATAATCCAGATGAGTGAAGAGAACCTTAAAATGGTTCCAGAAGGTATTGCTCTCCTCGGAAAAGTCGCCCAATCCCCTGGGCCGGGTCATGAAATATAGCCTCTTCATGACGTAGTCGAATCTGGCCCCCGGATCCACGAAAAGCGTGGGATGGGCCAGCAATACGAACGCGCCGAAGGCCACTAGCATTTTGAACGGTTTGTCCAGGTTCCGCCAGAAATCCACCGGAGTGGGGTGCAGGCGCAGGTATATGAATCCTACATAGATGAAGCTCAGCGCGCCGTTGTATTTGCTGGCCACCGCCAACGCGATGAACACTCCGGCGATTATGTAGTAGGAGGTCTTCTCCTCTTTCAGGTTCAGCGCGGCGAAGTACACGCCGCACAGCGCCAGCACGGACATGGGGATGTCGTTTATATAATAATGATTGGCCTGCAGCTCCGTCAGGGAGACCCCCACCAGAAACAAGGTGAGGATGGCCGCGTCCTTACGGCCGATAAGAACGCCGATCTGGTAGATGAGCCAGAAGGTGACGGCTGAATACACCAGATTGAGCAGCATGGCGCTGGTGTTTATCAGCGACCAGTCTATCTGAAGCGGGTGAAAGCCCATGAAGGGCGCAAGCCATGTGATAAACCTCACCATCCACTCCGTGAAGTGGCTGGACAGGTCCGGGTAGCCGGTCTCGTGCAGATAGTTCCATCCCAGATAGTGCCAAGTCACGCTGATGAAATGGATGGCGTCTTCATAGAAGACCCGATCCTGGGATCCCTGCGCCAGCGACCATAACCTCAGGCCCATCGCATATGCCAGGATCAGTGCCACCAGGGAGGCTTGTTGTCTCTCCGCCACCACCCGGCGCGCGCGGCAAAACGGGGCGGCCAGCGTCGCGCGAAGGCTTTCATCGGACAATACAAATACCAGTGCTTTGAGGATGGCCGTGACCAGCAGAATCTGGAATGGCTTCACCCAGTCGTCCAGGTATATCCTGGCCCCCAGGAGGGAGTAGTCAAAGGGGCCTGCGGAGAAGTAGTAAAGCAGGACAAGGGCGTATAGCGCCAGCACCGCCGTCAGTATATGGTTGAAAACATATTTAACCCTGGAAAGCATCATTCTCGCCTGGTGTCCGATATCGCGCCCAAGGCTTCCCGCCATCCATGAGCCCCTTATTGTTATTCATCTTCCGCGTCTTTATACCACGAATCCGAATCCACGTACCCAAGCTTCATTAACGCCGGAGTGATCACCGGGCCGATCTCCTGGCGCATGGGCGGAGTCAAGTCGGATTCCCATTTTCCCTGGTTGGCGGGACGGAGGTCGTGGGCCATGTTCCATCCCTTGTCATAATCAAGCTCTAGGAACGATAAAATCCGCTCCAGCTGCTCATCGGGCTTGTTCAGGAACTCCTCATACTTCACGTCCAGGGCGCTCCCCTCCTGGATCGCGGCCAGCCCCTCCAGCGTATATTCCACGGACTTTGCCCACTGCAGCGCGGTGAACTGGGTCAACGAGCGGGCCTTCAGCTCCTCCTGCCATCCAGGAAAGCGGGGGCCCCAGCCAGCTGTGCCTTTCCATTTGGATTTGTTCAAGTATTTTAGCGGATTGAGCGATTTCATGTTCATGAACTCATACATGCCGATCTGTATCCGGTTTCGCCAGAAATGGTGGAGGCGCATCATTGTAGACACCTCGCGATAGAATTTGCCGAAGCTTAGCCCCTTGACAATATCCCGCCGCAGATCCCACTCGCGTTTGATGGACAAGGTCACGTCCCTCCCGTCGCGGATAAGGTGTATCCACTTTGCCTCCGGGAACACCGCCTGCACGAAGGGTATCTTGAAACAGTGCTCCGGCGACTTGTCTATCACCACTGCGGATCCTGACTTATACCGGAACAATCCGAATTCTTTCTGGATAAAAGCCCTGTGGGCCGACGTCAACATCTTTTCGCCGCGCACATCGTCCTCCAGGTTGCCGATTCCCCAGTCCCATATAAAATACGGCTCGTACCATTGGGTGATCTTCGGGTGCCGGTCCAGCACCTCACTGAGTATGGTGGTGCCGGAACGCGGCGAGCCCACTATGAACACATACGGGTTCCGGCTGGCCTCGGGAGTTGTCATATTGTCTGTAATACGAAGAAAGAGCCAAAAGGTTTAGAGATGAAATCTATCATGCTCGCCAGGCTGGTTACAAGCGCTCCTGGCGCGGGGCCTCTTCCCGATTTCCGCCCAAATACAGGTACCCCGCCGCAGGCCCGCCCAATAGCGCGTGCATGACCAGGATCACCACGTGGGAGCCGAATCCCAGCAGAGCGGCCAGCGATGGGTCCACCCCGAAGGCGCGCAGGGCGATGAACCAGGCGGTCTCGTGGGTACCGAAGTTGGCGACTCCTTTCACCGGGAGCAGATTGACTGAAAACCCGATCAGGTATACCCCGAATATGACCGTGAGGGAGAGATCCACGCGCAAGGCCCACACCAGGGCGACGAAGACCAGGTATTGCGCCAGCCACATCGCCGCCGTTAGCGCGAGCATTGGCGCCATAATATTCCTCTCACGGACATCGGCCAGAGCCAGGGAGAGCTTTTGCAGATGTTCAGCCACTTTTCCAGCCACCCCCTGCCGGGCAAGGCCCAGGCCATCCCCCATTCTGGTAATCACCAGGATGAAAACGGTGGCGGCGGCGATGATGGCCAGCATCACCAAAGCCACCGTGATAAACGGCCGGGTTATCTCCTCCAGCAGGAAGAGAGCCATGAATGTGAACATCAAAAAGATAAAAGCCAGGTCCGCGGTTCTGACCACCAGGATGGCGGCTGTCCCGGCGTGGATCCCCTGGCCAAAGAACCTTTTCAGCAGGTACACCAGCGCCGCCTCCCCCAGCCACGAAGGAAGGATGCTATTCATCAAACCCTGCAGACACATGGCGCCGAACAACGGGCC
>Ga0224496_10000899_pt1 | contig 19429 bp, 20 predicted proteins | sample SF_Jul11_sed_USG_2_FD_168127 | JGI IMG/M metagenome (GOLD analysis project Ga0224496, IMG submission 168127) | Sediment microbial communities from San Francisco Bay, California, United States - SF_Jul11_sed_USGS_8_1 | ecosystem: Environmental > Aquatic > Marine > Sediment | place: USA...
AGATGGTTTTGGTATTGGTGTGCCATACATTGATGCAAGACCGCAAGCCTGTGATTTTTCATGTGATGGTTTGCAATGCGTGCTGGCCTGTCCAACTGGTGCATTAACACACGAATTAAATTATCCCCATGAAACACGAATGGGATTTGCAAAACTGGCAAGGCCAGAAAAGTGCCTGGCTATGCAGGGTAAGGGCTTTAAAGGTGTTGCCAGAGGTGATGATTTTAAAGGTGTGCTTCGTTACGATGAGATAGATCGCTGGATTGCGCAACCAGTGAGTGAGCATGAATATGATCTCGAACTTTGTGATCTATGCATGCGTCAGTGCCCAATTGAAATTCGCCGTGCTCAATGTGATGCAGGCAAGCCTCCATCTGGGGATAAGAACCAGTGTCCACCAAAAAAAGCTATTGAATTAATAAGTATAGATTCAACTAATGGCATGGCATCGATGAAACCAGTTGTGCTAGAAGGCTGTGTTGGTTGTGGTGTCTGTGAAATGATTTGTCCCACAGAGCCAGCAGCAATAGTGATAGAAGCACGTGCTACTGGAGCAGTAGCATGAAATATATACGTGAATCCCTGGCGCAATTATTTGGTGCCGAACCTGTAAAGCCAGCAAAAGAGGATATCAGGCCGGCTGCGCAGGAGATTCATTTTTATAAAAAAGCAAATCCAATAACAAAGCAGTTTGTAGAAGATTTACATGACAGGCCGAAAAGTCATAAATGGCGTAATCGAAGATGGCTGACGTTATTATTTATTAATTTATTATTTGTTTTATCATATCAGCTTGATATTCAGTTACTCGAAGGTGCACTTACGGCATCGCGTTTTGCCGGTTTTCACATGGCAGATCTGAATTCTGCATTGCAGGTTATGCTGGCATTTAAAGAAGTCGTGTTGAATTTAATTATTGGAACCACAACAATTTTAATTATGTGGTTGTTGCTGGGTGGACGTAGTTTCTGCTCCTGGGTGTGCCCGTATCATATGCTGGCAGAATGGGCGGAAGCAATACATCTATGGTTAGTAAATAAAAAGATTATTGAAAATAAAACCTTTCATCGTGGTGTGCGAACTGTTTTTTATGTGATCTTTGCATTGCTGGCAATTGTCACTGGCTATACGGTATTTGAAACAATATCACCCACAGGAATAATAAGTCGTGCTTTAATCTATGGTCCTGGCTACGCTCTTATTTTTGTTGGCGTGTTGCTGTTGTTTGAAATATTTGTTTCACGTCGTGCCTGGTGTCGTTATGTGTGTCCAATTGGCATGACCTATGGCATTGTCGGTACGGTGTCGCCAATGCGAGTAACCTATCATTTGCAAGATTGTGCACATGAAGGTGATTGTCGGAAGGTATGTCTGGTGCCTCATGTATTAGATGTTACCATTAAGACCCGTGCCAGGGATTCGCGTGTTGACCTTGGTGCTGACTGTACACGTTGTGGCTTATGTGTCGATTTATGTCCAACTGACTCATTACGCTTTGAATTTAAAATGCCGGGAAAACAAACATGATCCAATTCCAGCAGTTAAGTAAGCAATTCAAAAAGGTTCAGGTTTTAAAAAATATAAATCTGAATATAAATGCAGGCAGCCGTGTCGCGCTGGTGGGCAGTAATGGTGCTGGTAAAACCACAATGATTCGTTGTTTGCTGGGTGAATATAATTATGATGGTCATGTTAGTGTTGATGGGCTAAAGCCTAGAGATCATCGTCAGCAAGTTTTAAAACGGGTTGGGTTTGTACCGCAATTACCTCCACCGTTAAAAATGCCAGTAGGACAGTTAATTAATTTTTCAGCCAGCGTCTGTGATGCAGATCCTGATCGTATGATTCATGTAGCTGAGAGACTGGGCTTAAATGTAAATGAAATTAGTAGTCGTCCATTTCTGAAGTTATCCGGTGGACAGAAACAGAAGTTATTGATAAGTATTGCACTGGGACGTGATACCGATATTCTTATTATGGATGAGCCAGCAGCTAATCTAGATCCCGAAGCTCGGCATATCTTTTTTCAGTTGCTGGCGGAAAAACCAGAACATACCATAATGCTGATTTCCAGTCATCGACTTGATGAGGTGGCATCACTGGTTAACCGTGTCATTGAAATGGACCAGGGTAAGGTCGTGCTTGATGATCATGTAGAAGATCTGGTTGAGTTAACCAGTACATTATATTGTCGATTGAATTTGTTGAAGGCTGAGCCGGCATTTGCCAAGTCAATTAAAGACTGGGGTTTTGTTGATATGGCAGAGGGTAAGGTTTGGGAAGGTGTCGTAGCTGGTCCGGATCGTTTACGATTTTTGGGTGTTTTGTCACGTTATGCGGGTCTGATTGCGAGTATTCAGATGAATGATGAAGAGGTTAGTCATCATGTATAAAATGATTTTACTGTTTGTAAGCGGTTTTCTGTTATTTGCATGTAGTGAAAATAATACCGGTCCGGTTGATGTTAAGTGGGATCGGGATATTTGTGAGCGTTGTCGTATGATGATAAGCGACCGTTACCATGCAGCACAAATTCGTGGTGGTGAGAAATCAAAAGTTTATATGTTTGATGATGTCGGCGGTGCTATTTTATGGTTGCAGGATAAAGACTGGAAAGACGAAACAAAAACAGAAGTCTGGGTTAATGACCATCGTACCGGGGAATGGATTGATGCGAAAAAGGCCTGGTATATTACCGGTCAGAGCACACCCATGGAGTTTGGCCTCGGGGCACAAAGAGAAATGCCACTGGTAGGAATGAGTTATGAGGAAGCTACAACTTATATTATGAAACGTGAAAAAAAATTCAATCAGTCAGGTGCTGACTTAAAGGAACAGTCACATGAACACCAACAGCACGACCATCATTGATATGAATAAAGTTGCTATTGCCAGATCTTCTGGCAAGATGAATGCAATGAAGCATCTCTGGTTAACAGCGCAGGCTGATATCGTTGAATCTCTTCGTGCACGCTGGTTTATGGTGTATGCGGGTATTTTTGGCAGCATTATTGTGTTGCTGTTTGTTTTTGGCCTGACTGAATCCCGTGTTATGGGCTTTACTGGTTTGTCTCGTCTGTTGATTACCTATATTCAACTTACCATGGCGATACTGCCTATTTTTGTGCTCATCACGACGGTGCGCTCGGTAGCAGGAGATCGAGAGGCAGGTATTTTCGAATATATGCTTTCTTTACCTGTATCACTATCGGCATGGTACTGGGGCAAGATGTGCGGTCGCTTCACAATCATTTTTCTGCCAGTATTTGTTGCTATGTTAATTGCTGTTATCGCAGGCGTTATAAAAGGTGCAGAAGTTCCCTGGACAATATTTTTGTACTACACAGGCTTATTAATAGTTTTGTCATGGTGTTTTCTGGGTATTGGTATGCTGATTTCGAGTCTGGCCAGGTCGGCTGATGTCGCTACAGGTGCAGCATTTGTTATCTGGCTATTACTCATTATGTTTCTGGATTTGATATTGCTAGGCTTGTTGGTACAGGAAGGAATTAGCATGGAATCATCAGTAGCAATGTCTTTGGCTAATCCATTGCAGGTTTTTAGAACGGCAGCAATGATGTTGTTTGATACACAGCTAGTTTTACTTGGGCCTTCAGCTTTTGTCATTCTTGATCAATTTGGCGCAAAAGGATTTCTGATTTTTGCATTAATTTATCCCATCATCATTGGCACATTGTGTGCCGGAATTGGCTATAGAGTTTTTAAACGATCAGATCTCCCATAAACAGGATTGCAAATGAGTGAACCCAGCGTAGACATTTTTCATGGTCAAACTACCAGTAATAAAGTTATAACCTATATCGCTGCCACAAGGCCCCCATTTTTAACCGCATCAGTTTTGCCGGTAATATCAGGTCTAGGACTGGTTTGGGGATTGCAGGGATCTCTGAATTTTATAGTTGCAGCACTGACAATTTTAAATATTATTTTTATACATTCGGGTGCAAATGTATTAAATGATTATTTTGATGCGCGTAATGGTACAGATGCCGCAAATATTGATCGTGTATTTCCTTTTTCAGGCGGCAGTCGGTTTATTCAGAATGGAATATTAACGGAAGAACAAACCTTTCGTTTCGGGTTTGCCCTGATGATGCTGGGAGCTGTCCTGGGTGTTGCTATGACGGTAATAACCGGGCCATTTATTCTAATGATAGGGTTAACTGGCGGCTTGCTGGCCATCTTTTATTCTGCACCACCCTGTTTGGCATGTCGCGGTCTGGGTGACATAGTGATTGCTGTTTGTTTTGGTGTGTTACCTGTCGTAGGCACTGTTTTTATTCAAAATGGAAGTATCATGAATGAAGCCATTTGGTTAGGTGCGGTGATTGGCTGTTTTGTATCTGCCATTCTCTGGGTTAATTCTATTCCAGATATTGTTGCCGATAAAAAGGCAGGTAAAAAAACACTGCCCGTCAGGCTCGGTAAAGATATCGCTGTTTATGGTCTCGCGGTATGGTTTGTCCTCGGTTTTTCCATCTTGCTAGTTTCTCCATTGCCCGCTACCAGCTACGTAGCGTTGCTGGCAGTCATACCGGCTATTAAGGCAGCAAAGGCATTGATCGACGATAAGTTAATACCTGCTATTCCCATGACCCTGGTAACACATACAGCGGTTTGCTTACTCCTGGCAGTAGGTTGTGTTATTTGATATACGTTTTAATACAGCAAACCGTTTAAATTCGAATAAGTGGTTATAAAACATTTGCTTAGATATCCTTATTTTTGCGTTTATTGTGCAGGCTATACTTTTTAATTTATAGAATGAAAATAAATCTCACCAGGCAACTTACTATCGCAATAATGTTAGTTATGTTAACAGCATGCGCTGTCAGTCCACCAAAAAATCCAGATAATAGTTGTGATATCTTTTTTGAAAAAAGTGACTGGTATGACGATGCTAAAGATAGCTATGAAAAATGGGGTGTGCCGATTCACGTGCAGCTTGCCATTATTCATCAGGAGTCACGGTTCAGATATGATGCTAAAACAGATATGGAGTATTTTTTATGGTTAATTCCTGTCGGGCGAAAATCAGATGCTTATGGGTATGCACAGGTTAAGGATGATACCTGGGACTGGTATATGAAAAAAACTGATAACTGGGGTGCTGACCGAGACGATTTTAGTGATGCAGTTGATTTTATAGGTTGGTATTGTAGTTATACATATAAGGAGTTAGGGATTTCAAAATGGGATGCATATAATCAATACCTTGCCTATCATGAGGGTCACGGAGGGTTTAAGCGTAAAACCTATCTACAAAAGAAATGGTTGATTGAAGTTGCGCGTAAAGTAAAAAAAAGGGCCAGTCGATATCACACTCAATTAGCAAAATGCCAGGAAGAGCTTGAGTCATCATGGTCAATATGGCCATTTTAGTCTAATGAAATAAAAATTAAATCGGTTATTTATCATCTGCAGATGATAAATAAGCAAAAATATTATTCAGTTCTTCTTCGGTAAAATCTATTAATAATTGCTCATCCGGCGCGTCTATATCATGGATGCGTTTTTTTTCTATAAATAATTTAACCTGTTTTTTTAAATATCTCGTATATTGGCCTGCGAGCATGGGTACACCTTTTTCGATATCGCCTTCACCTTCCTTGCCATGACAGGAGCGGCACTCACGATTATAAAGTTTTTTGCCTTTTTCGATATCGCCATCAAACAGGGCAATATTGAGGAAATGTTTGGTCATCATCATGCGTTCATACGCATCAAATTCTTCACCTTCAATAATAGGCGGTAATTTTTTTAATAACTGTATAGATTGAAGATAAGCTGCGACATCAACTATTTCCTGTTCAGGTAATTGGCCTTTGTCGAGATATTCAAGCATGGGTATATTGGGTCGTTTACGATCGCGAAACAGGCGTAACTGGTTTTCAATGTAGCTGGCAGATAAACCCGCAAGTCGAGGATATTCGCCACCTTTACCACCTTCGGCATATTCACCATGACAGCCCGCACAGGTTTCATTAATTTCTTCACCGACATCAAGATCAGGTGGGTTTAAAGCATAACTGGTATTTATGCACAGTAATAATAAGCAGGGGAGTAGGATTTTTTTCATATTAAAGCTAAGTATCGTTAACCAAAAATATCATGTGTTATGTTATTGAACCAGGAGTGGGCATAGTCAGCCTCTCTTTGGCGCATATGATCACTGGTATCATTTGGAGTTAAACCACCTGCGCCATCCATTTTGATAATTTTATCATTTTTATAACCATACACCATGGCAACTGAGATAGCGTCATTGGGTGCCAATAAGCTATAACAGGTATTGATTAATGAAGGCGCTAGAGGTCTGTCACCATTGAATAGTGAAATAATGGCAGCAGCACAGACTTTGGCTTCTGAATTTGCAGCATAGCCTGATTTTGGTAAAGGGCTTGATATGGAGCTGTCACCTATGACATGAATATTTTTATGGATAGTTGATTCAAAAGTTTTATGGTCTACTGGGCACCACCCAGATTGATCTGTGAGGCCTGCTGTAAATGCCAGTTTGCCCGCTTGCTGTGGTGGAATAATATTAATAACATCGGCCTTAAAATCATCTGCCTGGGCAGAGACAATATGTGATTTGGCATTGATGCTTTCGACATGCCCGCCCTGAGCAACACTGACCCATTCAATTATAGAGTGATTAGTGCCATAACCATAATGACGTTTCCAGCCTGCTTCGAACAACTTCTGCTTAGAAAATTCTTCTTTATCATCAAGAATAATAATCTTTGATTTTGGTTTATGCATTTTTAAATAATGTGCAATTTGAGAAGCGCGTTCATAAGGGGCCGGTGGGCAGCGAAATGGATTAGCGGGTGGAGCAATAATAACGGTGCCACCATTTCGCATCGCATCCAGTTGTTTTTTTAAAGTCAGTGTTTGTTGGCCTGCCTGATAAGCATGTGGAATATCCTTGGCTGTGGTTTCATCATAACCTTCAATGGCGTTCCATTTGAAATCGATACCAGGCGATACAATACAGCGATCATAGTGAATGGTGTCACCAGACGATCTGGTAATAGACTGTTTGTCAGCATCTATTGCTACAACGTAATCATGGATAATTGAAATGCCCTGTTCAGCTAATTTATGGTAGGAAAATTCGAGGCTTTTAAAGCTACGTAATCCTGCAAGAAATTCATTGCTCATAAAACAGGTAGTGTAATGAGACTTAGGTTCTATCAGGGTTACTTTTATCGAGCTATCCATTTTGCGCAGGTATCTTGCAGCCGTTGAACCACCGATACCACCACCAATAATGACAACATGTTTACTGATGGTTGCATGAATTAAAGGTGCATGAATTATGCTGCTAGCTGCTGTGGCAAGGGATAGCTTTAGGAAATGTCGTCGTGAATGAGCGCTCATAATAATTGTTTATTTCTGACTACCATAATAATGAAGTAATTGTTCAATACCATCTGAGTCCAGTTCATCATGAATACTGGATAATCGTTTAAACATCTTTCTGGAAACTGCGCGGTCACCGTTTAAGATATCTTGAATGGTATAACGTAAATAGGGTATTTTCTGGCCTGCGAGGAGACCGGAATCATCTGCGGATTCTCTGCCACCCTTAGCATGACATTTTTCGCAGTTAGCAGCATGTAGTGTTTCCCCGAGAGATGCCATTGCAGGGTCAGTAAGTTGTTCAGTGCGTAGCATTTTTTGTGAATAGAAAAAATCAGCCATGAGTTTAATTTGTTCTTTGGTATAGCCTTTGGCAATTCTGTTCATTACGGTTGCCGGGCGTTCGTCTGTTTTAAAGGCTGACATGGATTCGATGAAATACACTGGCGACATCTCAGCAATACTCGGCGTGGCAGGGCCCTGACTCGAGCCATTAGGGCCATGACAACCTGCGCAGGCATTGGCGAGCAGGCTGGCTTTATTGGGTGAGACAGCATGTGCATTAAGGCCGAATAATAAACAGCTCATTAATGTGTATTTGACTGGTTTGGAGACTGTCATGCCATACCTATAACGAGTTTAGTTGGTTAGAGTTAACTATTAAGGCTTAATAAAAGCCCGTAAGAAAAAATAGTTAATAAAATCAGATGAATAAGGATATGTAATGGGTCTAGATAGTGAAATGATCTTGCTCAATTTGTGGTGAAAATAGAGCTTATTGAAATAGCGTGTTGGAGAGTGAGGATGCTGGGAAATTGCGTTTAAGCATTTCAGGCTGAATGCCCGAAGGTTTTGTGGTAGTGCAGGCATCCGAAAGGCTAATCCATTGAAAATGGCGCGCCCTAGAGGATTCGAACCTCTGACCTCGTCCTCCGGAGGGACGCACTCTATCCAGCTGAGCTAAGGGCGCACGTTGCAGATGATAACAGAAAATAGCCACCAGTTATAAGTCTGCTTGCTTGAAAAATCAGGTAAATCAGGAAGGTAGAAAATTAACCGGTTATTATAATTCAGGGAGAATGTGTTTCTGTTCGTTTGTTATTAGTGGTTGAATGGACAAGCTTATGAGTGGTTATGACATCACTTGATTGATTGTCTTGTCAGCCAGAAAGAACTTATGTGTGATTCTTAGTGAGCAGATGATTTTAATGGTTTGGTTTTAAGTGAGATTAAAAGTTTCAGGTAAAGCCGCCAGTTAATCACTCATGGTGATTGAGCGGCTGTTATCTGTGAGTTTGGTCAGGGTGATTTTAGCGTAAATGAAAAGGGAAATTATTTTATATCTCGGTTATTTATTTTTTTGCCAAGGTAGATTGATTATTTACATTATTCCGGTTCTAGCTGGATGTAAGCCTTTCCAGTGATCGATAGGAAATGGCTTCTGTTAAGTGGTTACTGGAAATATTTGTCTGGTTTTCCAGATCGGCTATTGTGCGTGCCAGCTTTAAAATACGATGATACGCGCGTGTGGAAAGCTTGAGATGATCCAGGGCGCTATCAAGAAGTTGTTCATCTGCACCGGATAATTTGCAATATTGTTGTATTTCCCTGCTGCTAAGATCAGCGTTGGCTTTCCCGCATCGTTGTATCTGAATTTCAAAGGTTTTACTAATTCGTTGTTGTAGTGTGTGAGATGTTTCAGTTCTGGATTTGTTAGTGTTTAATTCTTTTCGGCTGATGCGTGGAACTTCAATATGAATATCAATTCTATCCAGTAATGGTGCTGAAATGCGTGAGCGATGTTTTCGTTGTTGTTCCAGTGTACATTGACAAAGCTCTTTGCCATCACAATTATAACCCTGGGGACAGGGATTCATGGCGGCAATAAATTGAAAGCGAGCAGGAAATTCTGCCTGGCGCGCGGCACGTGAGATGGTAATACAACCTGTTTCGAGGGGTTCACGTAATACATCTAGAACATGACGATTAAATTCAGTGAGTTCATCCAGAAATAGAACACCATGGTGTGCGAGTGATATTTCACCGGGTCTCGGGTTAGAGCCACCACCGACCAGTGCAACACCTGATGCTGTGTGATGGGGAGATCTAAAAGGTCTAATCATCCAGTTTTCAATATTAAATCCATTATTACTGATGGAATTGATTGCTGCTGATTCGAGAGCCTGTTGTTCTGTCATTGGTGGTAATAAACCGGGTAGTCGACTGGCAAGCATGGTTTTGCCTGTTCCTGGTGGGCCAATCATTAACATGTTGTGGCGGCCAGCAGCAGCAATTTCCAGCGCACGCTTTGCACGATATTGCCCCTGTACATCACTTATATCGAGTGTGTGACATTGACTGGATATTTTAATATCAGGTGAAGGGGTGGGCAGTTTTATTAGTTGTTGCAGATGCTGACACACTTCCAGTAAGTGTCTTGCCTGAAAAACCTCGACATTGTTGACCAGTGCCGCCTGTTGGGCATCATTAACCGGTAAAATTATTTTACGTTTAGCACCGCGTGCACCCAGTGCAACAGGCAGTGCACCAGTAATACTTCTGAGCTCACCATTGAGAGCCAGCTCACCATGCAGTTCATATTGATTCAGGGTTTGACAATTAATTTGACCTGATGCGATGAGAATACCTAAAGCGATGGGCAAGTCATAACGGCCGCCATCTTTTGGCAGGTCAGCGGGTGCAAGATTAATGGTTATTCTGCGTGATGGAAATTCAAAGTGTGAATTGATAATTGCAGCTCTGACACGATCTTTGCTTTCCCTTACCGCCGCTTCTGGCAGACCAACAATGGAAAGTGCGGGTAAACCGTTTGAAATATGAACTTCGACAGAAACAGGCAGTGCGTTAATTCCTACAAGCGCACGGGTGTAGATTTTTGCAAGTGACATGGCATCCATTCCATATTGTGTTAATAAACTTTATTTTTTTTCCAGTTCAGCTATTTGCTCTTCCAGTTGTTTTAATTTCTCCAGGGTGCGGGCCAGTAATGCAGCTTGTACATCAAATTCTTCCCGACTAACAAGATTCATTTTACTGAATGTGGATTCAACAATGGCACGAATATTTTTTTCGATATCCTGCTGAACAGCTTTAATACTGTCAGGTAAAACAGCAGATATTTTATCCGTGATGTCGTTAATGGTCTGGTTAGTAATCATAATTGAGCCCGAATAATGTGTGTCATTGTAACCCAGAATTGTGTTGATGGTAGATACTAAAATGACGCACTAAAAAAGGGCGTCAATATGGTGCAAGTTGATTAAGTTGACCGTAATTGGTGCAAGGCAGGCTGTGTAGATTTGTGAAAACACATAAAAATATATGTATATGATTGATTTTACATTGGTTTTAGAGGTTGGCATGGGTAATGCTCTTACATTTGCACAAGTTTCTTTATTAACAAAAATTGTAGGGGTTCCCGATGAACAAATTGAAAGCTTTAACTCTGAGTGTGGCAGTTACTGGCGTATTGAGTAGTGGTACGGCCATGGCCGAATTAACAGGCAATATTGGTGTAATGAGTAATTACCTGTGGCGCGGTGTAACGCAAACCAGTGATACTGCTGCGATCAGTGGCGGTCTTGATTATTCACATGCCTCAGGTGCATATGCAGGTACCTGGATTTCTGAAGTCTCTTCATTAAATGGTGAGTCTGGTCAGTATGAAATGGATCTGTATGCCGGTTATGCCGCTGAAGCTGGCGATATCAGTTATGACGTAGGTGTCATTAAATATGTATACCCAGTGGATGATGGCGGTACCGTTCAGGTTGATGCCGATTTTGCTGAAATTTATGCCAGCATTGGTTTTGGTCCAGTCACTGCTTATGTGGCATCAACGTTTACTAAAGAAAGTGATCCCGCTTTCGAAAAAGATCTGTATTTCAGCATTAGTGCTGATTTCGAAGTAAATGGTTTAGGTATGAGTGCGTTATATGGTGATTATGATTTTGATGATCCAACTGGCACTGATTACAGCCACTATTCATTAAGCCTAAGTAAGGAAGATTTCACGTTTGCAGTTGAGCAGAATGATATTGCTGGTGCTGATGATGTGAAGGTCGTTGCATCCTGGGGTAAAGAATTTAGTTTGTAAGTAATGATTTAGCAGACGAGCATGGCTCGTCTGCATAACCGGTTTTGCGTTGGTAAAACCGTTTCGGAGGTTTTTATGAAATTAGTAACAGCCATAATTAAACCCTTCAAGCTGGATGATGTGCGTGAAGCATTATCAGACATCGGCGTGCAGGGTATTACGGTGACTGAAGTCAAAGGTTTTGGTCGCCAGAAGGGTCACACCGAGTTGTATCGCGGTGCTGAGTATGTCGTTGATTTTCTGCCCAAGGTGAAAATCGAAGTTGCGGTCGATGACGGTATTGTGGATCAGGTAATTGAGTCTGTTCGCAATGCGGCCAATACCGGCAAGATTGGCGATGGCAAGATTTTTGTCTATCCGGTTGAGCAGGTTGTCCGTATCCGTACGGGTGAAAGTGGCGTTGAAGCGCTTTAATAACGGGGGATAGAAAAGTGGAAAATCAAATTTTTGAACTTCAATATGCAATGGACACCTTCTATTTTCTGGTGTGTGGTGCATTAGTTATGTGGATGGCCGCCGGTTTTGCAATGTTAGAAGCAGGTCTGGTGCGTTCTAAAAATACAACTGAAATTCTGGCAAAAAATGTTTCCTTGTTTGCTGTGTCTTGCATTATGTATCTGGTATCAGGTTACGCCATTATGTACGGCGGTGATTTCTTCCTGACCGGCATTGCGGGTGGTGAGACATTAGTTGAAGATGCTCTGGCTGCTTCTAAAGAAAATGGTTTTGGTGGTGACTCTGTTTATTCAGGTGCTTCAGACTTTTTCTTCCAGGTCGTTTTCGTTGCAACTGCTATGTCGATTGTTTCTGGTGCAGTGGCTGAGCGTATGAAACTCTGGGCATTCCTGGTGTTTGCCGTGGTTATGACAGGTTTCATCTACCCAATGGAAGGTCTGTGGACCTGGGGTGGTGGTGCTGTATTCGGCATGTACACTTTAGGTGATCTTGGTTTCTCTGACTTTGCAGGATCAGGCATCGTTCATATGGCAGGTGCAGCAGCAGCTTTAGCCGGTGTTTTGCTACTGGGTGCTCGTAAAGGTAAATACGGTGCTGAGGGACAGGTTAATGCGATTCCTGGTGCCAATTTGCCATTAGCGACATTGGGTACATTCATTCTGTGGATGGGCTGGTTTGGTTTCAACGGTGGATCGGTTTTAAAATTAGGTGACATGGCAAGTGCTAATTCAGTAGCCATGGTGTTCCTGAATACCAATACAGCCGCTGCTGGTGGTGCAGTTGCCGCCATGATCACAGCGAAACTGTTATTTGGCAAAGCTGATTTAACCATGATTTTGAATGGCGCATTAGCAGGTCTGGTCGCAATTACTGCTGAGCCTTCAACGCCTACAGCATTACAGGCAACATTGTTTGGCATGATTGCAGGTGTTCTGGTTGTATTCAGCATTATAACTTTAGATAAACTGAAAATTGACGATCCAGTTGGTGCAATTTCAGTACATGGAACCTGTGGTGTTTTTGGCCTGTTACTGGTGCCTGTAACTAACGGTGATGTGAGCTTCTCAGGTCAGATCATTGGTGGTCTTACGATCTTTGTATGGGTGTTTGGTGTAAGTATGATTGTCTGGGGTGTTATCAAAGCTGTCATGGGAATCCGTGTAAGTGAAGAAGATGAATACGAAGGCATGGACCTTGTAGATTGTGGTATGGAAGCGTACCCAGAGTTTACCGGTAAGTAATATGCACAGGAGTGCGGTAAGTTGTGAGCGCATGGATGCGCGAGAACGACACGGTAAATACCAGTAGATTAGACTCCTGCTGGTTGTGTGTGGTCAGGCCGGGTACATTTGTACCCGGCCTTTTTTATGTTAAGAAATACAGACGGTTATGATGTTCAAAGATAGTTGCACCTGATGCTGCCATGAGGTTTCATGGTGTAGTAAACTAGATTGCATGATGATGACAATGACAATGACAATGACAATGACAAGGATGAGCAACTAAATGAAATCTGTTTATATCTTTTTTCTTCTTCTAATTTCAGACAGTTATTCTGTTTATGCTGAAATCTATAAATGGACGGATGAGCATGGCATTGTTCACTATACGGATAAATCAGTGAAAAATTCTGAACAGATGAATATTTCTATAGATGATGAACCCGGGCAGACAACAAAGAGTGAGGATCGAGCTGAGCAAAGACGCAAACTGGTTGATGCAATGGAGGAAGATCGCAAGGAAAAAGAAAAGCTAAAAAAAGAAGAGCAACAACAGGCCCGTTCATTAAAACGGAAATGCCAATGGGCTCGTGATCAGTTACGCAGTTATCAAACGGCTGGCAGTCTCTACAATCTGGATAAGGACGGTAAGCGGGTTCATCTGTCTGATCAGGATCGACAAAAAGTAACCAGTAAGTTAAAGGCGCAGATACAAAAGTACTGTAATTGAGTTAATGTGCAGCCGCTAACGAACTTATGACATTTGAAAGTGCATGATCAAAAATGGAATGATCAGCCAGTATATGTGACTGTCCAACATCAAGTTCAGTGGCAAAATCAACAGCATCTTTCTCCATGACTTTTACGCCCAGTCTGTCAACAAACACCAGTTTTGCATCTTCCTGTACTATGACGGATAGTTTAAGACGTCTTACCGGTTTATCATTATCAACATAGATTTCAAACCAGACGCCAGGTTTTACAGCTTCAGGTAACTGCTCTATCTTATTTTGTGCTTCAGCGATTGCTTGTTCGATTGGGCTTGGCCCTGTGTCTTCATCTGGTTTATATTCGGAATGAAGTGGTTTACTCTTGTTGATGCCATCACTGTAAGTAATTGATTTAAACTCACTGGCTTCTAACAGATTCTGGTAGGTGAGTTTCAGTGAATGAATGGCGTTATGTATTAGCTCTTTATTTTGTTTTGTTTCACCCAACATGTCATTAATAGTATGCACCAATGCCATATGGTTATCTTTTAATGAAAGGTATTCGCCACGATTTTTTGGTGGTTGAAGGGTTTTAATCAGGAGCTTTAAGATGTTTATGGCTTCATTCCATTCATCACTCTGTTTTCCGTGGCGTGCATAACTGTGAAACATTAATGTAGACCAGTTACGTAAAACAAGCTGCTGCGAAGACTTTGGTAATATTTTGTCTTTTAAATGGAACTGTAATTCTGCCAGAATAATTTGTCTAGCATGCTCTTTTAAAATAATTTGTCGGGTTTCTTTTTCATTCTTTTCCTGAGAAAGTTTTTCATTGCTGCCTAATCTTTCCAGTGCTTTTAACGCAGTGTTGAAACTAACAATATTCTGATCAAAGGTGTTGATGAGCTGGTTAAGTATCATCTCCATTGTTTTGTATAAAGTGTTGTTGATGTCTTCTATGCCTATTCCTAAATGAGCAATAGAATCAAGCAGTAGTCTTGCCGGGTGTTTGTCATTATGGAAGAACTTCATATCCAGCAGAGCTATTTTTATAACTGGAATTTGCAGTTTTAATAATAATGATTTAATGGTGTCTGAAATGTTTTTATCACGTAGAAATGCGCCAAATATCATTTCTACAAAATCAATGGTTCTGCTATCAATTTGATTGACCGATTTGGTCATCGTCGAATTACCGAGTTTTGCCATGCTATTGAGCAGGGCCTTTTTGAAGCTGTCGGTATTTATATTAACCTGTTGACCAGGAATGTAGTCCTGTTTATACGTCGACTGTAGTTTTGACAGGGCTTTTACAACTTCCTGTCTGGCATAAACATTGCCAGCACGAGCACGTAAAGCTGTGGCTCCTTTTTTAGCAAGGTTATCTGCATCATTATTGATAAATTCACTAATTACTTTTGAAATATTATCAGGCATAGCCGCTTTGTTTCGGGCGGTTTCAAAATTGTGAATTTCTGCGCTCATGTTATTCCCATTATGTTGCCTAGATGTACAAAAGCACTTCTAATCTGAGTGAGGTTCTCACGAATTAGCATTTATAGCGCTAACAACAGTTTGAAGTGCACACGTTATTCAGAGTTCTTGAACTCATGTGCTGCGTTTGAACATTTGATGGGGTTATCTATTAATCGGTAATAGCTTTTATACGATGATATGATTCTAATCCCCTGAACGGGGTATTATTGTGAATTTAGTCACGCTCTTATTAACTGAGCGCTTTATTGTCTCTGGATCACATCAAATACGTGATGGAAAGCACCTTTTTAGATCTTGGGACAGATGATATCCAGTACTTCTGCGGCCTGTTCCCAGGCTTTATCCATAATCTGGGGTAATTTGTTGAGTTTAAAACCGGTGATTTTAAGGGTCTCTGGTTCGAATTCAGGGTAATCATCAAGCAGGTATTCATCTACTTCCATACCCGGTTCCAGCGCGTTTACAATACAGTTGGCGATATGGACTATGGCTGTTTCCAGAGGGTGTTTTTTGGCCAGCAATGGTTCGTGATGGAAGCTGATAGTGTCGTTCAGGGTATCTGATAACTGCCATGCTTTTATGAGGGCTGCACCTACATCTGCATGGGTAAAACCGATAATTTCCTTCTCGGCACGGTAGGTAACGCCATCGGATTCAGCAGCCCTGAGCAGAACTTTCTGTGATAAATCAGGTTCTTCAAAATAAAGGATCAATTTTCCAATATCATGGAGCAGTCCTGCTACAAATAAGCGTTCACCATGGAGAATATTGCATTGTTTAGAGATTAAACGGGCAATAATGCCCGTATGTACGCTATGTCGCCAGAACAGGTCGATATCAACCAGTTCATTGGGAATTCGCTTGAATGAATCAACCGCCGAAGTGGCCAGTACCAGATTGCGTAAATCATCTTCACCAATAATGGAGATGGCTCTGCTGACAATTTCAATTTTTACCACCAGTGCGTAGTACGAACTGTTGACAATACGCAGAATTCTGGCCGTGAGAGATGGATCATGGCTGATTACATCGCCCAGTTGCTTGGCATTATGGTTCGGGTCTTCCATAACCTGATTAACCCTGATAAAGATTTCAGGTAATGAAATGAGTTTAATAACTCCCTTGACCAAATCTTCCGGTTTTCTTGTCATTTTGTTCTTCTAGTCCTATTTATTCAGCGCCAGTTTTAAAAATTCAGGCGTAGCGGTACAGGCATTGTGAATTGCTTTATTGTAATAATGGGTGATAAAAACCTTATTTTCTACTGCCTGTTGACGAAATTGTGGAATTTTACCATCTTTACAGGCCATGGTGCAGGTCCACCAGCCGGTAGGGTAAGAGCATTGAGGGAAGTGTAAGCTGTTAATGTCCTTAAAGCCTGCGTGAGTCAGTTTGTTGTACATGGGTTTAATAATGCTTTCTGTGTGTATTAAAGGGGACTCGCTCTGCTGAACGAATAATCCTTTGGGGCCTAATACGCGTTGACAGTTATCATAGAAATCCTGTGTAAACAGTACTTCACCGGGGCCGATAGGGTCAGTGCTATCAACAATAATAAGGTCATAGAAGTTATCGCTGGCATCTTTTACCCATTTAATACCATCATCAAAGCGGAGTTCTGCGCGTGGGTCATGGTTATTCTCACACAGCTCAGGAAAATATTTTTCTGCCAGGCGCGTTACTCTTTCATCAATATCGACCTGTTGGGCCAGTTCTACTTCTGGATGTTTTAATACTTCCCGTAAAGTGCCACAGTCACCACCACCAATTATCAAGACCTTTTTAGGATCAGGGTGGGTAAAAAGAGCCGGGTGAGACATCATTTCATGGTAGATGAAATTATCACGCGTGGTCAGCATAATGCAGTCATCAATCACCATCAGGTTGCCAAATGTTTCTGTTTCATAGATGGCTATCTTCTGGAAGGGTGACTGTTCCTCATGTAGTTTCTTGTGCGTTCCTAGCTTGAGGGAAAATGCTGTGCCTCCATGGGTGTATTCTTCAGTAAACCATTGATCATTGAGTGACATAATAAAAATCTCTAGGACAAATTAGGCGCTATTATAGCGCAAGCTATGTGATTAGGTTTAGTTTGTAAAGCTGGGGTAAAATAGCCGGTATTGAATTGGGGGTAATCCATGATTGAGTGGTCGCTAGAAACAGCACAGCAGGTTTTTGGTCTTGATAAATGGGGCAGCGGTTATGTCACTACAAATTCTGCAGGTCATCTGGTTATGCAGCCATGTGGTCAATCCAGGGCATCCATTGATTTGCATCATCTGATAACAGACATTGACGCAGCGGGACTAAGATTTCCTGTTCTGGTGCGCTTCCCTGATATTTTGAAGCACCGAATTCAAAGTTTATGCAGTGGTTTCCGGCGTGCAGCAAAGCTGTATGATTATACCGCTGATCATCTTGCCGTTTATCCTATAAAAGTTAATCAACAGCGATGTGTCGTTGAAGAAATATTGCATCATGGTGGTGATAGTGTTGGGTTAGAAGCAGGTAGTAAGCCCGAGTTAATGGCAGTGCTGGCATTATCAAAACAGAATGGTGTGATTGTGTGTAATGGTTATAAGGACAGGGAATATATCAGGCTGGCTCTGATAGGGCAGAAACTTGGTCATACCGTGTATATCGTGGTTGAAAAGCCATCTGAAATAGACCTGATTCTTAAAGAAGCAAAAGATCTTAATGTTGAGCCGAATATCGGTATAAGAATACGGCTGGCATCGATTGGTAAAGGCAAGTGGCAAAATAGCGGTGGAGAAAAAGCAAAATTCGGCTTATCAGCAAGTCAGGTGCTAACTGCCCTTGATCAGCTCAAAAGTAATGATAATTTGCAGAATCTGAAATTACTGCACTTTCATATGGGTTCGCAAATAGCCAATATTCGGGATCTTCAAAAAGGACTGCTGGAAGCTGTCCGGCATTATTCCGAGCTTTGTAATTTGGGTGTGCCATTGAAGGTGCTGGATATAGGCGGTGGTCTGGCTATTGATTATGATGGAACAGGGTCACGAAATGATTGCTCAATGAATTATAGCATTGATGATTATGCTGCGAATATTATCCAGATAGTAAAACAGGAATGTGACAGAAAAGGATTGAAACATCCAAGGATAATTACTGAATCAGGCCGTGCCATGACGGCTCATCATGCAATGCTTATTACCAACGTTATAGAAACTGAATCAATTGATACTGAAATAAAACAGAATGTTGATGATGTTGGTTATGAGCAATTTAATGAGTTACGAAAAATTCTTGATGACACGAGTAGCGCCTCATTGATTGAGCAATATCATATTGCGCAGTCATTATATGAGGAAGCTCAGGATTTATATAAAAAAGGTGATTTGAGTCTTCGGCAAAGAGCCAATATTGAGCAGTTGTATTTTTCAGCATGCAGATTGTTGCAGGGTAAGTTTGAGAAGTATTCGCGTAATCAACAGGGCATGCTGGATGATTTGAATGAAAAACTGGCAGATAAATATTTTTGTAATTTTTCAGTTTTTCAATCTATACCCGATGTATGGGGTATAGATCAGATTTTTCCAATTGTACCTTTGCATCGTTTACATGAGCCGCCATTGCGTAGAGGAATTATTCATGATTTGACCTGTGATTCAGATGGACATATAGAGTTTTATACCGATAATCAGGGGATTGAAAAAACTTTGCCATTGCATGCTGTTAAAAAAGATGAAAATTACTGGCTGGGAATTTTTTTGTTAGGCGCATACCAGGAAATACTGGGTGATATGCATAACTTGTTTGGTGATACGGATGCAATTAATGTTCAGCTAAATGATGATGGCGGTTATGAGCTTACAGGTGCCGAGTATGGCGACAGTATTCGAGAGCTATTAACTTATGTGCATTTCAATGTCGATGAAATGCTGGTTACATATAAACAAAAAATTAATTCGGCACAATTAAGTAAGCCGGAAAGTGATAAGTTAATGGCAGAGCTTGAAGAAGGTATACATGGGTATACCTATTTCGAGTAAAGTCTGTTTTAATTATTCAAATGA
>Ga0224496_10000900_pt1 | contig 19428 bp, 19 predicted proteins | sample SF_Jul11_sed_USG_2_FD_168127 | JGI IMG/M metagenome (GOLD analysis project Ga0224496, IMG submission 168127) | Sediment microbial communities from San Francisco Bay, California, United States - SF_Jul11_sed_USGS_8_1 | ecosystem: Environmental > Aquatic > Marine > Sediment | place: USA...
GCAAAGCGGAGCTTCGGATAGAGCGGTGACGTCGGAGCTGGACGGACGCGCATGCCAACCTCCTGGGTTGCCAAGAGAATCTGGCCACCGATTCTACCTCAATTCCAAATCAACTGCGGAATCCGGGCTAAATGATCGAGCCGTAATCAGTAGCTTGAATCAGAACGGCATGAACGACTGGTCTTTCGGTCTATGTGATGCGCAGAGTTCCGATCGCCTCCAGCGTGGTCTCTATTTCCTTCGGCGAGTTGATGAGACTCGGTGCAAGCCGGACGTACTTGGTCGCATAGGGTGTCACGCTGCCGACGATGCCACGTTGCCGCAGTTTTTCCACCACGGCGCGGGGCTCTATGCCGGCTACCTCGAAACAGACAATCCCGGCAGAGAGGTCTTGTGACATCGGTGTGTGGAGGGTCACGTGGCGCATGGCCGCCAACCCCTGTTTCAACTGCTGATTCAATTCATAGATACGCTGGGTCACCTTCGATTTGCCGATGGCCTGGTGAAATATGAAGGCTTCATCCAGTGCCCATCTGTGCTCAAATGAATGGAACCCTCCCGGGGTCATGTGGACCGATGGAGGGAGGGCCTGTGACGATTTGTTCTCCATCCAGAGTTCATAGGCCTGCCCACTAAAGGTTGGAATAGTGGCCTGGGTGATTGGCCAGGCCTTCGGGTGGCCCCAGACGAGACCGGTCCCGCGCGGGCCGAACATCCATTTATGTGTCCCAGCGACCAGGAAGTCACAGCCCAGCTCGCTCACGCTGAAATCTTCCACCCCCATGCCATGGAGTCCGTCCACGCAGAAGATGATCCGGTCCCGTTCATCCCGTGAGCGATTGATAGCCTGAATTGCCAGCGCCATCTCATGGATCGGCAGTTTGAGGCCCGTGCTGGAATGGACCCAGGTGACTGCCACGAGGCGTGTGGCAGGGGTGATGCCCTTTCGCAAGGAGTCGACGATCTCTTCGCGGGACACCGTTTTGAGTGAACGATAGAGGGAAATCTGACGCACCACGGCGTCCGTGCGTTCGGCACGGAGACGCAGCGCGGTTTCTGTCGAATAGTGGTCGTGTACTGTGGTCAGGATTTCTTGGCCGGTTCGAAGTTGTAACCCTCCGTAGAGTAGCCCGAGCCCCATCGTGGTGCTGTCAGTCAAGGCGATGTCGGTGGGGTCGGCGTTGAGATAATCAGCTGCTGCCCGAAGGACCATTGCCTCTTGCTTCTCCTCGTGTTCAAACCAATAGCCGATAGGATCGGCATCCAACCCGGCACGATGTCGTGCGATGGCTTCACGCACCGGTGTGGGGTGGGATGCAAGGAAGAACGTCGCGAGATGGATGAGACGAGGAGAGAGGAGAAACTGTGCCCGGAGGTCTTCCCATCTTGTGAACCTGCGCTGCGGAGCTTGTTGGGAGGCGAATGTACGAGAGCAGGCCTCTGTCAGGACAGCCGCGCTCAGGGCCAAGCCCGTACGCACCAGAAAGCCTCGACGGTCGATGTTGTTCATATGCGCCTCCTCATCAGGGTCGACATCTCCACGCGACGGCTTCTCCCAAAAATCAGGTAAGGAGAGATGAGCCCATGGTATGGGTCGTAGGGCACAGCCAAGGGCCGAACGTCAAAGCAGATCGTGTTAGGATTGATAGCTTTCGATCGGCGGACAGCTGCACACGAGATGGCGGTCCCCATAGGCCTCGTCGATACGGCTCACGCTCGGCCAGAATTTACTGTGCCTCACCCAGGGCGCTGGAAACGCCGCCTGCTCGCGGCTATAGGGGCGATTCCACTCCGTCGCCGTCACGATGGAGGCGGGATGTGGGGCATTCTTCAAGATGTTATTCGTCCGGGGTTGCTGTCCGTCGACGATCTCCTGAATCTCGGCACGGATCAGAATAAGCGCCTCGCAGAACCGATCAAGCTCGCTCTTGGATTCGCTTTCGGTCGGTTCAATCATGAGCGTACCGGCCACAGGGAACGACACGGTCGGCGCATGGAAGCCGTAGTCCATCAGTCTCTTGGCCACATCCATCGCCTCAACGCCGGCGCTCTCCTTAAACTCGCGCAGATCCAGAATGAACTCATGAGCCACTAATCCGGAATCACCTCGGTAGAGAATGGAGTAATGCTTTTCCAGCCGCTTGGCCATGTAGTTGGCATTGAGAATGGCCACCTGTGTGGCTTTAGTCAATCCATCACGACCCATCAAGGCGATGTACACCCAGGAGATCGGCAGAATGCTCGGACTCCCGTACGGAGCTGCCGACACCGGACCGATGGCTTCAGGTCCTCCGATCTTGACCACGGGATGTCCCGGCAGAAAAGGCATGAGATGCCGCGCGACCCCAATCGGTCCCACGCCAGGTCCTCCTCCTCCATGGGGAATACAGAACGTCTTGTGGAGATTGAGGTGGCAGACGTCGGCCCCGATGTCGCCGAGACGACAGAGGCCGACCATGGCGTTCATGTTGGCCCCATCGATGTACACTTGTCCGCCGTGAGTATGAACGATTTGGCAGATCCGCCGCACACTTGCCTCAAACACTCCGTGGGTGGAGGGATACGTGAGCATGAGGGCCGACAGCCGATCTCGATATTGCGCAGCTTTGGCCTCTAGATCGGTGACGTCGACGTTTCCGTGCCGATCACATGCAACAACGACGACGGTCATTCCGACCATCGCAGCGCTGGCGGGGTTGGTACCATGAGCCGAGACGGGGATCAGGCAGACGTCTCGATGGGTTTCTCCCTTCGACCGATGGTACGCCCGAATGACCATGAGGCCCGAATATTCACCCTGAGAGCCTGCATTCGGTTGGAGCGAAAATGCCGCAAACCCCGCGATCTCGGCCAGCCATGTTTCGAGTTGTCGGAACAAGGTCTGGTAGCCATGCGTTTGCTCAACCGGTGCATACGGATGCAGGCGACCGAATTCCGGCCATGTCACCGGCAGCATTTCCGCGGTGGCGTTGAGTTTCATTGTGCACGATCCCAACGGAATCATGGAGTGCACGAGCGACAAATCCTTGGCTTGTAATCTGTGGAGATAGCGAAGCATCTCGTGTTCCGAGCGATACCGATGGAACACCTCGTGCGTCAGATACGGACTTGTTCTCGCCAAGGGGGACGGGTAGTTAGGATCGATGGTCGCAGCGAGATCGGAGAGACGGAACGGTAATTGATCGTGGCCGACACATACTTGCAGGAGGCGATAAACTTCTTCTTGGGAACTGACCTCGTCGAGTGACATTCCGATCGAGGCGTCCCCATAGTGCCGGAAATTGATCCCTTGTTCATTGGCCCGCGCAACAATCTGATCCGCTTGGGTCTTGGAAACCGGAATCCGAACGGTGTCAAAGAAAACTTTCGGGAGAACGTCGAATCCAAGCCGACGGAGTCCTTCAGCCAGCAGCAACGTAAGGCCGTGGACGCGCTCGGCAATACGCCGAAGCCCCTCCGGCCCATGGTAGACCGCAAACATGCCGGCCATCACGGCGAGCAAGACCTGAGCGGTACAAATATTGCTCGTCGCCTTCTCTCGGCGAATGTGTTGCTCTCGCGTTTGAAGCGAAAGCCTGATGGCCGGTTTACCCGTCACATCCTTTGACACCCCGACGAGTCGACCCGGCACCTGCCGCTTGTACTCCTCCTTCGTCGCCAAAAACGCCGCATGCGGCCCGCCGAAGCCGATCGGCACGCCGAACCGTTGCGTTGAGCCGACGGCAATATCGGCTCCGAATTCCCCGGGTGAGCGAAGTAAGGTCAGGGCAAGAAGATCGGTGGCAACCACCACCAGCACACCGGCCTCGTGGGCTTGCGTCACCAACGCGCTGAAGTCGCCCACATACCCGTCGGTAGCAGGGTATTGCAGCAACATGCCGCAGAGTTGCGGACGCAGGCAATCATCCGGCGACGGGACGCCAGCTCGAATGCTGATACCCAGAGGTTCCGCTCTAGTTTGCAGCACCGCCAGGGTCTGCGGATGGCAGTCGCGAGACACGAAAAACTCATTTCGTTCCTGACCCGCGTTGCGAGCGATCGCGTAGCACATCGCCATTGCTTCGGCTGCGGCGGTGGCTTCATCCAACAGCGAGGCATTCGCCAGTGGCAGCCCGGTCAAGTCAGCCACCATGGTCTGAAAGTTTACGAGCGCTTCCAAGCGGCCTTGTGAGATCTCGGCTTGATATGGGGTATACTGCGTATACCATGCTGGGTTTTCTAGTATGTTGCGCTGGATCACGCCAGGAGTGACGCAGTCGTAGTAGCCCATGCCGATCAGCGACCGGTAGACCTTATTCTGGGATGCGATCTCTTTCAGTCGTGCGAGGACGGCTTGCTCGCCTTCGCCTTCAGGAATGCCGAGGGGTTGGTTGAGGCGAATATCAGCAGGAATCGCTGCATCCGTCAACATGTCGAGGGAGCGCAGGCCTAATGTCGCCAGCATTTCCTGGAGATCAGCGTTTGAAGGCCCTAGATGTCGAGGGAGAAAGTCGTCGGTCGGTTGTAGCCAATTCTGGATGGTCATGGGGTCATCAACCCTTGTTAGGTTCGAGAAAATTGTATGAATAATGGGCTCGTCAAGCGCGCAGCGTACCACGGGATCAACGCATTTCCAAGAGACCGGACATCCTCTCTTTTCCGAAGTAGTTGACGACGGTGGCTATGGTGGTCGAGCACACGGAGGGCATGGGGATAGGCTTTCCGATCTGCATACGCCTCATGCGGAGGCTCGCTCTTTCGTTGCTTTTGGTGAAATTCAGGCTATTGTTAGCTCATACCTTGAATCCTGAAGAGCTGACCACATGGTAGCTATGAAGCAGAGCCCCGGTGGGAAGACGGTGAATGAACACTCGGGGGGCTCTTCGACGTGGAAGGCCATTGTTATCGGTCTCGCGTTCTGTGCCGCAGTCGGCCTCGGATACCTGGCCTTCAAGAGCCAGGTTTTCCCGACGAGCTTTTTGGTTCGTCAAATGTCCAACAGCCAGCCCAGTGAGATTCCAACTGGTTCCCAGACAAAACCTGTTCCTGCCGATGTGAGGCTGACGCGTGAAGGAATCGATCTACTGCTCACTACGCTCGACGAGGCCATTCGCCGAAAGGATGTCGATGCCGTCGTGCGACACATTACCTCCGATGCGACCATTACCATTCACATGAAGCAAGGGTCGCAACAGCAAGTGGCCCTGTTGACTCGGGAGGAATATCGGAAAACCTTGGCCATGGCCTTCGCCTTCCCTAGCGCCAATGACTTCACTCGCACGACGACGACAGTCTCATTAGCTGCGGATGAACAAAGCGCGAAAGTGTCCTTTAAGTCAACGGAGACCCTTCTGCAAGCCAATCGAGAGTTTAAGACCGAGGGCGAGGAAACGCTTTTGTTCAACGTTCGCAATGGGAAGCTCATGATTACATCTTTGGAACAAACCTTCCCCGGTGATTCCACCTAGTCATGCCCTCAACGATTGGGCCTCCTTCCTCAGTCCGCTTCACATCACTTTCGAACGGCTCGCCACTACAATAAGCTTCATGCCGGTCCGTTTGGTATAATCACCGAACTTATCAACCTCTGTCGGGGTACGTGGAGATGCGAGTCCTTGTCATAGAAGACGAAACCAAGGTTGGATGTTTCATTAAGCGGGCGCTGGAAGAAGAGAGTTATGCCGTCGATCTCTGTGAGGATGGAGCCAAAGGGTTGGAGTTGGCCTTGGTGACCAACTATGACCTTCTGGTCGTGGATGTGATGTTGCCGACGATGTCTGGATTAGACGTTTTAACGGAACTCCGTCGCGAACGGATTCAAACGCCGGTGTTGATCCTCTCTGCGCAGTCTCAGATCGATCAGCGGGTCAAGGGGCTGGATGCTGGTGCCGATGATTACCTCACAAAGCCGTTCGCGATCGATGAGCTGTTGGCCCGCGTACGGGCGTTACTGCGGCGCGGCGCGACGGAAAGTCCAGGGATCTTACAGATCGATGACTTGGTGCTGAACCCAGCCACGCGGGATGTGACACGAGGAGGCCAACGCATCGAGCTCACGCTCAAAGAGTATGCCTTGCTGGAATATTTGATGCGTCATACCGGACGTGTGTTGACCAGGCCCATGATCTCCGAGCACGTCTGGAACCAAGACTTTGATACGTTTACCAATGTCATCGATGTCTATGTGAACTATCTTCGCAACAAGATCGACCGAGGGCGGACCAAGAAATTGATCCATACCATCCGCGGAAGCGGGTATATGCTGAAGGCTGACTAGCATGATTCCATGACGATTCTCGAGCTGACCGGTGGCACCGAACGTATTATGTCCACAACAAGACGTCGCGGCAATCTGGTGTCCTTTTCACCGAGTAGGAGCTGATCTATGCCGCTACGTGTCCGGTTGACTCTCTGGTACGGGAGCGCCCTCGCCCTGGTCTTGATCATTTTCTCCGTCGTCTTGTACGCGATGACGGCACGGAATCTCCGTGACGCCGTCGATGAGTCTCTGGAAGACACTGCCACCATTGCTGTGCGTTCACTTGAAGAGCGCGGCTTCCTTCCTCTCCTCAACGAAAAGGAATTGCTCTCCCAATTTCCCGAGCTTGCGAGAATTGACAAGTTCTTCCAGATTTTCAGCCCGTCCGGCACGATTACCATCAGTTCTCCCAACATCAAGCACCACGATGTTCCGCTCAGCCGCACCGCGCTTGAAACCGCCTTCTCAGGGCAGAGTATTTTTGAGTCGGCCAAGTATCCCAATGAGCCGCCGCTGCGAGTCATTTCGGTGCCGATCATGTATCGGGACAAGTTGTTGTACATCGTCCAGGTCGGGACTTCGTTGGAATCAGTCGGGGAGACTCTCCATCGGTTCTTGATCCTACTGATTGTTGCAATACCAATCGCCTTGGCCGTCTCTCTGGCAGGGGGGTGGTTTTTGGCAGGGCGAGCGTTGCGGCCCGTCGATGAGATCACCCTCGCAGCACAGCGCATTGCCGCAGGAGATCTTAGCCAGCGGCTGAGTATGCTGACGGCTCATGACGAGATCGGTCGACTCGCAGCGACCTTCAACAACATGATCGGCCGACTAGATGCTTCGTTTCGCCAGATCCGTCAATTTACCAGCGATGCGTCACATGAGTTGAGGACGCCCCTAACCGTGATGAAAGGTGAGACCGATTTGATTCTGCGTCGACCGCGTCCGATGGAAGACTATAAGTCGGTGCTGGAAAGCAATCTGGAAGAGATCGATCGGATGACCCGCATCGTCGATGAATTGCTGTTTCTCTCTCGTGCCGACATGGGCGAAGTCAAAACGGAGACCTTACCGGTTGCCTTGCAGGCATTGGTCGAAGACGTTCATCGTCAGGCGAAGTTGTTGGGGCATGACCGAAATATCGAAGTGGTGCTTGGAACAGTCATGCCGGTCGTCATCCAAGGGGACGACTTGCGGCTGCGTGAACTGTTGCTCAATCTTGTCGAGAACGCGATGAAGTATTCACACCCGGGTGGCAAAGTTGAAATTGCGTTGTTGAGAGATAGACGGGAAGCGCGGCTCTCCATCACCGACCATGGCATCGGCATTGCCCCGGCCGATCATCAGAAGATTTTCCAGCGGTTCTTCCGAACCGATGCGGCTCGAACCCACACGAAGAAGGGCACGGGACTCGGTCTTGCCATCTGTGCGTGGATTGCAGATCTGCACAAAGGCCGGGTGGAGGTCCAAAGTGATCTTGGTCAGGGCTCCACCTTCACAGTGGTGCTCCCACTCGTCCATCCGTCGGCGTAAGGAACTTTCATTCCCGGTTAGGCACGCTCTTCTCTCTGGTTGGCACGCGGCAACCTGCGCTCTCTGTGTTGTGGCCGTCTCCGGCGCAGAACACGCTCAATCAAACACCACGGTCTTTTTCCCGTAGACTAAGACACGTCGCTCGATGTGGCGGCGAACAGCCCTTGCTAACACGATCTCCTCAAGGTCCCGTCCTTTCCGCACAAGATCTTCCACTGTGTCCCGGTGTCCTACGCGAATCACATCTTGCTCGATGATAGGCCCCTCGTCCAGATCCTGGGTTGCGTAGTGCGCCGTCGCACCGATGATCTTCACCCCCCGTTCATACGCCTGGCGGTATGGGTTGGCACCGATAAAGGCCGGGAGGAAGGAGTGGTGAATGTTGATGACTGGACAGCCCACCTGGGCTAGAAAGTTAGCAGAGAGAATCTGCATGTAGCGAGCCATCACGACCAATTCTACACGATGCTCTTTCAACCGTGCCAAGACCTGTTGCTCTTGCTGCGGTTTCGTCTCCTTGGTCACCGGGTATACGGTGAATGGAATCTTGAAAAGCTCAGCCCAACTCGCACAGGCGTCGTGATTCGAAATGATGACGGGAATATCGATGTGCAATTCGTCCCGGCGATGGCGCTGCAGTAAATCGGCCAGACAATGGTCTTGCTTGGACACCAACATTCCCACAGGGGTTCGTCGGCTACAAGGATGCACCTCATAGCGCATGTCGTACACGTTGGCGATGGGCTTAAAGGCCGACGGGATGTCCTCAGGAGGGATCTGGAAGCCCTCGGTTGCAAATTCCATCCGCATGAGAAAATCGTTTGTTTCCTCGTCAGTATGATGGTCGGAGTCAAGAATATTGCCCCCGAAATCGTGGATAAACCCAGACACTCGTGCGACGATGCCTGAACGGTCTTTGCACTGGATTAGGAGGATAATCGAATCTTTCTTGCGTGCGGTCATCGGTTCTCACCGTGCTATTGGCGGTTGCTATCAGTGTATCAGGAAAGGCGAGAATCCACGCTCAGGAAGTAGAACTCGTAACGATGCGCCCGACGAGATCGAACGCTGCCGCATCGGTGATCTCGATCTTGCAGAAGGATCCGGCCGTGAGATGGGGAACCGTTTGATCCGGCACGGGCTGCGGCGCGATGTCTGTCGCCCCTTCGTCGATGTAGACAACACCATCGATCTCTGGAGCGAGCCCCTCGTGGCGCCCTTCTAGGACACTCTCGGTTTCTTCGGATCGGCCGTCGACGAGCACGTCGAGGACGGACCCGATTTTGGCCCTTCCCTTGGCGGCTGCAATCGACTCCTGAATTGAGAGGATGACATTCCGCCGCTCGTCCATGACTTCTCGCTCGACCTTTTCATCTAAGTCAACCGCGGATGTCCCTTCTTCATCGGAGTAGAGAAACACCGCGACCCGATCGAACTGGGCCTCTTCTACGTATTCATGCAGCTCCTCGAAGGCCGCGTCAGTTTCTCCTGGGAACCCGACGATGAAGGCCGTTCGAAAGGTCACGCTTGGGATGCGCGTGCGAATGCGCTCGACCAGCGATTCAATCGCCGCGCGATTACCGAGCCGATGCATACGTGTGAGCATGCGATCACTGATGTGCTGAAGAGGCATATCAATGTACTTGGTAATCTTTTCTTCTCCGGCATACAGATCCAGCAAATCATCCGTGACCTGCTGAGGGTAGAGGTAGAACGGACGGATCCATCGTAGACTGTCGACCTTCACGAGCTCACGGAGTAGCTGAACAAAGCCTTGGCGAAGACCCAGATCGACTCCATAATTGATCGTATCCTGAGAGATGAGGTTGATCTCCTTCACCCCTTCCTGTGCCAATTGCTGTGCTTCCGCGACGATGGAGTGCACCGGTCGGCTACGCTGTTTGCCTCGCATCAGTGGAATCGCACAAAAGGCACAGTTGCGATTGCAGCCTTCTGCAATCTTCACATAGGCGCTGTGGTGCGTTCCCAGTCTCATGCGAGGTGCCAATTCGTCATAGAGATAGGGCGGTTGGCTCATCCAGAGGCGGCGATGCCGCTTTTTTGGAGTGAGGAGGTCTCGGCAGATCTCCGCTATTTTGCCGAACTCGCCGGTGCCGACCACTGCGTCCAACTCTGGTAGTTCCTTCAGCAAATCCCCTTGATAGCGTTGGGCTAAACAGCCGGCTGCGATCAGGACGCGACAAGCCCCTGCTTTCTTCAGATGACCGTGTTCCAGAATGGTGTTGATCGATTCTTGCTTGGCTTCTTCAATGAAGCCGCAGGTATTGACGATGACCACGTCTGCTTTTTGTGGATCGCCGGTGAGCTGAAATCCCTCTGTGACGAGCGCACCCAGCATAATTTCCGAGTCCACTTGATTCTTTGAACAGCCAAGATTCACAAAGCCGATCGTAGTGTTCTGGGGACTGGCTCCGATCAGGGATCGGTGCCTGTCCCTTTGGACTGCCGGTTTTGTACGCTGGGGAATGATCAATGGTTGGGACATAGGGGCAGTCTACGGGAGGGCTGAAAAGACTGTCAATTAGACCCTTGCGGGAGAGCGATCAGTTCCCCTAGAGTGCGCCTTATGATTCGAACCTTTCAAGGCATCAAGCCAACTGTCCCGAAGTCCTGCTTTATCGAAGAAACCGCTGTCGTGATCGGCGATGTCGTGATGGGAGAGGAGTGCAGCGCCTGGTTCCACGCCGTCATTCGGGGTGATGTGAACGAGATCCGGATCGGAAGTCGGACCAATGTGCAGGACCTTTGTATGTTGCATGTGACGCACGACACCCACCCCCTCCTCATCGGGAATGACGTCACAATCGGCCATCACGTCGTGCTACACGGCTGTACGATTCACGATCGTGTGTTGGTTGGGATGGGCGCCATTATCATGGACGGTGTGGTGATTGGGGAAGATTCGGTGGTCGGAGCCGGGGCTTTGGTCGTCGAAGGCATGATCGTGCCACCGAAAAGTTTAATCCTGGGGTCTCCGGCAAAGATCAAGCGGCCGGTTACAGAGAAGGAGTTGGCCTGGATCAAGGTATCAGCAGAGAATTATGTGCGGTATGCCAGTCAGTACATGTCTGATTCAGGAAAGAACGCCGGTTTCAAAATATGAAAGTGGTGGAGTCGATGTTATGGCTTTGGGAGGCTCCGACTTGCGACCCTTCGCGCTCCGATCCGAATCAAACAAATTGGATCCCCGACAAGCGCCGTGGGATACTGTTTCCGCTCCACGTGGTAGGGAATCCTGTGCCGATGGCACCAGTCTGCGATCCACACTACTTCTTCTGTTGACGTCGTGACCAAACCCGGCACACTCAATTTAGCCATGCAGCGATTCACGATTCTTTGAACAACCCGCCGTTCTTTCTGAAATCCAACCGGATTGAACGTGACCGGATCAGCTCGACCGTATGATAACGGCGCGAGATGGGGAAATCGTTCCGGATCGTTCAACACGCTGACCATCCAGAGATGATCGAACCTTCCGTGCGCCAAGGAGGCATCGCAGGCATGAAAGCGGAACGGTAAGCCACGACAAGCACGATTGAGCACGGTCACTTCGAGACGTCGGAGATTATAGGGCTCAACGTGGCGTTGATGGTCGATCGCTTCGGCCAGCAAGGACGGCAGCTCGGTCACACCGGCTCCGACATACAAACTGCGCCCGCCCGGCGGTAACTGTTTGACGAGAACCTCGGCTACGTTGGTTCCCAATCGCCGGCAGGGTTCCCGCTTCTTCCGCCAGAACTCCTCACCACCTTCGTAACAGTAGACGGATTCCAGGCGTTTGTAATCGAGGTGAGCAAATATCTGGGCGATAGCTTGCCGAGCTGAAGCAGAAAGGCCTTGTCTCATAAGTCCTAACTACGTTAGCCGGGCCAGGTGGTCACAATGTGTGACCACCTCCAACCGCTCCTTCGCAGTGAGTCGAAAGACGAAATCACGGGGAAAACGATTCTCGTTCCGCTTGACCGCTTGGTTCAAGGCTTTGGTCGGCACGTTATACAACGCGGCAAGATCGGCATCGATGATTACCTTGTGGTTGCGAATCGTAAAGATCATGGATTCGAGAGGCTTGAGTTGTTTCATGACCAGGCTCTACCGATCCTCCTTTGAGTCAGAGGAGTCTAACCAAAGCGGTCGATGAAAGCTATGCAGTTGGCTGACTGGCCAATGCCATGACTGTTGCTGAGACTCCCTCAGCGACTGAAGCGATGAAGTCAAGATTCAGTGTATCGAGAGTATCGGTCGCCCGATGGTAGTGAGGATTACGGAAGTTTGCCGTGTCCGTGAGCATGACGGCTGGAAACCCGTGCTCCCAGAACGGGGTGTGGTCACTTCGCCTCGTGTCCGGCAGCTGCTCTCCGTTGCCAGGTACGATCAATGGAATGATAGGAAGATGCAACTTCATCGCGTGAGTGACGGAGCCGGTTAAGGCCTGCGATTGTTCATTACCGATGACGGCAAGGAAATCTCCGGTTGTGGGAACCGCGATGGGTACACCGGGAGGGATCTTCTGCGACCCCTCTTGATGGCTCGCATAGCCGACACATTCCAATATGATGGCTCCATGGATGGCCTCACCGGTCCCGCTGAGGAACGAGGCATAGGCCGCGCTACCAAGCAAGTTCTCTTCCTCGAGGTTGAAGGCGATGAGACGAATCGGCCTGATCAGTGGCATCTCTCGAAGCTGGCGAGCGACATGGAGGATCACGGCAAGCGCGCTCGCATTGTCATCGGCGCCCGGCGAGCCTTCCACCGTATCGAAGTGCGCGCCGAGGATCAGTGGTGGCAGTGGGCCGTGCGCGGAGGCGGGATGCGCCGTCGCAATGACGTTGCGAAAGGTTCGACCCAATGCCTCGAACTCGTGGGCTGTGACGAGAAGGCCGGACTCCGAGAATTGGCGATGCAGGTACGCTTCTGTCTGCTGTAAATGGATTGCGGAGGTGAGAGGATGTCGTTCTCCCACCAGCGCGTGAAGATCTGCTGTGAGTCGGTTGCGATCAACGGGCACAGAACTGGTTTCCGTTTGGCGAACGATTAGCAGGATGTTGAAAAAGTCCTCCAGCTTCGTTCTCGCATCGCTCAGAGGCTCAACGTACGGCAAAGAGTACGCTTCGCCTCTTCACTTGCTGCGGCCTTGCTGGAAGGCCTTTTTGAACATCCTGCGGGCTATTTGGATTCGGCCTATGACCTCCGAGAGGTCAAGAGCTACGGGCATCAAATGGTTTTCAACAGCCTGTTAGGTGACGATTTCAGTGCCGATTCCTTTCCGCGTGAAGATCTCGAGCAAAACAGCATGAGGAACGCGGCCATCGATGATGTGGGCCTTTTGAACGCCCTCGGCCAACGCGTCGAGGCAGGCATGAACTTTCGGAATCATGCCCTCGGTGATCGTCCCCTTCTTCATCATGCGCTGCACATCTTTGCGGGACACGGTCGAAAGGTGGCGCCCATTGGCATCGCGAATCCCTTTGATATCGGTCATCATGACAAGTTTCTCTGCCCGCAAGGCTCCTGCTATCGACCCGGCGACGAGATCGGCATTGATATTATAAGTATTGCCCTCGCGGTCCGTTCCGATGGGAGCGATGATCGGGATGTAGTGATCCTCCTGGAGGTTCCGGAGCAAACCCGGATCGACCTTTTCAATATCACCGACCAACCCGAAGTCACCTTCTCCATCGTCTCCTTCCAAATCACGATCGATGCTCTCCGCCCAGGCCTTGGCCGTCAAGGGTTTGCTCAGAATCAATCCACCGTCTTTCCCGCTCAACCCGACTGCGCTGCCGCCATGTCGGGTTATAAGGTCCGTGAGTTCCATGTTGATCTTCCCCGCCAGGACCATTTCGACAATTTCCATCGTGGCGGCGTCGGTGACGCGAACGCCGTGCCGGAACTTGGCTTGGATGCCGAGGCGATCAAGCATCTTATCGATTTGCGGTCCACCGCCGTGGATGATGACGGGGTTGATCCCCACATACTTGAGCAGCACCACATCTTGCGCGAACCGTTCCTTGAGGGATGCGTCAGCCATCGCATGGCCGCCGTACTTGATGACCACGGTTTTCCCTCGAAACGTGCGAATGTACGGAAGGGCTTCGATGAGGACGTCAGCCTTCTTGATCAATTTGTTCATGCGCAACTCCCGGGGATCGGCCGTTCACGTCCAAGGCTAACGGAGGCCTGATGAATGACGGCCAATGACCCTCAGAGGATATATCGACTCAAGTCTTGATCCTTCACGATGTCTCTCAAGCGTTCACGCACGTAGGTCGCGGTAATGCTGATCTGCTTCTCTGGCCATCCAGGTCCCTCAAACGAAATGTCTTCGAGTAAGCGCTCCATGATGGTGAAAAGTCGGCGTGCGCCGATGTTTTCGGTTTGCTCGTTCACCTGCACGGCGATCTCTGCGATTTCCTCAAGACCATCCGGCGTGAACTCGATCGTGAGGCCTTCTGTGGCCAGCAACGCTTGATACTGCCGGACCAAGGCCCCTTTCGGTTCCGTGAGAATACGGACAAAATCACCTTTGGATAAGGGGCTGAGTTCGACACGAATGGGAAAGCGCCCCTGAAGTTCCGGGATCAGATCGGACGGCTTCGCGACATGAAAGGCGCCGGCGGCGATGAAGAGGATATGATCCGTCACGACCGGACCGTGTTTGGTCGTGACGGTGCACCCTTCCACGATGGGGAGCAGGTCTCGCTGGACGCCCTCTCGTGACACGTCGGGGCCCATCGTGCGTTCGCGGCCGGCGATCTTGTCGATCTCATCGAGGAAGACGATTCCTGTCTGCTCCACCTTGGTGATCGCTTCACGAATGGCATCATCCATATCGATCAGTTTCTGAGCTTCTTCCTGTGTCAGATGTTTGAGGGCCTCGGGCACCTTCATCACTCGTTTCTTTTTCTTGCCTTGGAACATGCCGCCCAACATGTCGCGCAGGTTGCCTTCGAGATCGTCAAGCCCACCGACGTTGGAGATCACGCCGACCGGCAGGCCTCGCTCCTTGACATCCATCTCGATCGTTCGCTCATCCAGCTTGCCTTCCCGCAACTGCAGGCGGAGTTTCGATCGCGTGCTTTCATGCGAATCTTGTGGTGCGTGGCCGGCTGGCTCATTCGTGCCTTCAACGAACCCGGGCCGAGGCGGCGGCGGCGGCAAGAGCAGGTCGAGTAATCGCTCCTCTGCCTGTTGTTCGGCCTTTTGCTGAACGGTCTCCAGGCGGGTGGCCTTGACCATATTGATGGACAGCTCTGTGAGGTCCCGTATGAGCGATTCCACATCGCGCCCGACATAGCCGACCTCGGTGAACTTTGACGCTTCGATCTTGATGAACGGCGCTTGCGCGAGCTTGGCAAGGCGTCTGGCGATTTCCGTCTTCCCGACGCCGGTCGGTCCTATCATGATGATGTTTTTCGGCATGACTTCATCACGAAGATCAGGGGATAGCTGCTGGCGGCGCCACCGGTTGCGAAGGGCAATGGCGACCATGCGTTTCGCATCCTTTTGCCCGATGACGTACCGATTCAGTTCCTCGACGATCTGACGCGGCGTGAGGCTGTTGACATTCAGCGGGTCGGCATCGCTTGTGAGCTGTTTCATCATCGTGCCTTATCCTTGAAGTTCCTCAACAATAATCTGTTGATTGGTGTAAATGTCAATAGAACCGGCAATATGCATCGCTTCCGTGACGATCATCGGGGCGTCAAGTTGAGAATGTCGTAACAGACCCTTGGCCGCTGCGAGGGCATAGGGCCCACCGGAGCCGATCGCCAGAATGCCGTCTTCCGGTTCCACAACATCGCCTGTCCCAGAAATGATGAACGAGTGTTCCGATCCGGCGACGGCCAGCAGGGCCTCCAAACGTCGAAGCACTCGGTCCGTCCGCCACTCTTTCGCCAGCTCGACCGCTGCCCTGGTAAGATTGCCTCGATGTTCTTCCAATTTACTCTCAAACTTCTCGAACAGTGTAAAGGCGTCGGCGGTCGCCCCCGCAAATCCCGCCAGTACTTGGTCGTGATGTAGACGACGAAGTTTCTTGGCGTTGTGTTTCATCACCGTGGTTCCAACGGTGACCTGGCCGTCGCAGCCCATGGCGACCCGTCCGTCGCGTCTGACACATAGAACGGTGGTCGATCGAATGATCATGATGATTTCCGATCCTTTCCTGACATGATGCCGGCTGTTCGCGCGCGAGGATGGGCTCGATCGTAGACCGCCAAGAGCTGATCCGTCGCCACATGCGTATATTTTTGTGTGGTGCTCAGCGATGCATGGCCGAGCATTTCCTGTATCGACCGAAGGTCTGCGCCTTCGTCAAGCAAGTGGGTCGCGCACGAATGCCGCAAGGCATGCGGGCTCACTGCTCCACCAACGAGGCGACTGGAATACCGCGAGACCATTCGAGCGACGCTTCGTGTCGTGAGCCGACCCCCTCGATGATTCAAGAACAATGGAGCCGACAGCTGGGCGCCAAGCCTCGGCGCACGTAGCGACTTCCGGTAGTCCTGAATCGCCTGGAGTGCCACGTCTCCGATCGGAACGACCCGTTCCTTGCGGCCCTTTCCTCGCAGGCACACGAGTCCGTCCATCTCGTTGAGATCGCCGAAATTGATCCCTACGACTTCACTCACTCGAGCACCGGTCGAGTACAAGGTTTCCAGCAGGGCACGATCGCGTAAGGAGAGGGGCGATGGTCCGGTCGGAAACTCCATGAGCGCCGCCGCATCGCCCTTTGTCAGCACTCGAGGAAGCGGCTTTGGCAACTTCGGACTTCGTAGGTCCTCCGCTGGGTTCGTGCGCAGGACGCCTTCACGCACAAGGAACCGAAAAAAACTCCGCAGGCAGGCCAGCTTTCTTGCCAACGATGACGCCTTGTCGCCTTGTTGATCCAGGCTGTGCAGATAGGCCCGGATATCGTCGCTGGTGATCGCATCGACTCGAGGGCGAGTGGTTTCCGTGCGGCGGAGAAACCCCCTTAGCTGCTGAAGATCGGATCGGTAGTTACGAATGGTTTCGGGTGAGGCATTGCGTTCCACTTGGAGGTACATTACGAAAGTTTTAATTGTTTCGTCCATACGTCAAAATCCTCAAGAGCTCGTTGGCTCAATGAGCGCCGCTTCTTGTCCTTGTCCCTTGGAGGGGTTACCAAGGGGGGGAACAGGCCAAAATTGGTGTTCATCGGTTGGAAGTGACGCGGATCTGAGGCCGTAACATGAGCCATCAAGCAGCCGTGTGCCGTCGTAGGCGGTGGTGTGATCAATGGTTCGCCAGCCAGCACCCGAGCCGCATTGATGCCGGCCATGCCTCCCATGGCGGCCGATTCGGTATAGCCTTCCACGCCGACAAGTTGCCCGGCGAAGAACAACGTACCTCGAGCTTTGAATTGCAGGGTATTCAAAAGAAGTTGAGGAGAGTTGATGAAGGTGTTGCGGTGCAAGCTCCCATACCGGAGGAACTCGGCCTGTTCGAGACCTGGGATCATGCGAAACACGCGCTTCTGTTCCGGGTACGTCAGTTTGGTCTGAAAACCGACAAGGTTGTAGCATGTGCGGTAGACGTTTTCTGTTCGCAATTGCACGACTGCCGCGGGTTGGATCCCGGTCCGAGGATCCTTCAAGCCGACTGGTTTCATCGGGCCAAACTGCATTGTCTGGCGTCCACGTTCGGCCAACACCTCAATCGGCACACAGGCCTCGAAGTAGGGCGTCTTCTCAAATTCCTTCGGCTGTACCTTCTCCGCGGCCATCATGGCATCGTAAAAGGCATTGTACTGATCTGCTGTCATGGGGCAATTCAAATAATCATCTCCGCCCTTGTCGTACCGAGAGGCGCGAAAGACGACGTCCATGTTGATCGAGTCCGCATCAACGATCGGCGAGATCGCGTCGAAGAAATACAGGTGCTGTGATTTCGTCGCAGCACGGATGGCCTGCGACAACTTGTCCGAGGTCAACGGCCCGGTCGCAATGATGCACAGACAATCTGTGGGGATGTCAGCAATCTCTTCGTGCAGAATGCGGATGTTCGGATGGCCTTCCAAGGCCTGAGTGATGTGCTGCGAAAATACATCACGATCAACGGCCAGCGCTGACCCGGCCGGTACGCGGGCTTGCTCGGCGGCAGCAATGATCAGCGAATTCAGCCGTCGCATCTCTTCTTTTAGAATGCCGGGGGCATTCAGCGGATCGAGAGAGCCGAGCGAGTTCGAGCAGACCAGTTCGGCCAAGTTTCCGGTCTTGTGCGCCTTCGTCATCTCCTTCGGGCGCATTTCGTAGAGCGTGACCTTGGCGCCGCGAGTGGCCGCTTGCCAGGCGGCTTCGGACCCAGCCAAACCTCCGCCCACTATCACAATGTCGTCACGCATGGGATTGGAAATTCCTGTGAAGAAAAGGGCTCATTCTAGGAACCGTCTTTTGATGAAGTCAAGGAGATCGGCCACATTGAACCGGGCTGAAATCCCGTGCTAGTATCCCGCCGGTCGGGCGATTAGCTCAGTGGTAGAGCGCTTCCTTCACACGGAAGAGGCCACAGGTTCGATACCTGTATCGCCCACCATCTTTTCAAGCACTTCTACGACAACACTCTCCGAGGTCCTCCGCACTGTGGTCGATTTTGTGTCACAGCGCTTCTGGCGGTCCAATATCTCCACCCCATCCCGTAAGCTCTCCGGGTAGTGATGGGCATACCGTTGCGTCATGATCGGAGACTTGTGCCCGAGCAATCGCTGCACTTTGTACAGATCGATCCCGGATTGCACCAGCCTCGTTGCGAAGGTGTGCCGGAGGTCATGGAAATGGCAGTCCACGATCCCAGCCTTTGCCATTGCAGGCCGTAAGGCCCGTCGAAGATGGTTGGGATCGAGCCGTGTGCCGGCCTGGCTTGGAAACACGAGACTTGTTTTCAGGTGGCGCACCTTGGCCTTCTCTGTGAGGAGCGCCATCGCGGTATGATTCAACGGCACCGTGCGCCGTTCTCCGTTCTTAGATCGAAAGACCGTGACCGTTCTCCGAAACAGATCCACTGCGCTCCATGTCAGCGATAGGATCTCACCCAACCGCATCCCGGTATGCAGCGCGAACACCACGAGGTCGCGCAACCACGACGGACAGGCGCTGAGCAATCGCGCCTCTTCGTCTTCTGTCAGCCAACGGTCCCGTTTGTTCGCGCCCTTTTCTAGGGACACGCGGCTCACGGGATTCTCGCGGCACCACTCCCACTCCCGCTTGGCAAGGTTGAAGGCCTTTCTCAAGCAGCTAAGCTCTCGATTGATCGAGGCGGCTTGCACGCCAGCCGCATAGCGTGTGCTCTTATAGTCCACGATCAGTCGGGGCGTGATCTCTGCTAAGGTCCGACCTCCGAAGAACGCACGGAAGCGTTTCACGAAGACCTGACATATCTGCTGGCTTGCCAACTTCACGAGATGCTCCCGCTCGTAACGATCCATCAATTCATCGAAGGTTCGAGTCTTTTCTTCGAGGCGATCAAAATACTGCCCCTCAATCAGCTGAACCTTCACCTTGGCCATGATCGAGTCAGCTAAGGCCCGATTCGCCGTCCCGGTGGACCGGCGTATCCGCTGACCCTGAAAAATCAAATTCATCCACCACACATCCCCTCGTTTAACGAGCCCCACGGTCTAC
>Ga0224496_10000901_pt1 | contig 19427 bp, 17 predicted proteins | sample SF_Jul11_sed_USG_2_FD_168127 | JGI IMG/M metagenome (GOLD analysis project Ga0224496, IMG submission 168127) | Sediment microbial communities from San Francisco Bay, California, United States - SF_Jul11_sed_USGS_8_1 | ecosystem: Environmental > Aquatic > Marine > Sediment | place: USA...
ATATTTAGAAGATGGGTTGACGGATGGGTCAGGAATGATCCGTGCGCTGGTTGTTGAAGCCTTAGGTCAACGCAAGGCCGGGCAGCGTTCCAAGCGATTGCGGGAGGCGTTAAAAGATTCGGCAGGGCTTGTTCGGGCGACGGCAGTTAAAAGTATTGGGAAATCAGGTGACAAGAATGAGATTTCATTGATTGAAAAATCGCTGCAAGACGAACAGGCCTTAGTGCAAATAGCGGCGGCGGGTGTTCTCTATGAATTGGGGCAGAGGCAACGGTGGACACGATTGGAAAAGGGGGCACAAAGTGAGGAAGGGTATGAGCGAGGAGGAGCGATACGGGCCTTTGGAGAATTACAGGATCGTCGAGCCCTCCCCATTTTAGAAAAAACTGCGCGGGATACGCAGCCTTCAATACGGGCCGCAGCCATAGGGTCGTTGGGGAAAATACACGATTCGGAAAGCTTGCCCACCCTGAACGCGGCCCTCTTCGATCCTGTGCCCGGGGTAAGAAATAAGGCCGCCTTTAGTATGGGGTACTATGAATCCCACCAGGTCTTCACGCCCTTGACAAGGGCCTTGCTGGATAAGGATTCTGGGGTTCAAGCTGCGGCCAGTGCCTCGTTGTTGCGTGTGGGCGCACCGTTTTCAGTGGTGGAGGGGACGCTTCATAAGTTGCTCCAAGACCAAAATCCTGCTCTTCGATCCATTGCGGTGAAAGCGTTAGGCAATGGTAATGGTGTGAAAGTCGTCGGCACGTTGAAACTCATGTTAAATGATCCTATCCCGGGTCCACGAATTGTTGCTGTTCGGGCATTGGGTCGATTGGGAGGACACGATCTGCTTCCGGTTTTAACGCGCACCCTCCGAGATAGCGATGATGCGGTGAGAATCACGGCGGCCGCAGCGATCGTGAAGATTCTCGATGCTAAGATCGGGATTTAGCCAAGCGGCCCCTCCTTATATACATAGACGATTGGTCCAGTGTCATGGACTCTCGATTTCCTGATAATTTCTTCCCATCTCGACCACCACTTCTTACCGTTGTGCCAAAAGTCGTCTTCATTCTTTTCCTAACCTTTTCCGTAGTTATTTTAACAGTGCACACGGTCTTTCCCCATCAGGTAGAGGCTGATCATCAGGCTGGTCTGCAGTGGCATGAATGGGGCCAAGAAGCCTTTGATCGGGCTCAGGCTGAAGATAAACTCATTCTTCTCGATTTAACTGCTGTTTGGTGTCATGCCTGCCATGTGATGGATCAAACCACCTATGCCGACCCTAAAGTCATGGCTTTGCTTCATGCCAATTTTATTGCTATTCGAGTCGACACGGATCAACGGCCTGATCTCGAATCCCGCTATCGAACAGGTGGATGGCCAACGACCAGCCTGTTGTTGCCAACAGGAGAAATTCTCTTTCAAGCCAATTCCCTGGAGCCAGAAGTGATGGTCGAACTTCTTCAAGAGGCCAGGCTGTTGTATGAAGCGGAAAAAGAAGATTTGCGCCAACAGGCTGCTACATTGTGGGACCGAGTGAAGAAAAGAGTGCCAACAGAGGAACCTCCCACTGGCGCCCTTCGGCCGTCTATGGCAAGTCATAGTGTGGATATGATGAAAAAAAAGTTTGATTCCGTGAATGGAGGATTTCGAGATCACCCGAAATTTTTTGAGCCCGAAGCCATTCAGATGGCTTTGACATATGGATTCTTTGAAAATGATGTAGAGCTGATCAACATGGGTCTGACCACGTTAGAAAAACAAGTTGCCCTACTTGATCCCGTTTGGGGTGGGTTTTACCGCTATGCGGAACATGCGGATTGGAGTCAGCCTCATTTTGAAAAAATGCTGACGGTTCAAGCGCACAATCTTCATAACTATCTCACTGCCTACCAATTCACGGGAAATAACGAATTTAAATATATTGCCTGGCGCATCATTGAGTATGTAGAACAGTTTTTAACCGATCCTCAGACAGGCCAGTTCTTCGAAAGCCAGGATGCCGATGTGCGCGACCCGGAAGGAGTGACGCTCGTATCAGGAGCTAAATATTTTTCTTGGGATAGGATCAATCGTAAGGCTAATGGCATGCCTCGCATAGATAACAAGATGTATGCGGGCAGTAATGCCGACATGGCCTGGGCCTATCTACATGCCGCGCAAGTGGTTGAAAAGGCGGAGTTGAAGAAAAGGGCTCTCCATGTCCTTCAACAGATAATGAAGGAGCGATTTGATAAGAAAAAAGGATTGACCCATGAAACGGGTGATGATTCGTTTACGCTTCATGGATTGTTATCTGACCACGTTCGTGTGGGATTGGCCTTGGTGGAGGGCTTTCGAACAACTGATGATTTCACGTATTTGCAGCAAGCCGAGACGCTAGCTCAGGTGAGTCAACGGCTGTTGGAAGATAACAAGGGTGGTGGGTTTTTTGACTTGCCACATTCTTCAGAAAATTTTGGTTTATTGAAAATTCGGACAAAGCCGGCGCGAGAGAATATTCAAGCGATTAGGTGGTATGTGGATTTATTCCATCTCACAGGCAAGGATGAATATCGATCGACGGCTGAACGCACGTTACAATCTGTTGTGGGAACCCCCCAACCACTTCCCATTGCCTTAATTGGACTGGCCGTGGATGAGTGGTTTCGACCGCCGGTGCATATTGCCGTGGTGGGTATGCCGGATGATGGTATGACGCAGGATCTGTTGGAAGCAGGGCAGCGATTATACTGTCCTCGCAAAATAGTGAAAATGTTTCATCCAAATCAGGGGTCTTTGAAATGGGGGGATATTACTTTTCCCTATGGGGGAAAGCCCGCTGCATTTATCTGTACCGATCAGATTTGCTTGCCACCGTTATATCAGGCAGAGGGAATGGCAGAGGGTCTTTCGGAACTCTTCACCATACTAAGAAAGCCGGTTCTCTAAAATGCCCTGTCAAGTCTTGGCATGCATTTGTCCCTGCTGAGAAAATCGGGTGAAAAACGTTTTTACTGGGGTCGTATTCGAACTAAAAGACCTAATTCATGGTTCAAATGGCCTACAAAGGGGACGGTTTCTTGACAGGTTTTTTTTATTCCTGATATATACGGAAGTGGGTGGAGTAGCTCAATCATTCTAAGGGTGTCTGTCTGAATCTGGCCGGGATAAAGAAGGCAGCCTGATTTCACTCACATATTATTTGTTCATATTCCCTCGTCAACAGAACGAATTTTCTTAACATTAGGAGGAAGAATCATGAGAAAACGTCAGTCTCTAACTTTGTCTTTGCTGGTGGGTGGCTTGCTCATTGCTGCCCCGCTCGTCGCCCAAGCGGGTGGAACGATTAAAGGAAAAGTCACCTTTACGGGAAAAGTGCCTCCCCCAAAAGAATTTGCCTTTTCAAAATTTCCAAACGTGGCTTTTTGCCAAAAAAACACGAACAAAAGTGCTGATGGTAAAACCCGATTGCTCAAAGAAGTCGAAGTGGATGGCAGCAAGGGCTTGAAGAATGCGGTTGTGGCTGTGACCAGTATTGAAGATAAGGCCTGGATGAAGGGTTTTGAAAAAGAACCTGCCCAAAAGGTTATGGCAGAATTGTGTGAATTTATTCCTTACACTGGAATAGCCGTGAGCAAAGGCGATTTTTATGTAGAAAATAACGATTCCGATCCGGATGATCCAAAGTCTGCGGAAGGGGTTCTGCACAATCCGCATAGCTTTGACCAACTGGGAGCCAAATCCAGCACTGAATTCAACATTGGATTGGCCAAAAAAGGATCAAATTTGCAAAAAAGTGTCAAATTGAAAATGGCCAAAAAGGGTTCAGTTCTCCGGTTACAATGTGACCAACATGAATTCATGCAGGGGTGGTATTTACCGGTGACGAATCCGTTTTACGTTAAAGGAGCGGACGATGGGACGTTTGAACTCAAGGATGTTCCTGCCGGAAAGCAAAAAGTTGTGGCCTGGCATCCTTTAGCTGGTAAAGTGGAAGCCGAAGTGGATGTCAAGGATGGTGGAACCACCGAAGCCAATTTCGAGATCAAATAAGAGCCGTATTTCGTAGGGAATGCTCGAAATTCGAGGGCAACTAGCTAATCGCTAGTTGCCCTCTTTTTTTTCAATATGTTCCTTCGACTGGGTTTCTTGCCTTTGAACAATTGCCCCCGTTAAGATCGACCACCCATGTCAACGTCTATGCACCATTTTGAGTTTGAGGCCCGGTGTGCCACGTGAGCTGTCCCTCGCTGATATTTTCCAGATAGGTTACTACTGGGAAACCAAAATTCTTCTCACCGCCGTTCAACTTGATTTGTTCTCCTCCCTCAAAGGGGTTTCCTTGACCATCAATCAAATGGCTGAAGCGCGTATGTTGAATCCTCGGGCTTTGGAACTGGTGATGAATGCTCTGGTGGCCATGCGTGTGATGACCAAAACAGAGAAAATGTATGCCAACACAGCTGTGGCGGAACGATATCTGGTACAATCCAGCGCCGACTATGTGGGGCATTTGCTGACCTTACATGATGCTGAATGGAAACATTGGGGCCAGTTAGAGCAGACGGTCAAAACGGGAGAGTCTCCGGTGAAACAGCATGTGTTTGAGACCAATCCGGAGTTAGGGGCACAGGTGCTGACGGTGTTGGATCGAATCGGGCGTGGGAGCGGTCCTGCCTTGGCACAACGGTTGAACCTCAGTGGAGCGGATCGGATGTTGGATATCGGAGGTGGAGCTGGTACGAATGCGATCGCGTTTTGTAGAGAATATCCCGAACTGACCGCGACAGTATTTGACCTTCCGTCAACGCTGAAGGTGACGAAGCAATGTGTAGCCGAGGCAGGGTTAACCGACCGTATTCAATTACAGGCTGGCAATTTCCATGAAGATGCCTTCCAGGGTTTCTATGATGTCGCCTTGATGTCCGATATTTTGCATTACCAAGATGGGAAGACGAATGCGGCGTTAGTCGAGAAAGTGCACGGGTGTTTAAAAGACCAAGGACGATTGATTATTAAAGACCGGTTTTTAGATCCTGCTCGAACCAGCCCGGCATGGACGACAGCTTTTGCTGTTCATATTTTGGTGAATACCGAAAAAGGCCAATGTTTTACGATTGAAGAGAGCCGGCAGTGGATGGAACAAGCAGGTTTTCAGGGTATAGAAGAGTTGGAACCCTGCGCCATGATTCAAGGCACGAAATGATGAAGGGATAGGCATAAGGATATGTATGAACTTGCGGCATGGCTTCGGGAGCCAGGGTTTCTTGGGACTCATGCGACCATGGGGGCGGATGTCAGTCAATTCATGGCGACATTCTTCACTCTGTTGTTTATTGTGGGATGGATGCAGGCTAGAAAAAAGAAAGCGGATCATCACCACTGGCTCATGCTGGGGGGGATGATCGCCATGTTAGCCTTCTTTACGAGTTATTATCTTTTTCGAAATTTAGGCGTCTTAGCTTTTGAAGGGAAAGAAGGGTTCGGGGGATCACAGGCTCTGTATGACAATGTATTTATACCTCTGTTGACCATCCACATCCTATTAGTTGTGATCGGCTTGATTATGGCTATTTATATGATGGTCTTGGGTTTTCGGTCTCAAACATTTACGGAAGGGCGTCGTGTCTTAAAAGATGCACTCTTGCAGACTTCAGGGCGACGGATTGCGACGATCTTGGGAGGCATTACGACCTTAGTGATGTTGTTCTTTTTGTCTCGTGTCATGACGTCGGGGTTTTCTCTTGGGAAGTTGAGTGTCTATATCGGGTTGGCTCTCATTATTGCGATGGTGTTTGGGATTGAAATTGCGATTCAACGAATATGGCCGAATGGGGCGCGTCGCCATCGAGTATTGGGGAAATTCACGATGATGATTTATTGTGTGTTATTTGTGACGGGAACCGCGACCTACACGATGTTGTATATTCTGTATCCTGGAAAGATTGGATAAATCTTCTGTGCAGTGTGGATGCCAACAGCCTTTGCGTATAGAGGAAGTTGAAGAGTTAGAGTCTGATGAGGTGTTTGCGCGATTTCATTGTGCGGCGTGTGAGTGGACTGTCGGTGCCGAAGGGTCACTGAAGGAAATTGATCCTCTTGTTCCTCCCATCACATGGAGCGATGAGGCGCGCTATCATCTTTCACGACTGCCACCATACTTGGCCCATTTGGTGCGTGACGAAGGTGAGACCTTTGCTCATAATCAGCACTATCAGATGATGACCTATGCTCGTCTGGTTGCCGCACGAAATAAGGGCATGGTGGCATGGAGCCCTGATGCTGAACGTCGATTGGCCAATGTCCCTTCTGGTATCCGCACGATGGCGAAAACTGAATTGGAACGCACAGCCCTTGATCGTGGCATGCCGGAGGTGACGGTTGCCCTGATGGAAGAGGTCAAAACGCGATATTTCGGTATGGTAACCGGGCGATCATAAATAATGAGTATCCATACCTCTTGCTTCATGTCTTCTTGTCTGATCTCACGACATATCTAAACCTATGTTACATCGATTATCCCTACGAGTTCTCCCGCAATTACATCTTCTCGTGACGGACCAGCCCGTGCGCAAACGCAAACGTTTGGTGATGCTGGTTCCTGGGCTGGTTGCGTTTGGAATCTATCGTCTCCTCAAAGATGTCTTGCCGCTCTCTGAACCCCTGGTGTTGTTAGGCTTGAGTGGATGTGTGTCGGCACTTGCTGCGATGTGGGCGTACCGACAAGGGCGTGGGATTTCTCTTCAAGACTCATTTCAGCAGGATGGGTTACGGCAGTGGGCCTGGATCGTGGGTTGGATCGGTGTGGCGTATGGCGTGCAGCTCTCACTTTTAGTTTTAGCCATTCTGCAAGTGTTTGTGGGTTATGATTTTCTGATCCACCCTGAAGGGCCGGCTATGATGGCGATGATCATTCCCTGCACCTCAGTCACCCGAGATGCGTTTGAGATTGGGGTGGTGCAACGTATGGCTCGCGAAGGGACTGTTGTGCCAACTTTCCCGAATGGACAAGCGTTGCGAGAATGGGTTCCGCAACAGGTGGCTATGGTGATGAAGTGGGGGGGGCTGGCGATTGTTGGAGGAATTCTGAGTTCGTGGATGCTGTTTGGCTTGGGTTCTGCTTCCTTTCAGCCTATTTTGCAATCGGCTCTGGTTCCGGTGATTGTGGCCTCCATTAGTATGCTGGCATTTTTTGCAGGTGAGGCATTGTATGAACAGGGAGCGGAGCGGCGGAAACCTCATACCTGGTTGTCTTGTTTGGGGTTTTGGATTTGGCCCAGTTTGACATTTGCTCTGACCTATTTTCTCGTGCTGGTCGGGCTAGCCTCCTATGTGTTCCGAATTGAACAGATCTCGCAGGCAGGGTTTCTGGCGATTGCCGCCAGTACGGGGTTGGTGATGACGCTGTATTCTCTGTATCTAGGGTGGCGGAAATCCTATGAAGAGCGGCTGGTGACGATTCCCGAAAATATTCAACGATGTCCGTTTGTGATGGGGATGCTTCAGCAATCCAAGGCTCCTGAATCGATGCCTCCTTTGCTTCCACATGGCGACCTGGTGAAATAATTCATGGGAATGTTGAAAAAAGCCGCCAGCGGCGTTCTCGCCATTTTGCCGTGCTCACGTACTAGGAGTACGCTCCGCGCGTCCAAATGGCTGGGGCCTTGCTGGGCGAACTTTTTTGACCATTCCCGCCCGCTGTTGATATCGATTTCGTCTAGGGCATGTATGGGTCATTTGAAGGAAATATCCAACAGGCCCTTCACGTTAATGTCGCAGATCTTTATCTCTCTATTCGTGCTGCTCATTTTTTCTGCTGGACTTTCTTGGGCATCAGACTCAGATCATAAGAGCCTTATGGGAGAAGGCCAGGATATTTTTTACCAAATCCCTGGGTCTATTGAGGGGCCGGCTTCCGCAGAAAGTCCCCGAAGTTACTCGAGTATTCCCTTTGTGAATAACCGTTTAGTCGTCTGGTTTGTCACTCAACAACATACCTACTTTGGTGGTTTTGTCCTAGCTCTTCCGTTATTCAGTCTCCTTCTGGAGTTTTTAGGGGTCACTCGGAAGCAGGGGACAGCCCGGGAACAGTTTGATGGGTTAGCCCACGACATTTTACGTGTGGGCTTACTGTCTCTTTCGATCACGGCAGTGTTGGGTTCCGTGATGCTGGGGTTGTTTATCACTCTCTATCCGGGGTTCATGAATTATATGGGGTCCACGTTTAAGTCGCTGATGCCAGTGTATGCTGCGGTGTTTGTTTCAGAAGCCTTTTTGCTTGCGCTGTATTACTACACGTGGGAGCGCTTGAAGACTCAGGCTGCCAAGTGGGTGCATATGTCTATTGGCGTGTTAGTCAATGCAACCGGTGTGATCCTTTTATTGTCTGCCAATGCGTGGGCATCATTTATGATGGCCCCATCTGGCGTAGATGCTGAAGGGCATTTTTTAGGAAACGTGTGGAATTTATTGCATTCGCCACTCTGGAACCCCCTTAATGCCCATCGATTTTTGGCGGATATTATGTCAGGAGGAGCCGTCGTCGTCGCCTATGCCGCCTATCGATTTTTTATGTCTAAGACCGCCGAAGACCGTGCGTATTATGACTGGGTCGGGTATGTGTTTATGGTGGTGATGGTGTGTGCTTTGTTGCCTATGCCGATTGCGGGTTATTGGCTAATGCGAGCCGTGTTTGAATTCCGGCAGCATATGGGTGTGACAATGATGGGAGGCATGTTGTCCTGGTTATTTGTGCTTCAGGCCATCACGGTGGGTGTCTTATTTCTCGGAATTAATTATTATATTTGGCAGTCTTTAGCCCGATTCCAAGGAGGCGAACGATTTCACCCCTATTTTAAAGCCATCGTGTTTGCCTTGATGGCATGTTTCCTGGTCTGGTTTACGCCGCATACGATGGCCACGAGTGCGAGTGAGATGAAGGCCATGGGGGCTGCGCAACATCCGGTCATTGGACAATTCGGGGTGATGTCGGCCAAAAATGGGGCGATTAATGTCATGATTTGTCTGACGACTCTGAGCTTTATCCTCTATAGGCGAGCAAATAGGATTGTCACGGTGTCCTGGGCTTCTTGGGGGAATATTCTTCTTGGGCTGTTGTTTGTTTTGGGTATTGGAAATATTGTGTGGTTGGCTGTTTATGGGTTTTATATTCCGGCGAATGTGCGGGTCGGCCTGTCGACGCCTCAAGGGGTGACGACTGCGACGGTGGTCCTTGGGGGGCTCTTCCTTAACCGCCTGTTGCTTCGTGGCTCGAAAGTCATTGGTCCTGTTCAATGGGGCCATATTACTCCTCGTGGAATGGTGGCCTTGCTTATTGTGGCCGCCGCATTTTCTTGGGTGATGGGGCTGATGGGATATATTCGATCTGCCGGTCGATTGGAATGGCATGTCAATGAACTCATGCAGGATCAGTCTCCATGGGCGTTTACTCCTTCATTAGGGTTTGCCGCGAAAATGGTGACGATGAATATGCTTACGTTTTGGTCAGCGGTGTTTTTCGTTTTTTGGCTCAGCCGTTGGGATCATCGAGTAAGCGAGCAACGAACGGCTCAGTCAGTTCGGTCTACACCTGTGGTTCAAGTTCTTTCACAAGAGGAATCAGCATGACTTTAGATTTATATGGACAGCGATATCGTCGCCTTGAATTCATCATTCGTACCTGGTGGCTATCTCTATGTTGCGTGGTGATGATTGTGTGTGTGACTGACTCTGGGTTGGTCCTGGCAGAAGATTCTGCTAGCCAAGCGTCTTCAGCAGACTCTATTCTCATCGAAGATTTTCACAATCCGGATGAAAGAGGGTTTCCTCAGGGCTGGGGAGCGCAACGGAGTGTGGTGACGGCTCATGAAACGTACATGATTCAGAAGGAAGAGGATGTTTCATTTCTGAGAGCGAAGAACGCTAGTCAACGTGTTTTTACAAAGCAGATGACATGGGATCCTAAGACCCATCCCGTTTTGGTGTGGCGTTGGCGCCTTCAGGCGGTTCCGGAGGGGGAGGAGTTTATTGCGGCCATTTACCCATCGTTAGATACGGATTTAATGTTTATTCCAGTCAATACCAAATATGTGTGGAGTGGAAAATTGCCAGTAGGTTCGATCAAAGAAGGTGGAATGTTTAGTTCGACGGAAATTGTGATCCGGAGCGGAGCCGAGCCGCTCGGCGAATGGGTAGAAGAGCGAGTAAATGTCTACGAAGATTTTTTAAAGATCCATAACCATGAGCCTGCCCCTTTAGCTTGGGGAATCTCGTTATTAGGTGGTTCAGGCGTAGAAATTGATTTTGGTTCGATTCGAGTTGAGGCGCAATAACACGTTGATCCATTTTTTTAATATTGAGAGAATGTGATGTCCGCGTCAAAAATATTTGATGTGATTTTTGGAGCCGTGGTGTTAGGGACGGTTGGGGTGTTGACTGGTCTGTCCATGGGGGGGGGATTTCTTCCGGCTGCCCTGTTGATTGGCATGTGCCTGGGGGCAGGCGTGGGATTTTTTGGTGGGCGGCGCTTTTTCCTCAGTCTCTTTGTGGGTACGATTGCAGGAGGTTTGCTGGCTTGGGGTTTAGGTGGGGTTGATGCGGTGACGGTCGGAGCTTCGTCCGGAGCCGCGATGGGTGGATTTTTTGGCGTCTGGATTTCCATGTTGCTCGATCTCTTGCAACAACGGAGGGAATCTGTGTCGACTCCTCCAGTCGAGTAACCGAGTCATCCTTCATCATGACAGACTTACATGTTTTACCAGTCATCGGAGTTGAATAAGGGGATAAGGTAGGTCGATGGAAAGTCGTGGCTTCCTCATAGGGTCCATTATTTTTGTCTTTGCCTCGTTTATTGGGATGATGGTCCTATTCGTGTATGAGACCGCTAAGAATAAGCGTGAGTTGGAAGCGTTTTCGGCAGGTCTCCCTGCTAAGGCGCGTGTCCTTCAGCCAATGCCCACTCAAGATTTCTCAATGTATAAAACGTTGGTTGGGGATGATAATCGGGAGATGGTGGAAATCCCTGAAGGTCCTTTTACCATGGGCGTGAGCGATGGGGATCCCGATGAGGGGCCAGCTCATCCTGTGTACCTGCAAACCTTCTATATGGACCTAAGGGAAGTGACCCAAGGCGACTATGAAGGATTTGTGAAGATGACCAAGCGGGAAAAACCCAAAGTTCCTGTGTTTGAAGATAAGATTGAAAAACTCCTCAATCCGGATTTTCCGGTGGTTGGGTTAACCTGGAATGATGCCTTTGGCTATTGTCGTTGGGCAGGTAAGCGGCTACCAACTGAAGCGGAATGGGAGAAAGCGGCACGTGGCGAAGGGAAGCGCCGCTATCCCTGGGGGAATAAATTTGAATATTCATTTGCGAATGTGGACGGCGTAGATGATGGGTTTCAATACTTGGCGCCAGTCGGATCGTTTGAAGTGGGGCGGAGCCCTTTCGGGCTGTATGATGCCACGGGTAATGTCGCCGAATGGGTGATGGATGATTATACGGCTGATTATTACCAGAAAGCCCCGTACCGTGATCCCCAAGGCCCGAAAACGGATGATGTCTTTAAGGTGATACGTGGAGGATCTTGGCGTGAATCTCGATTAGGCGCGCGTGTCACAAAGCGATTTTCTGCTAAGATGTGGCGAACCGATGCGACGGTAGGGTTTCGTTGCGCAAAAGATCCTCCAACCGATAATACGCCATCGACCTAGGCAGGGCTCTTCAACTTTCCTGTTGCGGTTGTTGTGTCTGGGGAATTGGTGAAGGTTGTGAACTTCGGTAAAGGCATCCTATGGATACTCGCTTTAAAGTCATTTTTCTCCTTGCGATCCTAGTGATGTGCAGTTTGCCGATTATGGGAATTTTGAAAGGTCCTCCTGAGCCAGTTCAAGTAGACGATCCGTCACCTTCTTCATCCCCAAAAACATCGGTCTCGACTCAAAAATCCATCCAACCTTCGGAAGAGACGATGGTCGAAATTCCTGCTGGGGAGTTTATTCTTGGCAGCAATCAAGGGGGCTACAATGAAAAGCCCCAGCATGTCGCCATGTTGGATACCTATTGGATTGATCAGTATGAAGTCACGTATCAGCAGTATATGGCGTTCGTCGAAGCGACGGGGCATCGACAGCCTGGTCCGCCCTCTCGTTATGCCAGGAAGCTAGAAGCCCTACGTGGCCCCAATCAACCCGTGACCTATGTTTCTTGGAGTGATGCCGCGGATTATTGCAAGTGGAAAGGGAAGCGGCTTCCCACTGAGCGAGAATGGGAGAAAGCCGTTAGAGGATCGGATGGTCGAACGTGGCCATGGGGTGAAGGACTGGAAGGGTTTCCAGCCAACTTCGAAGGAGGGGCCGACGGGTATGAAGTCACTGCACCTGTTGGAACTTTTTTGCAAGATCAAAGTATGTATGGTGTGTATGATGGGGCTGGAAACGTGATGGAATGGGTGGAGGACTGGTATGTGGAGGATATCTACAGCAGGGCCGTGAAGCCGGGTGCCGTACGTCCTCAACCTGTTTCAACGTATAAAACTATGCGTGGCGGGGGGTATACGAGTCAAGGTAAAGATCTGCGGATTACGAATAGGAGTTTTATCGTTCCAGATTTTCGCGATGAAACGATTGGATTCCGGTGTGCGAGGTCAAGGCAGGACAAGGAGTTAGCAAATTTGTCTCCCAGTTTCCTGGACGCTATCCGAGAAAATCAAAATAGTAAAGGATGAGAAACACGGCCAGCAGAATATTGACAACCATTCCAGCCAAAACTATAATGTCGAACACTTTTGCATTGGTACGCATGGGTTTTTCCTCTTGTTACGGATGCAATAATTATTTGGAATACCATGAAATTTAAGAAGCTGTCAATGAAATGGTTTAGGTGTATATAACTAAATAAAAACCTGTATTAACCAAGAGGTGATGGACAATGGCTGAGGCTGGACCAGTAAGAGAGGCAACAGTTACAGAGACTAAGATTGGCAAAGCGATTTTTTATCTTACGTGTGCGGTGAGTCTATGGTTTTTTTATTGGTTTGCTGGCATTCAATGTCCCTGCTAATATTTATGCCTTCCCATCAAAAAGAAATCTTCATTAAATTCTCTATAAGCGAAGGAGGCGTTCAATGACTGTGGTCTATGTCATAGTTTCCATTCTAATTTGTTTTGGGTATTTTCAGTTTTTGGATTGGGTCCTTATGGATGCCCAGGGTCTAGATTATTTTTATATGTTTCGGTAAGACACTCAGTCTTGTGCTTTGAATTTTAAGACTTGTGTGCAATTGAAGCGTTATCTATAGAAAAAGCAATAGTTTGGTTATACACACAACACGTTTTCAAAGGAGGTAGGCCCATGGGTCGCCTGTTCACTCCAATGACCCGAGGTAAAAAGAAGATTTTTGCCGTCACCGCACTATTTGTGGCTGGGGTGTTTTTGACGCTCCCCATACTTTTGTCGGTCACGGCACTAGCCAGTGGTGGTGGAGGCTCTGCCGGTGGTCCACCCCCAGAAGTTTTAGCTGCGCAAAAAGCGGCAGCAGAAGCTGCTGCTGCTGCAGGTGAAGGCGGAGAGGGTGAAAAAGAGAAAGTAGAAATGGGCCGTGATGTCTATTACAAAACAGAAGGCCCGGCTATTGGCATGCCTGCCCCAATTACTGCGGATAATGAAACATTTTATCCTCGGTATAACTTTGAGAGCCGGGTTCTCCTTTGGGTAGCCAATCAACAGCATCTGTATTACGGGAGTTTTGTGCTGGCGGTGCCTATTTTTTGTATGTGTATCGAATTGGCCGGAATGATGAGTAAGGATAAGGCTATGGCCAAAAAGTATGACCAGTTGGCCTATGATTTCATCAAAATTAGTTTGACGGCTTATTCCTTGACGGCCATTTTAGGCGGAATTCTGATCTTTACCTTCCTGACGCTCTATCCAGCCTTTTTTGGGTATTTGTCTGGTATTTTCCGCCCGGTCATGCATATCTATGCCTTAACCTTCGTCGCCGAAAGTGGAGTCCTCTACATCTATTATTATGGATGGGACAAAATGAGGGAAGGCGTCATGAAGTGGGTCCATTTGAGCATGTGTGTGATTTTGAATGTAATCGGAACCGTGTTGATGTTCTTGGCCAATTCCTGGATTGCGTTCATGATGTCGCCTGCTGGCGTCGATGAACAGGGTCGTTATTTGGGGAACATTTGGCATGTGGTTCATACTGCGCTTTGGAATCCCTTGAATGTCCATAGAATTTTAGGAAACATGGCATTTGGTGGTGGCGTGGTGGCAGCTTATGCAGCCTATCGCTTTCTTTCTTCTAACACAGATGAAGAGCGTGCCCATTATGATTGGATGGGCTACATCGCCATGAGCTTGGGAGTGGCCTTCCTTATTCCTCTCCCATTTGCTGGTTATTGGCTGATGCGTGAGGTGTATGCCTATAGGCAACAAATGGGTATCACGCTCATGGGTGGGTTGTTGGCGTGGCTGTTTATCATTCAGGCCACGATGATTGGAATATTGTTCCTTACGACCAATTACTACTTGTGGCAAGCGCTGGGTCGAATGACTGGGGGGGAAAGATTTCAGAAATATATCAAGTATCTGGTGTTTATATTGGTCGTCGGACTTCTCGTGTTCATAACACCACATACGATTGTGATGTCGCCTGCTGAATTGAAGGCCATGGGTGGTCAGCAGCATCCGGTGTTGGGTAATTATGGTGTGATGTCAGCAAAAAATGGTGGAATTAATGCCATTATTATGACCACGATTCTGAGCTTTATTTGGTACCAGCGAGGAAATAGGGTACCCACCGTCAGTTGGTCCAAGTTTGGGAATATATTTATGGGGTGTTTTTTCGTGGTTGCCCAGCTGAATAATATTTGGTTGGCGTGTTATGGGTACTTCATTCCAGCAAACGTTCGGATTGGTTTGTCGGTGCCTCAAGTAGCAGGAACGTTGTCATGCTTATTGCTAATGACGCCATTAAATTTAGCAATGTTGAAAGGTGGAAGAGAGTTGGGCCCAATTAGATGGGGTCAAATTCCTCCCCGCTCTCAATATGCAATCATTATGTTGGCCACAGCTTTCACATGGATGATGGGGCTGATGGGGTATATTCGTTCATCGGTGAGGTTGTTCTGGCACGTGAATGAAGTCATGCGGGACAATTCACCTTGGGCCTATACCCACACAATTGGTTTTGCGGCCAATGTCATCTCATTTAACGTGTTATTTTTCTGGATCAGTATTATGTTTGTCTTTTGGTTGGGAACGTTAGGTGCCAAGAAAGTGCCGGTAAAGGGACCTGTTTCTCAGCCTGTTCCTGGTGGAGCATCTCCACAGCCTGCAACTGGTCATTAATGAAAAAAGGGTTTCAATAATAATTATATGGCCCAGACGAGTGGCCAAAAGTTGGAGGAGTGAACTGTGGTTGAACTAATAGGAAGAGCATGGGATTTGGGCTGGCCCGTTATGCTTATGCTTGTTGGTCTCGTAATCTACTTTCAAGCGACCATTAAGGATCCAGCACAAAAAAAACGCGCAACATTCCAAACCATGATTGGGATGTTGTGTATGTTTTTGGTGTTCATTGCCATTTCAAATTACACTCATAATTTTGAAAATAACCCAGGAATGCTCCCTGTATCTCTGGTCATGATTACAGCCATGTCCTTTATAATGGGGTTATATTTCCTGAACATTAGTGCTCTGATGAAAATCGGAGGATTTATGTTTTTTGTGGCTGCGGCACTTTCAGGTTATGGAAATTGGCTTCCTCAAGTGGAAGGTGGCTTTCCCCCTCCAGTGGTGAAGTTGGATTTTCAAAGTATGTCTGCTCAGCAGTTAGGTGATGAAGGGGAAAAACTTATTTTTGGTGGTATCGGCCAGAGTAAAACTCAGGGAGCCATTGGGAAAGGGCAATGTCCTTTATGCCACGGTTTCCAGCAGGGCTTCCTAAGTGAGAGGGCTCCAAACCTCTTTGGAATTCCAGATCGGGCTTCAGAACGTTTGAAGGAGCCCAACTATCATATGAATGACGCGGCCTCGCGTAATACTGAACAAAAGGAAGCCTTTGAGGGATCAGGTACAGCCACAAATGCACAAGAATATATTGCAGAATCTCACGCCTGCCCCAGCTGTTTTGTGGTGACGGGTTTTGGGGTAAAGGGTTCGAATGACACCGTAAGCCCAATGCCTAAAATTCATAAGCCACCAATTTCTCTTCAGCTTGGAGAGCTAGCAGCTGTGGACACATGGATGTATACACGAGAGGGAAAGGAAGCTCCTTCCTATGAAGAAATTGTACTCTCTTACGAAAAATTTATTCCTGAAGCTGATCGACCAAAGGCAAGTGAAGAGGAGGAAGGCGGAGGAGCCGGAGGAAATCTTTTGGCTGATGGCAGCGAACCACATGACAAGCTTTTCATGAAAGCCGGTTGTCCAGCCTGTCATACAATTCCTGGGATTGAAGGAGCTGTGGGAAAAGTCGGGCCAGAGCTTTGGGAAGGGACCAATGCTCCTAAACGAATGAAAGAAGCAGGGTATGCTGGTAAAGCTAAGACAACCAAAGAATATATTACCGAATCAATATTAAATCCGAGTGCCTATGTGGTGAAGGATTTCCCTGATAATCAAATGCCTAAGGATTTTGGCGTAAGATTGACCGGTGGGGCGCTCAATAAAATTGTTGACTATTTGGCGGCAGTAAAAGAGGGCCAGCCGTTACCCGCAAAAGAATAGACATTGATCTACAGGTGTAAACCTCGAATATAGGAGTACGGAAGAATGACTTGGCTAAAATTAGTAGAGGGCTACATGCCGATGCAGATGATTTCGGAGTTGGCCATCTGCATTCTGTTCTTTTCGATCTGTAATTATCTGCTCAAACGAGCGGGGATTGGGGTGCCAAAGTTTTGGGCGGGTATTTTCGTCTGGTGCTTCATCAATTTGTTTTACTTAAAGTATCGGATCTATCCTCCCATTCCTTTTAGCGTTCGAGCCATCTATGGGACAGTTTCAGCTTGTGGAATTTTTATGTGGGTGTCCGGTTCACAAGAAGAGTGGTTAGAGTTTAAGCAACCAATTATGAATGTGCTGGACGCCAAAACTGGCTTCACAAAAGCTATACGCACGGCGTTGTTAGTTTTGTTACCCATTGGTTTGGGCGGGTTTGCTTATAGTTCGCTCTTGCCCAGTTTTGATGAACCCATTGAACTTCGAACGGTACATCCGGCACCACCCGCAACCACGAAGGTGCATGGGAAGACCTATGTGCTTCAAACAGCACAGCAGCCCTACCGTGTCGATACAAGCGGCAAATATGATCCAGCCTATTCCAATGCCCATATCGTTGATCAGGCCATGGGGCGTCTGATGAAAGATGTGAATAGTTCTGAAGACAACCCCTGGGATCCAAATGCCAAGGGGTATATCAAGCATGTGAGAGAAGGCGGAGAGATCTTCTTTCAAAACTGCCACTTTTGCCATGGTGATAATTTGAATGGTCGCGGTCTGTGGGCTTTCGCTTTCAATCCAATTCCAGCAAATTTCACTGATGCTGGCACTATCGCCCAACTGCAGGAAACGTTTGTATTTTGGCGCGTGGCAAAAGGCGGTATTGGGTTACCTGGCGAAGGGTTCCCGTGGGCATCGGTCATGCCACCTTGGGAGCAACATCTCACGGTTGATGAAATCTGGAAAGTGATCATGTTTGAATATTGGCACACGGGTTACTACCCCCGTACCTGGGATTAAGAGGAACCGGGCCAATGAATTTAAAACACACATGTACGATCAATTCAGAAAAAAAGAGGAATTCAATGAACAGACAGGGAATTGGTAATCACCAAGGAAAAGGGGCAAAGCTGGGTCTACTCGCACTAGGGGTCCTCATGATTGGTGTGGGTTTTACTACTCCCGTATTTGCCCAAGATGCAGAAGGTTTTACCACACAGAAATTACCTTCACCTCCCCCTGCGGAACAGATTGAAGCAGGTAAACGGGTGTATTTCACCAAATGTGTCTGGTGTCATGGAGTAAACGGGTCAGGGGACGGCCCTGGTGCTGATCGCCTATGGCCAAGACCACGTAATTTCAATGCGGGAACATTTAAAATCCGACATACCGCTAGTGGGCAGTTACCGTTAATTGATGTAGATCTGCTCCAGACTGTCACCCATGGATTGCCTGGTTCTGCCATGCCTTCCTGGGAGGGAATTCTGAGCGAAGATCAACGTCGGGATGTCTTAGCGTTTGTCACCACCGAATTGGTTAAGGATCGATCCTGGCAGGATGCAGAATTCGAGGAATTGCATGTCTTGGAGTTAGAAAAACTGGCAGCACAAGCCGTGCCGCCATCAGTAGAGTCCATCAAGCGGGGCTCGGAGCTTGTTGTTGAAAATAAATGTATCGAATGTCATGGGCTTGAAGGTCGCGGCGACGGCAATGCCTTTAATCTCAAAGATGACTGGGGATTTTCTATTCAGCCGGCCGACTGGCATAAATGTTGGAATTTCCGAGGCAGCCGCCAGGATGCCTATAATGTGAAGAACATATTTCGAACGTTTTCCACTGGTATCAATGGCACCCCAATGCCCTCTTTTGCTGATAACACCACGGTGGAAAATAGATGGCATATTGCCAATTATGTCAACCACCTTTGTGAGCGAGATGTTGACGTCGATATTGCCGGGGGTAAGGTGACTGATGAGATTGCGAAAGCGTTGTTTGAAGCCAAACCACGAGGCATTGATCCCTTGACCGATAAGCCCAAGATTAACTTCGTGCTTCCATCAAAGTTTGTCGAGGGCGAATTGCCTGTTGACCAATTTGATGAACGCTGGAAAGCTGTAGAACGGCGTATTGTGGCAATTGGTGGACAGATCACCCATAAACCCAGGAATTTCGTCAACCGCATTGATGATGTGTGGGTGCGGTCTCTCTACAACGAAACCCATTTAACCCTCATGTTCCAATGGGATGATCGCACTAAGAGTATCCAAAAGGATGAGGTTGATTGGGAGCCGTACGAAGTCAATCTAGAGGACTATGGCATTGTTGAACAAGAGCCTGGAGGCAGCAAGTTCGACGATGACACTACTCATCCAGATTCTATCGCAGCTAAACAAACCAGCTATCAAGTCTTTAACGATGGCATCGCCTTTCAAATGCCGATTAAATGGCAAGAACTCCCAGCCCCGCGAAAACCACGTTACTTTTGGGGTGATGAAACCTTCCCTGTAGACATTGCCAAATGGACGGCAGATGGCAACTTATTGGCCTATATGGGTAGTGGCTGGGATATGGACCTGGAAGATCGTGACGACTTCACTGAACAGTTGAAATTAGTCAAAGCGGAGTGGAAGGATGGGCGGTGGACTGTCATTATTTCTCGCCCCCTGAAGGCTGACTACGAAGAAGATACCTACATTGAGCTCGGCAAGTATATCCCTATTAA
>Ga0224496_10000903_pt1 | contig 19413 bp, 16 predicted proteins | sample SF_Jul11_sed_USG_2_FD_168127 | JGI IMG/M metagenome (GOLD analysis project Ga0224496, IMG submission 168127) | Sediment microbial communities from San Francisco Bay, California, United States - SF_Jul11_sed_USGS_8_1 | ecosystem: Environmental > Aquatic > Marine > Sediment | place: USA...
CACGTCGTCCAGGCATGCGCCGTTGCCGGTGCCCGTGCAACCCGTGCGGCCTGCCAGCGCCGCCGACCAGTTCGGCAGCTGCGCCAGGAGCCCCGGCGTGCCGACGTCCTCGGTCGGCTGGCCGTCGGTGATCAATACATTGAAGTTCTTCGAACACTCCAGCATCGACGGGCGCTCGTAGACCGGCGGCGCCGTCGTCAGAAGTGCGGCTGCATCGGTGCCGTTGGCGCCGATCTCGCCATAGTTGACCGGCAGTCCCTGCCAGAATAACGCCGTCTCGAACAGTGACTCGGAGAGCGGTGTCCAGCCGTCTGCGGGGAGGGCGTCGATCTCGGCCAGGATCGTGGCACGATTGGCGTCGAGATCGATCGGGGCGCGAATAATCGTGCCGCCTTCCGTGTCGTTAAAGCGCATCAGGCCGACGTTCATGTCGTTGACGGAGTTCAGAACAGCCTTGGTCGCTTCTTTCATGATATCGGAGCGTGACATATCCACGGTGGCAGGGTCGTTCTGGTAGTTAAGGTAGTTGCCGTCATGGATCGTGTAAGTGGTGCTGCGGCCGGAGCTGCCCCATGCGAGTTCCTGGAGCGGATCTGATGTCCAGGCATTTGCCATGCCGCTGCCCGACACGGCGTACACGGCGCTCGGGTCGCCGCCGCCGTTCTCGCCGTGAAAACTGCTGTCCGATTCGCATTCGACCGGGTCAGAGGTGTTGCCCGGTTCGAGCTCCATCCACTCGTCTACACCACCGGCATTCGGGCGGTACTGGACGAGCACGCCCGTGTACGCACCGACACCGGCGACCTGGATCGCCGCGTCGGCGCAATGCCACGCGCTCTTGTCAATGAACCTCGTGTTTGCGGCATCGCATACAGGTGTGCCTGACCCTTCGCTGTAGTACATGGAGTCCCGGTCGCAGGTTCCAAATGCGGAATAGTCGACAGTGGGATCGTACTGCTGGCCGGTTTGCTGTTGGGTTGTCATCGACCCAGAGGTGTCGAGAATGAACATGACGTTCGGCTTCAACTGCGAAGGATCGGGCGGTGCGAGGAGCAACAGCTCCGTGTCATCCGCAAGTGCCGGCGCGCCACTGGCGATTGCCAGCGTCAAGCCAAGAACAGTCCCTGTCGTTTTACGAATTACCTTATTCATAGTGCTACCCTCAAAGGTTGACCGACACAGCGGTCACCTGATTCCGTTCGACGTGGCGAAGCACAGTTACGGCTTCCTTCTCTGGCTCTTCCACAACAGCGATAGCGTCGCGGAATGCCTTCAACGGCACGGTCTTTCCATTTATCTGGAAGCGCACGTCGGCGGCAACGCGGATGCGAACGTATTCGCAGGTCCTGCATTCCTTGAACGCGATCGTGCCACCCTGAGCGCGTGGCAGGCGCATGTCGCTCAATGCGATTTCGTAGGCTTCCTGCACGACTCGCATATCGGCGGCTGCCGGCAATGCCAGGCCCACCAATACAGCTATCATCAATACTTTAAGTTTCATGAGCTTGCTCCGTTCCTTTTACGCTCAAAGCGCCGACATTTCCGGGCCGACGACATAAAAAGCTTGTGTATGGACCGCGCTCGAGTCGCGGTCCGTTGTGTTGCCGGGATCACGCAGCATCTCTGCCTGTGACGTGGCTTGAAAGTGGTAGGCGGCAATTCCGCTGCCAACACCAAGGCTGAATGCCTTGTCCGGCACCATGGTCGAGTCCTCGAACTGGATCGTGGTGGCAATGTTCTGATACGAAGACGGTGTCTGCGTCATGGTGGTTGCGCCGCCCGTCGCGAACTGGCCCTGGGACAACGCCATTTCAATACCGGTTTCGGCAGCCTGGAATGCATCTTCGTAGGCCTGGTCGTTACGCACCAGTGCGAGCTCCGTGGTCGCGGTGTTCATGCCCGAGATGGCGAGGACAGTGATAACGACCAGCAACATCAGTCCGACGACGAGTGCCGCACCCTGTTGTGAATTGCGAGAAGAAATCTGTGTCTGTTTCATAAGTATGTGCTCTTGATCATCAGGTCCGGGCATTGCGCAGCAGGATCGTCTTGGAAACCTGCAAACGGCGGAAGCCGTCATTCTGCTGGCCCATGTTGGCGTTGCCGGGCTGGTAATTGCGGTTGTCCTGCAATCCGAACTCGGCAGTAACGCCTCTAACCACGAGCCAGACACGCGCTGTCATGACGCGCGCGCCCGGTACGTATCCGGCCGCGGCCGGGTTGTAGATGTCGTCGCCCGGGTGAACGTAGCGATCGACGGTGTTGTCTTCATCCACATCGATGCCCAGTTGCAGCTGGATGTTCTCAACGCCGGGTGCAACTTCCTGGTCGTCGATGAACGGTGCACCGGCGCGCACGGTTAAGGTCTTGCGACGTAAGGTCGGGACGCCGGGGATCAGTGTCGATGTCGGGGAAACGTAGTAGCTGTTTACCATCAGGTTGTGCGTTGCCGACGACGGAGCGCCCGTGATCGGGTGAATCGTGACCGGCGAAAACGCGGCGGGGACACCGCCGGTCTCAAACAACTCGCCCTGGATGCGCGTGGACTGTACCTGGAGTCGCCCGGCTTCGAGTGCAACGGGCTGAACCGTTGCGCGGCGAATCGTGACGAGGTCCGAGTTCGCCTGTGCTCCGCCGGAGGCGCTGCACGGCAGGTTGTAAGCGTTGTCGTTGCCGTCGATCGGTCGTGCAAGATCGAAAGCCCAGTTCGCACCGCAGGTACCTGTCGAGCTCAGCGGCTCCGTCAGGCCATTGGGATTGTCGTCGCCAACCAGCGAGCGGCCTTCGACAGCCAGGCCGCGGCTGTTGCGACCCCAGTTACTGGCCATGCGCAGGTCAGCCTCGATCGTATCCATCGCGAACTGTGCGGTTTCCTGCACCCGAGCGATCGACTCGTTGACCACGAAGGCCTGGCGGCTCTGGTTGTAGATCTGCACCGCACCGATGATCAGGAATGACCCGATCGCAAGAGCGACCATGATCTCGACCAGGGTCAGACCGGTCTGGCGTTGTCGTGTTGCTACCTTGCTATACGTCATCTGCAGGTCGCTCCTAGAACGGGTTTACCGGAACAGTAATCGAGTACTGCGGCTGGATGCCGTCAGGCGTCGGTTCGTCCCAGCGCACGGTAATGGTGTAGGACGGTGGCAGGGTGGCCGCGTTGAAAAGCACTTCGACCTGCTGGCTGCCGTCGGCCATCGGCGGCAGGAATTCCAGGGCCTGTGCCTGCCAGAGGAAGATGTCATGCGCGGCCATTTGCGCCACGTTGCAGTTGGCATTCTGTGCCACGCAGTTGTTATCGGCGCCCGCTGCTGCTGCATAGGCGGCACCTGCGGTCGGGTTGGCCCGTATACGGTCGGCGATGTCGCCAACCAGGGTAACCGCGTGGTGGCGCAGCATCGAGGTCCGCCCGGCCTGCATGCTGTGCACGTACAGCCCCGCGATGCCGAGCATGCCCACCGACATGATGACCAGCGCGATCAACACCTCAACGAGCGAAAAACCTTTGGATTTCCTGAGAATAGTCATGTTCATTTCCCTACGGACAGGACTTGCCCATCGCCGTGAGCGCGTCGTTGATCAGCGTGTTGTCGCGGAAAACCGTTGCGCGTCCCAGCGGCGTTGCGACGAACAGTCGCGCCGCCGAGCTGCCGCCGGAGCTCGTGATGACACCGCGCTCATCGCACATGACGATCTGCGAGACGGCGGGGTTGCCCCCGACGTTCGGGCGACCGAGGCCGTTTGACGAGTAGCTGAAGTAGGTCGCGTCGTCGGCAACGGCGATAGTGATACCCTCGGCTACCGGGCCGTGAGCCTGCAACACCGTCTCATTGGCGCCGCTGCGGTTGATATCGCCGTCCTCGTCAACGAAGACGATGAACCCCTGGTCCCAGGTGCCGCCACAGTTGGCCGTGGTCGCCAGCGCGTTGGCGCTGGCACACACCGTGATATTGGTCTTGGCTCGCCCGGATTCGCTGCGTGCGAGGTGGAACGAGGAGTGCAGGTCGTTCGCCGCACTCGTCATGCGGCCGTTCTGGTTGAACGCCAGCATATTGGGTACACCGAAAGTCAGCACCACCCCGACAATCACCATCGTTATCAGCAGTTCATACAACGTGAAGCCGTTTTGGTTTCTTTTGTCCATGGGCGCACTATAGAGGGTCCGGAAAGCGGCGTTTCGAGTACCCGACTAACGGCACCTGAATCCCGACAAACGGTCAATTTGGCCACCCGTTACTTAACTTATTCCGCGCAGGCGTAGGGCGTGCCGTCAGGGCGCTCGAAGGCCACCCTGGGACGCCCGGTGTAGCTGATGACCAGCCCCTTGGCGGGGACGCGATTGCGGCGATCGCAGACGACAAACGTGCCGTTGGTCGCCCGCAGAAACGTAGCTCGCAGCGTGAAGCCGGCCCGATTGGCCTGGATCCTCACGTCGGGGGACACGCGGTGTGTCTGGAGCACGAGTTCGCCGGGATCGACGTAGGGCGGGGAGTCGCGATCGCTGTTTTCGAACAGGATCCAGCCGTGCGACCAGTCGGTTGCCGGGTCGCAGCGCTCGCCGTCCCGGCTGGGGCATAACGAGACGACCTTGCGGCGCATGATCGACTCCTTTCTCGCCAGGTGGACGGCGTGAAAAAGTGCATTTATTTCAACTGCTTGCGTTTGCCTTGCCAGCGTACCGGAGAAGGCCGGCAAGCCGGTCGCCAGCACGATGCCGACCAGTGCGAGGGTCATCAGCAGTTCGTACAGGGTGTACCCCTTGTTGCGCGGCTTCATCCGGACCTCCTTGTCCTGCGGACAGGGTTGCAGAGGAGGGCATGTCTCGACGAGGTCGCTAATTGCGGAATTGGCCGAGAAACAGGGGTTTTCGCCTAGCCAATCGCGACTGAAGTCATGCTATTCTCAGCGGCGCGCACCACGGAAAACCACGGGAAGACAGTATGTTGCGTCCGGAAATAGCCGCGAAACTTGACGAACTGGAAATTTTATCGACCCCGCAACGGCTTGAAATTGCGGAGATATTGCTCGAAAGGCCACAGCACCTGTCGGCCGAGCATATTATCGACCGCTTGCGGGCATCCGGTAGCGGCGTGTCCAAGGCGACCGTCTACAACACGTTGAAGCTGTTCACCGAGCGGGGTCTGGTCCGGGAGTGCGTGGTGGATCCGGAGCGGCGCTTTTATGACTCCACCATCGAACCCCACCACCACTTCTACAATCTCGACACGGGCGAGCTGACGGATATCCCGGCGGAGAGCATTCGTATCGAGGGCCTGCCGCAGTTTCCCGAGAACGGTGAGCTGGACAGCGTCGAGGTCGTGATCAGGTTTCGCCGGGGAAGCGCCGAAAAACCCGTGTGAAACCCTTTTCGTAAGCGGCGGGCACAGCTATACTGCGCGCCGCTTGCCGTGCCGGATTAGCTCAGTTGGTAGAGCACATCATTCGTAATGATGGGGTCAGGTGTTCGAGTCACCTATCCGGCACCATTTTTCCCGGATTCCCGGTCCCGCGATCCAATAATCCTTAGCCTCTGCAGCGCGCCGCCGTTTGCCTGGTCAACGCAATCGCCGCGTGTGTTCGTCCTGATTTCGACCAGGTCGGCGGTATTTCGGCTGGACCGGGTCTTCTCTTCACGCCCGCTGCCGAGATTCTGTGACACCCGTCCACATTGTGGCACCCCTGTTCAGATACCCTTGAATAATTAGTGGGTTAGGCGCCAAACATACCGGGCGCTATATTTTTTACCCATGCGAAGAGATTGATCAGGGCCATGACATTACAGAAGAAGACCGCGATGTCTTTCCTCCTGCTGGTGAGCGTTTTTACCATCGGCTGCTATACGGGCCTGCACCGGATCGTGCATCCGACGTTCGAAGCGCTTGAGCGCGAATCCGTGGCCAGGGACCTCGACCGGGCACGCCAGGCGGTCGAGGCTGAGTTGCGTGCTCTGGATGTGCTCGTCGCCGATTACGCTGTTTGGGACCATGCGTTTGATTTCGTGAACGGCGGAAGGGTCTCATTCGTCGAAGAAAACCTGGACATGACGTATTGGCAGAAAATCGACGTCCACATGATGATGTTTTTCAATAGTCGTGGGGAAATGGTCTGGGGTGGACTGATTGACCCGACCTATTCAAAAGAACTGTCTGTCGAGAACGAGCTGACGCAAGGCATTGCTCCCAACCATCCGCTGCTCGGTGGCGAGCACGGACCGAAAAACGTTCACGGACTCCTGCAGACGCAGTCCCATCCGTTGATGGTCAGTTCACATCCGATCTATCCAAATGTCATCGAAGGCACGCCCGCCGGAACGGTGGTGATAGGAAAGTACCTCGACGACTCACGAATTCAGGCGCTCCGGGACCGCGCCTACGTCGACCTGACCATAGGGCGGGCAACCGACTCCGGCAGTCCTGCGGCATTGCCGACGAGCAATCACTCCGACCGTGAAAACTGGAAATGGACCGCCGGTGTGAACGACTTTGTCGTTACCCAGTACCTTGCCGATGTATTCGGGATGCCCGCTTTGTACCTGACCGTCAGGAAAGAGCGCGAAATGCTGGCGGTCGGGAATACGATGATCGATACCGTGTCCGCTTTGCTCTTGCTATTCACGGTCTTGCCTTTATTGGTGTTCTGGCTGTATCTGCGGCGATCGATCGTAGCTCCGATGGGTTCCCTCACCGAACATGTGCTCCGAATTCGCGAAACCGGCGATTTGAGCGAAAAAATTGACATGCACCGTGCCGATGAGATCGGGCAGCTCGCGAATGAATTTGACTTGCTGACGAGCGAAGTTCAGGCAGCTCAGGAAGACCTTAAGAAAGCGCGTGATGACGCGCTGCACCTGTCGAAGGTCAAGAGCGAGTTTCTTGCACGCATGAGCCACGAGATTCGCACGCCAATGAACGGCGTCCTGGGAATGGTTGAGCTACTGAATAACACGCCGCTTGGGAGTACGCAGAAACGCTACGCGTACACAATTAACGAGTCCGCGGACAGGCTCCTCGATATCATCAATGATGTGCTCGATTTCTCGAAGATCGAAGCCGGCAAACTACAGCTCGAAGAAGCGACCTTTGACCTGAATTCCTTTCTCACCGATGTGGTCGACAGCCTGCGTGTGCTGGCGCAAAAGAAGAACCTCACTTTTGATTGCGTTTATCCCGAAGGAGTCGGCCTGGCAGTTACTGGCGATCCATTCAGACTTCGACAGATACTGACGAACCTGCTCGGCAATGCCATCAAATTCACTGAGTCCGGTGGCGTGACGTTGGAGGTAACGGCTGCCGAGGCGGACGCGATGCGCCAGGATATTCGGTTTGTCGTACGCGACACGGGCATCGGCATCTCGTCGGAGAATCAGGACAACATATTCGATTCGTTTGCGCAGGAGGACGGATCGATGACGCGGCGCTTTGGCGGGACTGGCCTGGGACTCGCAATCAGTAAGGAGCTCGTCGACATGATGGGCGGTGAGCTTGCTGTCGAGAGCGCGCCCGGTCAGGGCTCGACGTTCACGTTTACTGTCAGAATGCGGGCTTGCTCGGAATCAGAGTTTTCTGCGTCGGCGCGATTGCTGCAGAAGAGCGCACTGGAGCGACCGGCTATCGCGTGGGAAGGGCAAATTCTCACGGGCAAGGTTCTGCTTGCGGAAGACAATCCGGTCAATCAGCAAGTCGCGGTTGGATTGCTGCAAGCCATGAATGTGGAGGTGACCGTCGTCGCAAATGGGCGCGAGGCTGTCGCGCTCAGCGGCAGCGGAGAATTCGATGTGATTTTGATGGATTGCCACATGCCGCTCATGGACGGTTATGAGGCGACCCGAGCCATTCGCGAGAGAGAGTCGAGCGAAGGCGCCAAGCCAGTTAATATTATCGCGGTTACAGCGAATGCGCTTTCGGGTGATCGCAATCAATGTATCGCGGCAGGAATGAACGCCTACCTGAGCAAGCCGTTCAGTGGCCAGGAACTGTACGAGTCGCTTGCGAAATACCTGCCCGGATCGGTGGCCGACATGTCAGCTCCGCCAAGCCCGGTCACAGAATCCGGTACGTCGGCTGTGGACCACAGCGTCCTCGTGCAACTCGACGAAATCTCACGCGATGGCAAGGGCGGCCTCGCGAATCGTGTCGTGGAGGCTTTCCTTGGATCGTCGAGTGATCTGATGGCACAGATTCGGGATGCGATCACTGCGCAAGACGGAAGAAACGTTCATACAAGCGCGCATGCCCTGAAGGGTTGCAGCATGAATGTCGGCGCGCGGAACCTTGCTGAACTATGCCGGGCCGTTGAAACAGCCGGCCGCGAGAACGATTTCTCGGCGGTTCATGAACAGTGGCAGCTAATGCGGACGGAGTACGCGGCAGTTGTTGCAGCGCTGACGGCGTGGAGCGGAGTTGTCGCGGCATGAGCGCTTCCGCGAATGAATCAAAGGCGCCCCTGGCGCTCATTATCGACGACGACACGTCGCAATTGATAATAATGGAGGACGTGCTGCTGCACGCCGGATTTCGGGTGTCAACGGCCTGTACCGGATCGGAGGGTTTCGAGAAATTTCGCAATGAGTTTCCTGACATAGTCTTGCTCGATGTTGAAATGCCGGGGATGAGCGGCTTCGAAGTCTGCAGGGCGATGCGCGCGCTGGAGCAGGACCGGCAAGTGCCGATTCTGATGGTGACCGGGCACGACGATAACGAATCCGTGCAGCTGGCCTACGACCTCGGAGCGACCGATTTCATTACCAAGCCGATTTCATGGCCGATTTTGCCACATCGGCTTCAGTATGTTCTGCGTGCGCACAACGCGTCAAAAGATTTGCGTGGATTGATTCAGGCGCTGCCTGATCTCATCTTTGCAGTGAATGCTGACGGTGAATACCAGGAAACGGTCAGTAGTGCGGAAGCCGATCTCTCGCGGAAAGCGCGGGCGCTTGGTGCAGCGTCACAGGTGAATTTCTACCCCTGTGAGGGAGACAGCGAGGCGCGAGCGTGCATTCGCCGGGCGATTGAGTTTGGCAAGCCGCAGGTATACGAGTACACACTGGAAGAATTTGGCGTCGATCTTGAAACGAGGTTCGTAGCCCGTGACGACCAGTCGGTACTGGCGATCATCAGGGATATCACAGAGCGCAAGAAATCAGAGGCGAGAATCTATAAGCTTGCCTATTTCGACGAACTTACGTCCTTACCCAACCGGCAACTCATCGGAGAGCTGCTCGAGAAGTCGATCGACCAGGCCAGGGCGAATCACAAGAAATTCGCGATCCTGTTCATTGATCTCGACAGGTTCAAGCGCATAAACGACTCGCTTGGCCATACTGTTGGTGACGAACTGCTAAAGGGAGTGGCAGCGCGGCTTCTGAAATGTACGCGTTCTACGGATCGTCATGGCAGATCTGATACTGCAGAGGTGGCAGTAACGGAACTCGCTCGATTTGGTGGCGACGAATTCATACTCAAAGTTGGCGATGTGAAGTCTGAAGCCGAAGTATCGTCAGTCGCAGCCAGGGTTATCGAGGCGCTGTCCTCACCATTTGAGTGCCTGGGTCACCACTTTTCCATTACGCCCAGCATAGGGATCGCGATGTTTCCCTCTGACGGCAGTTCGAGTGAAGACCTGATCATGAATGCCGATGCGGCCATGTACCGAGCAAAAGCTGCTGGCCGCAATAACTACAAGTTCTATTCCGAGACGATGCGTACGCGTTCCCTGCACCGACTCGATCTCGAAAACGAGATTAGCGCGGCCATAGACCAACAGCAGTTCAAGCTCCACTATCAGCCAAAGGTGGACGTCGACTCGTGGTCTATCGTTGGCGTCGAAGCGCTGCTGCGGTGGACTCATCCGGAGCGCGGCAAGATCAGTCCCGACATGTTCATTCCGGTCGCAGAGGAAACGGGCTTGATAGTACCGATCGACCGCTGGGTTATACGTGAGTCGTGCCGGCAGATTCGCCGCTGGTCGCAATCGCTCGATACGGTACCCAGCGTATCGGTCAACCTATCGGCACAGCATTTCCATTCCGAATCGATGGCGGCCGACGTCCTCACGATCATTAGGGAAGAGGGGATCGCGGCAAGTCAGCTGGAACTCGAAATCACAGAGAATGTGCTGTTGCACGACATCGATCGCACGGTGAGCACGCTGCGGTTGCTCAAGAAGTCAGGTATTAGAGTCTCGGTAGATGACTTCGGGACCGGGTACTCGTCACTCAGCTATCTGAAACGGCTCCCCATAGACACGCTCAAGATCGATCGCTCGTTCGTAAAGAACCTGCACCACGATGAGGATGACGCGGCAATATGCGCGGCTATTCTTGCAATGGCGAGGCGGCTTAACCTGAGTGTCGTTGCTGAAGGCGTGGAGTTGCAGGAGCAGCTCAATTTCCTGCGCCGCAATGGCTGTGACCTGATTCAGGGATACCTCTACAGCGAAGCTGTTCCTCCCGACGAAATCATCGCGCTTCTTCCCCGTCTTCGGAAAAAGAACCTCATCGCTTAGCCGCGTTGTGGCTCATCCCGGGGCCGAGGTCCGGAAGAAGGTGGCGTCAGGTGGTCGAATCACCTGTCCGGAATCATTTTCTCAAACCAGCCTCGCCTTGAGTTCCTGCCGAAACCGTCGGCTCACGGGGACCCGTGCATCGGTCCGCAGGCGGGCCTCGCCATCACCGGTATCGAATGCGACGATTTCCGCCACCCGGTCGAGATTCACGATGGCACTGCGATGCACGCGCTGGAATCCCAGCGGCAGAAGCCTCTCGTCGATGCGTGTCATCGTCTCTCGCAACGGGTACACACGGTTGCCCACGTGCAGGTTCACGTAGTTGCCGCTCGACTCGATCCAGTCGATTTCGTCGATGCGCACGAGAAACTCGCGCCCCAGTTTCTTGACGAGGAAGCGATCCGGAACCCCGGTCGTTGGAGTCTCGTCCTGCGGCTCATCGAGAAAGCCCGCTTCGCCCTGCAGACGCCGCAGCACGAAACGATAGAGGTAGACGATCACGATAATCAGGAGGTAGGCGCGGAAATCCTTCAAGTACTCATAGCCGAATTCAGTGAGCCAGTGCTCCCAGTGGTAGGTCCCGAGACTGGATGAGGCCGAGAACACGAGGACGCGGCCCCAGTACATAAGGGTCACGTGAGCCAGCGAGAAAGCAACGCTGAACAGCGCGTGCGCGCGCACGGTGCGACGCCAGTTGTTCACGCCGATCGTGTTGCGGTGGTCGAACCACAGGACGAGCGGAAACAGCGCGATCATCGCGACATGGCTGGTCCCTTCGAGGACGACGGGTTCCAGCCAGTCGACCGCAGTGCCGCCGCGCCCCCGCTCGATGACCTCGAGCCCGACGTTTGCCAGGAATCCGACGAGGGCGAAACTCAGCACCATGCCGATTTCCCACCAGCGGCGATTTTCGAGGTAGCGTTGCAGGGTCATGGCGCAATCCTAGCAAGCGGGCGCACCTCGCGGCGACACTTCGTCACTCCAAGGACGCGATTCGTCACAAATGCCGGTCGGTTGAGCACAGGACGGTACAACCATCTCATCAGAAGGCGGAATCTATGCTTGAACTAAGGCATTCAAGGACACCCTGATGAATACCGAACGCCGCCATGATATCGACGCGCTACGCGTCTTCGCCTTCAGCCTGCTGATTCTGTACCACGTGGCCATGTTCTACGTGGCGGACTGGGGCTGGCACGTCAAATCCTCCTACCAGGCTGAGTGGCTGCAGTTTCCCATGACGCTCGTCAACCAGTGGCGCATGTCGCTGCTTTTCATCATCTCCGGGCTCGCCATCAGCTTCGTCTGGCCACGGTACACGCCGGGCCGCTTCGCCCTGAGACGGCTGCTGCGCCTGCTGCTGCCGCTGCTCTTCGGCATGGCGTTGATCGTGGCGCCACAGTGCTACTACGAGGCCCTGGGCAAGGGGCTCATCGAGCCGGGCTACGGCCGCTTCCTGCTGCAGTACCTGACCTTCCAGGACTTCCCGGGTCAGGCCTGGGGCGGCGAAGAGGAGATTGTCTGGACCTGGAACCACCTCTGGTACCTCGCTTACGTGCTGTTCTATTCGCTGCTGCTGATACCGATCGCGATGCTGCTCGACGGACCACTGCGGCGGGTACGCAGCGGCTTCCAGGCCCTGCGGGGGTTCTGGATATATGCTGTCCCGGTTGCCGTGCTCATGGTGTACGGCGCGTTCATTTACCCAAAGTTTCCGTACATCAGCCACGCGCTCCTGGACGACTGGTACGCCCACGCCATGTACGGCACGTTCTTTCTGATGGGTTACATGATTGGTCGTGACGAGGGGTTCTGGAGTGACCTGAGTCGCATGCGCTGGGCGACGCTGGTGGCCGCAGTGATTTTCTTCGCGCTGTTCATGCTGCGTGACGAGTTGATTCCGAGCGATGCGTTTCCGCTCGCCGATCGGGTGAAGTCATTGATTATTTACAGCAACCGCTGGCTCTGGATCCTCGCCGTGTTCGGCTGGGGGCATCGTCTCGTGACCAGGCCGAAACCCTGGCTGAGCTACGCTACCGAGGCCGTCTATCCCTGGTACATCCTGCACCAGACGATCACGGTCGTGCTTGGCGTGCATCTTGCGAAGCTGTCGCTGGGTCCGGTCGTCGAACCGCTGCTGGTCCTGGGCGGGACGATCGCGGGCTGCCTGTTGCTGCACGAGTTCCTGATTCGCCGGACGCCGTTACTGCGACCGCTGTTCGGGCTCGCGGCAAAGGCGCCGTCTACTCGACTCGCTGAAACACAACCTCAAACTTCTCCGAGCCGGTAAAACTGTTGTTCAGCAGCATGACGATCAGGTATTCCGTCGCACGCGCATGGTAGATGCCACCGACATCGACACTGTCGAGGCCCATCGCACGAACCCACTCGGCAACTTGGCGCTTGGCCTCGGCGTTGTCGCCGGCCAGGGGAATGACGGGTGGCGGCGTCGGCGGATCGATCATCAGCTGCCAGTTGATCGTGTTGAAGGCTTTGACCACGAATGCATCGGGGTGCGCTTCCTGCACTATTTCGCCTAATGAACGGTCAGTCCCGTAGGTGAACGTCGGCGGGTCCCCTTCGACAATGAGGGGATTGGTCGGATCGATGATGATCTTGCCTGACAGATCGCCGAGCCCGCTGACGACCGACTCCGTGACCATGCCGGGAACGGCAAGCACGATGACGTCCGCACGGGCGGCGGCCTCCGCCGGCAGTGCCGCGGTGGCGTTCGGGGTCCTGTCGACGAGCGCCCGGGTCTTCTCCGATTCCGGATTCCGGGAGCCGTAAATGACGGTGTGCTCGAGTGCGGCAAACTCGGTGCCGAGGGCCATGCCGACATTCCCTGTCCCTACGACCGCAATAGTCTCTGCCTGCGCGGCACCGACAAAGAGCAACGCAGCCAGGAAGCAGGTGCGCGGCCGCATTACTGGTTGCTCCTGCGAAGCTGGCCGCTGTCCAGGATCATCTCGAAGCCTTGCATGTTTGCCGGAATCACGACGACGCTGCCATCGTTGTCGGCAAAGCGCTGTAAGGCCTTGTTCACTTCGTGCTGCAGGTACTCGGCAGTCAGGCTGCTGTTGATGATCTTGTTGGCCTCGGCGATGCCTTTGGCGCGCTCGATTTCGATCTCGGCGTCCTTCTTGGCGATCTCAACCTGGACCTGCTTGGCTTCCAGTCGCTTCTCGGCTTCTACCGCCTCACGAATGGCGGCCTCGATGCTCGGGTCGGTGTTGAGTGCGCGCACGACCACGCGGGTAATAATGATGTCGCCCGCATCGGATTGCTCCAGCCGCCCCTGGAGCTCCTCGAGTACCGCGGACTGCAAGAGCTCACGCTGCTTGTGCAGCTGCAGGCTGTCGATTTCGGACACCTGCTCGTAAATCGCCGCTCGGGCTTCGCGAACGAGTAGTCCGTACGCTGGCATATAGATGCCATCGGCGCCTCGAACTGCAGCCGCGGCGTACTTGACCATGAGTTCCGACACGCGGTCCTTCGGCACGCGGTAGAACACCGAGACGTCGAGATCCTTGAGCGACAGGTTGTCTGCGGCTTTGGGCGTCAGGTCGTTGATGTCGATCGCGATTTCCTTGGCGCTGAATTCGATCGAAGTCGTCAGGAACGGCATCTTGAAATTCAGGCCCTGCAGTTGTTCTTCATGATTGACCTTACCCAGTGTCCGCTCCACGGCGACATTGCCGGATTCGACGGTATAAGCGCTCATGAAGCCGATAACGCCCACCAGGACTGCGGCAGCGATGATCTTGATTTGCATGGTGTTCCTCAACTCGATGTTGCGAAGGGTTCCGCCCGTCAGGCGCGCCAGGTCTCTTTTGAATCTGCTTGCCATATCGCGGCATAGGATAAGGCAGGCAGGGGGTCCTGTCACGACTCGATCGAGGCTGCACGCACGGTCGGCGAATGAGGCGTACAATATTCGGGGTAGGCGGTTCGGAACGGTCGTTATGAAGAACCCATTGTCGTTCATATCTCGTTTTTCTACGGAGTTGCTGCGCCGCAAGGTTTACCCCGTTATCGTCGCCTACGCTGTCATCGCCTGGGTGCTGTTACAGATTGGCGAGGTGACCTTCGAGCCACTTGGTCTCCCGGAATGGGCGATGAGAGCATTGGTTGTCGTCGCCATTATCGGGTTCCCGGTCGCCGCGCTCTTCGCCTGGATGTTCGATATTGCACCGTCCGGTATTCGACGTGAGATTCCGGCAGAGGTCGCCGCAAAAGACGACGCCGTTCCCTCCGTCGCCGTGCTGCCGTTTGCCGATATGAGCCCCGACCACGACCAGGCATATTTCTGCGAAGGCGTCGCGGAGGAGATTCTCAATGCGCTGACGCAAATCGAAGCGCTTCACGTGGTATCGCGGACTTCGTCCTTTCGCTACGCCCAATCGAGTGAAGACCTGCAGTCCATAGGCAGGAAACTGGCTGCCAGCGCCATTCTCGAGGGCAGTGTTCGCAAAGACGGGGATAATCTCAGGATCACCGCGCAACTGGTTAACGTTGCCGATGGCTTCCATCTCTGGTCGAAAACATTCGACCGCAAGCTGGAGGATGTTTTCGCGATTCAGGATGAGATCGCGACCTGCATTGGCGAGTCGTTGCTCGACACGCTCATGCCGGTTACGACAACGGCGTGCTGTGATGTGGTCGCCTACGATTTCTATTTGCGAGGGCGTCATTTTCTGAACCGTTTCCGGAAGGTGGATCTTGAACATGCCCGGCAATTGTTTGGACAGTCTATTGAGCGGGATCCGGACTTTGCGGCGGCATGGGCGGGCTATGCTGACAGCTATTCTCTGGCCGTGATGTACGCCGATACCAAGCCGGCGTTTCGCGACATGGCTCGGCAGGCCAGCGAACGGGCGCTGGAATTGGACCCCAACTCGGCGGAAGCGCATGCATCTGCCGGGCTTGCGCATCTCGTGCGCGAGGATTTCGAGGATGCAGAGCGCGAATTAAGGAGATCGATCGAGCTCAACCCCGCGCATTATGAGGCGTACTATTACTTCGCCCGCACGCGATTTCACCAGGGCGATATGGACGCTGCAGCCGACCTGTTTGCGAAAGCGGCAGAAGTGAATCCCGACGACTACCAGTCACGACTGCTCAGGGTCCAGATTCTGCGCGGTGAGGGCAAGCTCGAGCAGGCGAAGAAAGAAGCCCGCGCGGCCGTTGAGGTCGTGGAGCGGCAGCTCGAGTGGCATCCCGATGATATCCGGGCGCTCCACCTGGGTGCGGGCTCATTGATCCTTCTTGGTCAAACCGCCCGCGCCGAGCGATGGTTGCAACGGGCTTTGCAGGTCGATCCACACGATCCCATCGTGCTGTACAACGTCGCCTGCAACTACGCGACAATGAACAAACTGGAGCAGGCCCTGGATTTCCTCGAGCAAGCCGTTTTGAACGGCGCCGCGAGCCTCGATTGGATGATGCACGACAAGGATCTTGTTTCGCTGCACGGCCATCCACGCTACGAGGCCCTGCTGGCAAAGGCTGCGCGCTGATGCCGCGAAACGAGACAGAAAAACCTTCCTTTCTCAGCGGTTTCTGTTACAGTCCGCCCCGTCCTGGCGCACCTCGGTCTGCGCCATTCACTCCAACGCCGCAATTCGGCGCGCTTGGAGTCACTTTATAAATTCCAGCCTGGACCGGACCGCAAGCCGCTTGCGAATGCATTTCGGCACGTCGGATCAGGCGACCTGGAGACAATCCAATGTTATTCAACGAACTCGGCCTTTCGGCCGACTTGCTGCGTGCTGTCGCGGATCAGGGCTATGAAACGCCCACGCCCATCCAGCGCGAAGCCATTCCTCATATTCTCGAAGGCCACGATATTCTCGCCGGCGCGCAAACGGGCACCGGCAAGACGGCAGGCTTTACGCTGCCCATGCTGCAGATCCTCGGGGATCCCCCGTCCGGCCCACGGCGCGTACGTGCCCTGATCCTGACGCCGACGCGCGAACTTGCTGCGCAGGTGCACGAAAGCGTGCATACCTACGGCAAGTATCGCCCGGTGCGCGCCATGGAAATCTACGGCGGCGTGAGCGCACGACCGCAGATCACCAAGATCAATCGCGGCGTCGATGTAGTCATTGCCACGCCCGGACGGCTGCTCGACCATGTCCGCCAGAAAAACATCGATCTGTCGTTCGTCGAGATGCTCGTTCTCGATGAAGCGGACCGCATGCTCGACATGGGCTTCATCCGTGACATCAAGGAGATCATCAGGCATCTGCCGAAGAAGCGGCAGAACATGCTGTTCTCGGCAACCTTTTCGAAAGAGATTCGTGAGCTGGCAAACAACCTGCTCGACAGCCCGGCCGAGATACAGGTTGCCGCGCGCAACACCACGGCCGATCGTGTTGAGCAACTCGTCTACCCGGTCGACAAGGACCGCAAGCGTGAACTGCTCTCCGAGATGATCGGTCGCGGCAACTGGCAGCAGGTTCTCGTGTTCACGCGCACCAAGCACGGTGCAAACCGCCTGGCGAAGCAACTCAACCAGGACGGCATTACGGCCGACGCCATTCATGGCAACAAGGGCCAGGGAGCGCGCGCAAAAGCGCTGCGTGACTTCAAGGCCGGCAAGGTCCGCGTCCTCGTGGCGACGGACATTGCCGCTCGCGGCCTGGATATCGAGAAGCTACCGCATGTCGTGAACTTCGAGTTGCCGCATGTTCCCGAGGACTACGTGCATCGCATTGGGCGCACGGCACGCGCGGGGCAGGACGGCACGGCCCTGTCGCTGGTCTGCGTCGATGAGAACAAGCTCCTCAAGGAAATCGAGGCGCTGCTCAAACGGGATATCAGGAAGGAATTCGTACCCGGCTACGACGTCGATAAACGTATCAAGCCGGAACCCATTCAGAACGGCAGGCAGCGTCGCCAGGGCGGGCCGCGCCCGGCCGGTGGCAAGCCGTCGGGTCGCAAGAAAGTGGGCCAACCGGGCGGGAAAGGCCGGCCGGGCAAGAGCGCCCGCGCCGGTCAGCGGAAACGCTTCTCGCGCTCGACACGTACCAGCGCATCCTGAGTGTGCGCTGCATCCTTGCGGATCTCACGCAGGAACAGCAGGCCGAACAGGTAACCGCCGATACCGCCCATCACGTGGGCGAGCACGTTGACCGAGCCATAGTCGTCCCGGGTAAGCAGGGTGAAGATGTCGCCACCGAGGTACCAGGCAGTGAGCACCCAGGCCGGGACCGCGACTGAACCGAAGATAATGATGAAAAAGTAGTAGCACTTGATCTTGCCGCGCGGCAACAGGTACGCGAACAGGCCCATCATGCCCATCACCACGCCGGAGAGACCCAGCGTGTAGTAATGCTGGTCCGTGGCTGCGGCGGCCATGGAGCCGGTCAGCCCGATAAACCATGAGTCGACGAGCACGAAGGCGACATACCAGATCGGGCCAATCAGTACCTCGACAGTTGCGGCGAACGCGAAGAAGAACACCAGGTTGAAGATGATGTGGCCCCAGTCGCCGTGCGCGAAGCTCGAGGTGAGCATCGTGACCGGGTTCCAGGAACCTGTGTAGTATGCGAGTCCCTCGTCCGGGTCCGGTGGCACCAGCATGTTGAAGCGCCGCGTTTCCTCCTCCAGCATCTGGCGCACGTATTCCCGCGAATCCTCAACATTGAAGCCCGTGAGCGGCCGGATTTTCGACGCCATCTCGGCGATGACCTCGCTCTCTTCCCGGGCCGGGTCGTTGGCGATCGTGTACATGATGTCGCCGCAGGTATCCATGTCTTGCGCAGCCGCGATGCGTTCGAACACGATCTGCTCGATGTGCGAACGGCCCGCATTGCAGAAACGTTCGATCGCCATGCCGAAGTCCTTCCAGTCGCTTTGCTGCTTGATGAAGACACCGATGCATACAAGACAAATGATGAGTGTCAGTATTGGGAAGCGGGGCAAGTGAAAATCGGCTTTGACAGGCAGGAACATCAAATAAGGCTATCACGGGATTTGAAAAAGGGCTTGTTATATTAGTAATAGTTAATATATACTTGAGCAAATCCTAATATAGTAGCGGTTATGAACATGATTCGATTGACCACACTCCTGGCGACACTGGCGGTCGCCGCGCCCGGCCTGGCAGCAGTGCCTTTTGAAACGGCGACGGTCGGCTTTGTCGACGCCGCACGCGAGCGAATCTGGGATGGCCGTGTCGAGGCCGTCAACCAGGCGACGGTATCCGCCCAGACCTCGGGCCGGATTGCCGAGCTGCCGTTCGACGTCAACGACTATGTCGATGCCGGCGATATCGTGATGCGTTTTACCGATACCGAGCAGAAGGCCGCATTATCTCGTGCCGAGGCGACCCTGCAGGAGGCGCGTGCGCGGCTCGCGGAAGCGCGGCAGGAGTTCGAACGCTTCTCGAAAATGATCGAGAACAACAGCATTTCCAGGTCGCAGTTCGATCAGGCGAGAGCGAACCGCGACGCCGCGGAAGCGAGACTGAATGCGGCGATTTCCGGCGTCGAGACGGCAAAGGAACAACTCGAATACACGGTCGTGCGCGCGCCTTACGCAGGTATCGTGTCCAGGCGTCACGTCCAACTTGGCGAGGTCGTTTCCCCGGGCCAGCCGTTGATCTCGGGTTTGTCGCTGCACCAGCTGCGTGTCAACGTCGACGTGCCGCAGAGCATGTTTCACGCGATCCGGACGATCGGCAAGGCCTATGCCTACGTCGAGGACGAACGCATCGAGGCGGCAAGTCTCACGTTTTTTCCGGTGGCCGATGCGGGGTCAAACACGTTCCGCGTCCGCGTAAACCTGCCAGACGGTGCGGCAACCCTGTACCCGGGTATGTTCATCAAGGTTGGTTTCGTCGTCGGTGAGACGAAGCGACTGCTCGTTCCTGTCGACGCCGTCGTACGGCGCAGTGAGCTCAGC
>Ga0224496_10000904_pt1 | contig 19382 bp, 11 predicted proteins | sample SF_Jul11_sed_USG_2_FD_168127 | JGI IMG/M metagenome (GOLD analysis project Ga0224496, IMG submission 168127) | Sediment microbial communities from San Francisco Bay, California, United States - SF_Jul11_sed_USGS_8_1 | ecosystem: Environmental > Aquatic > Marine > Sediment | place: USA...
CTGGCACACCAGCTACTGGGTAAAATTGCTGAATCAGTTACCAGCTACCTCAATGCACAGGTCGCTGCAGGCGCGCAGGCACTGATGATTTTTGATACCTGGGGCGGCAGCCTGTCTCCGAAGATGTACCGTGAATTTTCACTTCGCTACATGACAGAGATAGTGTCTAAACTGACCCGGGATAATGACGGCCGAAAAGTACCGGTGATCCTGTTTACCAAGGGTGGTGGCCAGTGGCTTAGCGATATGGCCGACTCCGGCTGTGATGGACTGGGACTGGACTGGACCACGGATATAACACTGGCAAGACAGCAGGTAGGCGACCGAGTTGCACTGCAGGGCAATATGGACCCGAGCACACTCTATGCCTCACCCGAGGTGATTCGTAGCGAAGCCGCACGCATCCTCGAGGCCTATGGCCAGGGCAGCGGCCATGTATTCAACCTGGGCCATGGCATTACCCCGGATATTAACCCGGAGCATGTGGCCGAGCTGGTCAACGCGGTACACGAACTGAGCGTACCTTACCACGCTGCAGATTAAGACCCGCCCCTAAAACAGCTGCTCGGGGATAGCACCGTTATCACCTGAGCTGCCTGGAATCTCCCGTACCACATTGTCTTTTGGCACATGCTCGGCACGGAAAACCTCAAAAATGGCATCTTTATCATTAACCCCGGCCAGCTCACCTGTATCGGGTTTAATCTTCACGGTCACCAGGTTTTCAGGGCGCTCCATCATTGTTTCTGGCACACCCTGCAGGGCCGTTTTCATAAAATCAATCCACATCGGCAAGGCCGCCTTCGAACCGGTTTCATAATTGCCCAGTGAGCGCTGCTGCTGATCGTAGCCCACCCAGACATTAGCCACCAGCGAGCGATTAAAGCCATTGAACCAGGCATCTTTCTGGTCATTGGTGGTGCCGGTTTTACCATGCAGGTCACTCCGCCCCAGTGACAGCGCCCGGCGCCCGGTTCCCCTCTTAATAACATCCTGCATAATCGTGCCCATGATATATATCACACGGTCATCCACGGCCCTTTCTGCCTGCTTTGGCAGGGCGGCCTCCATCACATCATCGACAGCCAGCTGCTCATCGGCGACATTCACAGCCACCGGATTTTGCTGCTGGATCGCAACAACCCCGGGCTGAACCACAGCCGGTTCACGCAATTTCTCCCTCGCCTGTAGCACACAGCTGACACAGGCCACGGCAGGGTCGGCCTCGTACAGGATCTTGCCGTTAAGATCCTCGATACGCTGGATAAAATAAGGCTTGATGCGATAACCACCATTGGCAAAAACCGCATATCCCGCAGATAAATCGAGCGGACTCAATTCACCACTACCCAGTGACAGAGACAGGTCGTGGGGCAGCTGCCCGGTATCAAATCCAAAACGACTAATAAAACGCAACGCATAGCCGACACCAATCGATCTCAGCAACCGAATTGAAACCAGGTTTCTCGATTTAACCAGCGCTTCACGCAGGCGGGTTGGCCCATAAAATTTACCGCTGTAGTTTTCGGGTCGCCAGAAATCCTCCAGCGCCGGGTCATGAAAGACCACGGGTGCGTCGGTAATAATGGATGCCGCCGTATAGTTCCTTTCCAGTGCCGCGGTATAAACAAAGGGCTTAAAACTTGAACCGGCCTGGCGCCTTGCCTGGACCGCACGGTTAAATTTACTGTGATTAAAATCAAAACCACCGACGAGTGCCTTAATAGCACCATCATTAGGTGATAACGAGGTCAGCGCACCCTGGACCTCCGGGATCTGCCCCAGTCGCCACTGCCCATCTTCAGCACGATAAATACGGACAATATCACCTACCTGCATAATATCAGCCGCGAGCTCTGGCGCCTTGCCCTGATTATTCACATCAATATAGGGCTTGGCCCAGGACATACCATCCCAGCCCAGGTTGATAATGCGCCCACCCCTCACATAAAGCCGCGCCTCTTTTTCAGACACCTCGATCACCAGGGCGGCCGATAGACTTCCATAGACTGGAAAATTAGCCAGGGTTAACTCCCATAAATCCTCTGTAAAAGGAACATCTTCGCTCTTCTGCAACCGACTTTCCGGGTGACGGTAACCGTGGCGCTGGTCATAATCCAGCAAGGCCTTGCGCACACTATCGTTGGCCGCCTCCTGCAGGCGCTTATCAATCGTGGTATAGACCTTCAGGCCGCGGTTATAGGCCTCATCGCCAAACTGGCGTGAAATCTCGGCACGCACCATTTCGGCCACATAGGAGGCAGAGACCTCGACCGGTGAATCATGCAAACCGGAACTGACCGGTTGCGCCTTGGCCCAGCGGTAATCCGCATCCGAGATAAATTCCAGCTCAAGCATGCGCTTTAATACATAGTTACGGCGCGTCACTGCACGGTCCGGGTTAATTATCGGGTTATAACGTGATGGCGCCTTGGGTAGACCGGCAATCATTGCCATCTGCGCAATATCCAGCTCTTCCAGCGCCTTGCCATAATAGACCTGGCTGGCTGCTGCTACACCATAGGCACGGTTACCGAGATAAATCTTGTTTAGATACAGCTCAAAAATCCTGTCCTTGCTTAGCTGTTGCTCAATTTTCAGCGCCAGGAAGATTTCATTTAATTTTCGGCCATAGGTCTTTTCTGTACTCAGATAAAAATTTCGGGCCAGCTGCATCGTAATCGTACTGCCACCCTGGCCTCGCTCACCCGTCTTCATGAGGACATATACCGCACGCAAAATCCCCTGGTAATCAACGCCGGGATGCTCATAGAAACGATCATCCTCCGCGGACAGGAAGGCCTGGCGGAGCTTTTCCGGAATTTTATCCAGCGACTTGGGAGAACGTCGCTTTTCACCGTATTCAGAAATTAACGCGCCCTCGGCCGTATAGATCCGCAAGGGCACCTGTAATTGTACGTCACTCAGGCCCTCTATCGAGGGCAGGTCCGGCTCCAGATACAAATACACACCTATCAATCCAGAGAACGCCAGCACGAGCGCAACAAAAAAAATCCTGGAACTGATTCGAAGAAATTTTAAAAATTTTTGCATATTATTTGTATATCCATGAACTCAGACTATTAGTATATAGCTAGACAAATTACTCTAAACGCCTTTTTCGTAAAGACCCAATGATGATAAGTCTTTGAAAATTTAAGAAAATCATCTAACCCAAAGTGACCATAAGCTATAAAGATGGTTCCAGCCAGTACCCAGATTAAACAAAATTATAATCTCTGGGCACAAATCTAGCGACAAGATTTTAAAAATAGACTAGTATTATTCGGTACTTGCAGCTAATATTTAATGCAAATATGCATAAAACAGCTATAACTAATTAAAACGCATAGAGCGGATTGAGAGGGCGACCAGGGTGTTTCAACTGAAACGCAAAAAACCATCAGTATTAGGAGTAGACATCAGCTCGACGTCAGTCAAGCTGGTTGAGCTATCCAAAACAGATACCGGCTACAAGGTTGAGAGCCTTGCCGTTGAGCCTCTACCTGCCAATGCCGTAGTCGAAAAGAACATCCAGGACGTGGAAGCTGTCGGCGAAACCCTGCAAAAGGCCCTGAAACGCTCCGGAAGCAAGTGCAAACAGGTTGCACTGGCCGTAGCTGGCTCTGCTGTTATCACAAAAGTAATCACCATGCCGGCTACGCTCAGCGAAAGTGACATGGAATTACAAATTGAACTGGAAGCTGACCAGTATATCCCTTACCCCCTGGAAGAAATCAATCTCGACTTCCAGATCCTCGGCCCCACCACCAACAATCCTGATACAGTCGATGTTCTGCTGGCAGCATCACGAAGTGAAAATATTGAGCTACGAACTGCGGCAGCAGAAATAGCCGGACTGACTGCAAAAATTATTGATGTTGAAGCTTATACCATAGAACGGGCCTCTAAACTTTTACTGCCACCTGAAGTCCTGCGACAACAGGAGCAGGCAGATGATGAAAAAGAAAAAGAGCCTTTCCTGATTGCAGCACTTGATGTAGGTGCAACCATGACCAGCCTGAATGTGATTGCAGATGGCGAGCTCATTTACACCCGTGAACAGGCCTTTGGTGGCAAACAGCTTACAGAAGAAATCATGCGTCGCTATGGCCTGGCCTATGAAGAAGCCGGACGCCTGAAAAAGGTCGGCGGCCTGCCCGATAACTACATACCTGAAGTCCTTGAGCCCTTTAAAGAAACCATGGCACAACAGGTCAGTCGTTTCCTGCAATTTTTTTATACCGCCGGGCAATACCATACGGTTGATATGATTGCCCTGGCGGGTGGCTGTGCTTCTATCCCGGGTATTGACGAACTAATTGAATCACAACTAGGCATAAAGACCATCATCTCCAACCCGTTCAACAATATGGAGCTTGCAAACAGGGTGAATGCTCAAGCATTAAGCAATGATGCACCGGCACTAATGATTGCCTGTGGCCTGGCCATGAGGAGCTTTGACTAATGGCTCACATTAATTTACTACCCTGGCGTGAAGAACTTCGTAGAGAACAAACTCGAGAATTTATTTCCATTACAGTTTTCTCCGTTATTTTAACGGCGGCCATTATCTTCCTGATCCATGTCAATATTGAGCGACTAATTAGCTTCCAGGAAGACAGGAACAACCTTCTCCTTGAAGAAATTAAAACGCTTGATGTTGAGTTAAAGAAAATAGAAGGACTGGAACAGACAAAAGCCAAGCTGCTATCTCGTATGGAAATAATCCAGTCTTTACAGCAAAAACGCCCCCAAATTGTACATTTATTTGATGATATTGTGCGTACCGTACCCGAAGGCTTACACATAACCGAACTTAGCCAGCAAGGTGAAACACTCTATATCACAGGCGTTGCAGAATCTAATGGCCGGGTATCGGCCTATATGAGAAATATTGATGCATCTGACTGGATGAAAAAACCAAAATTACAGGTTATTGAAAGCAAACGTAAAGACGGTAGGGGCAGCGAGTTCAAATTAACAGCCTTACAATCTGAACCTAAAGAGTCAGAGGAAAAGTAATATGGATTTGTCGAAGCTAAATGAAATAGACCTTAGCCAGATTGATATTGAAGACATCAAAAAAATTGGCTCTGCTCCGACACCGGTAAAAATACTGATTATCGTACTTATTTGCCTCACCGTTGCTGGCCTTGGCATATGGCAGGACACCACGGCGCAACTTGAAAGACTTGAGCTGGCAGAGAAGAAAGAAATAGAGCTGCGCAATACTTTTGATGTAAAACAAAGCAAAGCCGCCAACCTCGATGCCTATGTACAACAACTGGATGAAATGAAGCGTTCTTTCGGCGCACTGCTTCGACAACTGCCCAACAAGACAGAGATCGAATCACTACTAACCGATATTTCACAAACCGGCATCGCCAGTGGACTGGAAATAGAATTTTTTAAACCAGAAGGCCTTAGCCCGAAAGAATTCTATGCAGAATTCCCAATAAAACTGAGGGTCACTGGCCGCTACCATCAATTTGGACGATTTGTTAGTGGCGTCGCAGCCCTGCCTCGAATTGTAACTATGCGAAATATTATAATTAAACATCCAAGCAAAGATTCAGGCGTTCGCCTTCAAATGGAAGTAACTGCGGTTACTTACCAGTATCTTGATGAGAATGAGGACGTATAAATGCGTGCTTTACAAAACATACTGTACAGCACGGCGACCATCATCATGGTGCTAAACCTGTCTGCATGCAGTCGGGATAACAGTGATCTTCATGAATATATAAAGACAACCAAGACCAAGCATGTTGGTAGTGTTAAGCCATTGCCCCAGTTCAAGCCCTACCAGAATTTTAGCTATTCTGCTGCTGAGCTGCGCGACCCTTTTGAACAGGCATTTGAGGCCGATGAAAAAGAACGCACTAGTGATATAAAACTAAAGACTGAAAGACCCAAGGAACCACTGGAGTCATTCCCTCTGGACACACTACGCATGGTCGGCATCCTGGAACAGAATGAGCAAACATGGGGACTGGTAAAAGACCCAAATAATGTTGTCCATCGCGTACAAACAGGCAATTACCTTGGCCTGAATGACGGACAAATTATTACTGTCACGGAAAAACAACTTGATATTATCGAAATAATACCCGACGGCATCGGTGGTTACATTGAGCGCAATGCAATCCTTGCCATTGGATCTGACTAGCCATGTATGGAGTTTCCATGAACACGTCATTAACAAAACTTCCAGCATTATTTGGAAACATTCTTAAATCCAGCCTGGCAATATTATTGTCGAGCCTGCTTTTTGCCACATCGGCCTGGTCGGAAACGAATTCAATAGAATCAATAAACTATTCCACCCTGCCTGGCAATCGCTTACAGATTAATCTAAAGCTCAGCCAGCCTGCAGAAAAGCCTCTAAGCTTTACAATTGATAATCCCGCACGTATTGCCTTCGACTTTGACGACACGGTTAGTAAGCTACCAAAACGACGCCAGATGGTAGGCGTAGGTGTAGCGCAGTCGATCACGACCGTAACCGCAAAGAACAAGACTCGCGTTATTTTAAACCTGACAGAAACCGTCCCTTATCAGGTGTCTACAAATAACAATGAAGTCATTGTTATACTCGATAGTGATTCCGCCGAGGCCTCAACGGTCCAGGCAGGCAGTGGACTTGCCAAAATTGTCAGCCCTCGTTTCGGCTCAGATGGTAAAGCCATTACTAAAATTGATTTTCGTCGCGGCGAAAAAGGTGAAGGCCGTGTAATTATTGATCTGTCTGAAGCCAATGTCCCTATGGATATTACTGAAGAGTTCGGCAAGATAGCGATTAATTTTGTTAACACTAAACTACCCAAAGAACTTTTCCAGAGCCTGGATGTACTGGATTTTGCCACACCCGTGAAATCAATCGATAGCTTCACCCAGGATGGTGCCGCAAAAATCCTTATAGAGCCTAGCACCAGGGATTATGAACATCTTGCCTACCAAACTGACCGTACGTTCACAGTCGAGTTTATTCCTATTTCAAAAGAAGACCTGGAAGAACAGAAAAAAGCCAAGTTTGGTTATACTGGTGAACGCCTGTCGTTAAACTTCCAGGATATTCCTATTCGTGCCGTACTACAGTTAATCGCAGATTTTACGGGACTGAATGTCGTTGTCAGCGATTCGGTAGATGGCAACCTGACATTACGACTGAAAAATGTCCCCTGGGATCAGGCACTGGACATTATCCTCAAGGCTAAGGGCCTCTCTAAACGCGAATCAGGCAATGTCATGTTAATCGCGCCTAGTGAAGAAATCGCTGCCCAGGAAAAACTTGAGCTGGAAGCACAACAGCAAATTGTAGAACTAGCTCCTTTAAGGACAGCATTCTTCACCATTAATTTCGCCAAGGTTAAAGAACTCGCCGCCCTGTTCGAAACAGGTGGTGAAGACAGCGGCTCTGCCAGCCTGCTCTCATCTCGCGGCAGTGTTATTATTGATGAACGTACCAATACAATTATCATCAAGGACACCTCAGAAGTCATTGCCCAGGCACGACGTATCATTGATCAACTCGATGTACCTATTCGACAGGTTCTAGTTGAGTCTCGTATTGTTATTGCAACAGACGATTTCTCCAAGGAGCTTGGGGTACGATTTGGTCGCACCAAGATTGAACCCACGGGCAGTAATGGATATTCACAGGTAACAGGTACCTACGCTGGTACTAGTACAGGCCTTGATGGCGCCTTAGACAGCCTTCAAGATCCCACAAATGGAACCCCCTTCCCCGTCGGTATCAGTGCTATGTCCAATGAGCGCCTGAATGTTAATATGCCGGTACTAAACCCAACGGGCAGCATTGCATTCGCTATTCTCAGTGGCGGCGACCTGCTTGATCTCGAGTTATCTGCACTACAGGCAGAGGACCAGGGCGAAGTCATCTCCAGCCCCCGTGTTGTCACCTCCGACAGGCATGAAGCCTTTATTGAGCAGGGCGTGGAAATACCCTACCTGTCTGCTACCTCGAGCGGTGCCACCCAGGTAGAATTTAAGAAAGCCGTTCTGAGCATTAAAGTAACACCGCAAATCACACCCGATGACCGGATCATCATGGACCTGACCGTCAACAAAGATTCTGTTGGTCAAGTGTATTTCAACATACCCAGTGTCGACACTAACGAGGTTACTACACAGGTACTGGTCAACAACGGTGATACTGTCGTGTTAGGTGGTATCTACGAGACCGAGTCACGCAATGAAGTTGACAAGGTACCTGTCCTCGGCGACCTCCCCTTAATTGGTGGCCTGTTCCGTCATTCTCTGGAGCAGATAGACAAATCAGAACTGTTGATATTTGTTACACCTAAGATACTGAAGGACTCACTGAGCCTCTAAGTTGAACAGATAAAACAACGCCTTGATCATCGCTTCACAAGCAAGGCGCATTCTCTGTACAATACTGCCCTGACCCTTCAGGGCAGTTTGTCATTATGAAGCCCAAAATAAATAAAAAGGCATAGCTAATACCAACAATGAAACGCCAGGATAACCTTTTTCTTATTGGCCCCATGGGTGCAGGCAAAACCACCATGGGACGCCAGTTGGCAAAAAAACTGCATCTTGAATTCATTGATAGCGACCATGCCATCGAGGCACACACGGGTGCCAGTATCCCGCTCATCTTTGAACTAGAGGGCGAGGAGGGCTTTCGTAAACGCGAAACAGCCATTATTAATGAGCTGACACAAAGGCAGGGCATAGTGCTTGCCACTGGTGGTGGCGCAATACTCGCACCGGAGAATCGCCAGCACCTGGTTAATCGAGGTACGGTCATCTACCTGCACAGCGATATCGCACATCTCATGGAACGCGTCCGCCACGACAAAAACCGGCCCTTACTACAAACGCCAGATCCTGAATCAAAACTCCGGGAATTAATGGAAATCCGTGAACCCCTCTATCGTGAAACGGCTGATATTGTCATTAACACGGGTGAAAAGTCGATTCGATCTGTAATTCAAGTTATCCTTGACCAATTAAAAGCCTATCAGGACTCAGTAAATACATGATCTCCCTAAATGTCAGCCTGGGTGAGCGCAGTTACCCCATCTACATTGGCAAAAACCTGCTTAGCCGCCCAGAATTGCTAACCCAGCACATTCCCGGCAACAGCGTCCTGGTTGTCAGTAACGAAACCGTTGCCCCGCTATATATGGATAAAGTACTGGCCTCGCTCACAGGCTTCAAGGTCAAGACACTGGTCCTGCCCGATGGCGAACAATATAAAAGCCTTGAAACACTAAACACCATCTATGACTGCCTGCTGAGCAACCGTTTTGATCGTAACACCACCCTGATTGCACTGGGCGGCGGTGTTATTGGCGACATTACCGGTTTTGCTGCGGCCACCTACCAGCGTGGCGTACACTTTATCCAGATACCCACCACCCTGCTGGCACAGGTGGATTCATCCGTGGGTGGCAAAACAGCCGTCAATCACCCACTGGGCAAAAATATGATTGGTGCCTTCTATCAACCAAAGGCCGTTATCGCCGATACCGAAACCTTGAGCACACTCGAAGACCGCGAACTCAGTTCGGGTATCGCCGAGGTCATTAAATATGGCCTGATTAATGACATTGAATTCCTTGAATGGCTGGAAACCAATATCGATAAACTCGTCAATCGCAATACGGTCGCACTGGCCTATGCCATTGACCGCTCCTGCAAAAGCAAGGCGCGCATCGTTGCGGCCGATGAGACGGAAACGGGACAGCGCGCCCTGCTTAACCTGGGCCATACCTTCGGTCATGCCATCGAGACCGGCATGGGCTATGGCAACTGGCTACATGGTGAGGCTATCGCCAGTGGCATGATTATGGCAGCCCGCCTTTCAGAAAAGCTGGGATGGATCAGCAGTAGTGACGTAGATCGTGTTATTGATATTATCGAACGTGCGCACTTACCCGTAAGGGCACCCGCGAAAATGACGGCTGATCGTTTCATTGAACTCATGAAAATTGATAAAAAGGTTTCCGACGGCGTCCTTAAACTGGTACTGTTCAAGGCAATTGGCCAGGCAGTGATCACCACGGACTATACTGAAGATGCCCTGCTGGATGCTATCAAGGACAGCTATTAATCATTAGGAACCTGCATATGCCCAACGGCTATGACCTGAAAAATCTTGCTCCCTATGCCTCGACCGAAAGCACCTCAAGGGGCCGCCTATATGCAGAGCCATCGCCCGTGCATCGAAACCAGTATCAACGCGACCGGGATCGCATTATTCACTCAGCGGCCTTTCGCCGGCTCGAATATAAAACCCAGGTTTTTGTTAACCACGAAGGTGACCTGTTTCGTACCCGCCTGACCCATTCACTGGAAGTATCACAAATCGCCCGTTCGATTGCTCGCGAGCTGGCACTCCATGAAGACCTTGCAGAAACCATTGCCATTGCACACGACCTCGGCCATGCCCCATTCGGCCATGCTGGCCAGGATGCACTAAACCAGTGTATGAAAAACTTTGGTGGCTTTGAGCACAATTTACAGTCACTGCGTGTCGTCGATGAACTCGAAGAAAAGTATGCCGAGTTCCCCGGCCTTAATCTAACGTTCGAAGCACGGGAAGGCATACTGAAACACTGCTCGGCCAAAGACGCAAAAGAACTGGGCGAACTGGGAGCACGCTTCCTTGAAAAAAACCAGCCGTCCCTCGAGGCCCAAACCTGTGACCATGCGGATGAAATCGCCTATAACAACCATGACATCGATGACGGCCTCCGTTACGGCCTGATCACCATGGAGCAGTTACTGGAGACGCAGTTGTTTCGTGAACAATATGACACGGTACATGCACTTTACCCCAAACTAAATCCACGCCGACAAATACATGAAATTATCCGCCGCATGATTAATCGCATGGTAGTTGACCTGATAGAAACCAGTAAATCAAACATCGCCGCCCTCGATCTTAAACATCCAGATGATGCGCGCAAGCACGATCAATACCTGATTCATTTCAGTGATGATATGCAGCAACAGAACCTTGAACTAAAACGCTTTCTGAGAAAAAACCTGTACCGCCACTACCGCGTACACCGTATGACCATTAAAGCAGAGAAAGTCATCAGCGAATTATTTGATGCCTTTATGAACGACATCAATATCCTGCCACCCGAATCCCGACAACACTGCGATGAACTAAAACAAAAACTGGGCGACACGGGTATTGCACGTGGCATTGCCGACTATATTGCCGGCATGACCGACCGTTATGCGATTGTCGAATACGAACGCATTTTCAACCCTCGGCAACTATCCTTCGCAAACCTGTTACCCTGATGATAATTTTCTGGTACGGGTTAACGGAAATAGCTAATAATTTACTATACTATTCAACAATCATGATCGACCTTCGAAGCTATGTTTAGTAAAAAAGATTCTGTACAGGATAATCAACTGGATAACTTGTCCCTTTCACCCGAGACAATGGTATTTCTTGGCTTAATCAAACAACCCTTTTCATCCATCATACTCTCTGATGATGGCATATATAAAAACACCACACTCGAACAACTACTGGAAACAAGCCAGCACCACCTGCAATTTAGTGACCTGGTCTTAATTATTGAAGGTCCGCTGGGTAGTGGCAAAACAACCCTGTTTCGCCATTTTATCCAGCACGATATACCCAACATAAAATTGTTACCCGTGCTGGCAGAAGCGACAGACACGCTGGTACAGCTCCAGCAAAAAATATCTATCCATCTGCAGGACCAGGGCAATGCCAACTACCTGGATGACAACTTAAAACGACTTTCTGCATTTGATCAAACGCCTGTACTCATCATCGATGATGCACATGTCCTGTCTGACACCACCTTGCAGGAACTGATTCGTTATATTGAAACCCTGAAGAGTGATAAGGAAACACAGCTAAAATTAATTTTATTTGCCAATAAGGGCATGGCGGAAACACTGGAACAAATCAGCAACCTGCAGCACAACCAGTTATTTGTCCAGCACATGCCTGAACTCAACCCCAAACAGGCAAGTGAGTTCCTGCAGCACAAATTAACCCAGGCCGATTACCGCGGTGATGTTTTATTTGATGAAAAAGCCATTGCACAGATCCTGAAAAAATACGGTGCGCTACCCGAACAGATACTCAGGGGCGCCTGTCATCAACTAAAAAAAATGGGCAAAAAAAAGGCCAAAATATCTGGCTTCTCTTTACCTGCCAATATCAGGCCTGTTATTTTATTCCCCCTGCTAACACTCATTGCAGCCGTTGCCATTGGTAGCTATTTTTACCTGCAAATTGATAGCAGCAAGACAGGTGAACTGGCACTGCAACCAGAAATTATAATGACACCCGCACCTCAACCACCGACAGTGACCAATCAGTTACCGAGTACACCACCGACATCAGGCCCTATAGATTTGATAGAACCTGTAACCGTGGAACCGGGGCTAACAACAGACACGAGCAAATCCACTGTAGACATGGTCGACAGTGCCATCATGGATACCGCAGGGGTTACTGATACTACCCCACGCCAGGAAGATGAAGCTGGCACACCACCAGGTACAACGCACGGCAGTAGCCCTCTACCTATAGACCCACCCCCCGCAGCCCTTATTGAGCAGGTCAAAACACCCCTGGCCCCTGAACCTGAAATAGCACCCGTTGCACCACCGGTGCCCGTAGCACCACCTGCCCCGCCCGTGGTAAAAAAACCCACGACCAGCAAAGTCGTAGCCCAGGTAGAACCTGTAAAGCCCAAATCCAACACGACGAAGCCTGCGATTAACCCGGCGCTCAAACAGCTGTCCGCGATGGGTATACACGACGCGAACTGGTTATTACAACAGGACAAGGGCCACTGGACCCTGCAGGTACTCGGTGCCAGGGACCCGCAGACCCTGCTCACCTTCGCACGCACAAATAAACTTGGTGATGATTCGGCCTGGTATGAAACCCGGCTAAACAACAGGCCCTGGTACATCCTGCTGCACCGTTTTTATACGGACCAGGATATCGCACGCCAGTCTATTGTCCGCCTGCCCGCCGGTTTACAGAAATCACGGCCATGGGTTAAAAGCCTGGATGCGGTCCATAAGGCGATTCAGCCCTGAATTTGTAATACCCCTGCAATAGAAGATTTGATCCTGTGTCCATAGAAGGGTAAAATCTCACCCCTTTTGCCGTGTGGATAACCCCTCGGATAACACCAACACAGATTTCGTTACGGTACGACTTATGAGCAACAGAATCCCAACGTCTGGACTGTACAATTCGTCTTTTGAAAAAGACTCCTGCGGTTTTGGCCTGATCGCGCAGATGGACAACAAAGCCAGCCACTGGCTGGTGGAAACCGCTATCCATGCCCTTGCCCGCCTGACCCACAGGGGCGCGGTAGCGGCCGATGGCAAGTCCGGCGACGGTTGTGGACTGCTGATCAAAAAGCCCGACTCATTCCTGCGTACCATTGCAGCCGAGAACAATATCGACCTGGAAGACATCTACGCCTCAGGACTTATTTTCCTGAACCAGGACGCAGCACTGGCCCAGGCCGGTCGCAAGGAGCTGGAAAACCAGCTGGCCCTGCTGGGCCTGGATGTCGCCGGCTGGCGTGAAGTACCGATCAACCCCGATGCCTGCGGCGAAGAATCCCTGCGCAGCCTGCCCAATATCCAGCAAATCTTCATTAATGCAGCGGACGGTATGGACCAGGAAACCATGGACCGTAAGCTCTATGTTGCCCGCCGCCGTGCCGAGATCATCCTCGAGTCATCGGACGACATGTTCTACGTACCCTGCCTGTCGACAAAACTGATGTCCTACAAGGGCCTGGTGATGCCGGAAAACCTGCCGGTTTTCTACAAGGACCTGAATGACTCACGTATGGAAACCGCGCTTTGCGTCTTCCACCAGCGTTTTTCAACCAACACCTGGCCCCAGTGGCGCCTGGCGCAGCCTTTCCGCTACCTGGCCCATAATGGTGAAATCAATACGGTACAGGGCAACCGCAACTGGGCAAAAGCCCGTGCGTTTAAATTTGAGAGTGAATTATTGCCTGAACTGGCCAGTATTCGTCCCCTGGTCAATATGTCCGGCTCTGACTCCAGTTCCATGGATAACATGCTGGAAGTAATGCTCGCGGGCGGTGTCAGTGTATTCCGTGCAATGCGCCTGCTGGTACCACCGGCCTGGCAGAATGTGGAGCACATGGACCCTGACCTGCGAGCCTTCTACGAATTCAACTCCATGCACATGGAGCCCTGGGATGGCCCGGCCGGTATTGTACTTACCGATGGTAACCATGCCTGCTGCACCATGGACAGGAATGGCCTGCGCCCCGCCCGTTACGTTATCACCAAAGACCGCCATATTACGCTGGCCTCTGAAATTGGCGTCTATGACTATGCACCCGAGGACGTGGTGGCCAAGGGCCGCCTGAAACCCGGTGAAATGCTGGCAGTGGATACGAATACCGGTAACATCCTTTACCCTGAAGACATTAATAACACGTTGAAATCGGCGCAGCCCTACCGGGACTGGCTGAAGGCAAGCTGTCACCGCCTGGTCTCCACACTGGATGGCGACCCGTTGAGCAGCCAGCCAATGGATGAGCAGACCCTGAAAACCTATGAGAAACAGTTCCTGGTGAGTTTTGAGGAACGTGACCAGGTGATCCGTGTGCTCGCAGAATCCGGCCAGGAGGCAATCGGTTCGATGGGTGATGACACGCCCTTCCCGGTTCTGTCCACCCAGCAGCGCTCGGTATTTGATTACTTCCGCCAGCAGTTTGCCCAGGTCACCAACCCGCCCATCGACTCGATTCGTGAAGCCGTGGTGATGTCACTGGAAACCTGCCTGGGTAAAGAGCGCAACCTGTTCGATGAAACACAGGACCACGCCAACCGCCTTATCATCAGCTCGCCGGTCCTGTCCGAAGGCAAGTTCCGCAGCCTGCTGGAAATGGATGACACGCACTATGCACATGAAGTGATTGATCTTTGCTTCGATGCGGCAACGGACCTGAAATCGGCACTGGATGCGATCACGGCGCAGGCAACGGCTGCGGTTAAAAATGGCAAGGTCATTATTATCCTCTCGGATCGCCATATCGCCAGCGACAAACTGGTGGTTAATGCACTACTGGCCACCGGTGCCGTACATCACCGCCTGATCCAGGAAGGCCTGCGTTGTGATGCCAACCTGATCATAGAAACCGGCTCTGCACGTGATCCACACCAGATCGCCGTACTCATCGGTTACGGTGCGACGGCGGTCTACCCCTACCTCGCCTACGAGGTACTGGAGGACCTGATCCGCAGCGGTGAAATTACTGATGCCGATCCGGCCGACCTGGGTGAAAAATACCGCAAGGGCATTAACAAGGGCCTGTTCAAGATCACCTCGAAAATGGGCATTTCTACCATTGCCAGCTACCGTGGTGCACAGCTCTATGAAATTGTGGGCCTGCACGATGAGGTGGTTAACTACTGCTTCACCGGCACCACCAGCCGCGTCCAGGGCACCGGTTTTAATGAAATCGAGGCCGATACCCGCGAGCTCACCAAACTGGCCTTTAACAGCCGTAAACAGGCATCCCAGGGCGGCCTGCTAAAATACGTACACGGCGGCGAGTACCATGCCTACAACCCGGACGTGGTGCAGAACCTGCACACCGCAGTCCGCTCAGGTAGCTATGACGACTATTTAAAATACGCGACCATCGTTAACGAACGCCCGGCCGCCACCCTGCGCGACATGTTCCGCCTCAAGCAGGACCTTACCGCCATCGACATCAATGAAGTCGAGCCGCTGGAAAACCTGTTCAAACGCTTCGACTCTGCCGCCATGTCCCTGGGCGCACTATCGCCCGAGGCCCATGAGGCACTGGCCGTGGCCATGAATCGCCTTGGTGGTCGCTCCAATTCCGGTGAAGGCGGCGAAGACATTGCCCGCTTCAACACCGAGAAGATGTCCAAGATCAAACAGATCGCCTCCGGCCGATTTGGCGTAACACCCCATTACCTGGTGAATGCCGAAGTATTACAGATCAAGGTTGCCCAGGGCGCCAAGCCCGGTGAAGGCGGCCAGCTGCCCGGCCACAAGGTGGACAAGATGATCGCGACGCTGCGTTATGCAACGCCGGGCGTGGCACTGATTTCACCACCACCGCATCACGATATCTATTCCATCGAGGATCTGGCACAGCTCATTTTTGACCTTAAACAGGTCAACCCCGAGGCACTGGTCTCAGTGAAACTGGTCGCCGAGGCCGGTGTCGGCACCATTGCCGCGGGCGTTGCCAAGTCCTATGCGGACCTGATTACCATTTCCGGTTATGACGGCGGCACCGGTGCCAGCCCACTGACCTCGGTACGCTATGCCGGCTCCCCCTGGGAACTGGGCCTGTCTGAGACCCACCAGACCCTGCGCGCCAATGACCTGCGCGACAAGGTTCGCCTGCAAACGGATGGCGGCCTGAAAACCGGCCTGGATGTGATCAAGGCGGCGATGCTGGGCGCCGAGAGCTTCGGCTTTGGCACCGGCCCCATGGTTGCCCTGGGCTGTAAATACCTGCGCATCTGTCACCTTAACAACTGCGCCACGGGTATTGCGACGCAGCACAAAGTCCTGCGTATGGAGCACTTCATTGGTGAAGCCGAAATGGTCATGAACTACTTCCGCTTTATCGGCATGGAGATCCGTGAATGGATGGCCAAACTCGGCATAGCCAAGTTCGAGGACCTGATCGGCCGCACCGACCTGCTGGAAGTGCTACCCGGCGCTACCAGTAAACAGGGCAAACTCGACCTGAGCCAGATCCTGTCTGATGGTGGCGTACCTGCGCATAAGCCACAGTTCTGCGTGGAGCCCCACAACGAGCCCTTCGATAAGGGTGAACTGGCCGAGCAGATGGTCAGCGATGCATTGGCTGCTATCGAGGCCCAGTCCGGTGGTGAATTCAGTTATACGGTACGCAATACCCATCGCTCGATTGGCGCCCGTCTCTCCGGTGAAATTGCCCGGCGCCATGGCAATCAGGGCATGGCAGACAACCCGATCCAGTTAAAGCTCAAGGGCACCTGTGGCCAGAGCTTCGGTGTCTGGAATGCCGGTGGCCTGAACATGCACCTGGAAGGTGACGCCAATGACTATGTGGGCAAGGGCATGACCGGCGGCAAGCTGGTGATCACGCCCCCACAGGGCAGTGAATTCGAGACCCAGGACAGCACCATTATCGGCAATACCTGCCTCTATGGTGCAACCGGCGGCGCACTCTATGCCGCGGGTCTTGCGGGCGAACGCTTTGCGGTACGTAACTCGGGCGCTCATGCGGTGGTCGAGGGTATTGGTGACCACGGCTGTGAATACATGACAGGCGGTGTGATCACGGTACTGGGTAAAACCGGTATTAACTTCGGTGCGGGTATGACCGGTGGCTTTGCCTTTGTGCTGGACACGGACAACAACTTCGTGGACCGTTACAACCACGAGCTGCTGGACATCCATCGCCTCAACACCGAGCGCATGGCACCCCACAAGAAGTACCTGCAGAGCACTATCGAAACCTACGTGGCCGAGACCGGCAGCCTCTGGGGACAGAAGATCCTCGATAGCTTTGAGCAGCAAATTACCCAGTTCTGGCTGGTTACACCCAAAGCTGTCGATCTCGACGCCTTGCTGGACAGCCTAAGGGAAGCCGCTTAATTGTCCACGGGAGACGAAGACACAGAAACTTTTACTGCCAGTAAAAGAATGCCCTGCGTCTTCGTCTTTTCGCGACCAACATTATGCTCCAGCTATGGCACAATCTAGCTCATGGCGGGTCGCATTCCACAGCAATTTATTGAAGAACTGATTAATACGGCAGATATAGTCGATGTCGTCGACTCACGCGTGCCCCTGAAAAAGCGCGGCAAGGAACACGTGGCCTGCTGCCCCTTCCATACCGAAAAATCACCCTCGTTTACGGTCAGTGAAAGCAAGCAGTTTTATCACTGCTTTGGCTGCGGCGCCCATGGCACGGCACTGGGCTTTATCATGGAATACGAACGACTCGATTTTGTCGACGCGGTCGAGGCACTGGCCGCCGAATATCACCTCGAGGTTCCCCGGGAAGACAGCCAGTTCAAATCGACCCAGCCCGACAAGCAGCCACTTTATCAAATACTGGAAAAGGCCAGCGAGCTCTATCAGCAACAATTAAAAAGCACGCCACGAGCCATAGAATACCTGAAGGGCCGCCACCTGAGCGGTGAAATCGCGAAACAGTTTGAACTGGGCTATGCGCCGGATAGCTGGGATTTTGTACTCAAGCAGGCAGGGCAAAATGCCGAACAGCAACAGGACCTGTTCAGGGCCGGCATGCTCATCGAAAAATCACCCAAAAATTATTATGACCGTTTCCGTGACCGCATCATGTTCCCGATCCGTGATCGCCGCGGACGGGTCATTGGTTTTGGTGGTCGCATTCTCGACCAGGGCGAACCCAAGTACCTTAACTCGCCAGAGACACCGGTGTTCCATAAGGGCCAGGAGCTCTATGGGCTGTATGAGGCGCGCCAGGCGGTTCGCGACCTGAGCCGCATCATCATCGTCGAAGGCTATATGGACGTGGTCGCACTGGCCCAGCACGGCATCCCCTATGCGGTAGCGACCCTGGGCACGGCCACCTCGCAGGAGCAGATCAGCCAGCTATTCAGGACCGTGCCGGAGATCATCTTCTGCTTCGATGGCGACCAGGCCGGTCGCAAGGCCGGCTGGCGCGCACTGGAAAATAGCCTGCCGGTATTAAGGGACGGGGTACAGGCCCGCTTCCTGTTCCTGCCCGATGGCGAGGACCCCGACACCCTGGTGAGAAAGGAGGGCCAGCAGGCCTTTGAACAGCGCCTGCAATCGGCCATGCCCCTCTCCGACTTCCTGCTCAACCACCTGGCTGAACAGCTCGATCTATCCTCCATGGATGGCCGCGCCCGCCTGTCTGAACTGGCGAAACCCCTCATCGCAAAACTTGCCGACGGGGTTTTCCGTGACCTGCTGGTGAACAAGCTGTCCGAAACCATTGGCCTGTCCAGTGCCGCCATAGCCCAGCGCCTGCCAGAGACCAAAACCGAACGGCAGCAAAGACCGGTGATCCAGCCCGTGAGGCCCCAGGGCAAATATAAAATCACCAACAACCCGACCCGCCTCGCCATTGCCATATTGCTGCATTACCCCGAAGTGGCCAACTCGGTAACACTGCCCGATGCACTCCTGCATGCCCAGCTACCGGGGCTGGATCTGTTATACAAACTACACGATAGCATCCTGCAGTCTGCCACCACCTCATCCTCCGTACTCCTGGAACGCTGGCGCGATATGGCCGAGGAAAAGCACCTGATTAAACTCATGC
>Ga0224496_10000906_pt1 | contig 19318 bp, 21 predicted proteins | sample SF_Jul11_sed_USG_2_FD_168127 | JGI IMG/M metagenome (GOLD analysis project Ga0224496, IMG submission 168127) | Sediment microbial communities from San Francisco Bay, California, United States - SF_Jul11_sed_USGS_8_1 | ecosystem: Environmental > Aquatic > Marine > Sediment | place: USA...
CCTGGTCATTTTTAGTAAGTTTCAAGAGTTAGATTGGGCAAGCTCCAGATTCACACTTGAGGTGTTCTAAGTTAATATCTTCCATTACTTCACTGTCTCCATTTGCAGATATTTCTCTAATAACATTCATAAATTGTCCAATAGTAACGGATTCTTCAGGCTGATACTCATAAGCAGTAACATCAATTTTAGGCATAACACTACAAGTTTTGATTAAAGGTTGATATTTCTTGACCATGTTTGAGAATTTTCTAAATGAAACTTTATCAGGGTCATATTTAAGCGTGTAAGAGACTTGGTTACCAATATCTTCAAGTGGTTTTCCTTCTTCATCAACACCAACAATCCAATATTTTTCAAGTAACATTAACCATTTGTATTGTTCTTCAGGAGTAGCTTCACTAGCAGTAACAAGTTCTCCATTCATCCCCAATCTACATATCTCTGGTTGGGTAGGGAAGCCTACTGCGGTAGTACCTTGATAGCTCTTTAGCTCTTTGATTGGATATCCTTTTTTCTTATACTTCTTTATTACAGGATCATCACCTCTGAATTGAACCCAGCGAATATATTCACGCATTGGTGGAAGATGAGCCCCTTCACTAAGAGCAAAGAGTTTAGAAACGGTTCCACTTGGTTTGATAGTTGTGGTTGTATGAGGGACATTAACACCTAATTTTTTAGCATAATCTCTTGCTTCCTCATCGACCGCTCTTTTATATCTAGCTAGTGTTAGCCAGAAGTCTTTAGATTTCTTTTCATTAATAAGATCTTTGAATCCATAGCCAAATGAGTTCCAAGCATATTCATGAATACCAGTCATCCCAATCCCAATTCTGTTGGTTCTTTTTACTTCACGGGTATAAAGACAATCCATGGTGTTAACTCTCATTAAGGCTCTAACAGCAGCTCTGAAAGCTTCTTCTGCCATATCTTCATTAGGAGCATAATATGGAACAACATCGGCAATTACACAGTATCCACCAAGCATGTTTAGAGTTATTTCTCCACAAGGGTTAGGAATTTGAGTGTAATATTTTGAGTTAGCTTTCTTTGCTATTTGAGAAAGCATATTTTCAGTTTTCTTGGCTGGAGTATATCTTTCTGATCTGGCATATTTACCATCTAAGTAGCCATCAAAGTCTTCATCATTTTGTACTAGCTTATGTTGATTAACAAAGCCTGGCTCTCCTGTTTTATCGTAGTAACTTGCTTTAAGTACTTCTTCTAAAACTTTTTGTGAGTGTTTTGTTTTTTGTTTCCAAAATTTCTCATCTACAGCAACTGAATTATTTGCTGACCAGAGGAAGCCACCTTTTTTGATTGAAATAAAGTCAAATATTCCAGAGTCAGTCCAAGTCTTTGTAGCAATACGAGCAGCTCTTCTAGCTCCTCCAACTAGGACACATTCACTGAGGTAGTGGTCAACAAACATTGTTTGTTTCCAAGGTTCAAGTCCAGCATTTTTAATAGTGGAAAGTTTTTGGATTGATTTAATTAAAGGTCTTGGTCCTGAAGCTGGTCTATCTTGCATTCCACCTATTGGAGAACCTTTTGGTCTAACTTTAGAAAAATCAATAATTAGGATGTCATCTTTATATTTCTTTTCAAATGCCATTGTTTCAATTTTTTCTACGGCTTCAGCCCATCCTTCTCTGGTGTCTGGAACTTCAAACCAATATGCTTTAGCATATTTATGTTGGGCATCTCTAACACTTTCATCTTCTCCCCAGATAAAGTCTGCATGTTTATCATCTAAAACACAGTGAATGATTGGCATGTTATCCCAGTCAACAATCATTAAATCATCATCATAAGAACGACCTACTCCAGATCCATTAAGGAGTAAGTAGAAAAGTAAGAAAGAACTTGAAGCTGTAGAACAGTTAGTAAAAACTTCCATATTTCTATTTGCTTGGTTTTTATCACCATGTTGTAAGTGGCGACCAGACATTAATAGAGAAGCATTGGCAATATGTTTTTTTAGTATTTCGTACTCTTCTTTTTTAGTATTTTTTAAATTCTTAGGTAATAAGCTTACATTTCCTGTCGCAACTCTTTCTGCTACCTCACTCCAAGGTTCAAGATTGCCTTTCTTGTCAGTTCTAAGATATGTTCTCTTAGCTACAGCTTCGCCAAGTCCCTTAGCCAACTTACGGTTGGTAAAACGCATTTTTACTTTTGGCAAATCTGTTTTGGCAGCTGGCATATAGTTTCCTTAACTAATTTTGTTAGTTTTATTTAATAATTTTTATATTTACTCTGTTAATTTATCTATCTCACATTTAAAGTCAGCTAGAGAGTCAAAGTCTCTATATACACTGGCAAAAAGGAGATATCCTAACTTGTCTATTTTTTTTAATCTATTAATGACTAAGTTTCCCACCTCCCAAGATTTAATCTCGGTTGTCTTCTTTTGTCTTAGAACCATTTCTACATTTTCAAGTAAATCCTCTATATCAGACATTGATACAGGTCTTTTCCAGGTAGCTTTAATAAGTCCTCTTTTTAGTTTCTCTCTGTTGAATTCTTCTCTACGGCCATCCTTTTTTATGACTTTGAGATCAATACCTTCAACTCTTTCATAAGTAGTGAACCTTTTAGCACAAATATCACACTGTCTCCTGCGTCTAATAGAACGCCCTTCTTTAGATTCTCTTGAATCTATGACTGATGTTTGCGGCTTTGTGCAGTATGGACACTTCATAATTGTTTTTACTAATGGTTGTGCTTTTTCTACTCAAAACCACAATAGGTTGTGGTCTATTTCTAAGTAGGATAATAAGAATCTCACAGTAATCACATCTTTGTCAATGTAACAAAATAGATCACTTGGTTATGCTATGATTGAAGTCATGACAGAAGATTTATTAACCAGATTGAAGAAAGGTGAACCTAAAGCTGTAAGTGAATGGTATGAGGAATATAGTCCTCGTCTTCTTTCCTATGTTAATAAAAAAATCTCTAGTCATAAAGATAGTGAAGAACTTGTTCAAGAAGTATTCCTTGGTTGCTTGAAACATCTCCCTCTATTTAGAGGTAATTCAAGTATTTTTACATGGATGTGTAGTATTGCTCGTCATGAAATTTCAGATTATTATCGTAAAAGATATGCAAAAAAGGCTCTTAAATATGTTCCTCTAGGAGAGATGATCTTACAGGAAGAAATTGTAGATGCTCATGAAAGTGCACAGAAGGTTAAGGAAGTCTTTGCTCAGATGAAAGATGAGTCAAAGGAATTATTGATGCAAAAGTATGTTGATTGTAAAAAGGTCAGTGAGATAGGACAAGAATTAGGTAGAACTACAAAAGCTATTGAGTCAGATTTATTTAGAGCCAGAAAAGAATTTAAAAAGTTGTATGCTCTGACGAGCTAATTTATTATGCAAACATTTATAGTAAATTTTGAAGATAAGTTCGAATATAACGATAGATTTGTAAAATTAATTTTTGAGCTTAAAAGACCACACACAATAGATTTTCAGGCTGGACAATATATAAAGATAAAAATCAACCAAAGCCTAGAACAAGAATACTTCTTTTTTTCTTCTCCTACTATTGATCATGGATTTGAAATACTTGTCGATAGATATATTAAGGGACCGAGTATGACATATTTAGAAAACTTAAAACTTGGTGATGAATTGGAAATAACAGCTCCTTATGGAGAGTTTATGATAGATGAGGATAATCAAAATGAGCTAATATTTGTTGCCACTGATGTCGGTGTAGCACCTTTTTATAGTATGATCCTCGACCTTTTACAAACAAAACAATCAAAAAGAAAGATTACTCTGTACTGGGGTCTAGACAACTTAGACGAGTTTTTCTTATACCAGGATTTAGAGTTATTAGAAAAGAATTTCCCTAATTTTGATTTCCATCCAGTTATTAGTAACGCCCTACCACAATGGACGCTCTGTAGAGGTACAGTTTATGATTGTTTATCAATTCATGAAGTAAATGCTGATGCTTCATTTTACGTATGTGCAAATCAAGAGATTAGTGGCAAAATAAAGCACCTCTTTCTGACTAATGATGTCAAAGAAGAACAAATTAAAATTGCAAAGTATTATTAGATAATTAATTATGAAAAATCTTCCTTTACTTATAGCCACAATTGTTGGCACATTAGGATTAGTTATTGGTGTAGCGTTATTTTTTTCTGCTCCAGAAGAAGAAGCCTTACCAGCTCAAGAATCTTTAGTAGTTGGAGAGAGGGCTTTAGAAGAGTTGGCTCAAACAGGACCAGTACAAGAGCAAGCAGAAGTTACAGATGCAACTGATTCAACTAATGTAATGGAAAGCGAAGTTATAGAAAAGTCTACCTTGGTTGTCTTTAGTGACTTTCAATGCCCGGCTTGTAAATCTTTAGAAGACTCATTTTTAACTAGAAATAGGGCTGTTTATGAAGATAAGGTCAACCTGGTATTTAGACATTTTCCACTCGATTCTATTCACCCTTATGCAAGACAAGCTGCCTGGGCAAGTGAGGCTGCAAAAGATGCTGGTAAGTTTATGGAGTACCATGATCTGTTATTTGAAAAACAAGCAGAATGGTCTAGTTTGAATTCAAAAGATGATGTAAGAGATGTATTTATTGAGTATGCACTAGAACTGGACATTGACAAAGATAATTTTATAGCGAGAATGGAGTCAGATGATATCAAGAAGAGAGTCAGTGATGATGTCGCTGATGGTAACTCTTTGAAGGTAAACTCTACACCAACTATTTATTTAGATAATAACAAAACTGCCCCTCAAGATTTGGCAAAACAAATCGAGTTGTTATTAAATGAGTAAGTTAGTTAATTATAATATAATTAGTACCCGTATTAGACGAGGGGCCCTATGAAAAAATTACTTCCATTTTTATTTCCACTTACATCTTTGGCGATTGTAATGTTTTTAGCATTTAGATGGTATTCAAACCGTACTGACAGAGGCAACATTACTCCTTTTGCTGAAAATGTATCAATTGAAGAACTTACAACTGCAGAATCATCTATGGCTCTTAGAGGTGTAGGAGATTTTGAAACTATAGAGATGGTTGGAGAAGGTGAAGAAACTGGAAAAGTCAGATATGAAGTTAATGAAGGAAAAGTTAAATTCTCTGTCACAGCTAATTTAGAAAATTCCCAAGATGAAAATTATCAAGTTTGGCTAAAGGACCCAAACTCTGAAGCAATCAGAAAAGCTTTTACTCTTGAATACCTTAAAGGTGGTATGAGTGGAACTGCTGCAATCTCATCAGAAACATTACCTTTCGAGATTATTGTTTCAAGAGATTCAGCTGAATCTAATCAACCTAGCGAAGTTATATTAAAGGGCTTAGTTGAGGTAGAAGAAGCTACAGAAGAGGTCACAGAGTAAGGTTTAAGGCGAGACTTAGAAATTCATTTTGTAGAGTTTTAACAAAACAGCCCAAATTGGTACTTGATGTCTTAGTCGAGTATGCTAGGCTAAATAAGTAGTATTAGTAACAAAGGAGCCCTATGGCAGATAAACAACCTTTTGCACATACAAATAAAAAAGGTCAAACCTACTACCTTCATACAAGAGAAGTTACTCTTAAGAATGGTAGAGTCCAAAGAATTTATTTCTTTGCTAGAGACGTAAGGGATGATGTTATGTATGAATTGCCAGCTGGTTATGAAGTTATGGAAACTCAAAGAACTGGAATGCCTGTTCTAAAGAGAGCTGACAAGAAATAAAAAGTTAAATCTTTTTTAAAAGAAAATTAGAAGAACCCCCGAAAAGGGGTTCTTTTAGATTAAACAGGTGATAAAATGAAAAATATGGAATTAAACGTTGATAATATATATAAACAACTTTCTACAGTTATAGATCCAGAAACAGGTTTAGATCTTGTTAGTATGGGTCTTTTTTATAAAGTAGAGATAAAAGATAACCAGATTTATATTAAGATGACTTTAACTAGCCCTGGTTGTCCTTTGATTGAAGTACTAGATGATATGATTAGATCATCTCTTGAAGTATTTGAAGAGGTATCGTCTGGAAAAGGTATTAATATAGATCTGACTTTTGACCCACCATGGACACCAGACATGATGAGTGAAGAAGCAAAAGCAGAGTTAGGCATAGATTAATATGAAGATTGTTATTGCAGCAGACCATCGAGGTTTTTATCTCAAAGAAGATCTTAAAGAGTGGTTACAGAAATTAGGGCACCAGGTAATTGACTCAGGCAATCATGAATATGATCAAACTGATGACTATGTTGATTTTGCTAGTAAAGCAGCCTTACAAGTAGCTGAAGACTTTGATATTATGGGTATCTTTTTTTGTGGTTCAGGGGCTGGTGTTAGCATTACTGCAAATAAGATCAAAGGCATTAGGGCTTGTATTGGTATTACAAGAGAGCAAGTTGAATCAGCCAAAGCAGACGATGACTTAAATGTACTCGTCATAGCTGCAGATTACACTGGACAAGATAGAGTAAAAGAGATGATTGAAGTCTTCTTATCTACACCATTTAAGGGTGAAGAACGACATGTCAGAAGACTGCAAAAGATTAAAGACTTAGAGAAATAATTTATAATTTAGTTCTAACTTTGTAATAAGACTACTAATGTTGTAATAATTAGTTATGAATTTTTATCCAACCATATTAACGGACTCTCTAGAGTTAGTTCAAGAACAGATCAACTTAGTTTGTTCCAATAAAAAAATAAAAACAGTCCAAATCGATATCATCGATGGATTTTTTGTAGATAATTTAACTATTACTCCAATGGATTTAGTTGATGTTAAATTCCATGACCTTAAAATAGATTTTCACTTAATGACAGAAGAACCACTCACTTTTGCTGAGGAGATAGTAAATCATGGTAAATACTTTCCAGTTAGAGTTGTGTTAGGTCAAATTGAAAAGATGTCTTCTCAAGAAGATTTTATTTCTTTGCTTGAAGATTACAATATTATGAAAGGCCTTTCCTTAGATCTTTATACTCCTCATGAAGAAATACTAGATAGTGTATTTAAAAGGTTAGATTCATTACAGTTAATGTCTATTGAGGCTGGAGCACAAGGCCATGCTTTCAATGATATTATTTTTAAGAAAATAGCAGCTGTTAAGAAAAGAGCAAACAAAATTAATCCACACCTAGAAATTATCATTGATGGTGGGGTAAAGTTAAGCAACATTGAAAAGTTAGTTGAAGCTGAAGTTGACTCTGTTGGAGTAGGAAGCGCTATCTGGACAAGTGAAGATGTAAATAAAACATTAGAAAGATTTTGTGAATATGCAAACTGAAGACAATCAAGTAGAAGAGACAAAAATAAAAGAGAATAACCACCTTCAAGTACCACTGAGAATTCCTAAGATAAAAAAAAGAACTAGTATTGAGAAGATCGGTTTCTTTGGCAGTGCTGATGTTGATCCAAAACATCCTCTCTACAGAGAAGTATTTAAAGCAGCTCGTTACCTTGCATATCATAATAAGATTATTGTTAATGGAGGAGGTCCTGGGGTGATGGCTGCAGCAACTGAAGGGGCCAATGCTGGTGGAGGGGAGACTGTCGGTGTTACTTTCTATCCTAAAGATATGCCTGAGTTTGAAGGTAGATACTATAAAAATATTGTTGATAAAGAAATAAAAACAGCCAATTATATTGAGAGAATGTTTGGCCTTATGGATGAATCAGATGCTTTTATTTGTTTCCAAGGTGGGACAGGTACCCTAAGTGAATGGGCAACTGCTTGGCTATTGGCTCATCTTTATTATGGAAATCACAAGCCATTAATATTATATGGCGAGTTTTGGCATGATTTAATGGATGTAGTGATTGATCAGTTCTTTATCAGTGAAAAAGAACAAAAAGTATATAAAATTGTAAAGAATGAAGAGGAAATGATTGAGGCTTTAGCAGAATTTGAAGAAGAACTTAAAGCCAGACTTGAGACCACAAAATAATTTATGAGAATAATCACCATCGGATCTGCCCTAGTTGACATATTTATTCGCTCTGAACATTTCTCTAAAGATCGTCATGGAATAGTTCGTGTGGGAGAAGTTGGTGGTAAGTTTGACGTTAGTAGTTTTGTTCTCAAAACTGGAGGTGGAGCAAGTAATGTTGCCACTGGGTTTTCTAGATTAGGATTTGATAGTGCTGTTATCTCTGAGACAGGTCAAGATGAGCTTGCCAGAATGGTAATAGAAGACCTGAAGAAAGAAAAGGTAGACACTTCATTAATGATTCATGAGAAAAGAGAAGAGACCGGAGGGTCTGTCATCCTTGTTCTGGATGATGGTTCACGAGCAGTCCTTGTACATCGTGGAGCTGCTTCTCTACTTGATCCTAAAGACATTAATATTGGCGACTTAGCTGATGCAAATTGGGTTCATATTTCTAGTCTCTCAGGTCGTAAAGACACTCTAAAACATGTTTTTTCTGGACTTAAGTTCCATGGAGTAAAGGTCTCCTGGAATCCAGGCTCTAGCGATCTAAAGTTAATCGTAGATGGAGAGTTAGATATTGATAGTATTTATGCTGAGGTATTAATATTAAACAAAGAAGAATGGGAGATGGTTTCTCTTTATCAAGAAGAATTGAGAAGAAATATCTCACAGATTGTAATCACAGATAGTATTAGAGGAGGAAAAATACTACTAAGTAATGGGCAAAAAATCAGTTATAAGGCAAGAAAAACAGTTGCAGTAGATAACACTGGGGCAGGAGATGCATTTGCTGTTGGATATATTACAACCTTACTTAGAGGAGATACAATAGAAAGAGCTGCTCATTGTGGAGCTAAGAACTCAGCAAGTGTGGTGAAATACTTTGGTGCTAAGCAAGGTTTAAGAAAAAAACTTTAATTAATCTTATATTTTATATTCTTCAATTGAATTCTATTGCTAAAAAATTGATAATAGAGACGTGACTGATTTTAAACAAATCCTCCAGAAAGAAATTCAAGACCTTAGAGATAAGTTAGATAGTGCTGTTGGACTACCTGAGGAAATGAAGAAAAAGGTCAATAAAGAGATTATCTCTCTCGAGAGATCTGTTGAACTTGGTAGCTATGATGAGAAGTATGAAAAAGTTTCTAGATATGTAGAAACAGTTTTAAACATCCCATGGCAAAAAGAGAGTGTGGATAATTTAGATCTTGCAAAGGTTAAGAAAATTTTTGATGACCACCACTATGGAATGGATCAGGTTAAAGATCGTTTTTTAGAGTTCGTTTCTGTTCTTAAACTTCGTAACACTCAAATGCCTGATAGTGAATTTAGAGCACCAGTTCTGTTACTGGTTGGTCTTGTCGGTACTGGTAAAACAACTTTTGCTTATTCTCTAGCCGAAGGCTTAAATCGTGAGTTAGTTCGTATTCCTTTTGGAGGAATGGGCTCAGCTAGTCATCTTAGAGGGTCATCTAGATTGTTACTTGGATCAGAACCAGGACGTGTAATAAAAGGTATATCAGAAGCAGGCGTCAGAAATCCGATTATTCTTTTAGATGAGATTGACCGTGTTGCTGCTGAAGCAAGACGTGACATTATGGGTGTCTTAGTAGAATTACTAGATCCTGCTCAAAATAATGCCTTTATAGATGACTTTGTTGATTATCCCGTTGATCTTTCGCATGCTATTTTCTTAGCTACGTGTAATAACACCAGAGATATTGCGACAGCGGTCATGGACCGTTTAGAGAAAATTTCAATGCCGTCTTATACAGATAAAGAAAAGATGGTTATTGCAAAGAAATACATCCTCCCTAAACTTCTTGAAGATGCAGGACTTAAACCTGAACAGTTCATTATTGAAGAAGAGCTTTGGCCAAAGATGACTAGACCATTAGGATTTGATGCTGGTATCCGTACTTTGCAAAGAACTCTTGAGGGAGCAGTCCGAAAGTCAGCTAGAATTATGGTGGAGAAGGGTTATCCAGCTGTTCATATTACTTCTCAAAACTACAAGATTTTCTTACCTCAGTATTAGTTTGATACAATCAAACTATGTCATTACTTAAAGATAGATTACAAAAGCTTAATTCCAAACTGGAAGCTTCATATTTAGATTTACCATTAGCAACAAAGGCTAGTGATATTATTCCTGGAGAAGGAACAGTTCACGCAACGGTGATGTTGATTGGTGAGGCTCCAGGAGCTTTGGAAGCAATAGAGAGAAGACCCTTTGTAGGAAGATCAGGACAACTACTTAGAAAGGTAATAACCCAGTTAGGTTTAGATTTTTCTGATTTATATATTTCTAATATTATTAAAGTTCGTCCTCCAGAAAATAGAGATCCTTCAAAAAAAGAGATTGAAAGCTATAAATTATTTTTGGATGAGGAAATTGAAATTATTGATCCTTTGTTAATTATCACTTTGGGTAGATTAAGCATGAACAAGTTTTTACCTAAAGTGAAAATATCACAAGTTCATGGTCAAATTCATGACATTGAATGGAATGGAAAAATGAGAAAAATATTACCAATGTATCATCCAGCAGCAGCTTTAAGAGGAACAAAGGTTAAGAATATGTTTATCGATGATTTCTCAAGGGTAAAGGAATATATTAATTAATTTATTTAGTTAAATATTTTGTTAAGTTAATTTTTCGAGAACAAATAAGCAATAGTGTGTGTACATAATCCCAAAGGCTGTTTGAGTATATTGTTTTGCAAATTTAGCTCTCCAATTATTTTTATTGATAAATGCAAACCATTCTCTGTTTGTTAGATATTTATGTCTCCAAAACTCCCAATTTGCAACTTGATCAACTGCAGAGACAATTTTTCTTTCAAATTCATTTCTGTATGAATCTTCAATTAAAACTACCTTTTTTGATACTCTCATTGCTTCTTTGAGAACAGTAAAATTTTCTTTTTTTCTCCCACAGTGATGGAGAACACTGATGATGAGGGCAACATCAAATTCATTATCTTTATAAGGAAGCTTTTTCCCATTATAGATTGTAGGTTGAACGTCTTTATATAAAGAGAGATTGACTACATCTACACTAGAGACATTATATCTTTTATTTTTTAAGTAACTAGCAAGTGTTCCAGCCCCGAGCCCAACATCAAGAATCCGATCAGACTTTTTGATAAAGGGTTTAATGTGGTCATAAGATTCTTTAGCTTTAAGGGTCATCACAGTATGTAGAAATCTTGCAAAAAGCGATGATTTATGAGGTTGTTTTGAGTCTATCTTCCCACGAGAAGATTTTGTAATAAAGGAAATTGGCATCTATCGGGTATTTATATCAGAAAAAGTATTAATAGTTAAGGTTACATTTGTTTTTATAAACAAATTATTTTTCATTACTAGTTGAGATGATATGTGTATATAATAGGGTAGATGATATTTTTAATTGCTGTTCCGATTTTTACCACAATACTTGGGTTGTTAATATATAAATTTCAAGGTAAAGCCAGAGAATTCCTGAGGTTAGACCTAGTCCAATTTGTTTATTTATTTTTAATGGCCCCCAGTCTTTTTGTTTGGCTAAAAGCTTTTCTATTCTATTTGCTCAGAAATGAAATAGAACCATCTTTGTCCGTCACTCAAATATTTATGGTCGATACAGTATTTACTGTCATTGCTATTTTTGTCATGTCTGCGATTGCTATTCACTCTTTGACAAAAACTTTCTGGATTAAACGCCATCATGATCCTCATTTTGATCTTTATCACCTTTCTGAGTATTTTCACCTCTGGTGGTCTCACATTATTATTTGGGGTGGAGCAATGTTACTTTTTAGCTTTGTAGCATTAGCCAATGTTTTTGCACCTTTGACTTTAGAATTGTCTAAAGGAGTTTTTATTTTTCTTCAGTCACTTGGTTCTATTGCTGGAGCTGTTCTGTTTTTGGCTATTTGGATGTCTGACCCAGGGCAAGGTCAATTTATGCGCTTAATGAAATTATTATTAGTATTTTTCTTTGTAATACACGTTGTGTTTTACTTTGTTTTTGACCCAAGATTTAATGCAAATTATCTTATGTATTGGTTTTCACTTTCTACATTTATCTCTGCTGCTGCAATCGGTAGTGTTTTTGAACGTTATGAAAAGTTAAGCTGGTTTAGAAGAATTATGTTGCATGCTGGATGGGGAGAAAATAAAGGGATAGAATTATTTAAGAAAAAATAAAACCCTTGAGCAAAAATGCTCCGAAGGGATTAAGGAGAAATTATGAACGGTTTACGTTTAATTCCACTTGGTGGAATGGGTCACGTTACCCAAAATATGTACTTATATGAGTACGATAATGAAATATTAATTGTTGATTGTGGAATCGGTTTTCCTGATAAATACATGCCAGGTGTCGATATTCTCATTCCAGATATTTCATATTTATTAAAAAGATTAGAAGAAGGCGCAAGTATTGTCGGGATGGTTTTGTCACACGGACATGATGACCACATTGCTGCTACTCCATATATCTTACCTGAACTTCCAGAATTCCCAATTTTTGGTTCACCTTTAACTGCTGGTTTTGCAGAAAATAGAATGAAAGAGATGGAGTCTCCAAGAACAGTTACAGCTGTTCAAGATAAAAAGTGGGTACAGATTGGAACTCATTTTGAGATCATGCCTTTGGCAATGACACACTCTGTTCCAGATACAAAACATTATATTATCAAGACTCCAGAAGGAATTGTCTATCATGGTACTGACTTTAAGTTAGATAAAAATCCAGTTGATGGTGTATTCCCTGACTATGACAGCATCAAACAATTTGGTGACGAGGGTGTTGATTTAATGTTAATGGATTGTCTTAGAGTAGAAAAAAGTGAATGGGTAAAATCAGAATCAGAATGTGGCCCTGTCATTGAAGAATCAATGCAAAATGTTGAAGGAAAGATCTTAGTAACTTTAATGAGTTCACATCTACATAGAATTCAACAAACTATCGATGCAGCTGTTAGATTAAACCGAAAGATTGTTTTTGTTGGTAGATCAGTTGAACAAAACATGGAAGTAGCCTTAGATTTAAAGAAGATTAAAGTCCCACCAGGCACAATTATAGATAAGAAAAAGATTGAGACAGTTAAACCATCTCAACTTTGTGTCATTATTGCAGGAAGCCAAGGTCAAGAAGGTTCTTCATTAATGAGAGCAGTTTATGGTGATCATCCAATTATTAGAATTAGTAATAAAGATAAGGTTATCTTTTCAGCTGATGCTATTCCTGGAAATGAAATTCCATATTTTGCGGCTGTAGATGAATTATTTAGAAATGGAATTAGTGTTGTTTACCCAACTTTAGCTCCAGATATTCACCAATCAGGTCATGCAAGTGCTCCAGAACAACAAGAATTACTAAAGATGGTTCATCCAAAGTTTGTAATGCCTATCGGTGGTGCAGATCGTCATAGAGGGTTATTCAAGACACTAGTTGCTGGTAAAGTAGGATTTGATCAAAGAAATGTCTTAATGCCAAATAGTGGTGAAGTGATTATGCTTAGTGAAGGCAATATCACATACCCTGAGCAAATTGTTATCAAGGCAAAAGCTGTTGATGGACTTGGAGTTGGAGATGTTGGCCCAAGAGTTCTTTCTGATCGTTTGGCATTAGGAAATGCTGGAATGATTGTTTTAGCGTTACCAAGAGATATTAAATCAGGTGACTTTGATTTAAAGAGGATGTCAGTTATCTCCAGAGGTTTTGTTTATATGAAAGAAGCTGATGAAGTAGTCAAGTTTATTAAAGATCAAGCTGCTAATTTTATTGTCGGAATAGATTCCAAAATGAAAGATAGCGAGATTCGAGGTAAACTAGAAAGAAAGATAAGTAGAAAACTATTCAAAGCTATTAGACGAGAACCTATGATCGTTGTAGCTATTATTGATGTTTAATACTTGCAAAGAATATTAATATCCTATAATATTTAGATAAATGGGAAGAAGAAAAAAAAGAAAACTACCTAAATTAAAATTAAGACAGGAGACAATTTACTCAATTGTTGCTCTTCTTTTGATAGCACTTGGTATTTTAGTGATGTTCTCATTCACTGGACAAGGTGAAATCTTGCTGTGGCTTAATAATTTCTTAATTGAAAAAATTGGTTTAGGTACTTTATTCCTCCCATTTGTCTTTATTTCTTCTGGCCTAATTATGTTCCAGACAAAATGGGCTTGGTCTAAACCTCATATTCTTTTAGGCACACTCTTTTTGATGAGTGGAGTAGTTGGCTTTACAAAATCAGGTAGTGTTGGTGTTCAAACCTTTACTAATCTTTCTACTCTAATTTCTCCAGCTGGTTCTTATATTGTTTTTATGACATTTGTGGTTACTGGAGCTTTGATTGTTTCCCAGTTTAGTATTGGAGAGGTATTAGAGTTAATGAGTGATTGGTTTGCACCAAAAGTAAAAGAGAATGTAGGTAAACAAGAAAATATGGAAGAAGAGATTGAGAAAGCAAAAGGATTTAAGATTCCAAAACTATCTCTACCTTTTTCTAAAAAGAAGGACTCTGAATTTAAGGTTAATGAGAATAAATATGAAGAAGAGATTCAATCAGAAAAAGATGGTATTGCCGTTACTGCTACCAAAACAAAGCAACTTCCAGAAGCAGATCAACTAGACAGTACTCAGACTTCAACTAATGCAGGTCCAATGATTTGGGAATTTCCCCCATTATCTCTTCTCTCTTCACAAGGTGGAGGAGAAGCTGATAGAGGAGATGTTAAGAAGAATGCTGATGTTATTGAACATACTCTAGACTCATTTGGAATTAAGGCTAAGGTCAAAGAAGTTAACTATGGTCCTTCTGTTACTCAATATGCTTTAGAGATTGCCCGTGGAACTAAACTTTCTAGAATTACTGGTCTCTCTACAGATTTAGCTTTAGCACTAGCTGCACCGACAGGACAGGTCAGAATTGAAGCTCCAATTGTTGGTAGATCCTTAGTTGGTATTGAGGTTCCAAATAATTCTGCACAATTTGTTACCCTTAGAAAAATGCTTTCTTCTCCTAAAATGAAGAATCATAAGTCTAAGTTAGCTGTTGCGCTTGGTATTGATGTTGCTGGACAACCAGTCGTTGGAGATATCGCAAAAATGCCTCACGTTCTTATCGCAGGAGCTACTGGTTCTGGTAAGTCTGTTTGTGTAAATACTTTCCTTTGTTCAATTCTCTTCAGAGCTAGCCCAGCAGAGGTAAAATTTATCCTTGTTGATCCAAAACGTGTTGAGTTAACTGCCTACAATAATATTCCTCATTTGATGACCCCTGTTATTGTTGACCCAAAGAAGGTTGTCTCTGCACTGAAATGGGCTGTTAGTGAAATGGAAAATAGATATAAGAAGCTTGCTGAGGTCGGTGTAAAAAATATTGAGTCATATAATGACTTGGCAGGTTTTGTTGCCATGAGTAGTATTGTCATTGTGATTGATGAGTTGGCAGATATCATGCTTTATTCACCAAAAGAAGTTGAGGATTCTATTACTAGAATTGCTCAGATGGCTCGTGCTGTTGGTATTCATTTGGTCTTAGCAACACAAAGACCTTCGGTTGATGTCATTACTGGTTTAATCAAAGCTAATATCCCAACAAGAATTGCTTTTAATGTTTCATCCATGATGGACTCAAGAGTTATTCTAGACTCTCCTGGTGCTGAAAAAATGCTTGGTAAAGGAGACATGCTATTTGTTCCACCAGATCAAGCTAAGCCAAGTCGTATCCAAGGTACGTATGTATCAGATCAAGAGACAAAAAGTTTAGTAGATTTCATCAAGGCTCAAGGAGAAAAACCAGAATATTCAGAAGATATTACTGAGAAGTTTGAAGCTAATGTTATCTCTGGAGGATCTAGTGGTACTGGTGGAGAAGACCGTGATTCTAAGTTTGATGAAGTGGTTCAGCTTATCTCAACAATAGATAAAGCATCTAGTTCTATGATTCAAAGAAAACTTTCAGTTGGATATGCTAGAGCAGCTAGAATCTTAGACCAGTTATATGAAGCAGGAATGGTTTCACCTCCAGAAGGAAGTAAACCAAGAGAAGTAAATATGACTGCTGTCAGAGAATATCTAAGTGGTGCTACACAGCAAGAATAGTATTAATGACCACTAGCTATGGCATAGCCATAGACTTTCTTAATTCCACATTCCTTTATCACTTTAGCTGCTTCATTAAGAGTAGTTCCTGTTGTAATAACATCATCAATTAAGAGAATAGAAGTTACCTTATTATTCTTACTTCCTATATTATTATTTTTTAAATTGTTTTCCTTTATATATTTTTTATATTGAGGGGAAATAACAAAAGCATCCTTTAAATTATTTAATCTGTCTTCCTGAGTTTCCATTGAAGCTTGATCTTTATACTTTCCTACCTTAGACAAAATAGGAAGACAAGGAACTTTGATTAACAAAGATAACTCTTTTGCTATGATTTCTGTTTGGTTAAAACCTCTCTTACTAAACTTCTTTTTATTTATTGGAACATAGCTAATTAAATCTACTCTTGGAAGTGCTGTAGAGTACCAAATTAACGTAGATAGAACTACTCCTATATCTTTTACACTCTTATATTTATATGTCTTAATTAGCTTCTTTATTACTCCTTCATAGTGGGCAGTGACATAGATAGATTCTAAGTAATTGGTTTCTAAAGAAACAGATAAAGGAAGAGGAATGAAGTTAATTGTTTGGTAACAGTTAGGACAAAGGTAAGTATAGAATTTACCACAACCACAACAAAAGGGAGGGTAGAGGAGGTCTAACAAAGCACTATAGATTTCTTTAAGTAACAAGATCATTACTTAGTATTAGCACTATATTCTTTCAGGAAGATAACTTGAGGAGGTGTATAATATCTCTACTTAAGGTCATATAGCTCAGTTGGTTAGAGCGCACCGTTCACATCGGTGAGGTCTCTGGTTCGAGTCCAGATATGACCACATTAGATTAATTTAAACTCCCTAAATATCCCCTCAACCTCTTTGGTATTCTCAGCCCTAAACAACTTCATTCTTACTTCTTTGGCATTACTAATCCCTTTTACATACCAACCTAAGTGTTTTCTCATAGGTAGGAACTTATTTTTCCCAGCATCTTTGTAAGTCTCTTCATACAACCTACAGTGTTCTAAGGCTACTTCAAAAATATTAATATCCTGTTTTTCTTTCTTAAACACAAATGGATTACCAAAAGAGGCTCTACCAATTAGGACACCATCTACTCCGTATTTTTCTACCTTCTCTATGGCATCTTGGTAACTATTAACGTCACCATTACCTAAGATAAGAGTACCTGTTCCTTTGGCTGCTTCTACAGCTTTGGTAATCTCCTCCCAGCTAGCTAACCCTGAATATTGTTGTTTAAGAGTTCTTCCATGGAGAGCAATAGCTTCTGGTTTTTCTTCTAGTAATGCTTGGATCCATTCTTTGGTAATTGGCTCATTGAAACCTACTCTAGTTTTTACACTAAGAGCTACTTTCTCTGGCCAGTTAACAACCTCTTTATTTCTTTTCTTTACTTCCTCAACAATCCTTGGGCTAAGATCAGGACAATCTTTACTTCTCATGCCATTTTCATAATCGGTAATGCCCTGTCTTGTTTGTCTAATGATCTCTTTGGCTAATTGTGGGGTTCTAATTAGTTGAGCTCCAGAACCTTGCTTATGCATGGTTTTGGCTGGACAACCCATGTTTATATCTATCCCATCAAAGCCTAACTCACAAAGCAGTACTGCTGTTTGTCTAAAGTATTCTGGTGTAGAACCAAAGATTTGAGCAATGATTGGTCTTTGTTCTTCTGTATAGGTAAAGTCTCTCAGGAGTCTATTTGCATTATGACAAATACCTTCGACACTGGTGAATTCTGTATAGAGAAGATCTGGATTTCCATATTTCTTTTGGATTGTACGATAAACAACGTCTGTTACTCCATCCATAGGAGCTAAGCCAATTATTGGTTTATTTAGTCTTTGCCAAAGCGTTTTTTCCATTGTTGTATTTTACCAGATATAAATAGAGTTTGACGGTGGGGGCAAAGGAATGGACAATATAGAGATATGGACCTTTTTTCCAAGTTGAAGTGGACGCACTATCTGAGTTTCTTTTTTATTGGTTTTATCATAGTTACTTTTCCTTTGGTGTTACTTAATTTAAAACCAGAGATTAATTTTAATTATGAGTTTGATTTGGTTCAGATTGGGAGAGTGCCTATCTTGAAAGAAGAGTTAGAAGAACCTATTGAAGTATTAATGGAAGGTATTTCTGCAGATCATTATATTGTTTTGGATATTGATTCTGGAGCAGTATTACTTGAGAAAGATTCAACAGTTTCTGCCTTCCCGGCTTCAACCACAAAAATAATGACAGCCTTGGTAGCAAAAGAAAACTATGATTTGGATTATATATTGGAAGTTAGAGCTGAGAGTTTGAAGGAAGATAATAAGTTGGGGTTTAGGGTAGGTGAGAAGGTTAGAGTGGCTGATTTATTACATGCTGCATTGATTAGTTCAAGTAATGAGGCTGCAGAAGTATTAGCCAGTGGCTTAGGTAGTGGTAGAGAAGAGTTTGTTAATTTGATGAATAGGAAAGCAAGAGATCTTAATTTAGATCAAACTCTTTTTATCAATCCTTCTGGATTTGATAATGAGAATATTTATTCTACGGCAAGAGATCTGGGAATATTATCTAGGGAGTTAATTAAAGATGACTACCTGAAGGGAATTGTTGGTATCAAAGAGTATTCCTTTAATGATGTGGATGAGAAGTACACTCATCCTTTGTACAATACAAATAAATTGTTACACGAGATACCAGATGTCACAGGAGTAAAAACTGGTACAACTGACGGAGCAGGACAAGTATTAATTACTCTGGTAGAAAGAGAAGAATCTAGAGTATTAATTGTTGTTATGGGTAGTACTAATAGATATTTAGATACAACTCAAATCATTGACTGGATCTTTTCGTCATATGAGTGGGTAGATGTAGATATCAATAATTTGATAGACTAGAACTATGGCTAGAAAAAAAGGAGCGACACTAACTGAGATTACTTACTTAGGTAGGCTATTTGTGAAGTTTGGTTCTGCATTCTTAGTTTTACTAATGGTAGGAAGAGTGACTTTAAACACCACTATCTCAATTTGGAAAGCATTACATCCAGAACCTCCTCCGCCACCAACTGTTGGCTTTGGAACATTACCTGCCTTAAGATTTCCTCAAAGAGTTGATATAGACATGCCAGATACCTATGTTTTAGAAACAGCTAATGCTTCTTTCCCAGACTTTGGGGATAGAGCAAAGGTTTTCTTTATGCCTCAAAGTTCTTTAGGATTACTTGATGATGAGGATGCTAAGCAAATTGCAGCTACATATGATTATTT
>Ga0224496_10000907_pt1 | contig 19298 bp, 14 predicted proteins | sample SF_Jul11_sed_USG_2_FD_168127 | JGI IMG/M metagenome (GOLD analysis project Ga0224496, IMG submission 168127) | Sediment microbial communities from San Francisco Bay, California, United States - SF_Jul11_sed_USGS_8_1 | ecosystem: Environmental > Aquatic > Marine > Sediment | place: USA...
CAGTAATTATGAAATAGACTTGTTCCAGGATTTAATCAAGGCGGCAGCACGAATCACTGGTATCCAGGATTTATCAAATAATTCGCTTAAGGTCATTGCCGATCATATTCGTGCCTGTGCCTTTCTTGTTACAGACGGCGTCATTCCGGGCAACGAGGGACGCGGTTATGTGTTGCGCCGCATTATTCGCCGCGCCATTCGTCATGGTTACCGGCTGGGGCAGAAACAGCCTTTCTTCTATCAGCTAGTGGAAGATTTGGCGAACACAATGGGGCAAGCTTACCCGGAACTGATTGCGGCCAAGCAGCATGTAACCGCAGTATTAAAACAGGAAGAGGAGCGTTTTGCCGAAACGCTGGAAAACGGAATGTATGTACTGGAAACAGCCCTGCAACAAAAAATCCAGACATTAGACGGTGAAACCGCATTCCGGCTGTACGATACTTTCGGCTTCCCGCTCGACCTCACCGCCGACATTGCACGGGAACGTGGCATCACCGTCGATTATGACGGCTTTGAGCAATCTATGGCGCGTCAGCGCGAACAAGCCCGGTCGGCAAATAAATTCGCCATGGAAGAAAACATCACATACAGCGGGCAGCATACAGAATTTCATGGTTATACCGAATTACAGCATGAAGGACAAATTTTGGCTATTTACAAGCAGGGTAGCAAAGCAGATTTTATAGAAGCCGGTGATAAAGCGGTTATCGTGCTTGACCAGACGCCATTCTATGCTGAATCAGGCGGGCAAATTGGCGATTGTGGCGAGCTGCTCGCAGGCAACGGAACGTTCTCGGTATCGGATACTCAAAAAATTCAGGCAAATGTATTTGGTCACCATGGAATTTTGCGCAGTGGCCGTCTAGTCATTGGCGACAAAATTTTAGCAAAAGTAAATCCATTGACCCGGGCCAACACAGCCAATAACCATTCCGCGACACATTTGTTGCATGCTGCATTACGTAAAGTGCTGGGTCAACATGTGACACAAAAAGGTTCACTGGTTGACGCCAACCGCGCACGTTTTGATTTTTCCCATCATTCTCCCGTCAACGCGGACGAGTTGCGTGAAATTGAGAATCTGGTCAATGAACAAATTCGTCATAATCAGCCTGTGGAAACGCAACTGATGAAATATGATGATGCCATCAAGCATGGTGCAATGGCTTTATTTGGCGAGAAATATGCCGATGAAGTACGGGTGATTGGTATGGGTGAATTTTCAGTTGAATTATGTGGCGGCACCCATGTCGCGCATAGTGGTGATATTGGTTTTTTCAAAATCATATCCGAATCGGGCGTGGCCGCGGGTATTCGACGCGTAGAAGCAGTTACCGGCAAAGCCGCAGTGGAATATGCGCAACAACGTGACGCGCAATTACTGGATATTGCCGGCGTATTAAAAGCTTCCCCTCAAGAGGTCACGCAAAGACTCACGCAGATTATTGATAATGTCCGGCACATGGAAAAAGAGCTGACACGCCTGAAATCAAAACTGGCCAACTCACAAAGTGATGAGCTGGCCGAACAAGTGCGCGTCGTCCAAGGAATCAAGGTATTGGCAGTCTGCCTGGAAGGCGCCAATGCCAAAGCGCTACGGGAAACCCTAGACAAATTCAAAGATAAATTAAAATCCTGCATTGTGGTGCTGGCTTCAACCGAAGCCGGAAAAGTTACCCTGATTGCCGGCGTCACACCCGATTTAACCGAAAAAGTAAAGGCAGGCGAGTTGGTTAATTTTGTTGCCAAACAGGTCGGTGGCAAGGGTGGCGGACGTGCTGATATGGCGCAGGCCGGCGGCACACAGCCCGACAATTTATCTACAGCGCTTGAAAGCGTAGCTGATTGGGTTGAAGAAAAAATAGCATAAAAAATTTGACTAATTTGAAAAGAATGTTGTTTTCATGAAAGACAAATCCAAAAGAAATCTTATTAAAATGGGCATATTGAGTGGCATTGCCGGTACGCTTGGTGCCACTAGCAGTCTTGGTAAAGCACTCGGGGTTATTCCAACGCCCGCCGAGGTAGAAGGACCGTTTTATCCAGTCGTGAATCAGCAGGATAAGGATTTTGATTTAACAAAAATCGACGGCCGTCAAGCTGACGCGGATGGCACGCATATCATTATCAAAGGTCGAATAACGGACATTACTGGCAATCCGGTTGAAAATGCGACCATTGATCTCTGGCAAGCAAATGCCAGGGGGCGTTATCGTCACCCGCGTGATCCAAACCCGCAACCACTAGATCCCAATTTCCAAGGCTGGGCAATTATTAACAGCGGAAAGGACGGAAAATTTCGTTTCAAGACGGTAAAACCAGGGGCATATCCCGCATCGAAAACCTGGGTCCGGCCACCGCATATTCATTTCAAAATTTCCAGACGCGGCTATGCTCCGCTGATCACGCAAATGTACTTTCCTGAAGAAAAACTCAATGAGACGGATTTATTGTTGCGTAACCAGAAAGCATCGGAACGACCATTGATGATCGCCAAACTTATTGGTCAAGAAGCAAAGATTGCAATTTACCAATACAATATTGTACTGACATAAAAGCACAATTTTTGACCATTTTATTAATTTATTATTTGAACAATGACAACCAGACATTGCCCACTCCTTATCCTTGGTTCCGGTCCCGCCGGGTATACTGCCGCAGTCTACGCCGCGCGCGCCAATTTAAACCCTGTTGTTATTACCGGGCTTGAACAAGGTGGTCAGCTAATGACAACGACCGATGTGGACAATTGGCCAGCAGATGCAATGGGTGTCCAAGGCCCTGAATTGATGACGCGCTTCCAGCAGCACGCAGAGCGTTTTAACACTGAAATTATTTTTGATCACATTCATACCGCAAAACTTCAGGAAAAACCGTTTACCCTGACAGGCGATCAGGGAACCTATACCTGCGATGCGCTCATTATTGCGACAGGCGCATCCGCCCAATATCTGGGCCTGCCATCCGAAGAAGTGTTCATGGGAAAAGGCGTATCGGCGTGCGCCACTTGTGATGGTTTTTTTTACAAGGGTCAGGATGTGGCCGTGATTGGCGGCGGCAATACCGCCGTGGAAGAAGCGTTATATCTTTCAAATATTGTGCACAATGTTACTGTTGTACACCGGCGCGACAAATTCCGTTCTGAAAAGATTTTGATCGACAAACTGATGGATAAAGTCAAAAATGGCAATATCACGTTGGCGTTAAATTATGTGCTGGATGAAGTATTAGGTGATGATTCCGGCGTCACCGGCATGCGCATCAAGCATACGCAAGACAGCACAAGAAAAACACTTGATTTACATGGCGTTTTCATCGCGATTGGGCACAAACCAAACACTGGCTTGTTCGAGAAACAACTGGACATGGCGAACGGTTACATCATTACCCACTGTGGCAATCAAGGCAACGCAACCGCAACCAGCATCCCCGGTATATTTGCGGCCGGTGATGTACAGGATCATATATACCGCCAGGCGGTTACCAGTGCAGGCACCGGGTGTATGGCAGCGCTAGACGCCGAAAAATATCTCGATAATCTAACCTAACCGCTCGGAATAAATAGCGAATTTTTGTTGTGAAAAGGCACAATAATAAACCCGAAACTGATGCCACTATCGAAGATGACGAAATGTCGCTGTTTCGTGATTCAATGAAGGATGTAAAGCCGCTGACCATATCTGATAAAGTAGTTCATGCGCGTAAATACACGCCCCCTGTTCCTCATCATATACAGCAAAATGAACAATCAGCGCCTGAAGACTCCCTTTCTGACCATATTTCACTTGAGATAGCGGCCGGTGATGAATGGTCCTTCCTCCGGCCAGGTTTATCGCGCCAAACAATCCGGCGGTTACGTCGTGGCCATTGGAGAATACAGGCACACCTGGATTTACATGGATTTACCCGTGATGAAGCACGCTTGGAGCTGGCAGTATTTCTCGATGCCAGCAGCAAAAACAATTTTCGTTGTGTACGCGTCATCCACGGCAGGGGACTAGGCTCAAGAAACCGTGAACCGGTATTAAAAATCAGAATCGGAAACTGGTTAGTACAACGTAATGATGTACTGGCGTTCTGTCAGGCCAGACCAGAAGACGGCGGCAGCGGCGCTGTACTTGTATTACTCAAGGCATCTGCTAAACAATAACACGCTTAAGCTGTATTCACAAAGTAGGTGTCGATTCGTGAGGATAAGCTTTTTCGTATCGATGCTGACACTCGATACAGCGCTGCGCAGAAGGATATGCCAGCAACCGGTCAAACCCGATTTCGTCGCCGCAATCGATGCAGTCGCCAACCTCCAGTTCCATCAGATACTTTTGTGACATCTCCAATTCGCGCATTTCATTGATCTGCCGGTCAACAAGGGCTGTATCAATATCATCCGGTATGTTAGACAGGCTTTCCCCTAGATCGATGCTGCGCCCGCTATTGGCATGTTCCAATTCCCGACGGATTTCTTCCTGCAGTTCCAGATAACGCTTTTGCATTGCTGTTTTTAGTTGCGCCAACTGATCATCAGTGAAATTTGCCATTTCTGCTCCTTTATGGCGTGACAGTTTATAATATTCTGCGAGAGATCAGAAATTCAGTTTTTGATGGATATCAATTTCACCTCAATCAGCTCGCAACCAGACTCATCGCCTGGCGTTTTTTAAATCCGCAACAATTTCCGCTGAATTATGAGCGGCGTTGGCTGAAAAATAGACTTTAGCAATTTTGCCTTGTGGACTGATTAGAAAGGTATTGCGCCTGGCGAATTTGATAATACCCAGATTAATCAGCGAATGATAACGCGTCGCAATTTCAGCCTTACTATCCGCCAAAAGGGGAAATTGCAAATGATATTTTTTAGCAAAATCCGCATGACTACTGGTATTGTCCACACTTACGCCAATCACTGAAGCGCCCAATTCTGTGAGATTTTCAAGGTCGTCACGAAACCCGCATGCCTGTTTGGTGCAGCCCGGGGTATCGTCTTTAGGATAAAAATATAAGGCTAACCATTTGCCAGAAAAATCTTTTAGCGTATGTATTTTGCCATGTTGGTCAGGCAATCTAAAGTCCGGCGCGGGTTGACCCAATTTGGGCAAACTCGTTCTTGCCAGATAGCGCCAAAACAACACCAGGATTGCTACTGCAACGGCCACGATGATTAGCCACATCATACTGATTCTCCATTATTCTTTATAACTTGTCTCACTGGCCAGGCCCATGTACGTAAAAGTAGCGCCGCAAAAATAGCCAGAACCCCAACAAACATGAACGCCATCGCCGCACTATAAAAGTGCCAGATCGTTCCAAACAACAATCCTGCTGGGATTGCTGCACTTCCATTAACAAGATGATACCAGCCAAAAGCTGTACCGCGCTCACTTGCATTCGCATAATCACTAATCAATGCACGTTCGGCCCCTTCACTCATTCCCATGAATAGACCATAAAAAATACTCACCAACCATAGTCCAATATTGCCCGTCACTTTACTAAGTAATAAAAACGAGAGTGCAAATGCGGTCCACCCAATCAGCAGCAAAATGCCGCGCCCAAAATAATCAGCCAACTGTCCGCCCCAGGTGGCGGTAATTGCCTTGGCAAAATTGATTGCCGACCACAGCAGCAAAAGCTCAACGATTCCAATACCTAACTGATGACCCAGTAATAAAATAAAAGTTTCCGAAGCCCGAGCAAAAGTGAATAGCATTAATACTAGAAGATAACGCCGCATCGGTAAAGAAAGGGCTGAGTATGACAGCGGCGGCAGGGTCACAACAGTATGGTTTAGCTGCGTTCTTTCTTCTTTGATACCAAACCCGAGCACTAGCACCGCAATAAAACCCGGCACGGCTGACCACAAAATCACTTCAACCAGGCTCAGACCTGACCAAGCTAATGCGGCTGCGGCTGCAAGACCACCTGCAACTGCACCGCCATTATCCAGCGCACGATGAAAACCATATGCATAACCTCTCATATGCGCAGGCGTTGAATCCGCCACTAGCGCGTCACGGGGTGCATTACGCAAACCTTTACCTGCCCGGTCAATGCTACGCAACAATAGAACAGTTAACCAGGAACCAGCTAATCCAAGGAGCGGACGCGCAATGTTCGATAATGAATAACCCGCCAGCGCCAGTCCTTTACGCCGCCCACTCATCGCATCAGAATATCTTCCTGACCACAATTTTAGAAAACAGGCAAAAGCATCGGCTACACCTTCGATAAGACCTAAGGCAACAGGCCCGGCCGCCAGAACCGTTGCTAACAGAATTGGAATGAGTGGAACGACAATATCAGAGGCAAAATCATTAAAGAAGCTAACTAGGCCTAGAATAACTACAGTACGTGGCAGTTTTTTATTACTATAATCGGAATCAGTATGATGTAACCGTAGCCGTTTGCTCATCGAGCGCTACCCGTCTCTTAAAATCAAATACATTCAATTTAAAAGGTGCAACTGATACAATTCCAATCAGATGTCCCCATGGCACAACTGGATAGCGCGACGCCCTCCTAAGGCGTAGGTTGCAGGTTCGATTCCTGCTGGGGACACCATTAAGTTGTTCGAACACCAAGCTTGAAATTAACTTCCGGAATCAAACAATTATTGCTGAAAGGATCGTTTTACTCATAAAACCCTGGGATTAATTTCTTTCTTGCACATGGCTTCGTATTCCTCTTGAAAGAAAAATTTGTTTTCACCAAAGGCGGGTTTCAGCTGATCCAGCCATGTTGCCTCGGGATCGAATTTTGCGAAAAAAGGTCGCTGCACCCAGTCAGGATTACGCCCCTGTATAAAGCGTAGCACAAAGACTTTTTCAGTATTGATTTCAGTCACACCCTGAATTTCAACTTTGCCCGGTCCAGCGCTCATCGATGGACCACGTGCAGTACGGCCCAGGCCAGATACTTTCTGAATTGCTTCTCGGTACAATTCCCAGGCACGCGCAAGCGGCACTTCAAAATAACGGCGGGCACCCGTGTCACGTTCAACAAACATATAATACGGTATCATTCCCAAACGAACCTGTTCACGCCACATTTTTACCCACGTATCCGCATTGTTATTAATATGATTTAGTAGCGGTGCCTGTGTACGAATGACAACACCGGTATCCAGCAAACGTCGAATCGCTTGACGCGCTATGGGCGTCATCATTTCTCGCCAATGGCCGTAATGCGCCATGATCGCCACATGTTTACCAGCTCGAACAGTTCTTTCCAACAGCCTTAACAATTCGTCGGCATCTGCGTCATTAACAAAACGTTGCGGCCAGAAAGTTAATGACTTGGTACCAATACGAATTGTCTGAACATGCTCCAACTCAGGTGCTAATAAGGGGTCAAGATATGCAGCCAGGTGATCCGTTTTCATGACCATCGGATCACCTCCTGTAATTAATAGGTCACTGATATTTCTGTGGTTCCTGAGATAGTTATATAAGTGTGCCGCTTCCTTAGCCGAAAACCGCAGTTCTTTATCACCAATAAACTGCGCCCAACGAAAGCAAAAACTGCAATAACTATGACAAACCTGCCCTTGTTTAGGAAAAAATAATACCGTTTCACGATACTTATGCTGAATCCCTTCCAAAGGTTCATTTTCAATCAGAGGCACATTCAACAATTGCTGACCAGCAGGGTGAGGATTTAGCCGCTTACGGATATCATTTGCGGTTTGTTGGATTAAGCCACGGTCAGCATTGCCCCGCAACACCTCGGCCATTTGTTCAAAATCGGCCGATGATAACATGCCCTTTTGTGGAAAAGTCAATTGAAAAATGGGATCATCAGGAATATTGCGCCAGTCAATCAATTCATCTATGACATATTGGTTGACCCGAAAAGGCAAAACGTTTGCAACCACTTTCATTTCAAAGCGTTGTTGCGCTGACAATTGCTTAAGCGCGTCTATTTTATCCAGGTGATGTTCGGTAAAAACCTGAAAACTAACAGATGCAGTGCCGGGTTGCCGACGCAAAACCGGTTTCTTTAAAAACTGTATGACAGGGGCCATATACTTTTCTCCATTCTTTCTTTGTATTGTGTGCTGAGAAATTACCCAGATAACAGGCTCTACCAAGACATAATACTTTTCACGCCATTGTATTAACTGGCTGAATCAAGAATTTTATTAATTCTTATGTTATATATTAAGGGCCATTTTACTAGAATATGACATATATATGTCTTATCTTGGGAATATCAATTTTTGATACACCCACGCCCACCCTTTATACTATAAAAATTCTTTCTAAATCAGATTATTCTATTCAATCATTATGGATTTAATGACTCAAGGCCTATTGGGCGCCACGATGGCGCAGTCTGGTGCCAAACAACATGAAACGCGCATGGCAACCGGTATCGGTTTTTTCTCAGGCATCCTTGCAGATGCGGATATACTGATTCATTCTTCGAATGATCCGCTACTGAATGTTGAGTTTCACCGCCATTTCACGCATTCCATTTTTTTTATTCCGTTTGGCGCACTCATCGCTGCATGCATTCTGTGGTTTTTTCTTCGCAAGCGATTATCTTTCACAAGAATTTATCTTTTTGCGCTACTGGGTTATTGTTTAAGTGGCGTTCTTGACGCATTTACCAGCTACGGCACGCATCTATTATGGCCAGTCAGCGATTCTCGTGTAGCGTTTAATATTATTTCGGTAATTGATCCCATCTTCACGCTTATTTTGCTCATCGCGGTGGTTTATGCATTTAAAAAACACATGAAAACTGCTGCTCGGACTGGTTTGCTGTTGGCCGCAGTATATTTGTCGTTTGGCTGGTTTCAGCATCAACGCGTTGCAACAATCGCAGAAGCTTTGGCAAATGAAAGGGGGCACGCAATTGAACAATTAACGGTCAAACCGACACTGGGAAATATGGTTTTGTGGCGTTCAATTTACCAAGCTGGGGACAAATTCTTTGTCGATGCGATACGGATTGGCCTGCTTTCTGAACCACAGGTATACCCTGGCGAATCTATAAAAAAGTTTGTGCTGGAACGAGACATGAATGGACTGCCAGCCACCTCTGTACTGTCTGCCGATATTTCACGTTTCACGGCGTTCTCGGCCGGGTTGGTTGCAATTCAACCCGAACAGCCAAACGTGCTGATTGATGTGCGTTATTCCAATTTACCGACAACTGTCTCACCTTTATGGGCTATCGAAATGGATTTATCAAATCCCGATCAACATGCGCAGTACAAACTGTATCGGGATTCATCCAAGGAAACAAGGGAGAAATTCATCTCGCTATTACTAGGCAATCATTGAATGCGCGTTCAACAATGAGTTACGTCTCCAACGCAAACACAAGGCCCGCCAGTGGCGGCAAAGTAATCACGATAGAATCCGCCAAACCCATCCACGGCTTGCCGGTAGTAGCGATTCGCCCCATATTTCCGACATTGCTGCCCTCATAGTAACCAGAATCGCTATTGACAATTTCACGATAGCTACCTGATACGGGTACGCCAATTCGATAGCCAGATCTTATAACCGGCGTAAAATTAAGGATCGCCAACACAAACACACCATCATGCGCGTAACGTAAATAACTGATGACAGATTGACCGGCATCGTAACAGTCAACCCAGGCGAAGCCTTCCGATGAAAAGTCGAGCTGGTGTAATGCCGGCGTCTCGTTGTAAAGATGATTCAGATCTCGCAACAGTCTTTGCATACCCATATGTTGCTTATCCTTCAGCAATCCCCAATCCAATTCCTGGCTAACGTTCCATTCGCGCCGCTGAGCAAATTCATTGCCCATGAAATTGAGCTTCTTCCCAGGCCAGGTCATTTGGTAAACAAACAACAACCGCAAGTTAGCAAATTGCTGCCACGAATCGCCGGGCATCTTGTTGAGTAATGAACCTTTACCATGAACGACCTCATCATGTGAAAATGGCAGCACGAAATTTTCGGTGTACGCATATAATTGACTAAATGTCAGCTGATTATGATGATAACGCCGGTATATCGGATCCTGCTGCATATATAACAGCGTATCGTTCATCCAGCCCATATTCCATTTCATTGAAAATCCCAAACCATTAAGATAGGTCGGACGTGATACGGCGGGCCAGGCTGTGGATTCTTCAGCTAGCGTCAAGGTCCCTGGAAATTCTTCATGTGCCATGATATTCAGTTCACGCAGGAAATTGATCGCCTCGAGATTCTCTCTACCGCCGTATTTATTGGGCAGCCATTCACCTGGCTTACGGGAATAATCCAAATAAAGCATGGAAGCGACTGCATCTACCCGCAGCCCATCAATATGAAATTCCGATAACCAATAATGCGCACTGGATAATAAAAAAGACTTTACTTCATTACGTCCGTAATTGAAGATATAGGTACCCCAATCCTGATGAAAACCCAACCGCGGGTCCTCATGCTCGTATAACGCCGTCCCGTCAAAATGGGCCAGCGCGAAACTGTCCAGCGGAAAATGCGCGGGCACCCAATCCAGTATGACGCCGAGATTTGCCTGATGACAGGCATCAATAAAATATTTTAAATCTTCCGATGAACCATAACGGCTTGTAGCAGCGAAATAACCGGTGGTTTGATACCCCCAAGATTCATCCAGTGGATGCTCCGATACCGGGAGCAATTCAATATGAGAAAAACCCATTTCCTGGACATGAGGAATTAAATGCGCTGCAAGATCACGATAAGTATAAACTCGTCCATCTGGATGCCGCTTCCACGATCCGACATGCACTTCATAGATATTTAGTGGCGCCTGCAGCCAATCCCAAGATGCGCGTTCTTTCATCCATTGTGTGTCTGACCAATCATAATTTCCATGAATGGGGGTGCGCGCGGCAGTATTGGGCCTTAATTCGTAGCCAGTTGCATAAGGATCTGTCTTGAGCAAAATTTCGCCGCTATCACGATTACGGATTTCAAATTTGTAAAGTGCGTTGGGTGGTAGATCGGGAATAAATAATTCCCATACGCCACTCGCGTGGTGGACTGCCATCGGATGCATGCGTCCATCCCAATGGTTGAAATTTCCTACGACGCTGACGCGTTCCGCGTTAGGTGCCCATACCGCGAAACGGACGCCTTCAATACCGTCAACATTGGCAATGTGTGCGCCCAATGTACGATAAGCCTGCCATAACCGGCCTTCATTAAATAAATACAAATCATGGTCAGAAATTTGTGGCGGAAACGCATAAGCGTCATAAGATTCATAAACGAAGCTTTCCAGAGATGCATTACGTGCTTCTATCCGCAGCTGATAAGGCATGGTTGGCAGGGACAACCCATACCACTCAAAAACCCCATCTGGATGAACATGCACCATCGGCGCATAACCATCCGCCGTCTTGAGCCAGACATTTGTAGCATGCGGGCGAAATACTCGCACCACGCTGCTCGCTTGTTCTTCTCTAGCGCCTAGATAAGCAAATGGGTCATGAAGCCGCGCCGCCAAAAGTGCCTCCAGCAGTGGATTGGTTTTAATAATGAGACTCATTGTTTTCCTGACATTAACTTGTATAGAAGGGATTATCCTAAAATCCTCAATTGACCGCTACAGTAATAAGTAATCTTATAAAAAGAAGACTAAATATTTTTCTATATGACACTCACATTGCGCCTTGCCAAAAAGAAACAACAACGCACGCTAAACACCACCCAACGGAGGATTTTAGGATTATAGCTCGTCTATTAGCTCATCACTGGCAATTAAGATCAAGCCATTTAGTAAAAAGTGCATAATAATGCGATAATATACCAACAATAACATTCTTAAATAAATGCGCCTGATTGGAGTGAAGCATAATGACGGAAGACCAGGAAAGTAAGCATGTTGATTATTCCCCGACAAAAGATGAAGCCCATCCCAATTTAAATAGTAGCGCAACACGCAACACTATCGCGCTCGTTCTAGCGGGTGGACGTGGTAGCCGCTTGCGGCAACTTACCAATTGGCGCGCCAAGCCTGCGGTACCATTTGGCGGCAAGTTCCGCATCATAGACTTTCCACTTTCCAACTGCGTAAACTCCGGCGTTCGCCGTATCGGTGTGGTCACCCAATATAAGGCCCAGAGTCTTATCCGTCACATCCAACACGGTTGGAGTTTTTTGGATGGACGTTTCAAGGAATTTGTTGAATTATTGCCTGCGCAGCAACGCACTGAAGAAAGCTGGTATCTGGGAACCGCAGATGCAGTATTCCAGAATCTTGATATCCTCCGACGTCACAATGCAGATTATGTATTAATCCTGGGTGGCGATCATATCTATAAAATGGATTACAGCAAATTGCTCGCAGAGCATGTGGGAAAAGGCGCTGATATGACCGTCGCATGCCTGGATATTCCGTTAGAGGACGCCAAGGCTTTTGGCGTCATGGGTATTGACAATGAATCGCGTGTCGTAAGCTTTGCCGAAAAATCGAATGACCCTGCACCAATGCCGAACCAACCCGATAAAGCGCTGGTCAGCATGGGTATTTACGTTTTCAATGCCGCCTTTCTTTATGAGCAATTAGACCGGGATCATGATGTGAATGATTCATCTCATGATTTTGGCAAAGATCTTATCCCCTACATGGTGCCGCGTTACCGGGTATATGCACACCGTTTTATGGATAGCTGCGTCAATATGGCCGCAGGCATCCCATATTGGCGCGACGTGGGAACAGTTGACGCCTATTGGGAAGCCAATCTTGATCTTACCAAGATAACCCCGGATCTCAATTTATATGATGAAGACTGGCCAATCTGGACCTATCAGGAACAGCTTCCACCTGCCAAATTTGTCTTTGATGATGAAGATCGGCGTGGCCAAGCACTGGACTCTATGGTGTCCGGCGGCTGTATTATCAGCGGTGGCTCCGTACGCCGTTCGTTACTGTTCTCCAACGTACAAGTGCGCAGCTTCAGTAGCATAGAAGATTCAGTCATATTACCCAATGTCGATATCGGCCGCCATGCGCGCCTGAAGCGAGTCGTCATTGAAAAAGATTGTAAAATTCCTGAAGGATTGACTGTTGGGTTTGATTCAAAGGAAGATAGCAAACGATTTCATGTGACCGACAAAGGTGTCACGCTTATTACCCCAGAAATGCTGGGACAACAAGTACATCATGCACGTTAACAAAATAGCTTTCTATTCCCCATGGGCCAATTAAATCTTGTCCTGCTGTGGCATATGCATCAGCCAGATTATCGCAATTACAAAACCAATGAATTTTCCTTGCCGTGGGTCTATCTGCACGCCATCAAGGATTATACCGATATGGCCTACCACTTGGAAACGCACCCGCAGGTCAAAGCCATTGTGAATTTTGTACCCATCCTGCTGGAGCAATTGGAAGATTACGCGGAGCAATTTTCCCATGGACAGATGCGCGATCCGTTACTTCGCCTGCTAGCCACGCCTGACCTGGACCAGCTACCAACGTCTGATCGCCTCTTTATATTTGAACGTTGCTTCCAGAGCAATCATACCACCATGCTGCAACCCTATCCCACCTATAAGCGTTTGCACAATTTGTATGACACCTTGCATGAACGAGGGGAAACTGAACTGGTTTATTTCTCTGGGCAATATTTAGCGGATTTGTTGGTATGGTATCACTTGGCCTGGACCGGTGAGAGTGTGCGTCGAAATAGCGAGACGGTCATGAAGCTAATGGCACAAGGCGAAGGTTTCAGCCATAATGATCGTATCCAGCTATTTAAACTAATCGGCGAATTGATTCAGGATTTAATTCCGCGCTATCGAAAATTGGCCGAATCGGGTCAAATTGAATTATCAACGACACCCTACTACCACCCACTCTCCCCGTTACTGATTGATTTTTCTTCCGCGCATGACAGCCTGCCTGATGATCCGTTGCCGATGAATCCAGCGTATCCAGGCGGGCGCAAACGGGTTACTTTTCATTTAAATTCAGCAATAGAAAGCCATACCCAACGCTTTGGCGCAAAGCCAACCGGTATCTGGCCCGCAGAAGGCGCAGTGTCGTTACCATTGCTTGAAATACTGGCTGCGCACGATTGTCACTGGTGTGCCAGCGGCGAAAGCGTACTAGCAAACAGTTTACGTAAATCATATCCTGACAACCCATTACCCGATCGAAGCCACTATCTTTACCGCCCTTACCAAATCCAAGGGGAAACCGGCAGTATCACTTGTTTTTTCCGCGATGATAAACTGTCAGATTTAATTGGTTTCGAGTATTCCAAATGGTTTGGACGCGATGCCGCCGAGCATTTTATTCAATGCCTTGAAAAAATTGCCCATGAAGCACCACCTGAAGAAACTCCGATAGTCAGCGTCATTTTAGATGGCGAAAACGCCTGGGAATCTTATCCCTATAATGGCTATTATTTTCTTGATGACCTTTATACACTTCTGGAAGACCATCCTGGCATTAATACTACAACTTACCATGATTATCTTGCAACGCCTCAACATGCTGATAGCAGCGTTTCGTTGCCAATACTGACAGCGGGAAGTTGGGTATATGGCACATTTTCGACCTGGATCGGCGATCCAGAAAAAAATCACGCATGGGATTTGTTATGCGCCGCCAAACAAAGTTACGATCTTGTTATACAAAGCAATCGCCTGACCGATGAAGAAAAAAAAGCAGCGTGTCAGCAGCTTGCTTCCTGTGAAAGCTCAGACTGGTTCTGGTGGTTTGGCGATTACAATCCGGCACAAGCCGTCGCACGTTTTGATCAATTATACCGCGAAGACTTGGTTAACCTTTATCAGCTGCTTAAACTGCCTGTTCCATCTTCCGTGCATGAACCAATCAGTAAAGGGGATAGCCATGTTGAGGGAGACGGTACCATGCGACGATCGTCTTAACATAGCTTTTCATTGTATAAATACGCATTAATAATTGGTACCTAAAGTACCTAAATATGACAGGAACAACTTAATGTCTCGACCTGTGTCACTACTTTTTGGTATTCATGCGCATCAGCCTGTCGGAAATTTCCCTGAGGTATTGGCCGATGCGCATCTACGCTGTTACAGGCCTTTTTTACAAATCCTTTATCGTTACCCCGATTTTCATTTTGCAGTCCATTTCTCCGGCTGGCTGCTCGATTATCTCATCGATCATTATCCAGAAGACATCGCTTTGTTGCGAGAAATGGTCAAGCGGGGACAGGTAGAGTTATTTGGCGCCGGCGATACCGAACCCGTGCTGGCAGTGATTCCATATCGTGATCGAATTGGACAAATAGAAACCTTTTCCAAAAAGCTAGAAAAAAAACTGGGGCAGCGGCCGAATGGCGCATGGCTCACGGAGCGTGTTTGGGAATCAACCGTCGTCCCGGCGCTGGTCGATTGCGGTATTCGTTATGTCATCGTAGACGATTATCATTTTCTTTGCGCTGGCAAAAAAGCGACAGAATTAAATGGCTTTTTTACCACCGAGGAAGATACGCGCAACCTTGATATCTTCCCAATTTCTGAAGCATTGCGTTATAAGTTGCCATTTTCACCGGCATCAGAGGCTGTTGCCTATATCGAATCTTTGGCTGACTGCAATACAACCACTGCGAATAATACCGCTGTTTATTTCGACGACATCGAAAAATTTGGTATCTGGCCGGAAACCTATGAATGGGTATACGAGAAAGGCTGGCTGGAACAGTTTATTCAAGGTGTTTTGGCATCACCGAAAATTTGCTCACAGCACTATCGTGATTACCACGCTGCAGAAAAAACACGCGGTATCGTGTATCTGCCCACCACGTCGTACATCGAAATGAATGAATGGACGTTGCCAGCAGAATCAGCCAATGCCTACGCCGACCTAATAAATGAGGCCAAATCTAACGGTTGGTTTGAACATAAAAAGGCATTTTTACGTGGCGGCATGTGGAAAAACTTTTTTTCACGCTATCCTGAATCAAACTGGATGCATAAACGAATGCTGGGACTCTCCGCACGATTAGCTGCATTACCAGAAAAAATGCGCACAAATGAAATGCAGCAAAAACTTTATCAATCGCAGGCTAACGATGCGTACTGGCATGGTTTATTTGGTGGTTTATATCTTCCTCATCTGCGACGTGCGATATATAACGACATGGTTGCATTGGAAGCCATGTTGGATAAATGCGTCTCCCGCCCAGGCTTTTTTACCGAAGACACGGATCTAGATGGCGTCAAAGAAGCATATTTTCAGAACGGCATCATCCAGGCAGTTTTTAAACTGGATAGTAATGCCTGTATTTTTGAGCTTGACGCCTATCAACTAAAACATAATTTTGGCGATACCCTGCGGTGTCAAAAAGAGCACTATTTCCGCAAAATTCAGCCCGGTAAGGGTAACCTGTCAAGCCACGACAATCATAGCGATAATGGCATCGCCTCGGCGCATGATAGAGTGCATTTCAAACATGTCATAAACGCTAACGATCTGGACGCTGACAATTATCCCCAGAGTTTATTTATTGATCGTTTTAACGACGAATTTCTATGCTATCAACAAGAATCATTAACTGCTGACCGAATCAGCTTTAAGTCAGCCACCAATCCACTCCCTGTACAAAAGCATTTTATGCTTACTGGTAACAAACTGCTGGTGTCATATCAATTTGAAGATCATGCAGAAGGGGTGTTTAGTACCGAAATTAATTTGGCGATGCCCAGTTGTGACGGGCCAGGTGGCCGTTATATTTACAACGGAAAAATCCCTGGGGGTTTTGGTCATCTGCTCAAACTCAACGACATGACCGAAATTATTTTGGACGATACCACACTTGGTGGAAATATCGTATTGAGTACTTCCGCGCCTGTCGCACTGTCCGCACAACCCCACTTTTCCGTCTCACAATCAGAAAGTGGATTTGAAAAAATCATGCAAGCCGTATCATTGAAACTGGAATGGCCAATCAAAAAACAAGAATTAATGATTACGCTAAGCATCAATACAAGTTAAGGACACCCGCAAATTATGGGCTTAACACTTCAATCCAGCAATCCATTTTGCATACAGCAAATCTGCAACGTTATTTAATCCAGATACCCGTGCCGTTAAATTCGTCTTCATCTCGTCCGCAGACTGTACGGAAGTACATAAAGAATCAGCAATTTCAGATTCATTTGTTTCGCACCAGATTTTCACCATTTCCGACGTCATTTCCACATGGCACTGCAATGCCAAATGGATCCCCAACGCAAAAGCCTGATTTTGACAATGGTGGCTAGATAGTACCCGGGTTGCGCCATCAGGAATGGAAAAGGTTTCACCATGCCAGTGAAATGATTCAAACCCCGTTAAATGATTAAACCATTCCCTTGCAACGGGATGATCCGACACACTAACTTCACCCCAGCCAATTTCTTTAATTGGATTAGCGTCAATCACGCCACCCAACGCTTTTGACATCAATTGCCCCCCTAAACAATGGCCCAGCACAGGTACATCTCGGACAACCGCCTGCCGTATCAAAGCTAACATTGGCGCAATCCAGGGCAAATCACCGTTAACACTCATCGGCCCACCCATCAACACCAAGCCGCTAAATGAACTAACATCATCGGGAAGCGAATCACCCGCATCTATTCTGATCAGTTGCCACGGAATATGATTGTTATCGAGAAATGTGGCAAAATAGCCGGGTTCCTCGATAGAGAAAAACCTGTAAATTGCAACCGGCTTCATAAACTTGTCTGCCAATTTTTATTTGAGTAATCTGAATTGTAACTTGTTTTCATCTTGTACTCGGCATCGTTATAAAACCGGTACATTCCCCTGTTTACTTTTCGCCCTATGCTGTATTGGAATGATTTTTGTCCTATTTCTTTTAAAACCGATCGTTAAATGCCAGTAAATAAATATTCCTTCACCGATCTGGTACGTATTGAACAGTTGCGAAATATTGAAGCGCATCACGGCAAAGAGCTAACTTATGCCGGCGCCAACGATATGAGCGGTCATGGCCATGCCGACTTTCAGTACGCAACGTTCATTCAGCGGCTTAAGATCCGTGCTCAACGTTTGATTAAGGAGAATGCGCTAGCGGAAGCATTGTTACACCCGCAAAAGCTTTTTGCCCGGGCCTGCCAGCTTACCATTGTCATCGCTGCAATCCTGGGCATGCTCGCCGCAGGCCACGCGGTAGGCGAATCTGCCACACTGAATATTTACTGGCTACTCGTGGTACTACTGGGGTTTAATCTACTTTCCATCCTGCTATGGTTGGTCGGGATTACGTTTAACCTGCAAGGCTTGAGTACCGGAATTGCGGCATACTTGGCAAGCTGGCTACCGTACCGGCAAAAGGAAAATAAAACCATTTCGTCTCGTGCGACAGGCGCATGGTGCGAAAGCTGCTTAACAGGAAGCATCGGCAAATGGCGTATTAGCGTGCTCACGCACCAATTCTGGCTAACTTATCTAACTGCTAGCCTGATAATATTAATACTGCTGATGATCGCCCGGCAATACAATTTCATCTGGGGTACCACGCTGTTATCTGAAAGCAGCATTCCCGAGTTTACCCAATTCATGGCCAAGCCCATGGAATATCTGGGCTTAATGGCGCCAGACAGCAACCAGATAGCAGCAAGCCGTATTGGCCTTCGCGTACAAGATACCGAAACACGCAGCGCCTGGGCCAGATTCGTGTTGGGTGCAATACTGCTTTACGGAATATTGCCGCGCGCCATCCTGCTTGCAATTTCAACGCTAATGCGTAAGCTGGCAGAAAGAAATTTCAAGCTGGATCTTTATTTACCCTACTACATCGAGTTGCGCCAGCGTCTCATGACATCCAAAATAGCCGGCCGGGTAATTGATGCCGATCCACATGCGGGGGTCAAACAAACCCATGTTGCACCTGAAATGGTTACCAACGCAATTCCCGCCAATGCCCAGGCTATCGGTATTGAGCTAGATAATCAAACTATCTGGCCGGATTCCGTAATCTGTCATGGCAACGTCATCGATCAATTATCGCATGCCGAAGCAATAAAAACCGTTAAAAATATTAATGGCCCCTTGCTGATTGGCGTTGCAGCGCACCGGCTGCCAGACCGGGGAGTACAGCGGACAATCAGGGAATTAATTGAAAATACGGCAAATGAACCATGGTTAGTTCTTCTATACAAACCATCTTCAGCGCCTGTTACCGATACGCGTAAAATCGCCTGGTTTCGGTTAGCGGAAGTCTGCGGGATTCCCGCCGAACATGTGATTACACAGTGACCATGGCGAACAACGCAACATCATCTGCAGAAAACCGTCAGCTTCTTAATGTGGCTGTGGTTGGTCATACCAATACCGGC